>Ga0075418_10002144_pt1 | contig 22499 bp, 32 predicted proteins | sample SoiMetdeltSBSDD2_FD_81776 | JGI IMG/M metagenome (GOLD analysis project Ga0075418, IMG submission 81776) | Bulk soil microbial communities from a Populus tree surrounding site in Tennessee, USA - Soil MetaG P. deltoides SBSDD2 | ecosystem: Environmental > Terrestrial > Soil > Tree plantation...
AATCCAGCACGCGCGATTCGCGACCCAGCGCGGATCGGGACACGCGGCGCCCGCCAGCGGCGGCGTATGCGCGACCGGGATCGGACTCGTCCCCATCAGCCCGGCACCTCCATCACCATCACCGGAGGCGATTCTTCATGCACGCGGTCACTGATCCACTCGTCGACCGCTTTGCCGGCCTGCGCCTCCCAGTACGTGACCTGGGCCTCGTCGCCAAAGAACAGCCACGTCTCGCGGCAGGCCGCATAGATCACGGCATCCGGCGCTTCCTGCGTGAGCACGGTCTCGTCGCTCGGCTCGCGCATCGGATCAGCCCACCCGGTGCCCACGATCTCCAGATCCATGATCGCGTTCGGCAGCGGGCGGATCTGGAGGGACCGGCCGAGCACCGCGAAGTAGGTCGGTGTGCCGAGCGTGCCCGTGTTGCGAAGATCGATCTCGATCCCGTTCGCGTCCGCGAAGGGTTCGCGCAGCGCGCGCGGGATGATCCGCGTCAACGGCGCGCGTTCGGGCAACGCGTACACGCGCAGTTCCGCGGACGCGCGATAGCACGCGGGCAACGGCACCGCGCCCACCCCGACCGCGATCGGATCAGTTGTCGCCCAGTAGCCGTACAGGGCTTCCTTCCCGTGGAACTTGCGCTCCAGCCAGCGATGGCCCGCGTGGATGAAGTGATCGAGGTTGTCGAGAAAATCCGGGTCGTCGCGATTGGTGTACGCCTTGACCTTCGTCCGCAGATCTCCGAGTGTCATCGGCGCTTCCGTTTCTTGGTGCGAGACGGCCCCCGCCGGGCCGCAGGCACGTCAGCCCGACGGGGCGTCTCGGCGCGCGGAGGGGACTGCGCGCCTAGTTCTTGTTCCGCGGGGCCTTCGTCGCGAGCGGGTCGTGCGGTCCCTCGGTCTTCCCCTTCTTGCTGGAGTACTCCGTCGACGGCGGGCCTCCCTCCAGGGCCTTGGTGTAGTGCTGCGCGCGCATGTTCCGCGCCGCCTCGTCCGGGTTCTTCTTCAGGGGCTTGCCGTACTCGGCCATTGGATTCCTCCTCGTCGACGCAGAAGCCCGGCTCTTGCCGGGCTGCCGCGATCACATCGGGATTGGTTTCGTACCAACGCCATGAGGCGGGGCGCAGTTGGCCCGCGAGCAGCCACGTGGTGCCACTGGGGGCCGTGATCCACGCCCCGCCCGATGGCGTCATTCTCAGCGACCCGGGGCCGTGTACGGCTGCGACGTGCGCCCCGGAATGAGTTGGCCGAATTGCGGAGGCTGCCCGGCCGGCAGTTCGGGCGTCTCCGGTCCCACCACGCCGTACTGGAACTTCGCTGGCTCCGGGGCATCGACCGTCGCCGTGCGCGCGACCGTCGGCGTCGCGGCCGCGAGGTTGCGGATCATGCCGTGCGCCAGCGGAAAGTGCAATTCGAACCCGCACTCGGCGAGGAACTCATTTTTCTGCGCGTCCTCGCCCGGGTTCTGCCTGTGCTCCAAGTACATCAAGTCGTCGATGTACCGGTACTTGATGAACGGGAGGTCGATGATGAGCATCATCTTCCGCCAGTCCGGGTACATGTTGAAGAGCGGGTGCATTCTCAAATAGCCATCGCCCAACGTGGTGACGAAGTGTCGGAGGCGCATCCCGTACACGTCGTCGCCGGCCTCGATGTTCAGCACCGAGCCCTGCCGCGCGATGGCGTTGAGCGCCATCAGGGCCGTCGAGCCGCACAGCCAGAGTTTCTCACTGCTGCCGTACCGGTACATCGGCTCGATCGCCGTGAGGAACTCGGCCTCGGTGACACTGCCCGCCCCGGCGACCGTGATCGCGTTGCCCGGCGCGAGCAGTTCGATCCACTTCACCAGCCCCCGCGTGGTGCGGAGGGGCTGGCCGAGCGAGCCCGTGGTCTCCAGACGCTCGCCAAAGAGGAACGAGAACTCCATGTCGATCGCCTGGTTTTCCAGGGCCTCGATCTGCGCCGAGACGATCGCGTCCTCGGTGCGGAGTCGCGTCTTCTTCGCCGTGCGCGTGATCGCCAGCGGCGTCCGGAAAATTTGCGTATAGTTAAACTGCTTGATCGGATCGGTCGCGACCGGCGTGCCGAGTGGCGCGCCTTCCTCGTTCGCGTTGCCGATGACGCGGAGCGTGCTGTCAGCCGGGATGATCGCCTTCGCGGTCTCCCCGAATCCGCGCTGCACGTTGACGACGAGGCCCGATCCGGTCTGGTCCGCGAGGACCAGCATCTTCTCGCCCGTGCCCCCGGTGCCGGTCGACATCAGGATGTAGTTCTTCCGCAGCAGCGGGCCGGGAGACCCGGCCCCGGCCGGGCCGGCCGAGACCGTGAGGTTGGAGGTGGTATCCGTCGCGTTCCCGCCCGCGGTGTACACCTCACGCGTGCCGAGATTCTTCTCCCACCAGTTGAACTCGGGGTCGGAGGTCTGCTCGGCTTCCAGCAGGGCCGAGAGTGCGGTGAGCACCGCGCCCCCGTTCGGGTACAAGCGCAACACGCCCTCCCGCCAGTTCTTCGGGCGGGCGTCAGCGATGAAACTATTCGTTCCGCGTAGACCTTGAAATGGCGGCACCCTGTCTCCTCCTCATGGAGCGTGGTTCCGACAACGACAGCGCGGGCGAGCGGGCGCGTTTACCTCATCGCGGCCCGAACACCCGGGCCAGGTACTTGTCCTGGCCGGTGAGCACCGGCTCGTCCGTACGCGAGGACGGGGCTTCCGAGAAGGGTGCCGCCACTTTGGCGGATCTCGGGGCCGGCGTCGCCGGGGCCGGGCGAGCAGGGTTCGCGGGCGGCGCGGGCGCGGCAGGCACTCCGTCACTGAGACGAAGTTGCGTGCGGGCGATCCGAGCCGTCTCCGCGAACCAGTCGCGCATGAACTGCGGGGTTCCGTAATCCGACCGCGTCGCTCGCATCGCGCGTTCCGCGTCCAGCGCCACTTGGCGCAGGAGGGACTCCGGTGCGGACTTCACGTCGGGGTACTGCGTGTAGAAGGCTTGGCGCAGCGTCTCCAGTTCCGCGGCTTGCGAGGCGCGCGCATCGTATTCCGAGAGAGCCACGTCCGCGTACGCGCGCCGGGAGGCCGCGTCCTGCTGGCTGGCCCACGCGACCGCGCGCACCAGGCGCAGCGTGTCGCCCTGCGGATCGCCCACCGCGAGCAGTTGCAGTTCGTTGTTCACCGCGGCGAGGGCTTCCGACAGTTCGGTGGGGCGCGGCGCGGCGCCGGTCGCGGCCGGGCTCGGCGTGGCTTCGCGCTCCCGCCACGCGGCCTGGAGCAGACGCTCCAGCCGGTCGGCGGCATCGGCCGCGCGCTGGCGCTCGGTCTCGGCCCGCGTGCGCGCGGTTTCGGCTTCGCCGTACGCGGTCTCCAGGGCCTCGGGCGACTCAAAGCGACCGGCCCACTTCTTCGGGCCGGGCGCCTCGGGCGCGGCCGGTGCCGGGGCGCGGGGCTCGCGGCGCGGCGCGCGCGGCGTCTCGGGTTTCGCGGGCTCGTCCGGTTCGGGCGCGGTGCCGACCTGGTCGCGCATCCGCGTCCACATCGACTCCTCGGGCACCGACCGTTCGTCGAGGGTGGCCTCCGGGGCCGGCGACGGGGGCGTCTCCGGGGCGACCGGGGGCGGCGCCTCGGGCGCGACCGCGGGCGCGGACTCAGGCGTCGGGGAAGAAACTGTGTCGTCGGCCATGCTCGGTCTCCTGCTGCGACTTCACCATCGCCTCACGGTCTTCCAGGGCCTTCTTCAACGCGGTCGGACGATACCGCAGCCACTCGATCGCGTCCAGTTCAGCCCGCAGGGCTTCGGTCTCCAGCGCGCCGAGCCCGCGTTGCCGCAGGGCCTGTGCGACGTGCTTCGCGTGCGTTTTCAGCACGCGATCCAGCACGGCCCACTCCGGGTACTGCGACAGCCGTTCCAGCGCGCTCGCATCACTCAGCAACTGCTCGGCGCGCGCGCGCTCGTCGTCCTCGGCCCGGCGCCGCGCGATCTCGGCCGCGACAGCCGGGTCCACGTCGAACTCGCGCGTGGGGTTCACGCCGGCACCAGATTCCCGTTCTGAACCTGCTGCATCACGTCGTTGTCGGGCATCACGCGCGGACGCATCGGCCCCTGCTGCGGGGGCATCCCCGGCGGCGTCCCACCCCCCGCGCCCGGCATCCCCACCGATGGCGCGCCCGGCATCGGCACCGTGCCCTCGGCCATCGGCATCTCACGCACGTAGTCGTCGATGTTGGTGATGCCGGCCAGGCGCGCGACCGGTTCGAACAATTTCACCAGATCGAAGCGTTGCCGCAGTTCCGGTTCCTTCGCGACGGCCATGAAGATCTCGCGCAGCGCCATCAGCATCTTCTCGTCCTGGCGCACCACCATGTCCGGTTGGCTGTAGGTGAACTGGCCCTGTACCTCGTCCGGTCCCACGCGAAGGAACCGCGTGTCAGCCATCAGGCCCAGCGCGCGCGGGTACGTGCCCAGCACTTGAATCCACCGGTCCTCGGACATGAATTGCTGGATGTTGGAGATGCGCTGATGCGTGACGCGCGTCATGCCCTGCAACCACGCCATTTGCGCTTCCAATTTCAGGCGCCCCTGCGCGGCCGAGACGGCCATCTGCTGCTCGCCCAGCGTGCGGTCGCCGGCCATCAGGATGCCCTGGAGATTCTCGGGCGCGGCGGCAACCCTCTGGATCATGTTGATGACGCTGTCCATGTCCTGAAAGTGCGACTTCGTCACGTCGACCACCGGGAACTGCTTGAGCGCGGCCTCCAGGGCGCCGGGCTTGCCCCACGCTTCGCGACGCAGGCGCGCGAAGAGCCCCGGCTGCGGCTGCAAGAGGTCCGCGATCTCGACGAGCGACGGGTCGACCAGGAACTGGTTGTTCAAGGTCTTCCGCACGTTGGCCGCGTGCGAGTTCCACAACCAGGACAGGTAGTCCTGCAAGTCCTCGATGTGCTCGACGACGCCCGGGGTCGAGTACACGTGCTGATCGGGCGTGAGTTCGATCACGGCCGCTGGCAGTTCGTCGTGGTCGTACTCGTAGGGCTTCGCGCGGATGATCACCGCGTCGTTCGCGACGACGACGACGTACTTCTGGGGCGCGGTCTCCCCGGACAGTTCGTAGGTCTTCGGGACCACGCGCATGACGAAGACGTCGACGTCCACGGTGCCGCCGTCCTGGCCCTGCTGGGAGTCGACGCCCACGGACGAGAGCCACGCGCCCAGCGCGGGACCACTGGAGGCGACGGCCGGCTGGCCGGATGACCCGATCGTGCGGCCAAAGGTGTCGTTCGCGAACCCGCTCCGCGACGCGCGCCGGCCCTTCGGGATGTCCTCCACGTTCGCGTACTGCCCGTCGCGCTGCATCAGGAGGAGTTCGTTGTAGTGGCGCTGCACGCGGTAGCCCACGTACTCACCCTTGTGGGCCTTGCCGATCGGCACGCGCGGGTCCGGGTAGAACGTGAACGGGTCCACCGGTTCCAGCCGGTTCCCCTCGTAGCGCACGCGATCCTTCCAGACCTTCTTGGTGCCCATCGGCAGCGAGATGCCGAGCAGGGGCAGATCGATCGTCTGCGGTTCCTCGACGTACTGGCGCGTGGCGTCGCGCACCCAGTTCGTCCAGACGATGCCCACCCCGTAGCGGCGCCGATCGAGCAGCCACTGGTACAGGGAGAGGGACATCTTATCGCCACTCCACTCATGCTGGAGCACCTGTTCCATGACCTTCGCCGGCTTCACGTCCTCGGGGCTGACGCCATCCAACGGCACGATCGGCGTGCGCTGCGTGAACGCCGTCATCTCCCACGCGAGTTGGGTCTGCACGATCGCGAACGTGAGCGGCACCACGATGTCCCGCGCCCACGGGTAGAGCCGCTTGCCGTCCTTGTCGACCTGGCTCGGATCGACGTAGTGCCGGTAGATGCGATCGGCCGCTTTCCATGAGGGATGCAGCCGGCTCATCGCCTGCTCGGACGCCTGCCGGCGCGACCGCACCAACGCGAGCAGGCGCCCGTGGCCGGTCGACGACACCGGCGGCGCAGCCTGCGTCCCGCGCGCGGCCCACGTTACCGCCATCGCGCGTCCCCGTTCCGGTGCGAGGGATAACTCGCGACCGCGTGCGCGAACTCCAGGGGCTCTAGGCTCGGCCGCATCACGTCGACCGGCGACAGGCTCGCCGAGTCCAGCATCGCGACCCCGTACGTCAACCCGTCCGCTAAATGGGACGCCCAGTTCTTCTCGGGCAGATCGTGGTAGCGCGCCTGCGGCCCCGGCAGGGGCTTGTAGTGGTACGCCGAGCGCAGCGCGTCCTTCAGCCGCGGACAGCCGGGATCGAGCAGGAACGCACCCGGGGGCTCGCCCGGCGCCGCGTTCGGCATCATGCCCATCAACGCCCGGCGCAGGGGCTCATGGCGCTCGGTCAGCGTGCGCGGCCCGGGGCGCAGATGAATCCCGCACGCCCGGCGCAGGATGTCCGCGCAGGATTGCGTGTCGTTCGCGCGCCGGTCGAACGCCGCCGGATCGGCGAAGTCCACGATCTCGGTCGCGCCCGGGAATTCTTCGGCTGTCTTCGCGAGCACGGCCTGGCCGGCTGCTTCGATCGAGCCGTCGCTCAAGAACTCCGCGAGCACGTGGATGCGCGCGAGCCCGTCGTACTCGGTGCCGTGATGGCCCAACGCCTTCAGATGCACGCGCTGCAACCAGACCACGCCCACCGGCCCCGGAATGTCCCACCCGCGCACCAGCACGCGGTTCGGCGCGTACGCCAGCGCGCGCGTCGCGGCGTGATACCGGTCCTGGTACTCGGGGAACACGGGCTTGCCCGCGTACGCCCCAAAGTCCATGCCGTACTCGCGCAGGAACTCGTAGGGGGGCATCGTCGCGCGCTGCGCGTCCCACCACGCCTGCGAGTCCTTCGCGGGATCACTCTGGACGCCGACCGCCATCACGCGGGCGCCGGCTGCGACGTCCCACTGCCACACGCCGCGCGTGATCTCGTCCGCATCCGGCGGCACGATGGCCGGCACGTGCGTGACGGGGTCGCTCATCGGCCGAACACCTTCCGCGCCATCGAGGGCTCGCCCTCGGGCTCGGCCTCGGCCGGCGCCTCCTGCGACCGGCGCACCGCGTTCGCGATGATCGCGGCCCCGGCGCCGCCGGCCATCAACAGTTTCGTCACCAGTTCAGCCTGCCCGTCCTCGTTCAGCCGAGTCCAGCCGGGGATCTTCGCGAACTCATCGGGGCGCCGACGAATCGCGTTCACGATCATGTCAGCCATCGAGACCTCTTCGGTGGGACCGCGCTGCCCGCGCTTGCCGTACCACTGGCCGGCCTGGAACTGCCCGGCCTCGATGCCCATCCCCTTCGCGCGCTCGCGCCCCTCATGCGTCGTCAGCATGCGCCGCACGTCCGTCTCCAGGTCGCGCCCCGTCGTGGGCCGCATCACGCCTTTCTTCGGGTCGAAGCGTTCCGGCAACGTGGCCGCGTACGGCCCGTAGTGGATGTCCCACATGTGCCGGTCCATCACGTACGCGGACGGGTCGCGCACCATCGGGTACTTGGTCGGGTCGCCGCCCATCGCGAACCCGTAGGGTGTGATCTTCGGCCCCGACGGGAAGCCCCCCTGGCGGATCGATTCGAACTGCGCCAGCATCGCGTTCCGCAGCTTCGCGTCCACCGCATAGGCCTTGCCCGTCTTCGGATCTTTCGCGACCTCGAAAATGTCGTGACTGAGCGGCCGGCCCATCTTCTCCCGCAGGAACGCTTCCAGGCCGAGTTCGGCCTGCGCGCGCGGCTCGGAGCCCAGCGCGCCAGAGGTCTGGTACTTCATCGCCTGCTGCACGTCGCGCGGATCTTGGAGGCGCCGCTCAAACACCGGCGGGATGTCGTGGTAAAAGTTCTGGCCGTACTTGCCCTGCTCGTAGAGTTTCTCGCTCTGACTGAAATCCGGCCGCACCGTGCCGGGCTTCTTCAGGATGTCCTCGATGAGTTGCTGCTCCTCGGGCGTGAACTCGCCGGGATGCAGCACGGCGCGACCGGCACTCGGGCGCAGCCCCTTCGCGGGCTTCGCCTCCTGCACCGCACGCTCGGCGGCCGCGAGGTTCGCGGACGCGGCGCGGGTCTCTTCCTTCCCGCTCTTCGTCCCGTAGCCCAGGCGACTCTTGCCGGCCTCCAGCAGGGGCTCCCGCACCCAGCCGAGTTTCGCGAGTTCGCGCAGGACCGGCCCCACGCCCTGCGTCGCGGCCTTGCCCACGTGGTAGAGGGCTTTCCCGCCGCCGCTGACGAGCGGTTCCACCGGGCCGGCCATGCGCTCCAGTTCGGGCTCGGCGCCGGCCTCGGAGCGGAGCGCCGCGCGCTGGGACGCCGTGATCGTGGGCTGACTGCCGCGCACCAGATCGGCCGCGCTCGGCCCCGGGTACGCGGGGCGCGGCACGTCCTGCGTGTACATCGAGGGCGCGCGCAGGTCGAAGGGCGCACGCGGGGCAGGCCCCGGCGGCACCGGCCCCGTCGCGTTCGGCCGGGGCGCAACGGGCTCGACGCCCTGCGTGTCCCGCAGCCACTGCGCGATCAACGGGATCAGCCCGGCTTGACTCACGCGGGGGTCGTCTCCCGCCAGCGCATGCCGCTGAAACTCCACCAGTAGTTCTGGTCGAACTGCTTGCCACCCTCCAGCCAGGCGTTGCGCGACCCGTACAACAGCGCGTCGAAGCGGTCGCGGTGCACCGTCTCCCCGGTCTGCTGCCACAGCCAGCCGTACACCGGCGCGATGATCAGGTTGAGATCCGGGGCGCCCTCCTCGACGTACCCTTCGGGGCTGATGGGGTTCAGTTGGTAGCGCATCGCCTGGGTGGGGGCGTGATACGCCTCGGTCCACATCCACTCCCCCAGTTCGACGAGGGCCGGGAGACAGCGCGCGTCCTGCGTCTCCTCCCAGTCCGCGATGAGGGCCTGCGCGGTGATCGCGGCCATGAACGGGGAGATCTGATCGGTCCCCCAGTGCGCTGTGTCGTACCACTGCGCGAAGTACGTGTGGCTGACGTCCACCCACTCGGCGCGGATGTCCCGCTTCGGTTCCCCCAACGCCTCCGCGTTGATGAAGCCCAGGATGGCGTACGCGATCTCGCGGCTCGTCCCGTGCGAGACGATGTACGTGCGATCCGTCGCGTCCGACGCGAAGGACGCCGTGCTCGACAGCGTGATCGCCCATTCCTTGGACAGCGCGTCCCCCGTGCGCTCGAAATCCATGCGGAGGCCGTGCGTGAAGTTGTAGTAGCCCGGCACCCCGCCAGCATTGGGGATGATGTAGGTGTCCCGAAACCACCTCATCGCTTCCTTCGCGTAGGTGTTCCAGGGCTCAGGCTCGCCTGTGTAGTCCGCGATCTGGTACATGACGCGCGCCATGTCGTAATAGACAAAGCCCAGCTTCTGATCGGGCGTGTCGTTGGGATGCGTCAGCAGGTACTCCCCGTGCCGGCGCCCGTACTCCACCATGTTGATTTCCCACTGGGCCTTGTCGACCGCGCCCGGCGCGAGCACCGGCGGGACGTACGGATCGCCCCAGACGGGAAACGGGAACGGCGCCGGCTCGCCCGTGGGCGGCGGGTCGATCGGCGGGGCCGGGTCGCCCACCGTGAACGGACGTTCGATGGTGCCCTCCCACACCGTGCCCGCGGCATTCGTCGCGGAGACCTTCTCCACGTAACTCCCCGGGGGGAGACTCCAACTGGTCGCCGTCGTCCCCAGTGGCACGTAGCGCATGCCCACATAGCCGTGCTCGGGGGTCTGGATCTCGACGAGATACTGCGAGAGATCCGGCGCGACCGGCACCCGCATCTCGGTCAGCCACTGCACCGTGTGGGTCTGATTCATCTCACCCGGCGACGCGCGAGCGCGCCAAGCCCCGCGAGGCCCGTGCCGAGCAACAGCATCGTGGCCGGTTCCGGCACGGCCGCGTTAATCAGGTCGGCCTGGTTCGGGCTCGCGGTGAACGCGCCGTCCGCGCCCGGTGCGAACGTCCCCAGCGCGATCTCGGTGTTCGCGAACGCCCAGCCATCAGCCGTGAAGCCATAGTAGTTCGCGAGCGTCTCGTTCTTGGTGTCGAGGCCCACTGCGACGAAGAGCGCGGTCGCGCCAGACGCGACGAGGCCCGGCGTGTTCGGCGTCCCCGTGAACGTGCCCGTGAGCAGCACCGCGTCGTCGAGGCCCAGCGCCGGCACGTCGCCGGTGAGGGTGAAGGTGCCGCCCCCGGCCCACGTGTACTGCGGCGGGCCTTCCAGCGTGTTCGCGCCGGTCGTGAAGTCGAGGAAACAGTCCACGCAACTGAGGACGACGTTCGCGTTGAGCGGCGACTCCACGCCCACGATGTTGACGAACTGCACATCGGTGCCGACGAGCGGCCCCCCGGCGCCGTCATAGGTCAGACTGCCGCCGGCCCCACCGGGCGTCGTGTCGAACACGATGGAGGGCAGCGCGACGGCCAGGGTCGGACAGAGTGCGAGCGCGAGAATGCCAAGCCACTTTTTCATCGGAGCCCTCCAGGGGCGTGCGGACGTTAGCGACGCTTGCGGCCGGGTGGATTCTTCGGTGCCGGCAATTCCGGCGCGCCGCCGGCCCTGGCCCCAAAAAATCCCTTCTGCTTCGGCGTGAGCGGGTTCCCCCGCACCTCGCCGTCTTTCAGGATCGTCTTCGCCTTCTCGGGACTGACCTTGCTGCCACGCGTGGCGCGAGCGGGGAACGGCATCAGGGCCTCCTGGCATCTAGCGTGGTGGTGAGTTGCCGAGCCGGTCCCGCTCGCACCACGCGCACGATCGCCCAGCCCGTGGGCGTCACGTGCCACGCGGCGCGCGCCCGCGGGCGACGCCGGCCGCGACGGCGACGCGCGCGAAGATCCGACGCCGGCACGTAGCCGGGACGCGCGGCGAGCGCGGCCGGATCGCGCCCCGTGATCCGCGTGACGGCGTCGGAAACCGTCATGCCTCCGCGAGACTCAGGCGCACGCGGCCCACCTGCACCGTGCTCGCCGGCCCTGACGCCACGTGGAGTTCGAACGAGCCCGAATGCGGCGCGAGCAGCCGGCCGCGAATGGTCGAGGTGATCGCGGTCAGCGGCGCGGCCTGATCCGGGTACGCGTGCGTGCCCGGCATGTTCGTCGTCGTGCCCGGCACGGCGCTGTACTCGATCGGCACCACGTCGTCAGGGCCGAGCATCGCGGTCACCTGCTCGCCCTCGCGCGTCTCGGCCCCACGCGGTGCGGCGACGGCCACGGGGCGCCGCTCCGGGTCCGCTGGCCCGCGGGTTCCGATCATGCCCTGGCGCGCGCGCGGCGCGGCGCCCTCGGCCTGCGCGGCCCCCCCATTCGACGTCTCGATCGACTCGATCTCGGCGAACACGGTCACACTCATCGCTCAGTCCTCTTCCGGCCCAGGCCGGGGTCGCGGTCGTGGTGGCGTCGTCGGTGGTCGCGGCTTCGGCTTCGGTTGCGCGCGCATCCTCGGCCCCCTCTCACCCAAAGAACGTCCCACTCACCATCTCATGCCACGTGCCGGGATACGCGGACGACACCAGGGTCAGACGGCCGCCGCCGTCGATGCAGGGCTTCATCGCGGAGTACGCGAGGCGCGGCCACTGCCAGGTGCCGATCTCGTCAGCCAGGATCGCGGACGCGGTGTACTGGCGCAACTGGTCCGCGCCCTCCGCGATGCCCACCAGTCGCGCGTCTGTCTCGACGAGCGTGAGCGTGGGCGGGTCTGCGCTGTCCGCAACGGCGCGGGCGCCGCCGGCCCATGCGGGCAACCGCGCGAGGATGCCGCGCGCGCGCTCGATCAGTTCCGCGCTTTTGTCCTGCTTCGACGAGATGAAGAAGATGCGCGCGTGCGGGCGCGCGAGCGCGAGGCGCAGATGCAGCGCGACGAAGAGCCAGGAGAGTCGCATGCGGCGCGCCTTCGGCACGATCAGGATCGGCGGCAGCCCGCGATCGAACTGGCGCGCGAGCAGTTTGAGATACGTGAGTTCGCGCGTGGGCGCGGCGCAGCACACACGGGGGGGCAGGCCGCCGTGGTACGTGCCACACGCCGCGCACACGTGCGTGGGGAAGGGTTTCACCGGCGTCGTCGCATCCACTTCGTCGACCGTGGTGACCGCCGTCGCGAGCCAGTACCAGGGATCAGCGGCGCACGCGCGGGCGCGCGTCACGTAATCGAGGTCGGCTTCCAGCGCGGTCGCGTCGAGATCGGCGAGTTCAGGCGGGAGGGGCGCCGTGAGACTCCGGGGACTGACTGTCGACGACGCGCGAGACATCGGGGCCACTTGGGGGTTCGACTACCACGGGTGGGGCCGGCGCGTCAATGCGGGCGCGGGCGCGCGCGAGCAGCGCGGCCATCAGGGCGCGCTCGTCATCCGTCATCGCGTGCAGCACGGCGCGGCGCTCTTCGGGCGTGCCGGTGTCGTCCTCGATGGTCACCATCTCGCGCGCTTTGCCCCAGCCGCGATCGGCCAACCACTGCGCCGCGAGCAAGCGTTCGCCGAGCGTGGGCAGGCGCGTGCGGCGGCTGTTCCGCCACGGGATCTTCTCGCCGCGCATGACGGCGAGAAAGAGGTTGACGATCTCGATGCCGCGCTCGGTCTCCTGGTGGACGTAGCGCGAGAGCGACGACACGGTGAGCGGGCGCCCATTGGGATTGCCGGATTGACCGGGGCGCCAGATGCGCTGGACGAACTCGGGCGCGCGTTCAGCTTGGGGCATCCCTGTTCTCAGGCGTGCTCAGCACGGCGGGATCAGTCGCGCTTGGGGCGAGGGCCGCGAGCCATTCGTTGTACCCCGTGATATGCACGTCTCGCGGCGTTCCGTGGTCGAAGAGCGCATTGAACCAGAGCGTCTTCGCGGTCTCCAGCGCGGTCTCCAGCGCGGTCACGCGGGCGTGGAGGGCGACGACGCGATGGAAGAGGTCGAGCGGCGAGAGTTCATGCACGCGGGGCAGCGGGTCCATCGTCACGTCGGGGGTCATGGCAGAGTGTCCAGGGCCGCGCGCGCTTTGTCGAGGGCGTGATCGGCGACGACGCGACGGGGGCCGCCGCCGAGGGTTTCGTTCACGGTCCCTTCCACCGCGAGGATGAGGGCGCGCACGGCCCCTTCCAGGCGCGTGACGCGGGTGGTGAGGGCGCGCCGCGTGTCGGCCTCCTGCTCGGCCTGCCGCGCGAGGATGTCCAGGCGATCGAGGATCGCGGGGAGATCGGGGAGATCGAGGGCCGCGAGGTCGTCGGGCATCACGGGCTGGCAGGGCCATCGACGAGGTCGGCCGCGCGTTGATCGAAGCGCACGCGCCGGCCGTCGGGCGTGGACTTGCGGGCGAGGGCGTACGTGGCCGCGACGCCGGGCGCGTGGGGATCGCGGACGAGGGGCTGCGTGAAGCGCGCGTAGTCGACGACGTGGTGGGTGCGGCCATAGCGCCGGGCGACGCGGACGACATCGGGATGCTGGGCGCGGAGGGACTCGGCGAACTGCACGTCGGCGTCGGGGAGGGCGTAGATGGAGTCGGTATTGCCGCCGCGTTGGCTGCGGGACGGGAGTTTCTTGGCGAGGAACATGTAGAACAGGACCGTGACGAGGCCGGCCTTGAGGACGCGCAGGGAGAGGTCGGTGTCCTCGTTGTACACGCCGCGCCAGGGTTCGGTGAGCGTGCGCGCGAGGCGGGCGTGCGGAATCCAGACGCAGGAGTAGATCCGCGTGTTCAGCATGAAGGGCGGGCGGGCGAAGCGACGCTTCACCAGCCCAGAATACTGGAAGCCCATGAGACCGATGTTCGCGTACTGCGCGCACCACGCCTCGGCGAGGTCGAAGACGAGGCCGGTCTTGGCGGGGATGATGCGGTTGTCGGTGAGGACGTGGAAGCCGCGGAGGTTGTCGTCGAGGCACCAGTGGGCGTCCGCGCCCAGGACGTTCTTGGCGTGACGCCACGCGTAGTTGCGGGCGGGGATCGAGCCGGCACCGGGCGGCGGCGTCTCGGGCAGGACGAGGAGGGTGGCCTCGCGCGAGAGCATGACGGCCGTCGCGTACTGGTCGGCCTCCGGGGGCTCGACGACGACGAAGTAGGGGACACCCATGGCGTCGAGGGCGCGCATCGTGTGGCGGGGCGCCCAGCGCCCCTTGGAGACGATGTAGAGCGGGGACCGGGGCACCGAGCCGGCTAATACCGCCGCAGGGGGCAGCGCGCGTGATGGCCGGTCCCGTGGGGGCGTCCGCACTTGGGGCAGCCGGTGGTCATGGCGCTAGGCCCCCTTCTGCGCGGCGAGCCAGCGGGCGCGCACGCGATCGCGCGCGCGATCACTCACGGCCCGGCGACGGCGCTCGGCCAGCACCCCGGCATGGGTGGAGCGGCACTCCGCGCAGGTCTCGGTCTTGGTGCGGGGCTGCATGGGCTTGCCGCAGGACAGGCAGATCTTCATGGCGCTACACCCGGCCCGATCGGCTGATGACCACGCTGCCGGTGCGGCGCGCGTGGCTCAACGCAACGCCCTTCTGCTGGAAACTCCAGCGGATGGCCTTGCCGTAGGCGTTGCGATCGCGGATGACGCCGGTCACGGCGTCCACCAGGATGAAGTTCATGCCATGCGCGAGGAGGTCGCGCACTTCCGGCAGGATCGGGGTGGTCATCGTCGTCTCCCTGTTCACGGGGGTTAGGAGTGGGACCGCTTCGCGGCGCAGGCGACGCACGGGGTGGAGGAGTGATCGACGTGGGCGCTGCACCACTCGCAGGTGTACCGGCCACAGTCGCCGCACTGGCCCGCGAACTGGAGACGCGTCCAGCCGTTCACGTCCCCGCTCACGCAGCAGCAGGGCACCATCTCGTAGCCCTGCTCGTCCCGCGGCGTCTCGGTCTTCTCGGCCACCCGCTTGGTCGCTGTCTTCTTCATGTATCCAAGATACACCCGGTATCCAGGGTGTCAAGCAGAGAATTCGGGGGGCCGGCCCGGCCAGGGAGGGGGGGGGCCAGGCAGGCCATCAGTCCCAGCCCAGGAGATGCCCCAGGAGGCGCCAGACGGCCCAGAGGGCTACCAGGGTACCCACCAGGACGGCAAAGACCGCCCAGCGGGCTGCCAGGGGGCTCAGGGGCCGGTTGTTGGGGGTCATGCCGGGTCCACGATCTGCTCGGCTGCCAGGACGCCGGCCGGCATCGGGGGGTACCAGATCGACCGGGTCCGGGGGGTGAGGGGCTGGCCCACCAGGGCCGCGAAGGCCAGCCGGTCGGTCTGGGTCCGAAAGTGGACGACGAGGTGATGGCGCGGCCGGGCGTCGGGCTGGGACATCGGCGGCATCCCCTCCCAGTGCGGCGCGGTCCAATGGTACGCGCTCGGATCGAAGAGCAGATGCTGCGACGCGCGCTCGTCGCACGGCGTCGAGGAATCGGCCGCGCGCACGTCGAGCAGATCCAGTTCCAGTTGGGTCCACGGGCTCATCGCTGGCGGCGCACCACCACGTGCCGGTGCTCCTTCGCGGTCGTCGGCTGCACGTCCAGGGCGATCGGGTAGTCGCGGGGATCGTACCGCAGACTCAGACGCACGTCGCCCTCCGGTGCCGCCGTGAGGGCATCCACCACATACGCCGCGTTGAAGGGCACGGTCACGTCCTCCATCGAGAGGTCAGTACCGAGCGCGCCTTCGAACGCGCCGGCCGGCCCATCGACCGCGAAGCCCAGGATGCCGTCCCCCCACGTCAGTGCGAGCGAGGTCTCGCTGTCCGCGAACAACGCCGCGCGCCGCGCGAGGACGAGCGCGTCGTCGCGGTCCACGGTGACGGTATGGGCGACGCGCGCGTACTGCTCCAAGATCGCGCGGTAGTTCGGGTACGGGAGCGACAGCCCCTGCGCGCGCACGGCGAGGGCCTCGGTGTCGAACAGGAGGACCGTCGAGTGGACGAGCCACTCGGTCGGTCCCTCGATCGCGTCGAGCGTGCGGAGCACCGCATCGAGCACGGCCCCGGGCAACACGATCGAGGCCGCGCGATCCGCCGTGCCGGCGCAGTTGAGGAACGCCATGCGCGCGCCATCGGTCGCGACCACGCGCGCGTACGTGGGCGTCACGTCGAGGAACACGCCCTGGAGCGCGGGCCGGCCGCGATCAGACGACACCGCGTAGCGCGCGGCGCGCAGCACCGTGCGGAATTCGGCCGCGTCCACCAGCCAGAGCGCGGCGTCCTCGGGCGGGACCAGGGTCCACGGGGAGAGCAGCGCATCGACATCCGTCTCGGACAGGATCGGCAACGCCATGCGCGTGCCGGTCGCGATGAGATGCAGCCGCGCGCCGCCGAGTTGGAGGAGCACGGGTTCGTCGGTGTCGAGGCTGCGCACGGCAGAGGCGAGTCGCTTCAGGCTCACGGCGCAGCGCCCGGCTTCGTCCACGCTCGCGGGCACGATCGCCTTCGCGGCGCGATCGAGGGACAGCGTGTGCGCGCACAGGCCCTCGGCTTGCGCCGAGAACCGTACGTGCGTGTAGAGGGGCACGGCGCCGCCCACGTCGGCCTCGGCGCCCTCCCCCACCAGATCGAGCAGTCGCTTCAGATGCGTGAGCGGGAGTGTGAGTTTCACCGGCGCGGCCCATTGCGCGGCGCGGGGAACGGCGTCAGCGTGGCCGTTGTCGTCAGCACGGCCAGGTACTCCAGCCGGTACACGCCGATCAGCATCTCGTCGTCGGCCCCGTCGGCGAGATCGCGCGGAATGCGCCCCGCATAGATCTCTTCCTCGCCCTGCACAGTGTCGTCGATCCGCACGTAGAGCGTCTCGGGGTACTCCTCGGGGGCGTTGGCCGGCGTGGACCCGTTCACTGCCGGCACGTCCGCGTGCATTGCGCGGCCGGTGTTCCAAAGTTCAGGCAGCAGACCTGGCACCACGTGGTGCGGCCATTCGCGCCCTGGAAGGTCTCTTCCCAGCACGTGAGCGCGTACGCCACGCCTTCCAGCGCGCCGAACATCAGCCCCGCGCCCACTAACAGGTTCAGGAGGTTCACGCCCCATCGTCGCATCGTCATTCTCCTCGCACGTAGTGGTCCCGTGCGTACATGAGCAAGGCCAGCGCGTCAGCCTCGTTGTGGTTCGTCAGCGGCGGCGCGCTCGCCCGCCACCGGAAGTTGACGGCCCGCAGCATGTGCGTCTTGTCCGCGTTGCCGCGCCCGCTCGTCCACTTCTTCAACGCCGCCACGTTCACCGGCGCGTAGTCGATCGCGAGCCGCGTGCAGGCCTCGATCACGCGCGTCGAGAGCCCGTACGCGATCTCGGTCGCGGCCCCGCCCCGGTGAATCCCCTTCTCGTAGACGACGAACATCGGGGCCGGGAACAGCATCTCGTCGAGCCACTTGTTGAAGCGCACGTACCGCATGCCCGCACTCTCGCCGCGCAGCACGGCGAACGAGGCCGTGCCGGTCTCGATGCGGCCCGCGTGATCGCGACGCGCCCAGCCGGTTTCACTGGCGAGATCCAGCGCGAGGACGATCATGGGCGCGCGTCCCCGGGCACCACGCGCAGGACGAAGCACAGCCCGTGCGGATCGTCCCGCGGGAGGAAGACCAGATCGACCCCGACCTCGACGCTGTCGTACCGCATCGCGAGATCGTCGAGAATGCGGTCGCAGTCCGCGCACGCGCACCACGCCCCGCGCGCCGTGTCGAGCAGGTGCGCGAGCAGGCGATCGAGGAGGCGCATGTCGGCCGGCATGTCGTCCAGCGGGGTCTGCTTCAGGTCGTGGGCGCGGCCTGACTGCGACATTTACGTACCGCTCGGCGGCTGGTGCGCCCGATCGGGACAGGGCGCCGCGTCGAAGAGCAGGCAGGGATCGACGCGACAGTTCCAGCGCCGATCGCACGCCTCGCACCAATGCACGTGGAGGCCGCGCACCGGCAGCCGGCGCCGGCCCTCCAACAGATCGCGGAGGTCGCGCAGGGTCCACATCACGCCAGCCGCCCCGTCATCGCGTCCACGCCGTGTTCGGTCTCCCACTCCGCGACAGCCGCATGGTAGACCACCGTGCGCGTGCTGGGGGAGAGCCGGCGCTCGATCGCCAGGAGTTCGCGCAGAATCACGCCCCACACGGGATCGGTCGACGCGAGTTTCCCGTCCGCGTGCTGCATCGCGAGCGCGAAGAACGCGTGATAGGCGTCGGTCAGGCTGACGATCGGATCGGGTGCGTTCACGGTGTCCACGATACCGGAGACGTCACTGACGTGTCCAGGGAATTCGTCCCGGGAGTCGCACCGAGTCGCACCCGGACGCCGCCGCTCAACGGCGGCACTCGGCAAGCGTTGCCGGCGCCACGGTGCCGGCCGGCCAGACGAGGTACGGCTCGCCGTGCGCGTTCACATAGGCCACCGCCTGCGCCTGGGCCGCGATCAACGACGTGATCGTGACCAGCATCAGCCCCATGGGACTGACGAACGCGACGAAGTCCGACGGGATGTACTCCGCGGACCAGGGGCGCTCGCGGGTGCCCGACATCGAGACCATCGGGATCTTCTTGGCGCGGACCTCGATGACGAGGGGGCACCGATGGCAGCCCAGATCGGGGAGCCGGCGCCGCTTCACGGCACGGTCGCGCACGATGCGGTCACCGAGCGCGGCATGGTCCGCGAGGTACGCGTCGTGGCCGTAGAGCCCGCACCAGACCCGCACCCATTCCTCGGCCTGATGCCCGAACGAGAGGTTCCGGCTGAACACCGGGTCAGGCTTGAAGTGCAGCGGCCGGTCGGTGTCTGGTTCCACGAATGCCTTCCTTTCCATTCGTTGCCACGTTTTCACCGTAGATGTAGGGAGAGGGAAGAGAGAACATGGCACACGGTACGCAATAATTCGGAGTGTCTTTTCCCTCTTTAATTTTTTCTCTTCTATGTACATCTACGGTGAAGGTCGAGATGGGCAGACAACACACATTCATGGTGAGCGTGAAGAGTTGAGTCAGCCATCTCCCTACATCTACGGTGAAGGTTGCACGTGTCGAGTGGTCCGCGCGGAACGAGGTAACATCGCGTCCTCACTGGTGAATCAAAACGGCACTTCCGCATGGGTACTCACAGACGTGGTGACATGTGGCGCACCTGTCGCCTCGCTGTCTGGTCCGAGATCACTCACGTCCTCGGTGACGTCGATCTCCTGGAAAACACTCACGTCGACAGCCGCGCGCACCGTGTAACTCACGCGCGCACGGTCGTCGTCCATGCTTGCGGTCGATCGCTCTGACATGACCAGTTTGAGGGCCTCCAACTGCTCCAAAAACCGCTTCACCGTCGACCAGGGAATGTCGGTGCGCCGGTGGATTTCGGAGACGTGCGCGCGTGGATGTTGCGAGAGGTCTTCCAGAATTTCCAGGCGTCCTGGGGGCACCGAATCACGGGCACAACGGGCCGCGAGATTCATCGCGTCGACCATCGATAATCCAATTGCGGTCGCTCCGCGAATTAATTGCGTCAATTGCTTACCCACGCGCGTGGGCATTTCCGGGGCGTGCGCGATCACGGCGTCCCCCCGATAGTCGGTCTCGACAGCCGTCCGCACCAGGGCCAGGAGGTCGGACATCTTCAAGAGCCGGGTCTCGTCAGCCGGCGAGAGGTCGACGTCGTGCGTCGGGTCGACGGTCTCCATGAGGGCGCCCACGGCGGCTGCCAGTTCCTCCCGCATCTGGCGCTCATGGCCGGTGTTGCGCCGCGCTTGCCGAAACGCGGCTTCGCGGCCATGCCGGCTATCGACGCGCACGATCAGGAACCGGTCCCCCATCGACGCGATCACCTCATGGGCGCGGTCCCACTGGGACGTGCAGGCGCCGATGACGGCCACGCGCCCCTCCCAGGTGATCGACCTCCCCCCGTCAGTCCCGATCTCGCGGACCCACTTGCCGTCATGCACTTCGCGCAGGGCAGCGATGACACCGGAGCGCGCGTTCCGGTCCATCGAGAGAATCGAGGTGAAGTCCTTCACGATGAGCAGCCCGCGGGGGCCGATGCGGCGCAGCAAGCCGCCGGTCGCGTCACGCGCGGCCGTGCGCTGGGACGTGCCTGATAGCAGGGCGCCCACTGACGAGATCATGGAGACGACGTGCCCGCCACTGCCCTCCAGGGACTGCACGGTCTCGGTCTTCGCGGCCCCGGACCCGGAGAGCAGGATGAGCCAGAGCGGGTCACCGTCGAGTTTCTCGGCAGCAGCAGCCGCGAGCACGGCGTTGAGGGGCACCGTGTCGTACTCGTCGCCGAGCCATCGGTGGAAGACCCCGTGGACGTCGAGCAGGCCGGCGCGCGGGGGCCAGGTCGGGGCGGCGTCAAGCAGCGCGCGCAACGCAGCCGGCGTGTTCTCCGCGTGCGCGAGCCAGTCCGAGAGATCCTGCTTCGCACTCAGGCCCGGCAGATCGAGCCAGTGGACCGCGAGACCGGCCGCGACACAGGTCTCGCCGACGGTCTTCATGTGGTCGCGGCCCGGTCCATCGTTGTCGGGAAGCAATACCGCGTCGCGCACCCCGGCGGCGACCAGTTGCGCCGCATAGTCCGCGTGCCACTTGCCGGCCCCGGCCGCGTTCGTCGTCGCCGGCAGGCCGAGCGCCCACGCGGCCTCGACGTCCTTCTCGCCCTCGACGATCAGCACGCGCGCGGGCCGTAGCGCCGTGAGATCCGCGAGCCGGTAGATGACCTTGCGGACAGGCCCCAGGTTGTTCAGCCAGCCGCCCTGTGAATCAGGCCGGCGTTGATAGAACCGTTTGGGGTCCAGGCGCACGCTCTGATAGAGCAGCACGCCGGTCTCGTCGTCGTAGTCGTAGGTCGCGACGATCGTCGAGGGCGCACGCGGGCGCGGGCCGTTGCGACTCTGGTCCCCCAGGACGTCGCGCCACGTGAGCCCCACTGCTGCGAGGATGCCGGTGTTGTCGCACCGGGCGAAACACTTCACCAATGGACCCTGGCGTCCATCGGCCACACGCATGGACCGGCGCCCGGCCGTGGCCCCATCGGCGTGAGACGGGCAGAAGACCCACCACCCGTCTCGACGCCGCTCGGGCTCGCGGAATCGGGCCGCAAGTTGCTCGGCCGTCATCATCGCGAGCCTCCGATCAGGACTGGCTGTTGGCTAGTTCGTCTCGCTTCGCCGCGATGCGTCCGAGCGCGGCAGACTTCAACGCGCGCGACGCCCCGGCCAGTGCCCCGCCCGGCATGTACAGCCGGCCGAGCAGGGTATCGATGTCGTCGAGGGACCGGCACCCGTCGATCTCGGCCCAGAGGGCCGCAGCCGTGTTGTCGTCAGGGACTGACGTCAGGGCCGGGGCCGCAGCTACCGGGGCCGGGGCTGGCGCGGGCACCGGGGGCGCGGGCGCCGCCGCCGCGGGGGGGATGTTAGCAAACGGGTTCACCCCGGTTGACGCGGGTGTTGATCCGGGTGCGGCCGGTGTTGATTCCTCGCGGCGCGGTCGACCGCGCCCTCTTCGGGCTGGTTCGACGGGGGGTTGCGGCGCAGCCGGGGTCGGCGCGGGAGCCGGGGGGACCACCGTGGCTGCCGCCGCAGGGTCCGCAATCGTAGGGGCAGATGGCGCGGACGCCGAGCCAAATGCCTCGGCCACCGTGGTCTCGTTCTCCCGCAGGGCTTCGAAGAGCGCGCGGAGGGTTGCCAGGTCGTTCCCGGTCCACAGGTCGCGGGGCTTGCTCACGTACGCGGCCAGCATCGTCTCGGTCACCTGGAAGCCGTCGAGGAACGCCGCGAGCGCGGACTGCACGCGCGCGGGATCAGCCGGCTGCATCAGTTCGCCCCCGGCCAGCTTCTCACGCACGCGCTTTTCGAACGCCGCCTTGAGGTGGAGCGGGAGCACCGAGAGCACGCAGTTCCGCTTCAGCTTCGACGCGGCCGAGCCGCGCGCCTGGATCTGCCGGCGCTCGTCGAGCAGTTCCATCCGACCGTCGCGCAGGCGAATCCACTTCGACGCGCGGGCCGGCTGGAGTTCCCAGTAGTTCGTCTGCATGTCGAAGACAACGGCCTCCAGATCCCACCCGTCGTCATCCTCACTGAGGATGCGGACGCCGACACGCATGTGGCCCCAGGCAGTTGCCATCGTCTCGGCGGCGCGGATCGTGAGCCCCTCGACATGCACGGTGCGGTCGCGGTCCCGATAAGGGATGGAATAGAGCGCGCGTTCGGCGAACTGCGGGTACGTGTCGAGCGTGGCGAGCAGGCTATTGAGGATGCGGGTCTCGTCGCGCGGGAACTGGCGCGCGATCTCGACGCTCACGCGGAGCATCGAGGCATCGCTGCTGCCCCCGCCCCGCGTGATCACCTCGGCGCTGGGCAGCGCGAGGTCAGTGGAGTTGGACGTCACGGGATGAAAGCCAGTGGGATTCGGCATGGGTCATTGCCCTTCTGGGCGCCGGGCCGGCGTTCACGTGCTGCCGGCGCCCCGCATGTTGGTGCGGCGGTTAAATCCCTCCAGTGTGCCGGGCTGCCCTGGAGGGCCGGCAGGTGAACTCCGCGAATGACCACGCGGACCCCGGACTCGGACGCGACACGATGGGGCAGCGTAGC
>Ga0075418_10002145_pt1 | contig 22490 bp, 20 predicted proteins | sample SoiMetdeltSBSDD2_FD_81776 | JGI IMG/M metagenome (GOLD analysis project Ga0075418, IMG submission 81776) | Bulk soil microbial communities from a Populus tree surrounding site in Tennessee, USA - Soil MetaG P. deltoides SBSDD2 | ecosystem: Environmental > Terrestrial > Soil > Tree plantation...
GCGAGCTGCCGGACTTCGGCGGCTTCATGGTGGACGTCACCTACAACCTGACCGTGCAGCCCGGTGGCCGGAGACGTGGCTCCATCGCCGGCGCCCCGGGCGCGGTGGAAGCATCGACGTGGGGACTGGTGAAGCGGTTCTACAAGTGAGGCGCGAAGCGGCTCGGGCCCGTGGCGGCGAAATCGCCGCACCCGTGCACGAGGCCTGCTGACCGGTGCGGCGAAGACCCCAGGTCGTGCCGCTCGAAAGCCTCGGGTCGGAGAGGATTCCGTCCTCTCCGACCCCATTACTAGGGGGTGTCCGCGGGGATGGAGTTCTCCGCTCCTGGCAACCTGCCGATCCGACGGCGGGGTCTTGGATCAGCGGCGCGAAGGACCTGCGGCTTCAGGCACCGGGGAAGTTGAAGTCGCGGTCCATCACTGTCTTGCGACCGTCCTTGCGCGCATTGTCGACGGCCTGATCGCACAACCTCCGAACGATGTCGGAGAGCCTCGGGGCGACATTGCCCGAGGTATTGAACTCGGATTTCTCCCGGATGTAGTTCTTCAGCTTCGAGACGACAACCAACACTTCGATCTCGCTCATCGCAACCCTCCGTTGAATGTCATCGGGCGCGCTGCCGCTGTACCGCCGCGGGGCAGCCGCGCTCGACGGGCGCCAGACCATAGCAGATCGCGCGGCCCGCGGTCACCCGCCGCGTCATGCCGAGGCTCGCGCCGGAGGACGCCTTGGCGGCACCCTGTGTTCGGCGCGAACCCCAGATCGAAACATAAGATAGCCTGGGACGGCCGGGGCTTCAAGGCAGTCGCTCGGCGGGAATCGGCGCGGATGTTCGGCTGCAGGAAATGGTCTCGGGGTGTCAACGCTCAATCCCGAGGCACGAGGTTGGATTGCCGGCGCGGCAGACTTGCGCCCTGCAGGGTGCGGTACTCGCCGTAGAGATCGGTGCAGAGGCACGAGTGCACCGGCAACACGACGACGAGATCGCCCGGTTCGACAGCAGCGAGCAAAGCCTCGTCCACGGCGACGAGGCCGTGCTCCTGCGAGAGCGACACGAGCGCCGCCCCTGCCGCTGCCGGCCCCCAGCTGTCGCCACGCCAAGTCGCCAACCGACCATAGGTCATTCGACCTGCAGCGTCGCGCAGTGATTCCTTGGAGAGATGCACGGCGCCGCCGTAGAGGACGAGCTGCTGGCGTTCTCTCGACTTGCCCACCACCGGACACGCCACGGCGACGGCGATGTCGTCCTCCGTGCAGGCGCCGAGACGCGCTTGGGTGAGATCATAGAAGACGAAGTTTCCCGGGCGGATCTCGTCCACGCCGGGGAAGGCTTGCGCCAGGCTGCAGCACGGCGTGTCGCCGATGGAGACAGCGCAGGGCCCGAGGCCTGCCCCGCGCACGAGCTCTTGCAAACGCGTCATGCGGGTGATGCTCGTCCCATGCACCTCGAGCACGCCGGCGACACCTTCGGCCTCATAGCTGTGTCCGGCATGGGTGAGGAGCCCTTCGAAACGCAACGACGCCGTGCCACGCAGCGCCCTGACCAACGCCAGCACGGCATCCGGCTGGTCCCAGGGCACGCCGGCGCGTCGCCCGCCCACGTCGATCTCCACCCACGCTTGCACTGGCTGGCGCAGGCGCTGTGCCAGCGCCGCCACCGTCTCCGGTGTATCGACGACGAGATGCACCGTGCAAGCCCCCGCTAGGGAGTCGATCTTGTCGCTCTCCAGGACATTGGCCGAGAAGGCCACGGTGAGATCGCGCCAGCCGTGGGCGGCGAAATAGAGCCCCATGTCCACAGACGAGACGGTGATGGCGCTGACGCCTGCGGCGCGGAACCAGTCGCCGACGGCGGCGGACTGGTGCGTCTTGAAATGCGGGCGGAAGCGAAGACCCGCCGCGGCCGCCTTGCGCGCCATGCGCTCGATGTTGCGCCGCGCTCTGCGCTCGTCGAGGAGCAGCGTCGGCCTGCAGATGCCGAACGCCGCCAGTTCGTTGGCCCGGATTCCTGCCGCCATTCCACCCTCCGTCGGCGGAGCGTACACTCCCGCCCGTACGGCGACCAGGCGGTGCCAGCGCCCGGGTGGCGCCGAGGCTGCGCCTCGCGCGGCGGCCCGCGCGGCAACCCGCGCGGCAACCGAGCTCTACAAGGAGGTTCTTTGCATGCGCACCTTCCCGTTCCTGCAGGTGGACGCCTTCACCACGCAACCCCTGGCCGGCAACGCCTGCGCCGTCGTCCTCGACGCCGACGACCTCGAGGCGGCGACCATGCAGGCCATCGCCAGGGAACAGAATCTCTCCGAGACCGCCTTCGTGCGTCGCTCGCGCTCCTGCGACTTCGGTGTGCGCTACTTCACACCCGCCGAGGAAATACCGCTCGCCGGGCATCCCACCATCGCCACCGCTTGGGCGCTGGTCGACAGCGGTCGTCTGCAGCTGCAGGGCCCGCGCACGCGCACGACGTTCGAGCTGCAGGTCGGCCCCATTGAAGTCGAGGTGGTGAGCGGCCCGAGCGGTCCGGAGCACGTGGTCATGTCGCAGAAGAAGCCAGTATTCCTCGCCCCATACGAGGCGGCGGAGGTCATGCCCATTTTCGGCCTGCGCTCCGAGGATCTGCTCCCGGGTTTCCCCATCCAGACCGTGAGCACGGGCTTGCAGCAGCTCATGGTGCCCGTCCGCGATCTCGAGGTGCTGCGACGGATCGCTCTCGACCTGCCGGCGTACGTCGAGCTCCGCCGCCGTTCCGATTTCTTCAGCACCCATCTCTTCTGCCTGCAAGGCGCGACCGCCGCCGGTCGAACCTTCGCCCGGCATTTCGTCGTCCCTCCTGACCTGATCGAGGACCCGTTCACGGGCTCGGCCACGGGCGGCATGGCCGCCTATCTCTGGCACCACGGGTGCATCGAAACACCGACCTTCATCGCCGAGCAGGGTCACTGGCTGCAGCGCCCCGGACAAGCCATGGTGGAAGTCGTCGGCCCGCGCCACGACATCACCACGGTCAAGGTCGGCGGTCCGGCGGTCACCGTGATTCGCGGCACCATGGAGCTGCCCGAGGGGTGAGACCATGCTCGATCTCGAGAGGCGAGGTTTCGCGGCGCTCACCTTCGACTGCTACGGCACCTTGATCGACTGGGAGACGGGAATCCTCGCCGCGCTGCGCACCCTGCTGCGGGCCCACGCCATTTCTCTCCCGGAAAGTGAGGTCCTGGAATCCTACGCGCGGCTGGAAGCGGAGGCGGAGGCGGGCACGTACAAGCCCTACCGCAAGGTGCTCCGTTCGGTGGTGGAAGGCTTCGGGCGGACGCACGGTTTCGCGCCGACCGCGGCGGAAAGTCGGGTGCTCGAGGAATCGCTGCCGTCCTGGGAGCCCTTCCCGGATACGGTGACAGCGCTGCAGGCCCTCGCTAGCCGACACGCTCTCGTCGTGCTTTCCAACGTCGACGACGATCTCTTCGCCAGCACTGCGGCGAAGCTGTCCGTCTCGTTCACTACCGTGATCACGGCACAGCAGGTGCGGGCCTACAAACCGGCCGAGGCGCATTTCCGCACCGCCCTCCGGACCCTCGCTCTACCGGCGGATCGGGTGCTGCACGTCGCCAACAGCCTGTATCACGACGTCGAGCCAGCGAAGCGTCTCGGGATGGCAACGGTGTGGGTCCACCGCCGCCGGGGCCGCGACGGAGCCACTCTCGCCACCGAGGTCCACCCCGATCTCGTCGTGGCCGATCTCCAGGAGCTCGTGGCGCGGCTCGGGGCATGAAGGGGCACCTCGAGAGGTCGGTCGCTTTGACCGTGGCAAAGGCCCTCTGCTAGAATCGATGCCGCTCCCGAAGAATGGATCCACGCCGACGGGAACGCTTCTGTTGCCACCTCGATCCAAGGTCGCGCCGGAGAGGGAAACGGCATTGTCCGGGGCCAGCGGTCCAAGGACCCACCTGCGCCGCCAGGGCGCGAGCGTGGCCCTAGGGCTCCTCCTGGCTGGTTCCGGCTGCATCGATCCCCTGTCCATCAGCGCCCCACCGTCTCGGTCTCCTTTCAAGGCGAGTCCCACGGTTCGTTACCAATCCCACCCACGGCTGTTCGTCCCGAGTCTGCAGGTGGGAGCCCTCGCCGCCCTCCCGGATCGGCTGCTCGCAACCACCGTCGGGCCTGGGCAGGAAAAGCTGGTGGCCATCGACGCCGAAGGTCGCGTGCAGCCCCTGGGTGTGCGTTTCGAGGCGGCGCCCGAGGCCGTCTGCCCCTTGGCGCTCTCCCCTGGCCACCACCCCGCCTTTCCGGAGGGCGACCTTCTCGTCGGCAGCGGTCCGAACATCCAGCGGGTCCATCTCGCCCTGGGCGACACCGAGCTCCTCGCCTCGCTTCCGGCGGAAGAAGGCGACGTGGTCGGGCTCTGCTTCGATTCCCAAGGCAGCTTCGCCTACGACCCGCTCGTTCTCGCCCAGAATGGCGGCGTCTACCGGTTGGAGGCGAATGGGCAGCTGTGGCGGGTAGGGAACGTCGGCGCCGGCGGTTCCGGACCGAGCATCGCCTCGCCATACTTCGGCCAGTACGCGGGCCACTTGCTCGTGGCCTTCCAGTCCACGGGGGACGTGATCGCTCTTTCTCCCGTGGGGAAAACGAGCCGCCTCACCGGTTGGTCGGGGGTCACCGCGGCGCTAGCCTTTCCCGAGGTCCCGCGGGTTCTCGATGGCACCGACGGCGCGTTCTTCTTCGCGGTGCGCTCGGGCACGACGAGCCAGGTCTATTATTGTACGGCGGCGGACATCGCGCCCCACAACGGTGCCTTGCTCCTCACCAGTCTCCATGCCTCCGGCGACGGTTTGGCGCGTCTCGAATCCGGCCGGGTGGCGGTGGAGTCGTGGAGCCGCTTCCTCGGCGCCGAGGTCGCCGCTGCTTTCGTGCAGCGCCCGGCGCTCACCCGCCTCGCTCTCGACGTGCGGCCTGGAGGCGCCGACGACATTGCCTGCGGTTCGGCGGAACTGGTGCCGGTGGCGCTGCTGTCGTCGAGTTACCTGTCGGCGGCGCTGATCGACGCGAGCACCGTGACCTTCGCCGGGGCTGCGGTCGTGCCGTCACGCAAAGGTGGGCTCGGCACCTATACCGATTGCAACGCCGATGGAGCCGTGGATCTCGTCGTCACCTTCCGGCCTGCGGAGATGCACATCGCTCCTGGCCCGGCGACCCTGGTCCTGGAGGGCAGTACCTTCGGCAGCGAACGCCTGCGTGGCGAAGCCCGGGTGCAGGTCATCGCCCCTTGAGATGCCGGCGCCGGTCTTCCCCGCGGAGGACGCAGCTTCCATGCGCCTCGACCTCTTCCTCAAGAAAGCACGCCTCGTGCACCAGCGACGCGCCGCCAAGGAGCTCTGCGACGCCGGCGGCGTGCTGCTGAATGGCAAGCCCGCCAAACCCAGCCAGGACGTGCGTCCCGGCGATCGCCTTCAGCTGCAGCTCTTGCACCAGGATCTCGAGGTTCGCATCCGCGAGTTGCCCCACGGCAACGTTTCTCGCGCCGTCGCGGCGACGCTGATCGAGGTCCTCCGGGACCAGCCGGCAGACCGGATCGGCCGTGTCTTCGGCGGTGGTGAGGCAGAGGAGGTGGGGGAATGATGGGATCCGCACGGTCGGCGAGGTCGGCAGCGACGCAGGGCACGTTGCGGCGCGGCCGAGGCGGTGATCAATCCGACGGCTCGAAGCGCACCGGCGCGGTGGCAGCATCCAGACGCGCCAGCAGCTCCCGGTACCAGGCGGCGGCGCGCTCGAGTTCGGTGCGGACGGCCTGGGCGCCCCAGACGAGGTTCAGGGTGCAGCGCGTGGCACCGTGGGTCTTGGTTCGCTGCGCATCCTTCACCGCGTTGGCGCACGGCCCGCTGGCATCATGGAGACAGAGCAGTCCCTCGACGTCGATCTCCTGGCCTGCCTCGTTGAAGACGAATCGCGCGCCGGCTGTGGCGAGTCCGACGTGCAGCGGTAATACTAGTTGCTCCTGATCGACGACGCTGATCGGCAAGCCGCTGTGCAGCGAGACGGCGTTGCCGGCGTCCACGGCGGGATTGATGCTACGAAGTCCGGACGTAGACGCCTCGCGGAGCAAGAACTCCGCTGCCGGCTTGCCACGACCCGTGGGTTTGTAACCGCCCTGGCGCAAGAGGTCGCGGACGGCGGCGCGCACGGTTTCGCTGCGCTGCACGGGAGCCGCCGCCTCGAGACGCAACAGCGTGCGCAGCCAAGGCGGCGAGACCAACGTTGCCAGGTTTCCGGGCAGCGTGGTAGTGAACGCCACCAGCGCCAGCTGCGGGTGTGGCTCGAGCCGGAAATGCATGCGACCTCCTGCATTCCAGGCGCACTGCCCTTCCGCTGGACAGTGCCGGGCGCCTGTGGTCAACTCTATGGTTGACCCTGCGGGTGCCGGTGCGCGCGGTGTGGACGAGGTGACGAGGTCATGACGAACGCGACGCAGCCCGTGGTAGAGCACGCGGGGCCGGAACGCCACCCCATCGTCAGCCTCTCCCACGTCACCAAACGATACGGCAAGCGCGAGGCGCTGCGCGACATCACTTTGCAGGTCGAGCACGGTGGCTTCGTCTTCGTCGTCGGTCCCAGTGGTGCCGGCAAGTCCACCCTGCTGCGGCTCGTCTACATGGAGGAGTTCCCCAGCGAAGGCCAGGTCACCGTGGCCGGCTTCGTGAGCACGCGGATGCGCCGGAATCGCATCCCCCACCTGCGGCGCAAGGTGGGGCTCATCTTCCAGAACTTCAAGCTCCTCGAGGACCGCAACGTGTTCGAGAACGTCGCCTTCCCGCTCTACGTCATCGGCTCCAACCGTAATTACATTCGCAAAACCGTGCTGGACATCCTCGGCCGCGTCGGGCTGTACCAGAAGCGCAACAGCTTTCCGCACGAGCTTTCCGGCGGCGAGCAGCAGCGTGTCGCCATCGCTCGGGCACTGGCCAACTCGCCCTACGTACTCCTGGCGGACGAGCCCACCGGCAACCTCGATCCCGTGGTGGCCCGGGAGATCCTGAAGCTGCTCTTTCGGATCAACGTCGCCGGCACCGCCGTGATCATGGCCACCCACGACCACGATCTCGTGCGCCAGTACCGGCAGCGCATCGTGCACCTCGAACACGGAGAGATCGTGCAGGACGAGAGCGCCATGACGCACTGGGTCCCGGAGAAGGACCTCGATGCCTGGCGCGAGGAACCACTGCAGACCCAGCCCCCCGAAGGGGAGTGAAGCGCAGCGACCGGCCGGAGCGAAGCAGCGCGCTGGCAGGCAAACGCGGAGACTCGAGTCCATGTTCACCGACAGCCAGGTCCGTTACCTGTTTCGCGAGCTGCTGCGCTCCTTCCAGCGCCTCAAAGGGGTGAGCCTGGTCTCGACCCTGATCATGAGCGTGGCCCTCACCATGCTCGCCCTCTTCACCTTGATCACGATCAATCTGCACGCCGTGGCGCGGACGTTCCAGAACGAGATCGAGATCGTCGCTTTCCTGGAGGAGGATCTCGGCACCGCCAGCATTCAGGAGATCGAGCAACGGCTGCTCCAGCACCACGGCGTGGCGAGCGTGTCCTTCGTGTCCAAAGACGATGCCTTGAAGGAATTCACCGCCCAGCTCGGCGAGGACAGCGATCTCTTGGACGTCCTCGACGAGAACCCCCTGCCGGCTTCGCTGCGCATCAGCCTGCTGGAGGAAGCGCAGACCTCGGAGCGACTGGCGCTCCTGGCGGCCTGGCTGCGCGAGATCCCCGGCGTCGAGGAAGTGCGCTACGGCGACCAGTGGGTGGAGCGGCTGGAGCGCTATGTCAAAGCCTTCCTGGTGCTGGACGTGGTGCTGGGAGCACTGGTGGTGGCCTCGGCGCTGTTCGTCGTCGGCAACACCGTGCGCCTCACGGTGATGACACGGGAACGCAGCATCGAGGTGATGCGTCTGGTCGGCGCCACCGATTGGTTCATCCGCGTCCCCTTCGTCGTCGAGGGCGCGCTGCAAGGCGCCGTGGCGGCTGGGCTGGCGATGGCGGTGCTCTGGGCCGTGCAACGATACGCCACCCGCTTCGTTGGCCCTCTGGTTTTTTACGATGTCGGCCAGATCGCCGGCTTCGTCGCCCTCTGCGCCATCGTCAGCGCCTTCGGCAGCCTCACCTCGCTGCGGCGCTTCCTGCGGATCTGAACATGTCGACGACACGCGCCAGAAAAGGGAGGGATTCGAGGGGACGTTCCGCGCCCGCTTCCCTCCGCGCGCTTGCCTCGGCTCTCGCCTTCGGGCTCGCTTTCGTTGGCGGTGGACTGCACGGCGCCGGCGCCCAGAGCGAGAGCACCGACTCCGCCACCGTCCGCGACTCGCTTGCAGCCTACGAGAAGCAGATCCAGACACAGGAAGGGCATCTGCAAGAGCTGCGCTCCCAGATCAAGGACCTGCGCCGGCGCGATCAGAAACTGAAGAAAGAAGAAGTGGGGACGCTGGAGCAGCTGGAGATCCTCGACAAAGAAGTCGCCCTGACCGCGGACCTCCTGCGCCAGCTGGGAACCAAGAGGCAGCGACTGGAGGCACAGCTCGAGGGCATTCGCGCCGAACACTCCCGCGCCGAGGAAATCTTGGCGGAGCGCAAGGGCCGCCTCGCCCGCACGCTGCGCGCCATGCATATGCGCGGCACCACCAACACCGCCGAGGTCTTGCTCCGCACCAGCAACCTGCGCGATGCGCTCACGCACTACAAGTACCTGGAGATGTTGGCGCGGAACAACGAGCGCCTGTACCTCGAGATTCGGCAGCAGGAAGTCTATCTGAAACGCACGAGCGCCCAGCTCACCGAGAAACTCGCGGCCGTGTCGGCGACGGCGACGGAAACCCAGGAAGAAAAAAAGCGCCTCGATGACGGGAGAAAGGCGCGGCAGAGCACGCTGCAGCGCGTGCGCCGGCAACGCGGCGAGCACCAGAAGTCGATCCGCGATCTCGCCGCCTCCGAGCAACAGCTGCAAGGGCTGATCGCGACCCTGGAGAGACGCCGCGAGGAGTTGCGGGCTTCCGGTCAGACCGTGGAGTTCCCGGACCTCGGGTTCCGTGACCTGCGCGGGCGGATGCCCTGGCCCGTCGCCGGACGGGTGACGACCCGCTTCGGCCGGCACCTCAACCCCCGGCACCAGACGGAGACCTTCAACAGCGGCATCGATATCGCCGCCGCCGAAGGCGAACCTGTGCGCAGCGTCGCCCGCGGCCGGGTCGAGTACGTGCAGTGGTTGAAGGGCTACGGGCGCACCATCATCATCAACCACGGTTCCGGTTTCTACACCGTGTACGCTCATCTGTCGGAGGCACTCGTCGCCGAGAAGCAGGAGGTCGAGCCGGGGCAGACCATTGCTCGCGTCGGCGACACCGGCTCGCTGGAGGGGCCCAAGCTGCATTTCGAGATCCGCGACAAGGCCACCGCTCTCGATCCCATGATGTGGCTCGGCTCCTGAGGTGGGTACCGGCGACGCCCTGGATGTTCGGCGTGTGGCCGGCATCATCGAGACACAGTTTCCTCACCTCGGCACCCTCTCCGTGCTTCCCTTGGGCGAGGGCTGCGACAGCATCGCCTTCCTCGTCAACGATACCTGGGTCTTCCGCTTTCCCAAGCGGGCCGAGGTGGAACGCCAGCTCGCTGTCGAAGCGCGGATCCTGCCTGTCCTCGCCACGACGGCTCCCCTGCCGATTCCCGTCTTCTGCTTCCACGGCCTGCCTTCGGCCACGTTTCGCCGCCCCTTCGCCGGCTACGCCCGGCTTCCCGGCGTACCGGGAATCCAGTGGGAACCCGCAAACGTTCCCTTCCACCTCTTGGCCCCGAAGCTGGCGCGGTTTCTCTCCTGGCTCCACGCCTTCTCTGTCGACGAGGCGATTCGCTGCGGCGTGCCGCAGCAGCCGATCGCGGCGCGGCTCGACGAGATCCGGGCCGAGGCCATTGCCGATTTCGAGTCGGTCCGCAAGGTGGCGCCCGAGGCGCCCCTCGAAGCGTGGCACCATACTCTGCAGTCCGGGTGCGACATCGCTACAGCACCTCGTGCCCTGGCGACTCTCGTGCACAATGATCTAGCCGCCGAACACATCTTGTTGGATCCGGCGACCCAGTCGATCACGGGCATCGTCGACTGGAGCGATATCGCCATCGGCGATCCTGCCGCCGACCTCGCCGGCGTCTTTCACTGGGGCGGCGAGGCCCTCGTGCAGGCCGTGCTGGCAACGTATGTTCCTCCGATCGACGCTGGGGTCATGTCTCGCGCCCGTTTCCTCGGCGCTTGCAGAGGTGTGGCGGACGTGACTTTTGGCCGCGAAACAGGCCGGCAGGAGTACGTCCGTGCCGGCATTCGTGCCCTCGGCCTCTGCGCCGGCGCCGTTCACGGAGAGAGGTACTCACGATAAGCTTCCACCGCGCGCCGACGCTCAGGGCTGCGGCTTGGACGGCAGGCGCTCCCAGAGGAAGAGATAGTGCTGGCGCGGCACATCGTCGTGGGGTCCCTGGAACTCGAAGAGTAGGCGCACCGAACGGTAGGTGCTGCGGAACTCGGGGATGGCGAAGAGCTCGAGGTCGCCCCGGGTGCTCGGCTTCGCATCCGAGATCGGATAACCAGGAAACATCACGTAGTCCGGCTGGCGTGACCATACGTAGGCGCCGTCGCCCTTCTCGTGCCCCGCGGCCCCCTTGCCCATGCTGTCCAGCTTCCGGCGCGCGATGGTCCTATCCGTGAGGCCCAGGGTGTCGATCCAGCGGAAGTTGGTGTAATAGGCCAGGAGCCCGGCGCCGCTGTGGGCGAAAAGCGTTTCGGCGGGCAACAGTGCCCGCAGGCGCTCTGCTGCCGCGCGGGACAGGGCGGTACGGTACTGGCGTACTGGCTGGTCCAGCACGCGGACACGCGGGCTCGCATGGAGGAAAGCAGCGTGGGCGCCCGTGAGCACCGCCACGACGAGCACGACCACCACACCTTGCAACGCCGCAGGGCGACCAGCGAGGAAGCTGCAGAGCCGGTTCGCCAGCAGCTGCAGGACCAGCACGAGCAAGGGCAATTCCACCACGAACATTCGGAGCGCCGGGAACTCCTCGCCGCCGACGGCGAGAACGTAGAGCGCGTGCAAGAGCACCGCCGCGACGAAGAGCCACGCTGGGTGAAGCGGCCGCCGGGCCCTGGCGAGGAGCAGCGCGAGAACAGCGACGGCCGCCGCCGCCACCGGCAACGCCTTCAGCGCCAACAGGAGGAAACGCAGGCCGCGGGCGAGGACGAAGCGCGTGAAGCCCACCTTGGCGTGAAAGGTGTTGGGCAACCAGTCGCCGTAGTAGACCCACCTCCAGAGCACCCAAGTGCCGACGAGAGCGAGGAAGAGGAGCAGCGGCGGCAGCAGAGCGCGACGCTCCTGGCGCCCGCCGCTCCGGAGCAGTGCGTCCACGGCGATCGGCATGGCGAAGAGCAGGTTGGAAGGATGATTGAGAACGGCGAGAGCGAGAGAGAGTGCGCAGAGGTGGAGTAGTGTGCCTCGTGGCCACGCCGCCGTCGGCGCCGGAGCGCTCGCCGAGGCATCGGAGCCTGTGGCGCTCATCGCGGCCTGCACGGTCTGCTCTTCCAGCACCCAGAGATAACTCAGGTATGCCGCCGTGACCAGGAAAGCGCTGAACACGTTCTCGAGGCCGCCCACCGCCCAGGCTGCCCAGGGTTCGGAGAGGCAGAGGAGAAGTGGCGCGAGCGCGGCGAGAAACCAGCGCGCCGAGACGGGAAGGCTGGCCGGTGGTTGCAAGACGCCGAGACGTGTCGTCCCCAGGAAGAGGAGTGCCGGAGTCGCGAGGGCGAAGGCGCGCCCCAACCAGCTCGCCACGCGGGGCAGGTCGGTGTCGAGGTGGCGGAGAGACGCCAGGAGCACGGTCCACAAGAAGTTCGTGTAGCCTTCGACACGCTCGCCGACGTTGTAGACGAGACCGTTCCCAGTGGCCAAGTTGCGCGCATAACGGAAGGAAATGAAGGCGTCGTCGTCGGTCCAGGCGGTGTACCCGTGCGCCCGTACCAGGAGCCAGACTCCGGCCCCGAGCAGGACGGCGACCGCCGGCACCCAGACCAGGGCGGAATCCTGGGCCTGATGCGACGCGTCCGCCGGCGGCGAGGCGACGGCTGACGGCGGCGTGGCGCCAGCTGCGGGGGTCACCTCATGGCGGCGTTTCTTCGAACCAGGGCGCGTCTCTGCCATGAGCCTCTCTCGTCATTGCTGCGTCCGGATGCGGGCAATGGGCGACGGGATTATACCCACGCCGGCGCGCGCGGAGCGACGGCACCGCGGTGCGCGCCCATCGACGACAATGCGGTGCCGGCCCTTCGACTGCGACGCGTACTCGCACACCATGCCGCTTGTGGGCCAGGGCGGGCGCCCGTATCCTAGGACGCTCGTCGTCGCTCGGCGCGGCGACCTTCACTCTGGACCAGGGATGCGCCCATGCAGCTCGGAGACTTCGGTCAGCCCCGCGCGCAGAAAATCCTCCAGGAAGTGTTCCTGAAGTACAAGCTCGCAGGGTCCTTCCTCTTCGACGGTCCAGCCGGCGTCGGCAAGGAGGCGCTGGCGGTCGAGATTGGCCGGCTGCTCAACTGCGAGCGCGAAGGTGCCTGCGCGCCGCGCGGCCTCTTCCACTCGCCTCCGGTCGAGGCAGACGGCGCGGCTTGCTCGTCCTGCCGGCGCTTCCGCAACCTGCAGCATCCCGATCTCCACCTCGTCTTCCCGGTGCCCACGGGCTTCTGGGAACTAACAGCGAAGCCCGGGTTCGAGCTGCCGCAGGACTGGCGTGGGGGGCACGAGTTCGGCGCCATCGTCGAGGTGCTTGCCGCCAAAGCGCGGGATCCGTACTTCAGGCCGGTGTTCGAGCGTCCGGTGGGGATTCAGGCGGAAGTGCTCCGCGATGTCGTGCTCCCTGCCGTGCAGCGCCGGCCGGTGGAGGCGCGCATGAAGGTGGTGATTCTCTCCGACGCCGAGCAGATGGCCTTCGGCATCGGCAACGTGCTGCTCAAGACGCTGGAGGAACCGCCCGCCGATTGTCTCTTGGTGCTGACGAGCAGCGTCCCCGAACGCTTGCTGCCCACCATCCGTTCACGTTGCCAGCGCCTTTCCTTCGCGCCTCTCTCGCCGGAGTGGATGGTGCCGCGTTTGCAGATCCTTCATGGCGTGGAAGCGATGGAGGCGCGCGCCGCAGCCTACTTATCGCAGGGAAGCATGCTCGTCGCCGAGCGCTCGCTCACCGGCGTGCTGCGCGAGGTGCGCGACCGTGCCCTCGCCATCCTGCAGGCGGCGGCACAGGGCGACGCCCTGGAGCTCCTGCAAGTCGCCCATGCCACGGCACGGGGCTACGCCGCCGGACATCGCCATCTGTTTCCGGTGTTGCTGCAGATCCTGGCTTCCCTGGCGCGGGATGCAATGCTCCTGGCCGAAGGCGCCGTCCAGGTGGAGCCCGCGCCGGCGGCGGCTCGGAGCGTGCGCGGCAACAGGGCGGCGGCGAACGCGGCGGCAACGCCGGCGGCAGCGGGCAAGGCGAAGAGCGCCGCGGCCGAAGCGCCTGCTGGGGCGGCATCCAGCGGCCGGCCGCGGCTCGTCCACGAGGACCGCCGCGCCGAGTTGCAGCAATTGGCGCAGAGCTTCGACGCCCTGGCGTTGCGGCGCATGGTGCAGCAAACGCAGCTCGCGGAGCGGCAGATCGCCGGCTACGCCCACGGCGAGCTCACCCTGAGCGCCCTCTTCCTCGGCCTGGCGCGGGAGAGCCGCGCCGCGCGCCAGCAGACGGCGCGAGCCTAGGGAAAGCCATGGCGAGTCCCAAGTTCTACCTCACCACCGCCATCGACTACGTCAACGCCAGCCCGCACATCGGCACGGCCTACGAGAAGATCGCCGCCGACTTCATCGCCCGCTCGCGCCGGATGCTCGGCTACGACACCCGTTTTCTCATGGGCAACGACGAGCACAGCGTCAACGTCGCCCGCGCGGCCGCCGCTGAAGGCTTGACGCCGCTGGCTTACTGCGAGCGCATGGAGACGCGCTTCCGCGAGGTCTGGACCCTGCTGGGCCTTTCCTTCGACGATTTCATCCGCACCACCGAGGAGCGCCATCACCAGGCGGTGCGGGCCCTTTTCGCCGCCATCCATGCCGCCGGCGACATCTACAAGGGCAAGTACGAGGGCTACTATTGCGACTCCTGCGAGAGCTTCAAGCAGGAGAAGGACCTGGTGGAGGGCCGGTGTCCGCTGCACAAGAGCATCCCGCGCTGGCTGGTGGAGGAGAACTACTTCTTCGCCCTCTCGCGCTTCGGTGACCGCTTGCGCCGCCACATCAGCGAGCATCCCGAGTTCGTGCTGCCCGAGGTCCGGCGCAACGAGGTGCTCGCCGTCATCGACGGTGGGCTGGAAGACATCTCCGTCTCCCGCAGCGGCGTGGAGTGGGGGATCCCGCTTCCCATCGACCCGAGCCACGTGGTCTACGTCTGGTTCGACGCCCTGATCAACTACATCTCGGCCCTGGGCTTTCCCGACGACGCCCAGGGTCTGGTGCACCGTTACTGGCCCTGCGACCTGCATGTCATCGGCAAGGACATCACCCGCTTCCACTGCATCATCTGGCCGGCCATGCTCATGAGCGCCGGCGTCGCCTTGCCGCGCTCCGTCTGGGGTCACGGCTTCGTCTCGGTGGACGGCGAACGCATGTCCAAGACGCTCGGCAACGTCATCGCGCCGCAAGACGTGGTGCAGCGCTTCGGCGCCGACGGCTGCCGTTACCTCTTCCTCCGCGAGGTGCCGTTCGACCGCGACGGTGATTTCTCCTGGACCACCTACACCGAGCGTTACAACGCCGATCTCGCCAACGATCTGGGGAACCTCCTGGCGCGCACCCTCGCCATGGTGCAGCGCTACTGCGGCGGTGAGGTGCCGCCCTTCGAGGGGGCCGCGGCGGCGGAGCCGCGGGATGCCACGCTCCTCGGCGTCCTGGCGCGCGCCACGACGGAGTACCTGACGCACGTGGAGAGCTTCACCATCCACGCCGCCCTCGGCTCCGCCTGGAGCACCATCCAGTCCGCCAACCGTTACATCGAGGAAACCAAGCCCTGGGAGCTGGCGAAAAAACCCGAGGCGAAGGCACGCTTGGGAGCGGTGCTCCGCAACCTCCTCGAAGTGCTGCGCCACGTCAGCGTCATGATCGTCCCGGCGATGCCGACAAAGGCCGCGGAGATGCGGCGCCAGCTCGGTCTGCCGGACGATGTGGGGCGACTGCTCTATGCCGAGGAATTCCGGGGCCCGCCGCGCACCTGGCTGCGTGTGGCGCCAGGCTCCAGCCTTTTCCCCCGCCTCGAGAGCTGAGCCACCCCCTCCCGTCCTATGTCAAATCGGCACCTCCGACTGTGTCGGCATAAGACGCTGGCACCGTGTCGGCTACCACCGGGTCGATGCAGGAACCCTGGCTAACCAGCGTGCATTGAAAGGATTGCAGGCGGCGGAACGGCAGCGGCCGCGCTGGTACGCCTTGTGCGATGGCAGGGTTGTGGGCCTCGACGGTCGAGGCGAGCAAGGAGGAGGTGATCGCGATGTTGGCCACCGAGTTGCTCAAGAAGATGCACGAGGCGAAAGCCGTAGAAGTGTATCTAGGTTACACGATCCAGGAGATCGCCGGTTGGTACCTCGCGGTGCCCCGGGGCTGGCGTGGAGATATCCTCGAAGCCGAAACCTTGCCCGTGATGCGAAGGAAGATCTGGCGCTGGTGGTACCAGATCACGACCTGAGAGGGTGCGCCCGCCCAAACGACGGGGTGCGCCCACCCACCGGCGGTCGAGACGAGGCGCGGACTGTCGGCGAAGCGCTGGCGACGGTGGCGAGGCCTTGGACGTGCCCACCTGTCGCGGTCATCCCCCGGGTGCGGGCCCATCTCGGACAAATCGTCAGCGACGCAGCCCTGCGCCGCTCCATCCTGTCAGCTCGAGTCCCAGCGCCCCCCGCGCCTGTTCCGCTGCACAAAAGCAAGCCGTTGACCTGCAACGAAATCGGGCCCCGAGCCGAAATCTATCCGGCTTGGTACGAGGCCTGCCTTAGGGGAAACCGAGAGCGCGACACGGAAGTGCGGCGCGGACCTACCGACTTGGACGCAGCACGGCTCACAAGGCTGTGGCCGACGCCGAGCGATGCGAAAATGTGGCGTGGAATGAACCGGGTTATCAAGGCCTGACCCTGGGGGCGCAGTTCGGGCTCCGGTTCGCCACGCCACATCTTTTTTCTTTCTCCCCTCCCCAACATCCTCTCCATCACTCCGTCGAACCAAGGTCCGGATCGAGCCTCGGTCGAGCGTCAAGTTGTCTCGGTCTCGGCAGTGTCGAGTCCCACTCTGACACTCGTAGGCTGCCCACCAGCGAAGACGGCCGCGACGCACTCTCGCCTACCACGCCAACCTTCGACCCGATACGGCATTACAACAAGGGCACGAAAGAACCGGGACTGGTACGAGCCGTGCTTTGCGGGACGATGTTGCCCACGCCTCCGGGCTCCAAGCATCCCCGCCCCGGGGATCAGAGCGTGACGCTTTCCGAAAGAGAGAGACGGTTCGAGGAGATCTATCTCGGTTATCACATCCGTGAACGCGACGGGATCTACATCGCCGTGCCGCTCGACTGGGCGCATGGTCGAGGCGAGACCATCGTTTCCACGGATCTCACCACGCTGCGCGACGAGATCCGGCGCTGGTGGTACCAGGTGGGTTCCTCGTAAAGGAGCGCTCAGCGCGCGCGCCGTGCCGTCGACCAGCCCGGTAGACGGGTACCGCTGCTTTCCTTCTCATCGGAACAGGCTCTTGACCGCCCCGAAGCTGTGGGACTGCACCGGCACCGCCAGCTGGTAGACGTAGATCACCGCATCCTGACCGCTGCTCACGAACAAGCGCCGGCGCGGGCCGATCGCCATGAGGCCGGGTCCGGGCAAGCCCTCGGGAGGCCAGCCGTACAGGCGCGTCCCGGAGCGGTCGAAGGCTTCGACGATGCCGTTGAGAACGTCGGTCACCTGCAGCACTTCGCCATCCACAATGACGCCGAGCGGCGTCGGCAGCTCCGGGAAAGAACCCTCGCCGTGGAACCGGCGCACTTCCTGACCGGCAGGATCGAACTGCACGATTTCGCGGCCATCCAGGTCCGCGACGTACAAGAATCCCAGGGAGTCCACCGCCACGCTGGTGGGAGAGACGAAAAACGCAGTCCCGCCGCCGATCACGCCCACGAATCGCGGCGGCGACTCGCTCCAGTCGAAGTGCTGCACCCGGGCATTGCCTTGATCGGCGACGTAGAGCTGGCGGTCCCGCGTCAGGGTCAGACCGTAGGGCCCCCGGAACCGTCCCGGTGCGGAACCGCTGTCGCCGAACACCTCGATGAAGGTGCCGTCGCGACGAAAACGCTGGATGCGTTGGTTGCCGCTGTCGGCGACGTACACGTCGCCGCCGGCGTCCACGGCCAGACCCCTGGGTCCGCGCAGCTGGCCGGGGGCGCTGCCTCTCAGGTTCCAGGTCACGAGCGCCGTGCCGTCGCCGTCGAAGAGGGTGATGCGGTCGAGGAAGGCGTCGGCGACATAGAGTGTGTCGCCGGCATTGACGGCCACACCCGTGGGAGCGACGAACTGCCCGAGACCGGTGCCGCGTGCGCCCCAGATGGCGACGAAGTGGGGTTGCGCCGCGAGGGGAGCGACGAGCCACAAGGTGAGCACGGTGGCGAGAGCGACGGGCGCGGTGGTGGCGCCGCCGTGACGGAGACGTCGCTGCCGCCGGCCGCGCGCCAGCACGGTGTGGCAGCGGCTGCAGGCATGGACGGCGGGAGAAAGGAGCGGCGCTTCGCTACTCGCCCGTGTGCTGGTTGATGAAGACGTAATACGACGTGAGCGAGCGCGGCGCGAACTTCTTGTCCAGGTTGAAACAGATGTGACCCGGTTTCTCATCGTAGTAGACCGGTCCCCCTGGCGCTGCCATTTTCACCACATACTCCGCGATGAGCTTGTTGCGCGTGTAGTCGTAGAGGCGCACGTCGTCCGGGGTGATGAAGAGGCCGAAGAGATCGTTCTTGTAGTCCCGGTTCAGGAAATGCTTCGTGAACAGCGTGCTCTCGTACGGCTCCAGGTCCTCCTCCAGCTTGGCCCGCACGAGCATGGCGATGGGTACCGGGTCGCCACTGGGGCGCTTCACCTCGGCGACCTCCACCGTGGCCTTCTCGCCGGCGTAGGCCGTAGAGAGGGAATCCACCATGTGGCGCATCCACTTCGGCAGCGCCGCATCGTAGGGCGCCATGGTGAAGATGTAATCGGCGCCGACCTCGTAGGCCAGGAGCCCCCAGTCTTCGCCGCTGCCACGCCAGCGCAGGATCGGTTGCAGGCCGGGGATCTCGGTCGGCCACTTTTCGCACCCCGGCCGGATGGTGGGCGGATACGTCGCCAGACGCTGCTGCAGGCGCTGCAACAGGGCTGGGCCACTCTGTCCCAAGGCTTTCTCGATGGCGCGGCGCGCTGCGGCGTTGCGCGGCCCCGCCTCGGGGGCCTTCCCCGCGGTGGCGCGCAGGAGCTCCTGGAACTTGGCCCCACCGAGCTCGTCGAGCAAGACGCGATCCCACACGGCTTCGGTGGGCAGCGCCTCGGCCGGCGTGACCGCGGCGCCGAAAGGCGTCTCGAGCCGCGCCGGCTCGCGGCGGCACAGGTCGCGGGCGCGCTGCAGGTACACGGCGGCGTTCAGCTCCGAGTTGCCCCCGAGCGCCGCCGCCAGGCCGTCGACGAACATCGGCTCGTTCTGCAGCGGCGCGTTGCGCAGGGTCAGGTGCACGACCAGGCGCGCGATCGCCGCCATGTCCGGCATCTCTCGCGCCACCACGCGGCCGCCCGAAGGCCGATAACCGGCGTGACCCACGGCGCCCACCAGAGCGCGCAGGTCGTCATCGTTCTCCCCCAGGTAGTACTCGAGCTTGATGCGCTCCAGGCGCAGCACTGCAGCTGGCGGCGCCCCCAGCTGCGCCAAGAGCCCGGCGATGTCGTCGTCCACCGCGGTCAGGGCATGCTGGCTCACCTGCACCAGTTTCTTGGCGCGCAAGCGCAGGAAGCGGCTCTCCCGGCGCGTCCACTCGCGGCTCGCTTCCAGATAGGGAGGCGTCACCCGCCACTCCCCATCCACTTGCTGCACCAGATAGCTCAAGGTGTCCCGGGCGCCGCTGCCGCGCGGTTCCAGGATCACGCTGAAACGCGTCCCGACCGCACTGACGACGCTGTCGCGCAGCACCGGCTTCACGCGCTCCGCCAGACTCTTGCGTGCCGCGGCGCTCAGCATCCAGGAGTCGTCGTAGCTGGCTTCCACATCCGGGAAGGTGATGCCGAGGGCGCCGGTGCGGCGCAAGTCACGGGGGTCCCAGAGCTTCTCCGCGGCGGCGAGATCCCCCTGCAAGCGGGCGCGCAGGTAATCGCGCAGCACCTGGCCGGGTCCGTTGGCGGCGTGTCCCGCCCCGGCCGCGAAGAGAAGAAGGAAGAGAAGAAGGCCCGCAGGGAGCGCCCGGGGGCGGAGAGGGGCGGGAAGAGAACGCCTCCGGGCCGCAGCGCGCCCCCGTGGGCTATACTGCGGCTCCAGCGAGGGAAGCGCGTGTCCTCCGCGCCAGCGTGCGGCTCCGTGCTGCATCGCTCAAAGCGTGACAGAAAGCCACGCTGGCACGCAAGCCCCGCTCCCAAGATGCTCGTCGACAGCCACGTCCATCTGAACAGCAGCGAGTTCACCGCCGACGTGCAGCAGGTCCTCATGCGCGCACGGGCCGTCGGCGTAGGCCGCTTCCTTTGCCCCGGCTACGATCTCGCCTCGAGCCGCGCCGCCGTCGCCCTGGCGCTGAGGGAGCCCGACGTCGTCGCCGCGGTGGGTGTACATCCGCACGACGCCAGCACCTACGAGCCCACCGTCGAAACCGAGCTGGAGACATTCCTCGCCAGCAAGGCGGCAGGTGCGGTGGGCGAAACCGGCTTGGACTATCACTACGACCACTCGCCGCGGGATACGCAACGTCAGGCCTTGAGCCGGCACTTGCAGCTGGCGCGGCGTCACGGCCTGCCGGTGGTGGTGCACAACCGCGAATCCGACGCCGACATGGCTCGCCTCCTCGCCGCCGAGGCCGGGGGGTTGCGCCTGGTACTGCACGCCTTCGGCGGCTCCGCCGAGCTGCTGGCGTTGGGGAAGCAACAAGGATTCTTCTTCGGCATCGGCGGTTTCCTCACCTTCAAGAATCATCCGCTGGCAGCTCGCATCCTCGAGCTGCCGCGGCAGTCGCTCCTGCTCGAAACCGACTCCCCCTATCTGAGCCCGCACCCGCGCCGCGGCCAGCGCAACGAGCCGGCGCACCTCGAGATCATCGCCCGCCGCTTGGGAGAACTGCTCGGGCTCGGCCTGGACGAAGTGGCGGCGCTCACCAGCGGCAACTTCGCCCGCTTCCTCGACGGGCCCGCCGCCGGGCCGTCGTCTTGACCCGCTGAGGAACCGGTGCTAGCCTCGATTGCCCGCCTTGCGGAGGTTTCCCTCGCCCCGACCAGCTCCGTTGCAGTGGCCGGCCGGTGCGCCTGCCTCCCTGCCATCACGGCTCTCGCGCCTGACGGAGGTCGCATGACCCATCCGGTCGTGGAGCGTTTGCAGCGCCATGGCTTGCGCCCCCGCAAGGAGCTGGGGCAGCACTTCCTGGTCGATCGGCGCGTCCTGCAGCGGCTGGTGCAGACCATCGCTCCGGCGCCGGGGACTGCGATCGTCGATCTGGGCGCCGGCCCGGGAGTGCTCACCGAGCAGCTTCTCGAAGGCGGCGCGCAGGTGGTGGCGGTGGAGCTGGACGACGGCCTGGCGGCACTGCTCCGCGCCGAGCTGGGCGGGCGGCCGCGCTTCGAGCTCCTGCACATGGATCTCGCCGCTCTCGATCTGGAGTTGCTGCGTCGGCGTCTCGGCGCGCCACGCCTCGCGGTCGCCGGGAACCTGCCCTATCAGCTGACCAGCACGGTGCTGTTCGGCCTCCTCGAGTTGGAAGACCGCTTGCAGCAAGCCGTCCTCATGGTGCAGCGCGAGGTGGCGGAGCGGATTCGCAGCGCGCCAGGAACGAAGCAATACGGGGTCACGAGCGCGATCCTGCAGGCGTACTACGATGTTCGCCTGGCGGCGCGGGTGAAGCCGGGCGCCTTCTTGCCGCCGCCGCGCGTGGATTCCGCCATTCTTCGCCTCACGCCCCGCGCTGCCGGCCCCGCCTTGCCGTGGGGCGAGCGCGCCGCCTACGTCCGTCTCGTGCGCCACGTCTTCAACGAACGCCGCAAGGTGCTGCGCAACACGCTGAAAAAGTTCTACGGCCTCGATGCTGCCGCGCTGGCCGCCTGCGGCAACGCCGCCGCTCTCGACCTCGGGCGGCGTCCGGAATCGCTGCAGGTGGGCGAGTTCGTCCGTCTCTTGCATGCGTTGCCCGCGAGCGCGGCTTCTGGAGCGGAGGTCTGACGTGTCTGCTGCCTTCCGCACCGCAGGAATCCTCCTGGTGCTGGCCCTCTGCAGCGTTCCGCGACACGCCGTCGCCATGTGGCCCCTCGATCGCTATGCCCGCACCCGTGGCGACAGCTTGAGCGGCGAGCGCTGGGAGCAGCGCTTCAGCACCTGGAAGACGCGCCCCGCCAGCGGCGACAGCCTTCAGGCCGCGTCCGACATGGAAGCGCTGAAAAAAGCCACGGAGTCCGGAGTCTTCGACCCGTCGCTGCTGGCGCGCCTCGCCAAGCAGGCACGCTCGGGAAGCTTGCCCGGGTCTCCTCCCGGGACGGCGGCGCCTGGAGCTCCGGGTACCGCTCCCGCTTCCCCGTCGGCTCCGGCGCCCGCCCAGGCCGCGACCGACTCGGCTGCCGCCGATTCCCTCGGCACTGGTGCAGGCCTGGGGGGCTTCGGTTCCGGGAGTCAAGACAGCCTGGCCGCCGGCACTTCCCAGGACTCCACCACCGCCGCTCCGTCGCCGTTCGGCAATCTGGGAGCACCGGGGAGCACGCCCGTCGTCGCCGTGGACCGTGGCTTCTCGCCGACGCTGCAATCGAGCCTGAACAGCACCAACGACCGCATGCGTCTCACCACCTCCCTCGGGGCCGGGCTCGCCGATCGCTCCGGGATCAGCATGTCGGCGAGCCTGGGGCGCGACCAGGAGCTCCGTCTCTCGCAGGACTCGGAAAACGAAACGAACAGCATCGGCACCTCGCTCACCGTGCCGCTGCCGCGGCAGGGGCTCCAATTCGGCCTCTCCGCCGGCAGCACGGTCCGTTCCTCCCTCGGGACCCGCACCACCACGGGACGCGCCACCGACTTGACCGAGAACCGCACCGCCGCGCTTTCCGCCGGCCTGTCGCGCTCGCTCCTCCGCGGCCTCAGCGTCAACGCCTCCTACGGCCGCAGCCACAGCGGCGACGAGCAGACCATCCAGAACACCCAGAGCACCGGTCAGGGCGCCCGCTCCACCCAGAC
>Ga0075418_10002148_pt1 | contig 22479 bp, 19 predicted proteins | sample SoiMetdeltSBSDD2_FD_81776 | JGI IMG/M metagenome (GOLD analysis project Ga0075418, IMG submission 81776) | Bulk soil microbial communities from a Populus tree surrounding site in Tennessee, USA - Soil MetaG P. deltoides SBSDD2 | ecosystem: Environmental > Terrestrial > Soil > Tree plantation...
CCTCAACGCGTCGCGGGCCCGCCGGCAGAACCCGCGCAGCCTCGAAGGCGAGTACGGTCCGTCAGCCGACGATCAGCGCCACCGTCTGGTCCTCGGCTATGTGTGGGACATTCCCTTCGGCGAGAGCCTGACCGGCTTCACCGGGGCGCTCGCCAAGGGGTGGCAGATCAGCGGCATCGGCATCTTCAATTCCGGTTCACCGCTCTTCATCAATCAGGATGGCGACACCTTGAACGTGGATTCCGAGGAGATTCGCCCGAACCTTGTCGCGGGACAGGATCCGAGCCTGCCGAGCGATCAGCGGACCATCAGCCGCTGGTTCAATACCGCGGCTTTCGCGCGAGCGACCACGACCTACGGAACCTCGACCCGCAATCCTGTGGTCGGGCCGGGCCGGAAAGTGCTGGACATCTCTGTGGCGAAGTCGTTCCGGCTGAATGCGGATCAGCAGCTCCAATTCCGCGCCGAAGCGTTCAACGCCTTCAACTGGGTGAACTGGGGCAATCCGAACGGCACGCTGGGAAACAGCAACTTCGGCATCATCAGCAGCGCAGGGGCCGCACGCGAAATGCAGCTCTCGCTCAAGTACCTCTTTTGAGGCAAGACGAGGTCAACTCATGATCCGCTCCGGTCGATCAACCTTCCTCGCTTCGAGCCCGGCCTGATGGCCGGGCTCGAGGCGAGCGGCAGCGCGAGGTGATGATCGACGGCGCGTTCACAGGAGAGCGGTGCAGTGCGCTCGGCCGTCTCCACGACAGACGTCAAGAAGACCGCCCGACGTTCCGCGCGGCCGAACGGGCTCTCGGTGCGAGTGCCCGCGGGAACTTGACAATCCCCGTGTCCCACCGGCATGTAACGATACAATGCTTTCGGAATCGGAAGACGCTGTGGTGCGCGCTCGATGCCGCGCCCGTCGTTAAGAAGACCACAGACGGCGAAACAATGTTGGGGCCCATGGAGGGACGATGACCGGAACGATCAGAACGCTACGAGCGGACAAGGGCTTTGGTTTTATCAAGGACGCTGGCGGGAAGGAGTATTTCTTTCATCAGAGCGCGGTGCAGGGTGAAGGGATCAACGATCTTCGCGAGGGCGACTCGGTCGAGTTCGAGGTCGGCGAGGGGCCGAAGGGGCCTCGCGCCGAAAAGGTGCGTCGAACGTCTACATAGACGTCCGCGGAGCGTAAATTTCCACATCGCGGCACGTTCGCCGGGAGATCATTGACATACGCCGTACGTGGACCGCCCGTATCGGACGGCCAGCGTTTGCCGTTCTGCCCTCGCTGCCTACCTCGTCGCCCCGAACGAGTTCGCGTTCCCCGCAGAGACTCCCGTCGGCCCGCTGGACGCGGCACCTGCCGCCAGCGCCCCCTCCACCCAGGCCGAGGCGACACGGCGGCAGACCCACCCGAACCTCGATAAAATTTTTGACGGCCCCGCAGCGTCGCAGCATAATGTAGGCATAGCTAAACTATGCCTAGGGAAACTGGACTCCCGCCCGAACCCTCATGATGCTGGTGCTGCGCGTGCTGAAGAGCGAACCGCTGCACGGTTACGCGATTGCCAAGCGCATCCACCTGCTGTCGGCGGACGAACTCCGTGTCGAAGAGGGCTCGCTCTATCCGGCGCTTCAGAAACTACTGGTCAAGGGGTGGGTGAAGGCCGCGTGGCGCGGCTCCGACTCCGGCCGACAGGTGCGCGGATACCGCATCACGCCCAGCGGACGACGGCAGCTCGAGGCCGAGGTGGAGGAATACCGGCGAATGGCGAGCGCGATCGGGTTGTTGCTTGATGAGGGGTAACAGTCTCCATGGCGATCATTGGTGAGTGGATCAGGCGTCTCGGCTACTTGCTGCGGCGGCGTGCGCGGGAGGACGAACTGCGCCGGGAGATGGAGGAGCACCGGGCGCAGATGGGAGAGCCACCGGCCTTCGGCAACACGCTCCGCCTGCGGGAGGAAGCGCGGGATGCCTGGGGATGGAGGTGGCTCGACGACCTGGTGCAGGACACGCGCTTCGCGTGGCGGACGCTCCGCCAGAGTCCCGGGTTCGCGCTGACGGCCATCCTGACCCTTGCCCTCGGCATCGGCGTGAACATCGCCATGTTCAGTCTCGTCAACGGCTTGCTCCTGCGGCCGCTGTACGCAGGCGCTGACGACGTGGTGAGCGTCCATAGCCGCAGTACCGCGCCGTCCGGAGGAGCGCGGGCCTTCTCCTACCCGAACTACCGGGATCTCCAGGAAGCTACGGCTGACGTCTTTGCGAACCTGGCGGCGTCCTCCACGAGCTTCGTCGGTCTGGATGTCGGCCGCGGGCCGCGGCGGTCGATGGCGTCCGCTGTGACCGCCAACTACTTCCAGATCTTCGGTATGCCTCTGGCGCATGGGCGCTCGTTCACCGTCGAAGAGGAACGGCCCGGCGCCGGGATCCGCGTCGCGATCATCAGTTATCCACTCTGGGAGCAGCTCGGCGCCGACCCGGGCATGTTGGGCCGGCTCGTGCGCATCAGCGGCGAACACTTCACGGTCGTCGGGGTGGCACGGGAAGGATTCGCGGGGACGAGTATCCCCGGACCTGAAGTCTGGCTGCCTCTCGGCGCGCACGAGATGTTCAGCACGGAAGACCCGGCGGGACGCCCATTCGGTGCGCGCGAGACGCACGAGCTGAGCGTTGTGGGGCGACTCCGGCCTGGCATCTCGGTCGAAACCGCCGCGGCGACAGTCGCCACCGTTGGCCGTCGACTCGAGCTGGCGTTTCCGTCGGTCAACGGCGGCTACTCGATCGTGATGTCGAAGCCGTCCTCGCGTCTCATGTTCATGCCGGGTGGAGGGAGCGGCGCGACTGCGGGGCTGGCCCTCCTCCTGATGCTCATGCCCGTGATCGTGCTGCTTGTGGCGTGCCTCAACCTCGCCGATCTGTTGCTGGCCCGAAGTCACGTGCGCCGGCAGGAACTGGCCATCCGATCGTCACTCGGTGGCGGTCGCTCACGCCTCACGCGGCAACTCCTCACCGAAGGATTGCTTCTCGCGCTGACCGGGGCCGCGGCAGGGTTGTGGCTCTCGACCTTGGCGACCAGGACGCTGCTCGCGTCGTTGCGTCAGGTGCTCCCCGTTGCCGTGAGTCTTCCCGACGTCGGTCTCGACTGGCGAGTCCTTCTCAGCACCTTGGTGTTCAGTCTCGTCGCCACGCTGGTCTTTGCTGCCGGGCCGGCCCTGGCGCAGACCGGTCGCGCGGCTGCGGCCGATCTCAAGCGTCGCACCGGCGACGAAGGGTTCCGGCTGGGAGGTGTGCGGATCGGCAATGCCCTGGTCATCGGGCAGATCGCGCTTTCGCTGCTCCTGCTCGCCTCCGGTGGACTGTTCGTGATGAGCGCGCTGTCGGCGTCGACGGCCGATCCTGGATTTCGTCTCGACGGCGGACTGGTCGTGCAGGTCGACCCGGCTCTGGCCGGGTATGACGAAGCGCGAGGGAGGGAGGCGCATCTCGCGCTGATCGATCGGCTGCGAATGGTCCCCGGCGTCGAAGCGGTGACCATCGGATCGCGTCCACCGTTCACGTCCATCGGAGACAGCCGCCACGTCGCGCCGGCCGGCGCAGCCGATGCGCGATCGCGATCTGTGGGCGCCGTCTTCAGCGTCGTCGGCCGCGACTACGCGCGCGTCCTCGGGCTTCCCATGCTTGGCGGCCGGGATTTCAGCGACGCCGAACTGGCACCCGGCTCCGGAGAGCGGGTAGCGATCATCGACGATTCGCTCGCGGAGGAGCTGTGGCCGGGGGAGGCCGCACTCGGACGGCTGATTCAGTTCCTCGACGCTGAGGGGCCGGAAGCGAGGCAGCCACTCCTGGTGGTCGGCATCATCCCGGCTGTCAAGCACTCGCTCGGTGATCCCCGGCCATACCCTCACGTCTACGTGCCGCTCGGACAGCACTACGAGAGCGAGATGACGCTCCAGCTTCGGGTGGCTGGAGGTGGCGAACGAGCCATGCTGGACACGGTTGCCCGAGTCGTGCGCGATGTCGACGAGCGTTTGCCGGTCCTCAGTGTCGCGACATGGCGGGATCATCTCGACGCGGGTCTCGACGCGAGGCTCCTTCGAGCCGGCGCCGGCGTGTTCTCGGTGTTCGGCGGCATCGCGCTGCTGCTGGCCGTCCTCGGCGTGTACGGCGTCAAGTCTTACGTCGTCTCGCGGCGGACGCGCGAGTTTGGTATCCGCATCGCCATCGGGGCGCCACCACGCGTGCTGTTGTGGCAGGTGCTGCGAGAGGGCGGCCGCATCACGACCATCGGCATCGGGATCGGCCTGCTGTTGGCCCTTGGCGCCGGGCAGTTTCTCCAGAGCATCCTGTACGGAGTGAACAGCATCGAGCCGGTGGTGCTGGTGACAGCGCCGCTGATCCTGCTGGCCGCGTCGCTCTTGGCCTCTTACATCCCCGCGCTTCGCGCCACGAGAGTCGATCCGACAGTGGCCTTACGCTCGGAGTAACGCCGTTCACGCCGCTAGCGGCTCGACGCAGGGATCGGTAGCGCCAACCTTCAGCTATTCGAGCTGTCCCTCCACCGGCTCCAGCACCACGTTGAGAGTGGTTGTTCAGGTAACTCGCTGTTGCGAGAATTTCTTCCTGGTCGCTGATGGCGATCACATGGGTGATGATGCGCGACGCGTATCGCGTGATCGAACACCCGGACGGCACCTCGACGCACGTCACCGACCTGCCGACCACGTTTGTCCGTGTCACCGTCAACGGTCGCACGAAACAAGTCGAAGACCATGTCGCCGCGCCCGATTCTCTTGCAGACTTTGAACGCGAGATCGACGAGGCGGCCGGCACGAAGCGGTGGGTGTTCATCGACGAAGACGCACTCGAAGAGCTGACGCGTGCTGGTTGGCTGGCATCCAGCAAAGAAGGCGCAACCCTGTTGCAGCAAGCGATCGAGCACGTTCCGATCGAATCAGGGAAGCCGACGCGGCCGCTGTCCAGGCCAGCGTGGGCCACATTTGCGAAATCAGCCGCGCCCAGGATGTGTGGAGATGCCACATGAGGTCGTGCGCCGTCCGGCGTTCCCTTCTGTTCAGTTTCCGAGGGGCAGGAGCAGAACGCTACCTGCGATCCCTGTAGCGATGGCCATCGCTGTCGTCACTGCGATCATCGTCCCGATGCTCTTCGTCATCATTCCTGTCATCGGGTACGTCCACCACGTCGGTGCGCAGCGGGAAGGTTTCGTTCGTCAACCAGCGGCCTAACAGGTTCAGGTAGAACTGACTACCGGGGACGCCGCTTTGACCGCCAGGCAGACTCGACACCGACTTGATGCCGTCGGACTCGATGCTGGCCACATAGCGCCGCGAGGGGCCATTGGGGAACATGAAGCCGTTGGAATTGTTGCGGTTGAACTGATGGTTGCCGAGATCCACCGTGTACAGGCCGCCATCAGCAGGAATTCCCGGCAGATTCGGTAGCGGCTGCGCGAAGGCGCCAGCCGCGGGCGGAAAGTTGAACGCTCCGCCGAGCGGATGTGCCAGCACCACTCGATGCAGACGTCCCCAGCGATAGTCGGACTGGCTGGTGGAGCCGTTGAAGGCATCGGCGAAGGCGGGACTGGCCAGCAGGTCGAGCGCGATGCTCAAGCTGCGCAAGAGCACGATGTCGCGGCGGTCGGCAGCGCCTGCCACCCCGGGCACTTCGAAGAAGTCGATGCCCGAAACACCGACGCCGGAGCTCTGCGGGAACTTGTCGAACAAATTCTTCACTGCGGTGAGCTGGATGTCGCGCAGACTGGGGATCATCAGGCCGTGCCGCGACAAGCTCGTACTCAAGGTTTGATTCACGATCTGATTGCGCCAGACCGAGTAGATGGTGGCCGCGATGCTGTTGTCGATCTCCAGCGCCTGCGGCTGGGCACGCTTGCCGTCCTGATCGCTGGCGTCGAAGCCCTCGACGATGCCGGTAGGCGTGCTGCGGTCCCACACCGCCATGCGAGCCACTGCCTCCACGATGCGCGGATCCCTGGCGAAGCTCGTCAACTCGCCAGGGGCGCCGGGCCGTAGTGCATTGCCGAGTGCCCGCACGATGAAGGGAACGAAGAAGGTGGCATCTCCCATCACCACATCCGACTGGAAACGCTGCAGGTCTTGGCCCCCGAGCTTCCGGCCGCTCGCCAGGAACGATGTCAGCAGCTGCTCGATGCGTCCGGCGCGAATGCCCGGGTCGAAGCTATAGCCCGAACCGATATAGCGAATCCCGCCACCGGGACGCAGCACGTTGAGCACGTTGTTGTCGCGGCGGTTGCCGGTGGGATCGTTGTTGGCATTGACGATGAACCCGCGCGGCGGATTGATCAGCTGCGGCATCTCGCTGAAGGGCAGGATGGCGAAGGACAGGGCGCGATTGGGATCGTTGCCCTTTGCGGGCAGCCACTCGTTGCCGCCCTGGCCATCGCGGATGAGGAACGGCGGCAGTCCAACCGGGGCGCCGCTCTCCAGATCCTCACGCAGCGGCATCTCGCCGGCGGCGAAGTAGGCGATGTTGCCCTCCTGGTCGGCGTAGATGAAATTCTGCGACCCGACGTCGAAGCTCTGGAGCGCCGCGGTGAACTGAGCGAGGTTGCCGGCGCGATTGATGCTGCGGAAGGCCTGCATCTCGCGGGTGCCGCTGAAGCCTGCGTACTGCACACTGATGGCGGTACCCGCGGCCTGGTTCGACGCGATGATGGGTCCCTGGTTGCGCCTCGGCACGATCATCACGGCCGCGGGGATCGCGCCACCCGGGGGCACGGTGACCACGTTGTTCTGTACACCATCGCCGAGGGTGTTGGCGCGGAACACCTGGGGCAGTGCCTGTACGGGCTCGACCCTGCCCTGGTACACGGTGCTCAGCCCGCTCGGTGAATTCGGGTCGGGGACGATCTGCTCCTGATACACGTCGGTCACGTCCATGAAATGAGTGGTGACACCCCAGGCAAAGCGCTCGGTGTTACCGATGATGACGAAGGGCACGCCTGGGAAGCTGCCACCGATGGCGCTGAAACCGGGCGTGCGAATCTCGTTCTCATAGAAGATCGCCGGTGCGGTGAGCGCCAGATGCGGATCGTTGGCCAGGATGGGGCGGCCGGTGCTGGAGCGTTGCCCCGAGATCACGAACTCGTTGCTCCCACGATCATCGTCGGGATTCTTCAGTGCCGACTGCACGAACGGCAGCGAGCGCAGTTCGGCGAGATAGTCCCTGGCCAATCCCATCAACACCGGATCGTTCAGGGCGCGCGAAGCCGCCGCCAGGTTCATGACACTGGTGCTGGCCTGGGCGACGTTCTCGGCCAGCTTCGTCACCCCGCTGCTCGCGCCCGATGCGCTCGCATCCGGCACCGTGGCCGCATTGTCGAAGGGCGCGAGACGGTTGACGTCTTCGAAAAACAATGCCGCCCCGTCGAACCCTTGTGCGGCGCCGGCGGCCTGGTATTGCGCCAGGAGCGTGGTGCGATCCAGGTCGGTCAGCTCGAAGGACAGGCCGAAGCTGACCAGCTTGACGATGCTCAGCGAATCGACCGGTGCCCAAGGGCGAAACGTCGTGATCTCGAGCGACGCGTATTCGGGCGGCAACGAATTGCGGGCCACGTAGTCATTGACGCCGTCGGCATAGGCGCTGAGCGCGTCGCGCACGCTCTGAGACAGGATGGGAAGCGAACGCTCGGCGGCGCGGCGCAGTCCGAAGATGCGCAGTTGTACATCGCTCGCCAACGCCCCGGCGCCAAGCAGCTCGCCCAGCGTGCCTTCGGCCTGGCGACGCGTGACGTCCATCTGGAAGAGGCGGTCCTGCGCGTGGGTGAATCCCTGCAGGTATGTCGCCTCACGTTCGGTGGTGGCCGCGATGTGCGGAATGCCGTCGCTGTCGCGCACGACCCTCCCGGTGTTGCGCGACTTGCGTCGGCGGCCGTCCGAGTCGGTGTCTGGGGCCGTTGGGTCCTGTGCAAGAACGCAGACCGGCAGCGTTGTCACCAGTAACAACACTGCGCTGACTACCCACCTTTTGCTGTGGTTCAACATTGCAACTCTCATGGTTTCAATTACTGCTGTTTGCCGCCGCTGACTCGGTGCTCGCCCGGCAGGTCGCAGTGTCTGCGGGCATTGGGCGGGCGTATGGTTAAGCACCGACAAAGCACTACGGGCGGAGCTTTGGACCGGATTGGAGCACACGGCCCGAGCCGCAATCCGTCAGCGAGCGAGTTGACGCATCTGCGGGGAAGAAAGATTGGCGGTAAGAACCTGGCGTTCTGCTCAACGGTTACGCCGTTTGCGGCTCACGTCATGAGATCCGGAAACCTACGCGAGCATCCGTTCGATCAACCAGTAACCACCCGCGAAGACGACCAGGACCGAACACCCCGGTGTAAATCGGGTGCTCAACGCCGGCTGCGCCCGCAGTGCCCACAACAATGGCAGCGCCACCAACGCAACGGCAATCTGGCCAGCCTCTACGCCGAGGTTGAACGAGCCGAGCGGTAGCCCAACTGCCAGACCGCTCGATCCCACCCCAAGGTCTCGGAGCGCCCCGGCAAATCCGAATCCATGAATCAACCCGAACCCGAACGTCAATTTCCAGCGAGGAGGCGGCTGCTGCCGGAGGAGGTTCTCCAGGCCGACATACACGATTGACGCCGCGATCAGCGGTTCAACGATCCGAGCTGGCACGTTCACGACACCGGTCACGGCCAACATCAATGTCAACGAGTGAGCGACCGTGAAAGCAGTCAGGGTCGTGACCACGTCGCGGACGCCTCGCGCGACGAGCAGGAGCGCTCCGAGAAACAGCAGGTGATCGTAACCGCCGACGATGTGGTGTATTCCCAACACAAAGAACTGAAGTGTGGTACCAGCGCTGGCGGACGACAGGCCGAGATCACCAACGCCATCCGTGTTCGCGTCCAGCATCCTCTGCGCGAGGAGAGCATCGTCATCTTTCCTGATCGACAGGAGCTGACGATGGCCTCGGGCAAGCCGGCTCGCGACGACCGAGCGGATCGCAAGCCGCGATCCGGGCGTGCGCACGTACCGCAGTCGAACCCGTATCGCATTGCCTTCCTGCCAGGCGATGTCGTCAACGAGGCCTTCGAGCTGGCGCCCGTCGACCTGCAGATCGATCGTCTGCAGCGCGAAGGCACCAAGCCGCGCACCGTCCGCGTCGGACCCGATGAGCGTTGCGGCATCCGCCGCCGCCATCGACAGATCCGCGACGATATCGCTCGGGCCCACGTGGAGCTCCAATGAGCTGAGGCCTGGATCGTGCGCGGCCGCTGCCACGGGGAACCCAAGAATTCCTGCAGCCGCGAAGAAGGCGAGGACTGCGTGGCGTATGGACGCAAAGAGAGTTGCGTGTCTCATGGGAGCGGGCAGCGAGAGCCAATCCGGCGCCGCAGCCGCAACTGACCGCCGGCGGCGCGCCCGCCGGCGATCGAGCTGGGTCATCGACACACTACGGATGTCTGTGGTTTCGGCCGTTCTGCGGCGTCGATTCGTAGGGGAACACTTTATTGAACGCCATATCGTTTCGGTTGACGTTGTCACCGGCCGGTCCGCGAAGGATCGGCGGACTCACGCGCAGATCGCTGATGAGCGCCGTGACCGCGATGTCGACGACATCGTCACCGAACCGCCGGCCGTTCGGCCAGCCGCCGGGAACAACGCCCTTACCGAAACCAGGCTGAATCCGGCTCACCAGCGTGTCGCCGCGGAAGATGCTGAGGGGCGAGAACCCTGGATCGTCAGGATTGGTTGGATGGTCCTTACCTCCGCCGGCAAGCCGTGCAGGCCCCGTGGACAGGTCGACCTTGATCAGATCAGGGATGTAAATTCCCGCGATGTCCGTACGACCAGTCTCGATGCCCGGAATGTCGGGCTCGAATACGAGCTGGTTGAGACGCTTGGCCAGCTCTGGTCGTTCGGCGTACTTCCGGAACAATTCGCGATCGACTGAGGGCTGGGTTCTGCTGTACAGGTCCTTGTCTTCGATGGCCACGAGGCCTTCGTTGAACAGCGGGTTCCCCTGCCGTCCTACCTGGACCCAGTCACCGAAAGGCTCCGTCTTCTTGAGGCCGTCCGCAAGAATCCTGAAGCGACGTCGGCTCGTCGTTGCGTAGACGCCGGCGGTCTGCTGATCGCCACCGAGTTCGTCCATCGGGATCGCGAGCGCCATCAGGTGGAGATTGAACCCGCCTTGCGAGTCCTTGCCAGGGTTCCGCAGTTTGAGCAGGTCGAAGATCGACTGGATGTCGGCAAAGAAGCCGTCATCTCGCTGACCGGCGAAAGCCACATAGCCATCGTCCAGCGTCACGATCGACTGCTTGGTGTACCGGTCGAGCTCGGCCTCGGTCGCCACGCCATCCTTGGCTGGGTTCTCGCCGCTGTCGTCCTTGTTGTAGAACGGTGTGGCGTTCCCTTGATTGTTCGGTGGCACGACGCCCTTCCCCAGCACGTCCTGCGATCCCGTTCGATGGTCCACCTTGGTGACCGTGTAGAACTGTGTCAGATTCTGCGCCGCATCATCGACGTCCTTGACGACGTTGAGATACGACTGCAGGATCGTCTTCTGGTTCTTGAACTTCGTGTCGAACTTGAACTGATAACTGAACGTCGCGCGCCCCGCCGCCACATCACGTCCGGTGGCGACGTGAATCTCGTAGAGCACGTCGTCGTCGAAGTTGAACTTGTTTGGTCCAATGCCCGGTTCTTCGAAAGGATACACGCCGAGAGCCGTGACCAGCACTTTCTGGCCGTTTTCTTGCTGGACGAAGGCATACACGTCAGTCGTGTTGGCCGCGTCGTCCAGCGTGATGAGAGGCGCATCCATATGACTGGACGCGCTGGCCGACGTAGAGACAGCCAAAAGGAATCCCGCTGCAGCGGCGGGCGGCAGCAACCTACGCAGTGTCGTCTTCATATCAACTCTTCTCCTGTGTTGAAAGTCTCGTCAGGTGCTTTGTCAATTCATCGAGCTCAGAAGGAAGCAACGTCGATCGCAGCGCCTCGGCTTTCCTGAGCCACTTCCGGGCCTCCGCGCCCCGGTCCTCAGCTGCCGCGATCACGCCCGCGTGCAGGAAGAGGCGGCCGTCCTCTGTACCTTCGGCGAGCGCTCGCGTCATCGTGACTTGCGCTTCGGCGGTGCGCCCCGCTGCGGCCAGGCTCCACGCAAGCGCATCGAGCGTGAAGACATCGGCACGCGTCTGCAGCTCACGCTCGGCGAGCGCGATGGCTTTCGTGATCGCGGCACGGCGCGTGGCAAGGAACAGCGCGACCGTGCGAGGGTCGGCTTCGGTGCCGCGTGAGGTCAACTCGTTTTCCACCAGTTCCGCTCGTGCGTGATCACCGTGAAGCCGTAACGCGTCGCCGAGGGCCCATTGATACTCGGGCAGCGGATTGAGCTGCGCCGCACGGCTGAACGCCGTTACGGCGTCGGCGGCTTTCTTCATCGCGAGGAACACTCGGCCGCGCATCAGCAAGGCGGCCGCGTAGTCCGGTTGGTACGACAGCGCGGAATCGGCTGCGCGCGCCGCGTCTTCGAGGCGCCCGCGTTGCAGCTCGTAACCAGCGAGACGCGTGTAGGCCCAGGCGACCGACTCGGGAGCGCGCGGGCTCGCCGCCGCAATCGCCTTCCGTATCAGCTCGATCGCCCCCTCGAGATCGCCTTTCAGCCAGCGGAGATGGGATGCCCGGGTATACGACTGGTAGAACGGCTTGAGATCGATCATCTTTTGATACGCCTGGGCAGCCTCTGTCAGACGGCCCTGCTCCATCAGAACATCGCCCAGCAGGCCGTAATCGAGAACAAACTGGCGCTTGACGGTCAGCCGCCGCGCGATCTGCTCCGCTTCGTGAAACCGATGGAGCTGGTGCAGCACATGCCCGCGCAGCAAGAGCGCGGAGGCATCGTCGGGGGATGTTGACTCGATGCATTCGGCGGTCTTCTCCGCGAGCTTGTAGTTACCCGGATCGTTGGCGAGGCGGGCCCTTGCCACATACCGATAACCAAGCTGCTCGAGCGCCTGCTTGGGATTCGGTTCTCGCCGAGCCTGCTCCTGCAGCCGCGCGATGTCGTGGTCGGTCTCGTTCTGCCGGGTAGCTGGTGCGAGGGCAACGACGCAAGCTGTAGGCGCGTCATCCGATCTGACCAGCGGAGCCTTCGGCTGGCGGCAGCTCACGTTCGCGGCGATAACAGTGACAACCAGAATGAGCACAACCGATTGGTGTTTCATCGACCCTTTCATACGGAAGGAACCAGCTGGGTGGATTCCGCTGGTCGAGCTGCCTTCCCCGTCGTTCCCGTCTGAAGGGCCATACGGCGCGGGGCCATGGCCGGATTTCGGAGGCTGGAGGCGCGCTCAGCGCGCAGGCGTCCGGCGTTCTTGCGCCGGCGTATTCAGCGGGCGGCCAGGTCGCGAGCGCGCTTCTCGGTGTACAGATCGCCAGGAAAGAAACACTCGATGCGGATCTCCTGCAGCGTAATGTCCTGAGGTGTTCCCAGCGTCGTCACCGTGGAGAAGAACCGCATTACCTGGTCTGGAGTGCGGAACTCTACGGGTAAGAACGGCAACGACACTGCCGTGAGGTCGGGCACCTGCCAACGCCGGGGGACGTCCGGATAGGACAGCAGCTCCTCGAGCAGCACGGCGGTGCGGCTGTCTGGTGCGCCGCCCACGGCTTCACGATGCACGCGCTGAATCAATGCTTCGGCCACCGCTTCCCAGTTCTGAACGAACGGCCGCAGCTTGGCCGGATCGAACATCAGCCTGAGGACGTTCGCCGGCCCCGGCTCGGCGGCGAGGTCGACGAACAGGCCGAAGAACCTCGGCGCGGCCTCGTTGGTGAGCAGGATGTTCCAGTACCGATCCATCACGACGGCTGGGAAGGGCTCCTGTTGTCGAAGGATGCTGTCGAGCGCGCGGCGCGCCTGTGCCATTGCCGGCTCTGACAGACCGGTTTCGGAATACATCGGGGCGAAGCCAGCGGCGAGCAGGAGGTCGTTGCGCTCCCGCAACGGCACGTCGAGCGCTTTCGCCAGCGTCAGGACCATCTCCCTGCTCGGCTTCGCCCGGCCGACCTCGATGAACCCCAGATGCCGGGGCGAGACATCCGCATCGAGAGACAGCGTCAGCTGGCTCTTGCGCCGCACCTGGCGCCAGTGCTTCAGCAGTCGCCCCACGGGTGGAGCGTCGGTCCGAACGGACTCAAATGGCATGGCTTGCGACTCCGAGCCCGAGTTTAAGCGGGACCGCCCTCGCGCGGCGCCTCCCTGCCAGGTAGTTGTCGCACTCCCTGCGCTGATTGGATGCTGCACGAGTAAGTCACTGAAAAGGAGACGTCAAATGTCACGGTTCCCGATTCACACGGTCGACACAGCTCCCTCCGACTCGCGCGCCGCGCTGGAAGCATTACGGAAGGAGATTGGATTCCTGCCGAACCTCGCCGCGACGATGGCAGGGTCGCCCACCCTCATCGAGGGCTTCACAACGCTGCGCGCGATTCTCGGGCACAGTTCGTTCACCCCGGTAGAGCGCGAGACGATTGCGCTGTCGGTGAGCTTCGAGAATGACTGTGCATACAGCATGGCGGCGCATTCCTTGTTCGCCAGAATGTCCGGCATTTCCGAACCCGACCTGGAAGCGCTGCGGGTCGGCGCACAGCCGCCCGACGAACGGCTCGGCGCCCTGGCCACCTATACACGGCACGTCATTGCCACGCGAGGCTACGCCACGGCCCAGGCGACGCAGGGCTTCCTCGACGCCGGTTTCACGCCGGCGCACGCGCTCGGCGTGATCGCCGTGGTCGCGTTCACAACGATCGCGAACTACGCCCATAACTTGACCGGCTGTGCTCTCGATCCGCCATTCCAGCCGCAAGTCTGGACGGTGCCTGCATCGAGCAGGAGGTCGGCATGAGGACGCGACTCATCCGATGCGCGGCAGCAGCCGCGACAACGGCCCTGACGGTCGTGTCGTTTGGCATTCCGACAGCCGCTCAGAGCTCAGGCGACGCCGGCTCCAAAGGGCCGACGCTCTATCAGCGACTGGGCGGGTACGACCGCATCGCCGCTTTCGTAGATACGGCATTTCCGCGCGTGGTGAAGCATCCGGACCTGGTGCATCTCTTTCGCGGACACTCGATGGACTCCAACGTTCGGCAGCGGCAGCTGATCATCGACCGCCTGTGCCACGACACGGGCGGTCCCTGCGCGTATACGGGACGGCCTCTGACGACGGTTCATGAGAACCTGAAGATCACGGCCGCGCAGTGGGAGATGTTCATGAAGATCATCGAACAGGCAGCGCAGGAGCTGACGATCGTGGATCCGGAACGCCGTGAGTTCATCGAGATATTCCGCAGCCGCTATCGCGGCGAAACGGTGGATCGCTAGGCCACGGCGTGCGCGTTGAAGGCACGGGGATCTTCGGGTCGCGGGTCAACCCCGATTCCGAGCCCCGTGCAGCCCCGCGGGACGATGCCAAGCGGTGCCCGCCACGGACATCCAGACGCCCGGAGCAGCCGTATTGGGTGCTGAAAGGCGCCGGACGCTTTCCGACGCGCTGACCGGCCTCCCGGCGGAACAGCGGCGGCTCATCGAGGCGGCCTTTTTCGAGGGATATACTCATAGCGAGCTCGCGCGACGCTTTGGACTGCCGCTCGGCACAGTGAAGGCGCGCATCCGCGCGGGGATGATCGCCATGCGCCAACAGCTGGAGCACGCCGTATGATCCCGGACGACATCCAGGCCCTGGCCCTTGCCGACGCAATCGGCGCACTCGACCCCGACGAGCGCCGGGACCTCGAGGCCCGCCTGGCCGCCCTGACGACCGATGTGCGCGCGGAGGTGGCTCACCTCTACGGCGCGAGCGTGGAGATTGCGGCGAGCGCGAGCGGCGAGGAGCCGTCTCCAGGGGTTCGGGACGCACTGCTCGCCGGAGTTGCCGGGCCGTCCAACCACACGATCACTTCCACCGACGGCGCATGGGTCGAGACCGCGGTACCAGGCGTGCGGATGAAGATCCTCGCGATCGACCGGGGGCGAGACCGGGTGACGATGCTGCTCAAGGGCGAGCCAGGGTCCCGGTATCCCGCCCATCGCCACTCCGGGCCGGAGGAGTGCTACGTGATCAGCGGCTCGGTAAACGTCGAAGGCCGGGTCCTCCGGGCGGGCGACTTCCACCACGCCGAAGGCGACAGCGATCACGGTGAAGCGTGGACCGCCGAAGGCATGGAGGTACTGCTCGTCGCCGCGGCCAGCGACTATCTTGGGTAATCCTCATACATTTCGACAAACCCGTCGCCCAGTCGAATACGCTCGAGGAAATCGTACAGGTGACTGTGTCCCACCTTCTCCAACCATAGCCTGACCTCTTCCTTGGCCATGGCGTAGTGGCGAGTAAGCTCTGCGTCATTGCCACTGAAGAATTGCACCCTTGATGTCCATCGCTTAACCAGGCCACGGTCGACGGCGCCGGACTGCGGCGACCAGATATAGCGCTCGCGATAGTCAACCTGCATCGCCAGGCCTTCATCAAACCAGGTTGGAATTTGAGTCAATCGATACCAATGCCCCACGCGATAGTGGATCTCAGCGTGCAATTCCTCGTGCGCGAGAATATCGACGTCATGGCCTCTTGGACCGACTATCACACACGAACGGTAGGGTACGTAGATTGTGCTCGCATACAAACTGAAACCAGGAAAGAGATGCCGTAGCGCCTCCGGACTACCTATTACGATCACAGGCGAAGCACGCGTGGCGCCAAACGTGTCCGCGACACGGCGTTTCGCTGCGGCGTGGAGACGGCCAAACTCAAGCCTTTGATCGATAGTCACGTCGCTCGAGGCGAAGACTCCAGGAGCCACCTCATCGAGCCCGCGGTAGTTGATTGTGGCGCACGCGGCTGCCTGTGGCTGCGCCAACGCGACCGCGATGGGTGCGATCATCAGGACTGAGCCAATCAGTCCCGTGATCTTCCGTTTCGCCGACATCGTTTGTCCTTCCATGGCTGGTTCGCCCAGAACATCGAGGTCTTGTCCATGAACGCCTTGAACTCAGCCGACACCGTCCCCATATAGGTTGGGGTGCCGAAAATCAGGGCGTCGGCACCATGCAGATGGTCCCAATTGAGGTCGACCTGCTGAACGGGAATGAGATGGACTTCGGTGTCCGGAACGGATCTGGCACCATCCGCGACAGCGTCCGCCTGCACTTTCGTATGCCCGTAGACCGAGTGATAGACGACACACACCTTACCCACGGCGGTGCTCCTTGTTGAGTTGAAATGCGGGGTCTCCTAGGGTCCCCCAGCGCGGCGCCGAGAGCCACATCTTTCGCATCATGCGGGCTACTACGAATCGACGCGCATGCTGGATTTTGAGACCTTCGCCAGTACCCAACCCGCCACGAACACGGCCGCACCGACGCCGAGGACCTGCAGCCCGAACGTGTCGGCGGTTTCGGCCGTCACGCCGACGCCGAGAAAGCGCGTGGTCAGCGCGTCGAGCTCGGCCCACTTTGCCGTCGTCTCGGTGGTGACGCCCAGCTCGGTGAGGAGGCCCAGCAGGAACATGCACACGCCGTTGAACAGGCCGAGCGCGCCGAACACCAGCACGAAGTTCGTGACCGCCTGCAGCGGCGTACGGCGCCTGGTTTCTTCAGCGCTCGCAAGCGGGCTGTGCGTGCGTCCGTAGAACCAGTAGATCACGAAGCCGATGTTCAGCCACACCAGGAAGCGCACCCAGGTGATGACCGGCAGGCTGAGCATCAGATACGCGCACGACACGATCCCCAGAATCGGGAAGATCGGGCCGCCAGGCACGCGGAAGGGTCGGTGCGCGTGGGGGCGCTTGACGCGCAGCATGAGCACGGACGCGCACACCACGACAAAGGCGAACAGCGTGCCGATGCTGGTCATTTCGCCGACGACCTGAATCTGCGTGACGCCGGCGACAAGGGCAACGGTCACGCAGGTGATGATCGTCGTGATGTACGGCGTCCCGAACCGCGGATGCACCTTGCTGACGCCGGTCGGCAGCAGGCCGTCGCGGCTCATCGCAAAGAAGATGCGCGGCTGGCTCATGAGCATCACCAGCAGCACCGACGTGATGCCGGCCAGCGCTCCCGCCGACACCAGGTACGACGCCCAATCCTGCCCGATCACGGCCAGCGCGTAGGCGACCGGGGCGTTGAGGAACCGCACCGACTCTTCCGGCGGCACCATTGCCGCACCCGGCAGCGCGTCTGCGACCGAGCGGTACTGGATGACGGGGATGATGCCCGTCAGGACCGCGGCCACGGCCAGGTACAGCGCCGTGCACACCACCAGCGACATGATGATGCCGACCGGCAGATCGCGCTTCGGGTTCTTCGCTTCTTCCGCGGTGGTCGAGACGGCATCGAAGCCGATGTAGGCAAAGAACACGACGGCGGCCGCCGACATGATCCCGGACCAGCCGAACGGCGCGAACGGCGACCAGTTCTCAGGCCTGACGTAGGTGGCGCCGGCCGCGAGAAAGAACAGCACGGCGGCGAGCTTGACCGCGACCATCACGGCGTTGGCGCGCGCCGACTCGCGGACGCCGATCACCAGGAGGATCATGATCACGAGCACGATCAGCACCGCGAGGATGTTGATCACGCCCACCGGCGGAGCCGCCGACAGCGCCGTCGGCAGCGTGATGCCGACGCCGGACAGCAGCCGCTGCATGTATCCGCTCCAGCCGATCGCCACCGTCATCGCCCCGACGGCGTATTCGAGGATCAAGTCCCAGCCGATCATCCACGCCACCAGCTCACCGAGCGTCGCGTAGGCGTAGGTGTAGGCGCTGCCCGCGATCGGGATCATCGAGGCGAACTCGGCGTAGCAGAGCGCGGCAAACGCGCACGCCAGCCCCGCCGCCACGTATGACATCGTGATCGCCGGGCCCGCCTGGTTGGCGGCGGCCGTTCCGGTGAGCACGAAGATCCCCGTGCCGATGATCGCGCCGATACCGAGCAGCGTCAGGTCCCACGCGGACAGGCTCCGCCGGAGCGCGTGCCCCCCACGCTCGACGTCGCTGACGAGCTGTTCGATCGACTTGGTCCTGAAAAGATTGGAATCCATTCCACCTCCCGGCGATCGTTGCCGGATCAGCCAGGCTGAAACACGCGACTGGTTATGACCCAAGTCAGCAGAGGGCTTGGCCACAGCCTGGAGTCGTGGGTTTTTACGCCGGAACGGCGCGGATGGATTGGAGGCCGTCGAAGTTCGTTGTCGCGCGGACTGGCGATCGCTGCGAAGAAGCGGCGGACGCGGCGCGGACCTCGCCGAGGCGCGACAATCGTGACGCTAGCAGGTCAATGCGGAGGCCACTACGGTCGCCCGCTCGCGCGGCTGATTTCTGCGCGTACGCGCTCGACGAGCGCCGACAGGGTCCGGTCGGGGTTCACTTCGTCGATGGCCACGGCCACATCCGGGATCACGCCGCGATCGCAGCCTCTCCCCGACGGGCGGACGTAGGCGATGATGGGCGTGAAGGCGCGCAGGCCGGTCGCCGGCATCGCGACCGGGTTGACCTGTCCAGTCTGGCAGGACAGCGCCGCGGTTTCTTCGCCCGCGATCCTGGCGATGTGGAAATCCTGCACCGCCACCAGGAACTGGATGGTCGCCGAATAGCTGAGCGGGCCGGCCAACACGTAGACAGGGCCCGCGAAGCGGCGCGGGTTCGCGGCGTCCGGTGTGAACCGGCGCGTGTAGTCGGACCGCTGCACCGAGCCGATCACGTCGCCCGGATCGGCGTTGCGCTCCGTCACGCGCAGGGCATAGCGGGACAACTGCGCGTAGGGCCTGGTGGTGATGTTGTCCATGAGGCTTTGCTGCCACAAGGGATCATCGCCGCCGCTGTTGTCGCGGACGTCGATGATCACGGCGCGAACGCTCCGCGCTTTGAACTCGTCGAACGCCGCGATCGCCGCGGCCGCTAGCGCGTCGCGCTGTCGGAAATCGAATGTCGCGACGCGGAAGTAGCCGATGTCTTCGCCGATGATACGGTGCTGAAAGAGTTCGGCGGGGTTCGGCTCGAGTTGCAACAAGGTCGGCGCCTGGGTGGCGCCCCGCTGGCGGGCAGTGTGCTCGCAGCCCTTGGCGTCGACGAAGGTGATGTCATAGTCGCCGGTGTCGCCGAACGCGTACCAGTAGAGAGCGGCGAAGCGGTGCGACAGATAGGCTCTGCGAAATCTTTCGGTATCGCCGGGGACGCGCGCGAGAAGCTGCGCGACGATCTCCGTCATCGGCACGCCGTTGATGGCGACGATCCGGTCGCCTTGCGCTGGCGCGGCGGTGAGGCGCGATCGGCCGTCAGCATCGAAACGGAACTCGACCGGTATGAGCCGTCCGCCTTGAGACAGATGCGCCGCCAGCAGCCCGGCGGTGTCGGGCATCAAGACGCCGCTGTGGCCGTCCCGAAGGTAGGGATTGACGTGCGCCAGTAACAGCCACGCCTCGCGCCGGCTCATGGGTTGCGTGATCGCTGCGCGCACGGCCTCAAGTTCGCGGTTCATGCCGTCGAAGTCTGTTCTGACCGACAGGTCTGGGTTGAGCGACGCCATGCCGCTCATCCACGCGTCGACGTCCTGGCGCACGCCCTCGGCTGAAATGGTCGGACCGTCGGGAAAGCGCGGCGCCGGCAGCGGCGCGAGCGCCTCGCCGGGCGCGGCGCACCCAGGGACAGCTGCAAGGCGAGGCTCGCCAATTGTTTGCCCGCATCCTGACAGGGCCACAACCCCGGCCAACACGACAATGCGAACCACGCTCACTCTAGATCCCCCACGTGGACAGCTCGAACCGTCCGCGATCCCTAATAACGTCCGACCGTTCTTTTCGGATTGGCGCCGCGCGTGAGGGAAGGTCGGCCTGCCGGCCGCGGATGCAGGACTGACTAGTCGACAGTGCGTCGTTGACGTTCGCGAACGCCGCGACCTTCGCGCGGTTTCCGCACGCCGTTGCGCTGCAGAACACTCGGGTGTGTGCGTTCGTGCAATCGACGAACCACAGCGTGCCGGGGCCGGCACAGCGCTTCACGAGCGCGGGTTCCCCGCTCGCGACCAGCGACGCGATCTGTGCAGCGACGATGGCGATCGACTCATCGGCGGAATCGATGCGCCATCGTTCAGGGACCTGAAACCCGTCCTTCATGATGACCATTTTCGGGGTAGCACGTTGCTGGCGCCATCAGATGGTTCCGGCGGTGGAGCTCCGCCCGGTACGCGCCGCCGGAGGCATCCCGCCAGCGCGCAATCCAGTCGCGGGCCCATTCCCGTAGATCTCTAGCCTGGGCGGCAGCTGCGTCCAGTGCCGCTGTGCCGAAGCGACGCCTGAGCTTCGCTGCGGTCGTGGCATGCAGCAGCCGCGCCCCTTTGAGCCACGCGGCATACGACGTCTCCTCGCCGATCAGCTCGATGGGCGCGCCTCGCGGAGTCGGGCGGGTGTTGAGGAAGTCCATCGCCGGATGGCTTCCGAGGAACAGGGGCAAGGTGCGTAACTGCTAAATGCTTATTCCGGAGGTTACATGACAGGAGTCGTTTCAACGCGGTCACCGCAGGAGCCGCTGCCATTTAGAGTTCGTTACCTGGCGATATCGCTGCTCGTCATGGTCGGCGCGCTGTCGGCGGCCATCCCGCCAGCCGCCCTCGCGGAGACGCAGCCGCGGGCACTGCGAGCGGACTCGGCCGTCACCCGCTATCGCACGGCCAGAGTCGATGGGATCGACATCTTCTATCGCGAGGCGGGCGCGGCGGATGCGCCGGCGATCCTGTTGCTGCACGGCTTTCCCACTTCGTCGCACATGTTCCGCAACCTGATTCCGGCGCTCGCGCATCGCTACCGCGTGATCGCGCCCGACTATCCGGGGTTCGGTCATAGCGGCACGCCGGACCGTCGCGGGTTCACGTACAGCTTCGCGCGCTTCGCCGAGCTGATGGACGGCTTATTGAACCAGCTCGGCGTCGAGCGCTACGCGCTGTACATGCAGGACTACGGCGCACCGGTCGGTTTCCGTCTGGCGCTCAGGCATCCCGAGCGCATCATGACACTCGTGGTACAGAACGGCAACGCCTATGAGGAGGGACTCAAGCAATTCTGGAATCCGATCAAAGCCTACTGGGCCGATGGTTCCGACGCGCATCGCGCAGCCCTTCGTGCGGGGCTGACCCTGGCCGCGACGAAATCCCAGTACCTCGAGGGGGTGCGCGATCCGTCGCGGGTCGCACCGGACGCCTGGCTGCACGATCAGGCGCTGCTCGACCGGCCCGGCATCGACGAGATCATGCTCGACCTGTTCAAGGACTACGGCAGCAACGTCGCGCGACGGCGCGCGTGCGTACCTGCGCGATCTGCCCGACGCGGAACTGCACCTGCTCGACACCGGTCACTTCGCCCTGGAGGACAAGGGCGACGACATCGCCACGCTCATGCTCGATTTCCTCGATCGCACGCTGCCGCGCAAGTGACGTCCTGGTGCGGGATGGGCGGTAGCCGACAGAGAGTGCTGGGCGCGGAGCCCTCGCGAACATCCGCGTTCATCGACATCTACGGTCGAGCCGGACGATTGGACCTGTGTGAAAGGATCGTTGCAACACTCGCATGATGCACGCCAGTGATCCCACTGACCTCAGCCTTCTGCACCGCATTACCGCGCGCGACACCGCCGCACTGGCGGAGCTGTACGATCGCCACAGCCGGCTGCTCTTCGGTCTCATCCTGCGCATCGTGCGCCATCGCGCAGAGGCGGAGGAGATCCTGCAAGAGGCGTTCGTCCGCGTGTGGACGCGCGCCGAAACCTACGACGCGCGGCTGGGCGGACCGCTGCCGTGGATCGTGCGCCTGGCGCGCAACTTCGCGATCGATCGCCTGCGCGCGCGACGGAGCCGCGCCGCCATCGACACGCCCGCGCCCGGCGGGCGCGATGCCGAGGCGATGCCCGCCTCGGACATCCAGAGTCCGGAGGCGTTCGTATTGGATGCGGAGCGGCGCCAGGCGCTGACCGATGCGCTGGCCGGCCTTCCGGCGGAGCAGCGGCAACTCATCGAGGCGGCATTTTTCGACGGCTATACGCACAGCGAGCTCGCGCAACGCTTCGGATTGCCGCTGGGGACTGTGAAGACGCGCATCCGCACGGGGATGATTGCCATGCGCCTACACCTCGAGCACGGCGTATGATTCCGGACGACATCCAGGCCCTGGCCCTTGCCGACGTAATCGGCGCACTGGACCCCGACGAGCGCCGGGACCTCGAAGTCCGCCTGGCCGCCCTGCCGCCCGATGTGCGCGCGGAAGTGGCTCGCCTCTACGACGCGAGCGTGGAGATTGCGGCGAGCGCGAGCGGCGAGGAGCCGTCTCCGGGGGTTCGGGACGCACTGCTCGCCGGAGTTGCCGGGCCGTCCAACCACACGATCACTTCCACCGACGGCGCATGGGTCGAGACCGCGGTACC
>Ga0075418_10002151_pt1 | contig 22469 bp, 17 predicted proteins | sample SoiMetdeltSBSDD2_FD_81776 | JGI IMG/M metagenome (GOLD analysis project Ga0075418, IMG submission 81776) | Bulk soil microbial communities from a Populus tree surrounding site in Tennessee, USA - Soil MetaG P. deltoides SBSDD2 | ecosystem: Environmental > Terrestrial > Soil > Tree plantation...
ACGTGGAAGGCATGGCGTGCGCTGGATGGCTGGGGCATCGAGGATGAGCTGCGACTCACCGACGAGTCGGGAAACCCGCGCGCATTCACGCATTGCGTGCGCATGTACGACCCGACTGCGCGGCAATGGAAGCTCTCGTTGGTCGACGTGTATCGTTCCACCGTCCTTTCGGCCACCGGCGAATGGCGCGATGACGCAATGCACGTGAGTAGCCAAGGGACGGATGCAGATGGTCGAGCTTATAAGACCCGCACGCGCTTCCACGATATCTCGGCGAACGGCTTCCGCTTGCAGCAAGATCGCTCGTACGATGACGGCCACACGTGGATCGAGGAGTTCCTGAGAATCGAAGCCAAGCGTGTCTCTGCCAGCGCCCCGCGCTGACCGCGCAGGTCACCTTCCGGCGACCGTGTACGCCGGGAACCGTGTACGGCGCCGCCCGTGCATGGGCGCACTTGCCCTCGGTCCGCCACAAACGCGAGAATCCAAGCCGTCATGACACGACCCTGGATATGGCTGCAGCTCCTCATCGGCTGGACACCGGTGTGGGCGCTGTTTCTCACTCTCCTGCTCACGGCGCATCCAGGAATCACGTTTTTGAGCGCCTTGATCGCCGCGACACGCATGATCGCTGCCGCCGCTGTCCTGGGCCTTGCCATCCACAAACTGACGCTTCATCTGACGTGGCCGCACCCGATGCGTCCCGTGTTCATGCTCGCGCACTTGGGAGCCGCTGCACTCTTCGCCGTCGCATGGGTGCTGCTCAACAGCTTGATCGAGAGCCTCCAGCGCGGCGAGCTCGTGATCGTGATCGGCATCGGCATCGGCCCGTTCCTCGTCCTCGGCGTGTGGCTGTACGTCATGGTCGCGGGCGTGACGTATGCCAACCAGGCGACGGAACGCGCCGCGCGCATCGAGGCGATCGCCGCGCGGTCTCAGCTCGCAGCGCTCCGCTCGCAGCTCAACCCGCACTTCCTGTTCAACGCACTGCACACGGTGGTGCAGCTCATCCCGCGCGAGCCGAGCCGCGCGGCGCAGGCGGCCGAGCAGATCGCCGGCCTGCTGCGCACGACCATCGAAGAGGATCGCGACCTGGTGTCGCTCGCCGAGGAATGGGCGTTCGTGGAGCGCTACTTGGAGATCGAGCGCATCCGCTTCGGCGATCGACTCCGGGTGCATGTCGATCTAACCGAGGAAGCGTGCGGCGCACGGCTGCCGTCGTTCGCGCTGCAAACTCTGGTCGAGAACGCCGTGCGCCATGGCGCCATGCCGCGTGTCGAGCCCACCGAGATCACGGTCATGGGTCGCGTGGACCGGGGACTGCTGACCTTGACGGTGCAAGACACGGGAGTGGGCGCACCCGCGGAAGCACTCGCCGGCAACAATGGGACCGGTCTCTCTCGACTCCGTGAACGACTGTCCGCTCTGTACCACGAGCACGCACGCCTCGAAGCCGCCCCGGGACCTAGCGGCGGGTTCACGGCGTCGCTCGTCATTCCGCAAGCCCCGAAGGAAGAAGGCTGATCCGTTGAAGGTCTCGGTGCTCATCGCCGACGACGAACCAGTCGCGCGCGCCGGTCTGCGCGACATGCTCGCGCGTGTCGAGTGGATCTCGTGCATCGGCGAAGCCGCGAACGGCCCGGCGACCGTGGAAGCCATCGACGCGCTGCGTCCCGAGCTCGTCTTCCTCGATATCCAGATGCCGGGCTTCCTCGGTACCGAGGTGCTCCAGCGCGTGCAGCATCAACCGGCTGTCGTCTTCACCACGGCATTCGCGCAGCATGCGGTGACGGCGTTCGAGCTCGGTGCCTTGGACTACCTGCTGAAGCCGTTCGGGCCCGAGCGCCTTTCCACGACGCTCGAGCGCGTCCGTGCCGCGTTCGGCGAGCCGCACGCTGCTTCGGCCTTCGACCGCTTCCGCGAGGCCATGAGCACTGGCCCCATGAGCCGGCTGTTCGTGCGTTCGGGCGGCGGCATCATTCCGGTGGCGGTCGAGGAAGTCTCCTGGTTCGAAGCACAAGGCGATTACGTGACGGCGCATGTCGGGCAAGCACGCCACGAGCTCCATCTGTCGCTCAATCATCTCGAGACACGGCTGGAGCCGCAGCGTTTCGTCCGCATCCACCGCACGCACATCGTCAACTTGGACCACGTGAAGGCATTTCACCGTCACGGCAAAGGGCAGCTTGCGGCTGTGCTCACGGACGGCACACGCCTCGTGGTGAGCCGCAACCGTGCGAAGGATCTGCGCCAGCTCGGCGCGTGATGTCCTGTCTTGTGGACTCGGCGTGCCGTACGCATCGCCGGCCTAGAGGCGGACACGCTCGCGGAACAGGAGTCCCGTCGTCGAGACGCGGAGCTCGTACGAGGCGGGACGATCGGCAGGAACGAAAGACGCTGAGCCGTACTCGGCATCCACTAGCGGCGAGAAGCGCGCGCTGCTGCGCACGAGATGGAACAGATTGATGCGCCGTTCGGGCGCCAGGCTGTGGATCGTGCGGATCCCGGCGCGCTCGTCCTTCAAATCTTCGTAGCGCCCAGCCACACGATCGAGCTCGTAGTGGGTGTGCAACCCGAACCAGTTCGCCACTGATTTCCACTTGAGCACGCGGGCGTCCACATACAGCTCGTCACCGGCCAGCGTGTAGCGGGTTTGACGTCCATCCGCGAACTCGAAGCGGACCTGGAACAATTGCTGCCCGATCGGCTTGACCTCGACGCGCGCCGCCACTTCTTCCCGAGTGAGCGTGCGATAACCACGCAGGCCCATCGACACGGTGCCGACGAGCCCCGACGCCAGGAGCAGGAGCGTGGCGAGCAGCATCGCGACTGCACTCCAAGCAACCTTCCGCGCCCGTGCGGCCGCGAAGGCGCCGCCGATGCAGGCGAGGCCGAGGGCGACGCCCGCGACCGCCACGACCGCCAGCAAGCCTGGGTTCCACACGTCCAATCGATCCATTTCCTGCCCTCCGAGTCCTTCCCCGCCGTCAGCCGCGCTGATTTCCCCACGTGCAAGAAACACTCCGCGCGCTGCCCCGCCCGAGTGAGCGCCCCCGCCACGGACTCAAAGCACGGTGACGTAGTCGAGCAAGTCGAGCGACTCGAAAATCTCACGGATGCCGGGCGCGAGATGGCGCAAGACGACCTCGCCGCCCAGGTCGCGATACTCCCCCACGACCGCGACGATGGTGCCGATGCCGGTGCTGCTGATGAACTGCAGGCCGGTGCAGTCGAGCTCCAGGTCGCGACAGCCGTGTTCGAGCATGCTGCGCAGTGTGTCGGCCGCGTCGGGGGCGGCATCGGCGTCGAGATGTCCGGTGAGGAGCATCCGTGTTCCACCCGAAGCAGTCTTTCCGCCGTCGCGGATCGAGAATCTTGGGGAAATGTTCTTGTCGTTCGAATCCGTCTGTTTCATTTCGAAATCCCCTTGCTGAAGGTGATTCGGTTTCCAATCGAATTAAAATCGTGATGCAGAGTGTCCAGCAATGCTTGGATGAGCGTGATCCCGTAGCCCCGACGCAGCCGCGACGCCGCGAGTTGCGTCGACCTCGCCGGCTGGACCATCGTGGGATCGAACCACTTGCACGTGTCCTGCACCCAGCCACGGATCTCGCCCTCCCCGAGCTCGAGGTGTACGTCGAGATGACCGGCATCGGCGATGCGCTGGCCGTGTTCGATGATGTTGGCGCAGATCTCGTGGACGGCGATGTGAAGCTGTGTCAGGTGGCTCTTCGGATGGCCGTAGGTGGCGAGCAAGAGCCCGACATAGCGTGAGAGCTCGGACAAGCCGTCCATCGCATGCAGGAATCGGACGTCGTAGATCGGGCATCCATCGAGAAGCGTCCAGCGATGCCAAAGCAGATGCGATGCCGCTTCCGTTTGGACCGCGACGGTGGCGGCCGATTCGGAATCCTGCTTGCGCCCTGGCACCAGCTCCGGGTTCCGCAATGTGAACCGGCGTTGCAGCGCCCCGTTCAGCACGCCGACGGAAATCTCCGCCAATTGCAGGCTGCGGAAGACATCGACCAGCCCCGAGATGCGTTCTTCCCAGTCGGCTGGGATTTCGCCGCTGTGGATGAACTCCGCCTGGCCGGCGAGCAGATCGATGTGACGGAGGACGATCATACGCGCCTCCCCGTCCGCGCCGGCGCCGCGGGGTGGGCGGGCTCCACATCCTCCGCCTCTTGGCGCTGCAGCGCCAGCAAGGTCAAGTCGTCACCGGGGGGAACAGGGCCGCAGTGTTCGCGCAGTCGTTGCAAGAGCGTTTCGATGAGCGACCCACTGCGGCGCTGGTTCCATGCCTCGGCTTGACGAATGACATTGTGCGTGCCGAGCTGCTCTCCATCTCGATTCATCGCTTCGACGAGACCATCCGTGTACAGGAGCAGGCCGTCTCCCGGCCCGAAGGACAGCTGCTGCCGGCGCAGGCTTTCGCGGAAGAATCCTTCGTCGAAAAGCCCGATGGGCTTGCCGCGAGCCGGCAGGCTGCGCACACCGCTCGGCCCGAATGAGAGCGGCGCACAATGACCGGCGCTGGCGTAGGCGAACGAATGTGAGCGCGCATCGAGCACACCGTAGACACAGGTCACGAACATTCCAGTGCGCATGCTGGGCCGCAGCGTGCGGCTCGCCGCGACCAGGACGTCCACGGGGTCGGCCTCCGCAGTCGCCAGCCCGCGCAAGGTCGTGCGCAGCATGGCCATGAGTACGAGGCCTGGAATTCCCTTGCCACTCACATCCGCGGCCGCGAGCGCCAGTCGATGCTCGTCGAGCGCGAACGCATCATAGTAATCACCGCTCACTTCGAGAGCGGGAACGTAGTGCGCTTCCAGGCTATAACCAGGCGCTGGGCGCAAGATGTCGGGCAGCAGCATCGATTGCAGCTCGCGCGCGATCTCGAGCTCGCGATCGAGGCGCTCCTTCTGGATGCGCGTGGCCTGGGCGGATTCGAGGTTCTCCGCCATGGTGTTGACCATGTGGGCGAAGAGACCGAGCTCGTTGCGCGATCGCACCGGAACACGCTGGCGCAGGTCCCCGGCCCCGATGCGCTCGACCCCCTGGCGCAGCGGCCCGAGCGGACGCAGGTTGATGCGGACGACACCGGTCACGGCCAGAATGGTGAGCAAGGTGGCCAAGGTGCCGACGACGACGAGATAGGTCTGCGCCCGGTGCACTTTGGTCTCGATGTCACGCCGGCTGGCACGAAGGACCAGCCAACCAATTGTGCGATCGAGATGGCGGATCGGTCCTTCGATCACCAGCTCGCTGCCCTCGAGCGCGACGGATTCACCTTCGAGGCCCGGAATGGGCAAGACTTGCGATGTTCCGCGCGGCATGATCGTTCCCACGCGGAGCAAATCGCGATGCCCTTGAATGCGCCGCGTTTCGTCGAGAACGACGAGATCGACCAGATCCGGAGTTTCGTCGAGGGCATTACGGATGAGCGGATGCAGGCCGAGCTCCGGATCGTGACGCAGCAGCGGCCCCACTGCGCCGATGGAAAGGCTCCGGCTCTTGTCCAGCAGTCGAAGTGTCAGCTCGCGCGTCAGCGTTTCGCGCTCGCGCCGCACCATGCTGGTGAAGGTGAATGCGAAGGCGAACCCGGTCACGAGAGCCACGGTCACGCCGAGCTGCACCGCCAGCCGGCGATGGAAGCGAAGTTCAGGCTTCCCGGCCTTACGGTTCATGGTGGCGCCTCTGTTCGACTTCGGCCTTTTCTTCCTGGATCCGCTCGACGTAACGCTTCGCCTTTTCGTTGTGGGGATCGATCTCGAGCACGCGACGGCAGCGTTCCAGCGCCGCGTCGTATTCGCCGCGCCCGTAGAGCTCGACGCCTTCCCACAAGTAAGCCTTGATCAAGTTCTCGGCGACGGACTCGAAGTCTGGCGCTTCCAGCCACACGGCGCGCCAATCACGGATGGCGCGGTCGAAGTCCCGTTTCGCGAATGCTTCCAGGCCTTCCTGATGCAGGCGCTCGAGCTCGCGGCGTTGATCCGCCGACAAGGTGCGATGTACCGTGGGTGCTGCATCTTCCGCGGGAGCCTGCACCACGGCGGCACGCGGCTGCTCTGGTGCGCGCGCCGATCGCGCTGCGGCTTTCGCGTCGCGAACGCGAGCCAGGAGCTCCTTGCCCAGGTCGTGGCGCGGATCGAGACGCAGAAGCTCGTGCAGCGCCGCTTCGGCAGCCGGCAGCTCTCCCTTCGAAAAGCGGCCGAAAGCTTCGACGAACAGCGCGCGTAGGTTGCGATCGAGGTCGGCTGCAAGCTGCAGCCGCGTGCGCGCGGACTGCAGACCCGCCGCAGCCTCTGCATCTTGGGGCCAGCGTTCGACGATGGATTGATATGTGGCAGCCGCTTGCACGGCGTTGCCCGAAGCGAGAGCAGCCGCCGCCTCGGACTTCAGGATCTGTCGTTGCGCCGCCTCCTCGCGCGCGCGCGCTGGCGCATCCTCCGGGTCGAGCGCTAGCAAGCGCCGGTACAGGCGCAATGCGTCGTCGTACTTCTTCGCCGTGAAAGCGGCTTCGGCCTGTGACCTCGTGGCTTCGATGGTCTCGTGCTCGCGCGCGGCGAGGAGCTGCTCCAGCTCGGCCGTGACGCGCTGCTGCTCGACCTGCCGGCGCTGCTCACGGCGCTCTCCGAGGCTCGACCCGAATTGCACGCCGATGCTGAAGCGATCGTTGCGCGGCAAGGTCTCGTCGTTGCGCAGCGCGTAGTCGAAGCGGATGTTTCGGTAACTCACGCCAAGCCCGAATGTCGGCCGGTTGTCGTCCAGGCCGCCGCGCAACGACAGCATGCCGTGATAGGAAACCTCGAGCCCCACTCCGGGGCGCAGATCGGCCGCGCTCGGAAGATCGAGGTCGGTGGCGAGCACCCAGGCGATGGGACCCTTTGCGCCGCCGTAGCCGAGACCGAGCTTGAGGCTGCGCGGATCGTGGACGTCGTCTTCGGCGAGACGCAGGCGTGGTTCCACCGCATTCTGCAAGGTCGCCCCGAGGCTCAGTCGATGCAAGGCCGGGGAGCCGAACTCGCGCTGCAATGCGATCCCGAGGTCGAGTCCGACGCTCGCGTCGCTCGCGTCGTCCACCGCTTGTTGGACCACGCGCAGCGATGCGCCGAGCGCGACCAGCGGTCCGACGTTGCGACCGTAACCGACGAGCAAGCTGGACTCGGCGTTGTCGAAGCTGCCGAGAACGCGATTGCGCTCGTCGACGCGTTCGATGTCCGACACGTCGAGGCGCTGGTAACCGATGGCCAAGGTGCCGAGATCGAGCGTCGGGTAGCTGGCGAAGCTGGTGTGGTAGGTGCTGCCATCCACGAACAGCTCGGTGCGGAAGAGCGTGAGATCCGGTCGCTCCGTGTACGCCAAGCGTGCTGGATTCCAGTACAACGCTTCGGCGTGCACCGCGGTCGCGGCGCCCGTGCGCCCCATGGCTTGCTCGCGCGCTCCGGCACCGAGGAGGAATGGGCTTTGCGTCCCGCCATCATCGGCGGCATGCGCCGCAGCAGCGCCGAGGATCCCGACGAGCACGAGCGCTGCAAGGTTTCTCATCGCTTCACCGCCAGTTTGCGCAGGAGCTGTCCGCCACCAGGCCCGCTCACATCGAGCCGCAACAAATAGGTGCCGCTTCGCACCGGGTCGCCGTTGCCGTTCCGGCCGTCCCAGTCCAGGTCGTCGTGCAGACCCGCGGCCAAGACGGTGTTCTCCAAGAGTCGAATCACTCGTTCTCCGGTGAGCGTGTAGATCTCGGCATCCACCTGCGATTCGGCGGCGAGGAAGAATGTGATGCGACAGCGATCGTGCATCGCCGGCGTGAACGGATTCGGGTAGCTGCTCAAGCTCCCGCTCAGCTCGTTTGCAGCGAGATGCACCGTCGGCGACAACCAGGGGAAGTCGACGCCTTCCAAGGGGCGAGCTTGCAGGAGCGTTCCGCCCGCTTCGGCGCCCACACCGGCAGCGTCGAGACCCAGACGAAAATCACTGACACGAGGGCTCGCGCCGATGTCGAGATCCAAGACGAGGTCTTGCATCTGTCCGGGGGCGAGAACGGGAGACCCGGCGAGATTCACCAGGAGACTGTCGGTCGAGAGAATCGCGTCGTAGACATTCGATCCCGCGCGGATTCTGCCGGCGCTCGCCACTGCATCCACGGGCAGCGGGCTTCCGTTCGCATCGCGCATGAGGATGACGATCACAGTTGGCTGGATGACCGACTCGTTCGGCGCTCCGGGGTGGGCGAGGCGGAGCGACAACACCTCGGCGGTGGTGCCACGGCCGACGTTCACCGGCGGTTCGGCGATGGGTCCAGCCGCCACACCCGAAGGCGGCGCCACGATGCGCATGAGATCGGTCGCGAACGGCAGCGATCCGATCGTCGACACGACTTGTGTCGTGTCGTTGGCGTCGCGGACGGTCAATGACTGCGGCTCGAAGGAAAAGCGCAACCATGGCGAGGCCACGGCGGCGCTCAGGTTGACGAAGAGCTGGAGATCCAAGACGTTGCCGGGAGAAAGTCGGCGCGGGCTGTCGAAGACGAGCGTCACAGAAGCGCTTGCCGCTGGAGCTCCCGAAGTGGGGAGAGGCGAGCCACCGGCAACGATGCGTGCGGCTGAAATCGCATCGACGGCTGGGATCTCGTTGCCGGCATCGTCCAATGTCCGGAACGTGAGGCTGCTGATCTCGACATCCGCATTTCCCACCGCATCCTGTAGGCGGGAAAGTGAAATGTCCGCTACCTGCAAGTCCCTCGCACTGGGGAAAGTCGAGGCGGGCGTGCGCGAGGTCGCCAACAGCTGCAGCGGTCCTGCGGCTTCCTGGACGGCGGCGGGTCCTTGTACCCAGGGAAAACCTGGCGCGTTCGGCGCGACGACCACCGCGTCGCCGCTCGTCGCGTCGCGCACGAAGACGGCGCTCGAATCGACGAGGCTCAATGTGAACGCACTCTCGTTCGTGTCTGGTCGGAGATCGAGGAAAAGATCCAGCACCTGCGGCGCGCCGGAAGCGACGAGCTGTGGGATGGCGAGATTGAGCTGCAGGCGTCCGGCGCTCGCCGCGAGGTTCGTCGATTCCAGTAAGGTAGTGCCGCCGTTGCGAACGGTGATGCGGCTCGCGAGCGCGGCGGGATCGATGGGTGTAGCCGTCACGTCGCCGAAATCGATGGTGAGAGCGACGATGCGCGCTTCGCTTTCGTCGATGCTCCCCGGGAGCGAGAAAGCCAACCGGCCGGCTGGAACGCCGAGCTGCCCGCGATTGACCGTCAAGGGCAGCGTGCGCTCCAGGTCCAATGTCATTCGAGTGGCCAGCGTGTGGATCGTCGCCGACTGCGTGGTCCAAGGCAGCACGACGTCGACCGCCACGGGCTGAGCGCTGTTGGCATCGATGGCGACGATTTCACTGACGCCACCGAGGCGCAAGCGAATGTCGCGCGCCGTAGCCTGCGCCGCGATCGCCGCCGTGACTGCCAGACCCAGCTCATCACCGGCTTGCAGCACGACCGCCGGGTCGAGATCGAATTGGAGGCCATTCGTGGTGGGCACCGAATCGATGGACGCATGGGTCACGCCGCCGGCCGAGAGCGTGAGACGGTCGAACACCGTGGAAGGATCGAGCGCGTTGCCGGAGGTGTCTTCGACCAGGAGACGCAAGCTCGTGATGCGGATGTCCGCTGCCGTGCCGGCCACGTCCGGATGCGCGAGGTCGAAGGTGCAAACCGGCACGACTTGGCCACGGTTCACCGTTGGCGGCAACGTCGAGAGCGGCGCGACCGCGAGCGCGCTCGGCGGCTCGACGACGACCAGCGGTGCGCTCGTTCGTGGGTCGCTGCGCGAAGCGGAATCCGCCACCTGCACCGTGAAGTGCAACGTGCCCGCGGCCTGCGTGACGAAGCGATAGGTGAACATTCCTTCGGCGCCCGGTGCAAGCGAGAGCGTCAGCGGCAGCGGCCCGCTCGTGAAGCTCGCCGCGAGAGGTGGATCCACGACCAATGAGGTAGGAACGATGCTCGACAATGTCATCGTGCCTTGGTTCCGCACTTGAACGGTGAGATCGAGCTCTTGGCCGCGGCTCGCGAGCGTTTGCGAGGTCCAGAGGTTTGCGAGGAGATCCTCGGCGGAGAACTCATGCAGCGCAGTGCTCTGGATCTCGACATCGAGCGGACCATCGTTCGCCGATGCCATTTCGATTCCAAGACGCGGCACCCGCAGTTGCACGCGCCGGCCCGCGGTCGGGTCCGCCGCCGTGTCGAAGCTGACATAGAAGCGCTGGCCGCCGGCGGGAATCGCGCTCGCGAGCGGCTCGAAGGCCAGCTGCGATCCATCTAGAGCTGCGTTGCCCAGGAGGGCATCGGTGGCCGGATCGAAATTCGCAGCCGCGGCCGGTGGATCCGTCTCGCGCCACAGACGTACCGGCCCAAAGTCCTGACCGAAGACGGCGGCCGACGTCGTGTCGGCTGCCTCGAGACGCAAAGAAAGCAAGGTGTCGTCTTCCCAACCGTTCGAGGGCAAGACGAGATCGAACACCAACACGTCGGTTTCACCGCTGCCGAGCGTGCGGGACAGCACCAGATTGTTCGTCACTTGAGCTGCGACGAAGCCATCCACCGTGTCGCGCCCGGGGGAATCGAGCGGGAAGGCACCCGCGGAGATGGTGCCGGTCTCGACGTAGCCGAGATCGTCGCCGCTTGCCAGACGGATGTCGATCACCGAGGCATCCCGCGCCGCGAGAGGTTCCAACATGTAAGCGACGAGCAAGCGTTCTTGCTGCAACGACGGCAAGACGTGGGCGAAGTCGGTGAAATCGACGCTGCCGGCGCTCGGTTTGGCGGAAGCGAGCAACTTCTCATCGACGTCGAGGAGGCCGTTCTGATTCTCGTCCGCGAACAGCTCCCAGGTACTGAATTCCGTCTCCGCGGCTGTGCCCGTCATCTGCAAGGCCACGGAGTCGAGCGTCCGGGACGAGGCATAGCCGTTGAAGATTTCGAGCACCATCGCCAGGTTGCGGCTTGCAAGTGGGGACACGACGTGGTTGTCGGCGATTCCCGCCACCCAAGTGACACGATCCGCGACTGAGAAGACGAATGTGCCGGCGCTTTGGAGCTCGCCATCGATCGGGCCATCGTTGCCGCTCGCGACGCTGATGCCGGAGCGCGGCACCTTGGTGCTCCAGGTGGCGCCACTCTCGGGCGACGTTGCGACCTCGACCGTGACAAGGCATCGCGTTCCCTTGGCAACGAGCGGCACACTGAGCCCGCTCGCTTCCCAAACGCGCCCCGCCAACGGCCGCAAGCTGCCGACGCGCACGTCCTGACCGTTCGCGAGCCCATCGTCATTGCCGTCGAGCCACAGCTCGACCGCTGCGACATCGGCCGACGTCGCGGTGCCGGAGTTTTCGAGCCGGAGTTTTTCGAGTGTGTCGTCATCCACGCCATTGGACGGCAGCGTGATGTCGAGGACGACGGCGGTCTTCGAACCCGCGAAGAGCGCGCCGCCCGCGACAGGGCGAAGCCCATAGCCACGCGCCGACTGTCCATCGATCACAGGTGGTTCGAGGGTTTCGAAACCGGCGGCGAGCAGGACCTGCAGGCCGCCAGCTGTCGCGACGTCGCCGGCTTGCTGCAATGCCACACGCAGCGATTCGGCGTCGCGCACGAGAAGCGAATCGGGCGTCATTGTCACCACGAAGCCGATCGGCGTGTTGCTCTCGAGAAGAACCGGCGTTCCCGATGGAAGCGGGAATGCCAAGGTCCCTGCCGAATCCGGCGCGGTCGAAGCGATCGCCACGTCTCCGGGGCCGATGTCGCCATTCGCGTCGGCGTCGAGCCAGAGCGAGGTCGACGCCACTTGCAGGTGCGCCTTCGCGGCCGGACCCGAAGGTCCCACTGATGTGTGCAGCAAACGCAGCGACGTGAGCGTGTCCGTGTCCGGACTGTGGGCGAGGAGTTGGAAACCCAGGACAGGCAGATCGCGCGCACCGCGCAAGCTGGGAGCGCTCGGCGTCGTGACGGGAACCTGGGTCACGATCAGCGTGCGCTCGGCGCGGACGAGAAGCTCGGATGGATTGCTCCAGCCGGAGTCCTCGGGGCCCCGGCGTCCCGATGTGAGCTGCAGGCCGCTGATCGGCAACGCCGCGCGCAAGGTGCGGCCATCGCGCGCACGACCGGAGACATCGGCGACGATGCGGACTTCGAGACCACCCAGCGGGATCACGAGCTGGAAGCCACTCGCCGACCAGCGTTCACCACCAGTGTGGTAGAAGCGCGCGACTTCGACTTCCACCCAATCGCCGGGTCCCGAGCCCGCGATGCCGGGGTCCGCGCCGCCCACTGCCCCAGCTCGAACTCTTAGCGGATCCACGCTGTCGGGAAGAGCGATGCCTGCGCCGACCTGTAAATGCAGACTCTCGAGGTCGAGCCCAGAAACCGCCGTGCCGATCTGTTGCATGTCGATGCGCTCGAGCGTGTCGCTCGTGCCGCCATTGTCCGGAACGCGGAGTCGCAGCAGGGGCACGCCTTGAGCCGCGGGGAATATCGTATCGCCGGCGATTGGCGTGAAGCTGATTTGTGCCAGCGCGAGATCGACCGCGCTCACCGATCCGGGATTCGCGATCGGAAAACCGCGATGGGTGACGGCTGTGGTCGCGGATGCCCAGACGAGATCGGCCGGCGTCGCGATCGAGACATCGAGGGTTTGACCATGGCGGGCAGCGACCAAAGACACACGCCCGCTCAACATGAGGGTTCGCTCGGCCGCTGCGACGATCGTGTGCGCCAATCCCGCCACGGACCAGATTCCCGCCGTTGGATCGCCCGCTGCGAGAAGCGAGTCGCTTCCCGTCTCCAGAACGAGGTCGCCGTCGTCGAGCCACAGCTGCAGCTGCTCGAGACCTGCCGCGACGTCGATGTTCATGCCGTCGAGTGTCACGGGCTGCGCGCGGTGGTTTTCGAGATGGAGCAAGAGCAGCGGGACATCGCTCGTGCCGGGAAGGACTTCGAGCGGCCCGACCGGAATCGTCTCGATCTCGACGGTGCGGATGTCGATTTGTGCGCTGTTGTTGGAGCCCACGGGATCGGATTGATCGGCGCCGAACACCGAGACTGCGTTGGTGAGGACCTTGGCCCCGCTTCCCGGCGTCAATCGGACCGTGAGCGCCAAGCTCGCCGTGGCCGCGTTCGCCAGCGATCCCACCGTCCACGTACCGCCGGCCGGATCGAAGCTGCCGCGATTGCTCGTGTGCGAGACCGAGGCGAGCGCTGGCACGTGTACGTTGCGCACCTGAACCGAGGTGGCGAGGTCCGGGCCGTTGTTCGTGAGCGTCACGTTGTAGGTCAACGTGTCGCCTTCGCTGGGGTTCGGATCGTCTACCGTCATCGACAGGCGTAGGTCGCTGTTGCCAACGGGAAGGACGGCTCGGACATTGATCGCGGCGCTGCTGGTGTCGTTTTGCGCCAAGGCGTCGATGACGAACGCGTCGCTGACGTACGCGGTGTTGGTGATTCGCTGGCTCTGTGTGCCCGCATCGACGCGCGCCGTGATCAGCAAGGTGGCCGTGGCCGCGGCGTCCAATGCGCCCACTGCCCACACCCCGGTCGAGCTCGAATAGCTCCCGTGGCTCGAGCCGTGCACCATGTAGGTCACACCTGCGGGCAAGGCATCGAACACGGCGATCCCTGTCGTGGTGAAGGACCCATAATTGGTGAGCTCGATCGTGTACTGGACGATGCCGTTCGCGAAGGGTGTCGGGTCGTCGACGGTCTTCAGCACCTCCAGGTCACCGGAGAGGAAGGTGACCGGCGCGGTGCTCGCATTGTTCGACGGATTTGGATCGCCGCTGCCATCGAGATCCAAGATGGAGGCCGTGTTCGTGATGGTGCCGAGCGGAGCGGGATCGACGGTGGCTTGCAGTTGCATGCTGGCGCTGTCGCCGACGGCGAGCCCACCCGCGACCCAGAGACCAGTCACGCTCGAGTACGTGCCCTGGCTGGGAGCATGAGCGAGATACGTCACACCAAGCGGCAACAGGTCGTTGACGTCGATGCCGCTCACCGCATCGGGCCCGAGGTTGTGGAGCGCCAACGTGTAGGTGAGCGTGTCGCCCTCGGCCGGCGTCTGGTCGTCGACGGATTTGTGCAGCGCGATGTCGGCCGCCGTATTGAAGGCGGCGTAGAAGTACTCCTCCGACGTACTGTTCACGCTCGCATGGGTGCCAAGCTGGAAGCCATTGGGCACGAAGCGGAGAATCGCGTTCGTGAGCGTTGCACCCGGCGCTGAGAGGTACGATGAAACTCCACTGTCGAACGCGTCGGTGCTGAAAACCGCGGCGGAACCGCTGTTCCGTTGTGCGATCAGAAGAGTGCGCGGCTGGAATCCGAGCGCGTAGCTGCGGTTCGGGCTCGAGTCGCCGTTGTAGGCGTCTTCCACCAGGATCTCGGCAGCGCCCTTCCACGCGATGTAGTGATACAGGGCGCCGAAGCCATTGACGCTCGCATCGGTGCCGACGCGGAATCCAGTGCCGTTGAAGCTGACGATGCGGTTGTCGATTTCTCCGTCCGCCGCGAAGGACACGCACTGGCCGTCGCTCTGGGAGGCGAAGCGCTGCAAGGCCTGTTGGTTGCCCTCGCTCATCACGATCACGTAGGCAGGCTGGAACCCGACCGGTACCTGAGTGTCGAGGATGCCGGTGCCGATGTAAGCGCCGACGGCCATCAGATCCGACGAGGCTTTGAAGGCGATCCAGAAGTACTCGTTGGTGACGGCGTTCACCGAAGGATCGGACGCAACTGTGAATCCGTCGACGTCCAACGACGCAATGCGATCGGCGATCACCGCGCCCGCTGCGCCGAGCGGCTTGGACATGCCGCTCGCCATGCTCGAAGACCGGGTGAAGGCCGCTGTCCCGAGGTCCCCCTTGACGATGACGACGTCGGGCTGGAAACCGAGGCCCGTGATCGAATGGGTCGGAGCGCCATCGCCAGGGTAGCGACCCATCGCCATGCGATACGCGGTCGCGTGGAGGACTGCCGGGAAGACGGCGAGGAAGACGACCGTCCAGGCGGGGAGTGGGAGTCGGAGCATCGCCTTCCATTCTCGCTCCTGTGTCGGGTGCGTCGATGCGGAACGGCGCATTTCCAACAAGGGCTCTGGTCTGATCGCACCCGATCGGGCGCTTCGGAGGCAGGCGAGCAATCCACGTTCCCCAACGGGCACGTTCCGGGATGCCGCAGGATCCCGAGGTTGGGGCAGGAATCGGCCGGCAGGCCAACGGGACGAGCGAAGCGTGATGGTCGAAAACGCTACGAGCGGCAGCAAGTAGGCTGGAAGGATCTTTGCATTCTTTTAGTAGTCAGGACGGAGTACAGCGATGCCACACACGGAACGACGTCACGTCGAAGGGCGTACGCACCGCGAGTACCAGGCGCAGAAACGCCTGGCAGACGCGCTGTTCGGCCTTTTCCGCACGCTGGGGAGCACCCTGCGTGTGCAACAGGTTGCCAACGTCGGACTGCTCACTTTGACCGGGCAATTGCTGATCAAGCGCGCTGCTTTCTTCACACCGAGCGGTGACGAAGGCTATCGCGTCCTCGCGCTCGCGGGCCTGCGCTCCGCCGATCTTTCCAGCCTGGTGCTGCCGCTGCAAGTCCTCGAACCCGTGGGCGGGCGTGAACCGCATCGGTTGATCGACATCGAGGACCTGCCGGACCACCCGGCGCTGCAGCGCCTCGGTGCCTGCGGCTTCCGCAATTTGGTGTCGCTCCACGACAATCAATCGACGCTCGGGATCATCGCCCTGGGTGACAAGATCGTCCCCGGACCGCTCACCCCCGAGGATCGCCAGATCCTCGAAGCCTTCGCAGTGGTCATGGCGATGGCGGTGAAGAACTCGCTCGCCTATCAGCTGATGGAGAAAAGCAACGACGAGCTGCTGCGCCTCAACGAGATGAAGCGCGAGTTCATGAGCCATGTGTCACACGAATTTCGCACCCCGCTCACGGTGCTCACGAGCGTCGCGGAGATCGGCGGGGTCGAGCCCGAAATCGCCGAAATGCAGCGCTCGGCGCTTTCGCGACTCGGACATCTCGTCGATTCGATCCTGTTATTCAACGAGATCAACTCGGGCAGCCTGGAGCTCGATTGGCACCGCATCGACTCGCACCTCTGGGTCGAAGAGCAGGTGCGGCCGTTGATCGCGGTCCGGGGCATCGAGCTGCAGTCGACATTGCCGCCGTGCATGCTCGAGATCGACTGCAAGCGGCTGCGCATGGCGCTCGAGTGCATCGTGGACAACGCCGTGAAGTTCGGCTCGGAGAAACAGCGGGTTCGTGTGCGCCTCTCCGTCGCGCGCCGTGCCGATTGCCTCGTCCTCGCGGAGAGCCGCCCAGGCGACGTCCAACGTGGCGCTCGTGTCGTCGACCCGCAGGAAGCCGGCAGAAACACTGTCGCGATCGACCCGCAGGAAACCGGCAGTAACACTGTCGCGATCGACCCGCAGGAGCCCGACTCCTTGTTGATGATCGAAGTGGAGGATGCAGGCATCGGCATCCCCGCGGCCGACCTCGAGGCCGTCTTCCAACCCTTCACGCAGGCGCAGAACTCGCCGACCCGCGGTGTGCGCGGCTCCGGCCTGGGCCTCACCATGGCGAAGGCCATCGTCGATGCGCATGGCGGCGACATCCTCTGCCGCAGCGTCGTCGGCCAAGGCACCGTGGTGACCATGGCCATCCCCTTGCGCCGCGGCTGAACCGCACCTAAGTCGCGACTGTTCGCCGCCCGCGCCACCTCGGGCCTGCCTGAGCGCGTACTTGGCTGTCCGAAAACGGCGAGAATCGCCTACCGTGGTCTGTAGATTTGGGTTCGCGGCCGCTTGACTCCTCGAGGGCGTGGTTTCAGGCTCGGCGAACTCGTAGCCACGGGAGACGCGCATGACTTCTGGACAAGGCGTCACCGCCATCGGCGAGAGCATCGCATCCCGCATGCATGCGATCGACTGGGCGCCAGTCAATACGGGGCTCGATGAGCACGGCTGGGTGATACGCGAAAGAGCGTTGTCGGCCGAGGAATGCGCCTCCATCGCCGCTCTCTACGAGGACGACAATCGCTTTCGCAGCCAGATCGTGATGGCTCGCCATGGTTTCGGCCGTGGCGAATACAAGTACTTCTCGTATCCGCTGCCCGAGATCGTGGCCGACCTCCGAAGCGCGATCTATCCCCGTCTGGTGCCGATCGCCAATCGCTGGAACGAAGCGATGGGGATCGCGGTGCGATACCCGGCCGAGCACGAACAATTCCTCGCGCGCTGCCACAAGAACGGGCAGAAGCGACCGACTCCGCTGATGCTGTCGTATGGCAAGGACGATTTCAACGCTCTGCACCAGGATCTCTATGGCGAGCATGTATTTCCCTTCCAGGTGGCCTTCCTGCTCTCGAAGCCGGGAGAGGATTTCACCGGCGGCGAGCTCGTGCTCACCGAGCAACGGCCACGGATGCAATCGCGAGCCGAAGTCGTGCCGCTTGGCCAAGGCGATGCGGTGATCTTCGCCGTGAATCATCGGCCCGTGCAGGGGAAGCGCGGCTTCTATCGCGTCAACATGCGGCACGGTGTGAGCCGTCTGCGGTCAGGGCACCGGCGAACCTTGGGCATCATCTTCCACGACGCGAAGTGAGGCATCCTTGGATCGGCAGCAACTTCTGCAGCGACTCGGCAAGGCCTGGACGGAGCTCGAGGAGTCGTACGCCGGCTTGTCCGCTTCACAGATGATGCAGCCTGGCGTCACGGGGAAATGGTCGGTGCGAGACATCCTCGCGCACGTGACGACCTGGGAGCAGGAAGCGCTGAAACACCTGCCGCATATCCATAAGGGCAACAGACCCCCGCGCTACTCGACCGAGTACGGCGGCATCGACGCCTTCAATGCCCTGATGACTGAGCAAAAGCGACGCCTTGCGCTCGCCGAAGTCCTGCGCGAGCTCCATGAAGTTCACGCCCGCCTCATCTGCTACGTCCACGAGATTCCCGAAGAGCTGCTCATGCGAGACACACGCTTCCGCCGCCGCTTGCGGCTCGATACCTACAGTCACTATCCCAAGCACACCAAAGCGATCCGTGAATGGCGGGTTCGCACACACGACCGAAAGAATCCCCGCGCACCATCGACGCAGTGAGCTTATTCAGGAATCCATGACAGGCCAGGCCCGTCCCTTTGCGGACTCTGCCATCGACGCCTGCTCGGTGTTCATTCATGGGCGAAAACGACTGCCGTTCGGGCGTGGCGCCGTGAGTTGCGGTGGCCTCCGGCGGAGTATCGCACCCAGGAGTTACTCCCGTTTAGTTCAACTAAAATGGAGCGCTCTCCGTTTTGGGGCAAAAGAGTGGCCCTGGAACCTCGTTGGGATCTCTTGACATCTTGATGCCTAGAGCATACATTTTTATGTATGAAGCGCACCACCTTGACGATCGAAGACGATCTATTCCGGCGCCTCAAAACCCTGGCGGCGAACCAGGGGAAACCGATGGCAACCGTGGTCAACGAGCTCCTGCGCCAGGCTCTGGCCGCCGGCAAGCGGCGGTCGCCCTTCAAGCTCGAGCTGGAGGGCTGGGATGCCGAAACCCAACCCGGCGTCGACATCCTGGATCGAGACAAACTTCATGACCTCATGAACGGCCGCTAGTTTCATGCGGGCCGTCGACACCAACATCCTCGTCTATTGCGAGATTCGAGCAAGCACGCATCACGCGACTGCTTGCGAGCTGTTAGCGGAGCTCGCACAGGGCACGCTGCCGTGGGCGATTCCATGGCCATGCGTCTACGAGTTCCTGCGTGTGGTCACGCATCCCCGTGTATTTCACCCACCTGTCCCATTGCGGCTCGCCGTGCGTGATTTGCAGCGGATTCTCTCCGCCCCCTCCGTCGTGATGCTTCACGAGACCCCCGGTCATGCCGAAATCATGTCGCGGATCGTGGAGGAATCGGGTGTCACTGGCAATCTAATCCATGATGCTCACATCGCCGCGCTGTGCATCGAACATGGAGTGAGCGAGTTGATTACGGGAGATCGCGATTTTGCCCGTTTCCCGTGGCTGGCCGTGCACAATCCTTTCGAGTGACACCCTCACAGTCACTGCACTCAGGCAACGCTGACTAGAGCAGCGCCAGCCGATAAGGCATGGGGATTGAGATCGCGTGCTGGCCACGGAAGGATCCGATGCGTTCCCGGCTCGTCGGCCCCTGACGGGCCAGCTTGGTTTCGAGCTCCGTGTAATCGTGAAAACCCTGGAATGCCTCGACGTCGAGCTGGCGGCGGACATTCGATCGCGAGACGGCCGTCCAGCCAGCCTCGACACCGCGTTCCTCCGCCGCGTACCACACCCAGGGGGAGTCCGGGGCGTGGTCGATCACGAGAACGTCAGGGGCGAGCCCGGCCGCGTGGTCGAGCGCTCCGGCGGGATCCGACATCTCGTGCAGGCAGAACTCGAACAACAAGACGTCGCCCTGCGGCCGGACGGCGAGCAGGTCCTCGGGCACGAGCGTGAGCTCACCGGCGAATCCGCATTCTTTCGTGCGCGTCACGAACCGCTCGAGTGCAGCCTCGTCCGGGTCGACGGCGATTACGCGACGGGCCGCCCGAGCGTATCCTGCGAGCTGGCCTTGCGTAGATGCATGCTGCCAACTGCCTCGTTACCTCTTGCGGTAACGCCTGTCAAGAGCAGGCCCCGTCCTTGAATCCACAGAACTTGTAGGCGCGTGAATCCTTGCGCTTTGCTCAAACCGTTGCAACCGTCTCGCTTCCTCGCGCACGTGCTCGTCGGTCAACCTGGCATACCTTTGCGTCATGGTCACCGTCGCATGTCCGAGTATTTGCTGGAGCACCACGAGCGTCCCGCCCCGGCGAAGCCAGTTGACGGCGAAGGTGTGCCGGAGCTGGTGGAAGTGAAAGCCATGGATGCCGCTGTGGCGTCGTACGACGCACGAGAAGCTGCCGGAGTTTTCTTCGCCATATGGGCAGAGCCTGCCGACATGACCCTCGATCTCGGCCATGACGGCCGGCGCATGCTCGAGCGGGATGCGCCGCAGCTTACCAGACTTTGTCTGGTGCACGACCAGCATGCCGTCCTGGAGATCGCTGGCCCGGGCGCGACAGAGCTCGGACCACCGCATCCCCGTCGCCAACCCAAGCCGTACGACAAATGCATGCGGTTCCCGAATCGCGAGGATCCTCGCCACCTCTGCATCGGTCAGATGGTCCGGTGGACGCTCTTGCAGCCGCGGCAGCAATCGGCGTGGGACCGGTGCCTTGTCGATCAATCCCGACTCGACAGCCCAGTAGAAAAAATTCTTCGCATCCCCGAGCACCCAGGCCACGGTCCTGGTGGCCAGTCTCTCCTTCCCGTTCACTCCCGCTAAGCCCTCCAGCCAAAGCCGATAGGCCCGCAGTTGATTGATTGTCACCTCGCGAATCCGCATGAGCCCCATGAACGGCTTGAGGTACTTCTCGGCCCGTGCACGAGCTTTACGCCGGTTGTGATCGTTGCGACCAGTCGCAATTCGGGTCTCCAGCCATTGGTCAGCGGCCGTGGCAACAGTGAGACTCCTGGAGGCCCTGCCGTCGTTCCGACGCTTCGCCCTAGGAATGTTCGACCCTCCCCGTCGCGCCGTGGTCGAGTCGGGAGAGGCGAATTCCATACCATGGGCCGAGCAAATCTTCGTTGTCATTGCAACGGGTTCGGTCGGCAGAGATTGCAAGTGAGGGCGAGGCGTTCAGAAGAAGCCTTCGCCAGTACACCGCGCAGCGCGTTGGAGCCGGACCGACGCAGGCTTGACATGTAACTACATCGTAGTTATATTCGGTCCATGGCAGGGCTGGGGTTCGAATGGGATGAAGCGAAGGACCTTGCAAATCAACGGAAGCACGAAGTCGCTTTCGCTGAGGCGGTGTCGGTCTTTTCGGATGAGCGCGCACTCTTGCGCGATGATCCAGATCACTCGCCAGACGAGGATAGGTTCGTCCTCCTGGGATTGAGCTTTGCTCTGCGTGTACTCGTTGTCCACCGCACGTTCCGGGCTGGGGCAACGTCATCCGGTTGATTTCGGCGCGCAAAGCAACCCGGGCTGAGCGCAGCCAGTACATTCGCAGGTGGAGACCATGAGGCGACAGTACGATTTCTCCAAGGCTCGCCTGAATCCGTACGCCAAGCGGTTGAAGAAGCAGGTCACGATCCGGCTAGATGAGCAGACCATCCAGTATTTCAAGTCCTTGGCAGAGGAAACTGGGGTCGCCTATCAGACCTTGATCAATCTGTACCTGCGTGACTGCGCGGCAACGCGGCGCAGGCTTGCAATGAAGTGGCGGTCAGCCGCATAGGGTGCGGTCAGCTTGAACACTTCATCGTGACACGTCTTGCCTGTTGCCGATCGTGCAAAGTCGCAGAAAACGAACGTCGCCGACGGTGATGAGGCGATGATGGACGACACGTGAAGCGGCAAACCGCTTCCGATGATCATCACCGCGATCGCCATGATTCGAGCCGTTTACCTCATCGGCCGGCGCCTGCCATGTGGAGCCCGGCATCTTTGGCTGCCTCCTCGGGAGTCCGACCCTGCACGAGCGCGACGATGTAGGCGGCGTACCACCCCGACCAGTGGTGCTTCGGAGCGGTCGGCTCGTACTCGCCATGGTGCTCTTCTGCGTCTCGCAGAAGCTCTGTCAGACTCGCGACGTCCACGCTGAGTCCTCGTCCGGGAAGCCGCGTCTTGACCTCCTGGAGCAGCCAGCCGTTGCCGTCTCGATCACTGAATGATGCCCAGGAGCCGTAGGAGCTACGTTTCGGGTCCGGGCCTGGTACGCGTCCCTCCGTCCCGGTGACACGGAGGGGGCCCTCGAAATGGAACACCGGACTCACGTCGACGTCACATCCGATGAGCTCGGCGCGTGCTGCCTCGATGTCATCGACGACGAGGAACAGTCCCTGAACTGAGCCCGGCACGGCCGTCGTGATTCCTTTGCCGAAGATGATCGAGCACGGTGAGCCTGGAGGTGTCATCTGCACGCCCCGAAAGTTCTCACCGATGACGAAATCGGCGTCTAGCCGCCACCCCAATCTTTCGTAGAAGCGCTTGGCCCGCTCGACATCGGAGACTGGCAACACGATGACCTCGAGCTTCATGTCCATGATCTGACCCTCCTCTTTGTGTCACGCATGTCCGTAGAAGCAGAACGCGGTACTGTCGCTGCCGATGGCATGGCGACCTCTCTGGCGTGAGCGAAGGACGCGTCGCCCTTCGGGGTCGGGCCCGCAGTCCTGCAATATTCCGCCTGCACGCGTAGTATCCACCCTTCAAGGGTGGAGAGCCATAGTCTTGCCAGCCTTGGCGGCACAGCTTAGCCTTGCAGTCGGCCGCCGGGGTGGTGGAATCGGCAGACACAGGGGATTTAAAATCCCCCGGCCGCAAGGCCGTCCGGGTTCGAGTCCCGGCCCCGGCACCA
>Ga0075418_10002152_pt1 | contig 22466 bp, 19 predicted proteins | sample SoiMetdeltSBSDD2_FD_81776 | JGI IMG/M metagenome (GOLD analysis project Ga0075418, IMG submission 81776) | Bulk soil microbial communities from a Populus tree surrounding site in Tennessee, USA - Soil MetaG P. deltoides SBSDD2 | ecosystem: Environmental > Terrestrial > Soil > Tree plantation...
GCCATCCGCTTCGGTCCGGCCAGGCGGAGGTAGGCCTCGTGAACGAGAGCCGTGGGCTGCAGCGTGTGTCCGGGCCGTTCGCGCCGCAGGTAGTGCGCGGCGCGGCGGCGCAGGTCCCCGTAGACGAGAGGGAACAGCTGATCGCGCGCCGCGAGATCGCCATCTCCCCAGGCCTGAAGCAGGGCCGTGACTTCGTGGGTGGGCGTCGTCGGCAAGGATCCTTGGCCGGAAGAATAGGAGCGGCCTTCCGCCCCGTCAAGCCTGGCATCGCCCGATGACGAGGGCGCTTCGGCCTGGGGAGGCTGACGCTCAGCGCGTCCGCATCGGCACCGCAGCAACGGGCAGGTGCGGCACCGGGACCTGGCCCTCCGTCCCCAGCTCGCGCCGCAACCGGGCCACGATGCGCTCCGCGGCGCGGCCGTCGCCGTAGGGGTTGACCGCGTTGGCCATGGCCTGGTACGCCGCCGGGTCGTCGAGGAGCCGGCACGTGTGCTCGACGATCCTGGCGGCGTGCGGCCCGGTCAGCAGCGCGGTCCCGGCCGCCACACCCTCGGGCCGCTCCGTGGTGTCGCGCATGACGAGCACGGGCTTGCCGAGGGATGGGGCCTCCTCCTGGACCCCGCCGGAGTCCGTCAGGATCACCCGCGCGTGCGCCATCAGCGCTACAAAGATCCGATAGCCCTGTGGCGGGATGAGGCGCACGTTGGGGATCCCGCCGAGCCGCCGCTCGACGTGCTTCTTGACCTCCGGATTGAGATGGACGGGGTACACGAACCGGTGATCCGGATAGCGGCGCGCGAGCACGGTGATGGCCTCGCAGATCTCCTGGATGCCGCGGCCGAAGCTCTCGCGCCGGTGCCCGGTGATGAGCACCATGGGGACGCGGGCCCAGTCCGGGCCCAGCAGGGAAGAGAGGCCGGCATCGATGCTCTTGCGGATCGCCGCCGTCTGCTGCTGGGCGAGCTCCATCAGCAGGGCATCGATCACCGTGTTGCCCGTCACCTCGATGCTGGACTCGGCGACTCCCTCCTTGAGCAACGCGGCCTTCGCGGTCGCCGTCGGAGCGAAGTGCAGCGAGACGATCGGTGACGCCAATCGCCGGTTCACCTCTTCAGGGAAGGGGGACCGGATGTCCCCGGTCCGGAGCCCGGCCTCGACGTGGCCGATCGGGATCCCCCGGTAGAAGCAGGCCAGGGCCGCGACCAGCACGGTCGTCGTGTCCCCTTGCACCAGCGCCATGTCGGGACGGCCGATCTCCAGCCAACCGTCGATCCCCTCCATCAGGCGCGCGGTGAGCCCCGCCAGCGTCTGGTTGGGCGTCATCACTGCGAGGTCGGCCTCCACGCGGAAGCCGAACTGCTCGGCCACCTGCTGGAACATCTCCCGGTGCTGGCCGGTGGCGACCACCCGGCAGTCCAGATCGCCGGACGCCTGGAGGGCCACCACGACCGGGGCCATCTTGATGCCCTCGGGCCGCGTGCCCATGAACACGGCCACGCTCTTGCGGGAGCGCATTCGGCCCGGTCTCAGCTCGGCCGGCCCGCGAGCCCGATCCGGCGCTTCAGGATCTCGCCCGCGGCCAGGCACAGGTACTCGGAGTTGGTGACCAGGTAACGTTTCCAGAGCTTGCGCGGCTCCATGGCCAGCCGCCAGGACCACTCCAGGCCCAGCGACTGCACCACGCGCGGGGCGCGGGGCACGTACCCGGCCAGGACATCGAAGGCGCCGCCGACTCCCATGATGACCGGCACGCCGAGGGCCGCCCGGTGCCGCTCGCACCAGGTCTCCATGAACGGGCTCGGCATCCCCACGAACAGCATGTGGGGCGCCGCCCGCCGGATCTCCTCGACGAGCCCCTCGTGCTCAGCGGGGTCGAAGTACCCGTCCCGGAATCCGGCCACCACCAGCCCCGGGTAGTCGCGCGTGCAACGCCGGGCCAGATCGGCCACCACCTCGGGCCTGGCGCCCAGGAAGAAGGCCCGTAACCCTCGCTTCGACCCCTCCTCCAGGAGCCGGCCCATCAGGTCGACGCCAGCCACTCTTTCGGGGAACGGGACACCGGCGACGCGCGACGTCCACACCACCGACATGCCGTCGGGGACGATCAGGTCTCCGTGCCGGCAGGCCTCCCGAAGCTGGGGGTCGCGGCGCATCATGCAGAGGATGGCGGCGTTGGCCGTGATCACCGTGTGGGGAGCGCGGGGGCCCAGGCACCAGTCCATGCATTGCTCCGCCGCGGCCTCCATCGTCACGGGGTCGAAGGGAAGGTCGAGGAGCTCGCCGCGGTCGCTCCCCGCGCACGGCGCGAGCTGCGCCGCCGCCCGCGCGCGCCAGACCGGTGCCTGCGCGTCGTTCAACCTCCGCGTCGCCGCGCGCTTGCCGCGGAGCAGGCATTGCCGCTGGTATCGGCGCAGGAAGCGGCGGAACGCCGGGTCGTCATAGCGGGGCAGCCTGCGAACGAGGCTCGAGAAGTAGCCCCACAGCATCGCCGCGCTGCCGTAGAGGACGGGCGTCTTGAAGAGACGGAAGGCGGCGCTGGCGGCCAGGTAGAGCGGCGAGGTTCCCATGAAGTACTGCCCGTAGCCCGAGCGCACCCGGCCGGTCCACAGTCCCTTCTGGCTCGATCCCATGGGCCGCAGATGCCGGAAGCGCAGCGCCTCGTCGTCGACGCTCTCGGCGATCCAGCCCAGCATGCGGCAGCGATGACAGTCGATCCCGTCCCACATCACCTCCCGCACGAACCCACCGATCTCGCGGAAGCAGGTGGTGCGGTAGAACTTCGTCATCCCCACGGACATCTCGTCGCCGCACACCTCGGGGACGAGGGCGCCGTCCTTGGCGCGGACGAAGTACGGCTTGCCCGAAGTCGTCCCGATCCGCGGGTCTGCTTGCATGCGCGCGATGAGAAGCTCGAAATAACGCGGCGGGAGATCCAGGTCCAGGTCGAGCTTGCACAGGTACTCGAAGTCGTCGAGGTCGACGGTCTCGAGGCCGGCGCGGAAGGCCTCGATGACCCCCGGGCCCACGTTGCGGCGTCCTCGATCGGCTCGCGTGAGGACGCGGAGGTAGGGCAGCTTCCCGGAGTACTCCCGCAGGATCGCCGGCGTCGCGTCGGTGGATCCGTCGTCGACCACCACCCACAAGGCGGGGGGGACGGTCTGCGCAGCCACGGAGTCCAACGTCCGGCGCATGAACTCCGCCTCGTCACGGCACGGCGAGATCAGCACGTACCGGCGTGTCCCACTCATGACGTCGTGCCACACTGGAACCAATGGACCGCGCTGGCCGATGCCTGGCTGTGCTCGTCCTCGCCGGCCTCGCGGTGTCCCAGCCAGGCTGCAAGGGTGGCGCGGCGGCCAACGGTGACGCCTCCAGGCCCCCGGAGGCCAGTGTCGCGTCGAGGCCGGCGGCGGCCGTTGCCGACGTCATGCCGCCCGAGCGGCGCACGGTCTGGAAGCCGGGGATCCCGGGCGGCATTCCCGCCCGGACCACCGTGTGCGCCACCGTCAACGCCGCCGCCTACGGGAACGGCGCGATGGATGCCACGGCCGGCATCCAGGCCGCCATCGACGCGTGCCCGGCCGGTGAGGTGGTGCGGCTCTCGGCCGGCGAGTTCGCCGTCAACGGCGCCGACCCGATCCGGATCCACAAGGGCGTCGTGCTGCGCGGGGCAGGGGCATCCCTGACCCGGCTCACGAAGACGACCGCCACGGCGAATCCCCTCATCCTGATCGGAGAGCGGTGGCTGCAGGAGGCGGGATCCGTCGACCTGGCGGCCGACGCCCCGAAGGGAGCGACCTCGGTGCGTGTGACGAACGCCGGGGGCTTCGCCGCCGGCCAGCTCGTCGTGCTGGACGAGACCACCGACGAGTCCTACGTCTACTGGGGCACGAACGCGGCCGTCGCGCCCGGCGGACAGGGCCGGGGCTGGTTCACCCGGTACGACCGCCCCGTGGGCCAGATGCTGGAGATCGCCTCCATCAGCGGGAACGCCGTGTCCTTCACGACGCCCCTCCACATCGCCTTCGACACCGCCCACAGGGCGCAGCTCACCCGCTACACGATCCCCTACGGCGCCAAGCAGGCGGGCGTCGAGGATCTCTACGTCCGCGGCGGCCAGGACGACAACATCACGGTGCGTTTCGCCGTGGACTCCTGGGTGAAGGGGGTCGAGTCGGACTGGTCGGTGGGCGACAGCTTCGCCCTGGACAGCTGCCTCCGCTGCGTGCTCCGCGACAGCTACGCCCACGACACCCCGAACCCGTATCCCGGCGGCGCCGGCTACATGCTCTCCATCGCCACCTACACGGCGGACAGCCTGGTGGAGAACAACATCTTCATCAACGGCAACAAGGTGATGGTGATGCGCGCCTCGGGCGGCGGCAACGTGATCGCCTACAACTACCTCGACAACGGCCATATCGCGAACGAGCTGGGCTGGATGGAGACGGGGTTGAACGCGTCCCACCTGGCGTGTCCCCACTTCGAGCTGTTCGAGGGCAACCAGGCCTTCAACATCGACGGCGACGACACCTGGGGCGGGGCGGTCTACAACGCGTTCTTCCGCAACCACGCCACCGGCAAGCGCCGCTCCTACGCCGACATCAACAGCCGCCGTGCCGCCGGGCTGATGTACGGCCATTACTTCTACAGCTTCGTCGGGAACGTGCTGGGAACCGCGGACCAAAATCCCGCCCCCTACAGTGGATTCGCCTACGAGGACCTGTATCCCTGGGAGAACGATCCGATCGGGCTGTGGAGGCTCGGATATACGCCCCAGGACTGGAGCGCGCCTCCCGATGCCCGGGTGGTCAGCACCGCGCACCGGCACGCCAACTTCGACTACGCCACGAACTCGGTGCACTGGGCCGACGGCTTCGATCAGGCGCTGCCAAGCTCGCTCTACCTTGCGGGCAAGCCCGCGTTTTTCGGGGCCAATCCCTGGCCCTGGGTGGACGCCACCGGATCCGTCAAGCTCCATACCCTGCCCGCCCGGGCCCGATACGATGCGGGGGCCCCCATGACGCTGCCCTAGGGCCGGGGCGGCGGCGCAGACGGGCGCGTCTGCTTCGTCTCGCTGCGCGCCGTACGTTCCACGGCCTTGACCAGGGTCTTGAGCTCCGCGGGGGAGCTGGAGGGCGGCCAGGTCGGTCCGGTCAAGAGGCGCTTCACGATGTGCTCGAGGGCCCCGGCCGAGCGGCTCAGGGCAGGCAGCCGGTAGAGCCCGGAGCTGCCCGCCATCCGATGGGCCTCCATGCGGAGGGACTCCAACGTGGACCGGTCCCAGCCCGCCGCGGCCAGGCCGGCGGCCGCGGCGCGCATGGCCGCGATCGTCTCCGGCAGCTTGGCCATGTAGAGCTGGCGCAGCGTCTCGAACTCCTCGGAGATCTCGTTCCGCCGGCGGTCGTGGCATCCCCACAAGGCCTCGAGCCTCGCGGGAAGGGCCGTGGGGTCGAAGGGCTTGGGGATGACCCCGAGGCAGCCCATCTCCGGGGCGCGCGCGATCTCGTCGAGCTGGACCCCCGTCAAGAAGACCACCGGGGTCTCGGCCGTCGCCTCGATCTCGCGCAGCGCCGTGAGCGTGGCGAGGCCGTCGGTGCCGGGCATCCAGACGTCCAGCAGGATCAAGTCGGGCCGGAAGGAGGCCGACCGTTCGATCGCCTCGCGCGCCGAGGCACAGGACTGCACGGCATAGCCACCGGTGGTGCGGAGGGCCAGCGCCGCGACGTCCCGGATGTCGGGGTCGTCGTCCACCAGCAGGATCCGCTTCAGGCGTCGCTCGCGCACGCCGCTTTTCCCCTGCCGGTCGAGCAGACAGTCATTACCATCCATTCTGCCCGAAGGAGGGTCGACCTCCCGGCGGACGGCCTCGAGTTCAACGGGCATCGTTCCGGGGTCCTCCGCTTGCCATCGGTCGAGCGGCAACGGCCGCCTCCTCGAAGATGAGGCCCGGGGCGCCCTCGCCTTCCTCGGCCTCCCAGCGCTTGAGCTTGTTGAGGAGCGCCTTGTACGAGATCTTGAGCCGGGAGGCAGCCTCCTTGCGGTGCCACTTCGTCTCGGAGAGGACGCGCCGCACCAGCCTTCGCTCCGCGTCCTCCGCAGCGCGGCTCGCCACCTGCCGGAGCGAGAGGCTTTCGGCAGGGATGTCGGGCTCCTGCGGCGCGGCGACGGGCTCCTCGGGCCGCGCCGCCGGGGCCGGCTGGGCCCAGGCGCCGCTCCGCTTGAGGTCGGCGAGCGCCATCTCGATGTCGGGCAGGATCGTGAAACGCCGGACCGCGTTCTCGAGCTCGCGGACGTTGCCCGGCCAGTCGTGGCGGACGAACGCCTCCTGCAGCTCCCGGGGAAGCTGGCGGACGCGGCTGTCGTAGCGGGCGGCGTAGCTGCGCAGGAAGTGCGCGCACAGCAGCGGGATGTCCTCCCGCCGCTCGCACAGGGGCGGGATGTCGATGCGCACCACGTTGAGGCGGAAGTAGAGGTCGGCGCGGAACCGGCCCGCCCCCACCGCGTCCTCGAGCCGGATGTTGGTGGACGCGATCACCCGCGCGTTGCCCTTCACCGGATGCCTTCCGCCGAGCCGGGTGTACTGCCCGTCCTGCAGCACGTGCAGGAGCTTCGCCTGCAGATGGCTGCTCATCTCGCCGATCTCGTCCAGGAGGATCGTGCCCCGGTTGGCCACCTCGAACATCCCGGGCTTCTCGCGCAGGGCGCCCGAGAAGGCCCCGCGCTCGTAGCCGAACAGCTCCGACTCGAGGAGGTCCTGGGGGAGGGCGGCGCAGTTGACCTTGACGAAGGGCTGGTCGTGGCGGCGCGAGCACCGGTGGATGAGGCGGGCCACGACCTCCTTGCCCACTCCGGACTCCCCCAGCACCAGGACCGGGGCGTCGGTGTTGGCCACCTGGCGCGCGATCTCCTTGATGCGGATCAGCCGCGGGTTCGAGGACACGAACTCTCCCTCGCTCTCGTCCAACCGGCGCCTCAGGATGCTGACCTCCTCCTTCAGCTCCTTCTTCTCGAGCACGTTCCGGAGCGCCAGCTCCAGCTCCTGCTCCTCGAAGGGCTTGGTCAGGTAGTCGGACGCTCCCCTGCGGACCGCGTCCACCACCGTCCTGATCTCCGCCACCGTGGACTGCACGATGACGGGCAGCGTTGGCCGGGTGCGCTGGATGTGGTCGAGGACCTCCAGCCCGCTCATCCCGGGCATCAGGAGGTCGAGGAGGACTACGGCCGGCGAATCGGGTCCGGCCAGATGGGAGACGGCCTGCTCCCCGGATTCCGAGCAGTGGACCTCGTAGCCCATGGACGACAGGACCAGCGCGAGGTATCGGCGCGCGTCGTCATCATCGTCCACGACCAGGATGCTTGTTCCCATTTCGACCGCTCCTCCGGACCCGATCCGAGTGCCGGCAGCGAGGACGCTGGAAATGTAGGCCGCCGTGACATGGAGGGGTATGGCCCGAAAGGGGAGGTGCGATGGCACTCTCGGGCGCCGATGGTGCTATTGAGCCTTATGTGTTCGAGCTTTATCCGCTTCAGCTGCCGGTCGGATCCTGCCTCACGAGCAGCCCATGATGGACGGCGAACAGCGCCAGCTCGAGGCGGTTGGAGGCCCCCACCTTGTCGAAGATATTGGTCAGGTGGTGCTTGACCGTGTCCTGGCTGAGGACGAACTTCTCGGCGATCTCCTTGTTGGAGAACCCCGAAACCACCGCGGAGGTGATCTCCAGCTCGCGCGCGGTCAGGCCGAACCGCGATTTGGGCGGCGTGGGGTCGGGGTAGCTGCGCAGGGCCTGCACCAGGTCGGAAACGGCCTCGCGGCCGATCCAGTGCTGTCCGGCCATGATGCCGCGCACGCTCTTGAAGAGGAGCTCCGGCGCCGAGCTCTTGAGCACCACCCCTGCGGCGCCCAGCTGCAGGGCCTTGACGATCTCGGCCTTCTCGATGGCGGCCGTCAGCACGAGGGTCTTCAAGGAGCTGGGCGCCGTCGCGAGCTCACCCAGGGCGTCCAGGCCCGAGGCCCCTGGCATCGCCAGGTCGAGGAGCAGCACATCGGGTCGCAGGGAGCGGGAGAGGCGCACCGCCACATCGCCGTTCTCGGCCTCACCCACCACCGTGAAGCCGGGCTCGGCGCTCAGCAGGCTCTTGAGTCCCTTCCGGAACAGCGCGTGGTCGTCCGCGATGAGGATGCGGATCGTGTCAGCCTGCGCCATCGCTCCTCGTCGGAAGCGGCCGCGAGCGGACACGACTGCAGACCCGGGATCCGGGGTGCGCCTGGCGCGCCCGCCATGGACGCTTCACGTCGGAGGGATGGAATACTAATACCCTTTTTTGGGATTTCTGACAACAGCAGTTCCGGGCCCTGAGCGGGCCTCAGGCGGCGGCGTTCGTGCCGCGGACGAAGCGGTAGGCCGAGATCGTCGCGGCCAGGCCCGGGGGCGCCTGGCCTCCCTGCGGGAGTACGGTGCGCACGATGCGACCCCGGCAGACGACCTCCGGATGGGTGTCGCTGAGGGGCAGCACGAAGCTCATCTCGAGATGGGTGTCGACCTCCAGGAGTCGGTCGGTCCAGAAGAGCACGCCGCTTCGGCTGATGTTCTCGATCCGGCCCACGAGCCATTGGGCCGCTCCGATCGAGCGGTAGCGCAGCGGCAAGTGGAGTGCGAACCGCGGGGCGCGTCCGGCGTCGTGCTTCACGTCATGAAGGTAACTGCACGAAGTGCGCCCTGCCGTGAGAGCGATCACGCGACGGCGGTCCGATGCCACGAAGCGGCAACGGAATTCCTGCGCCGCCCCTGCGTGCCGCTGCGGTCGCTTGCCGCATGTGCGGCGGGCTGTGGTCGTTAGGAAGAATCGCCGCCTCGGTACACGTCTTGCTCCTTGGCGATGCGGGACTGTGATGACGAGGATGGCCTCGGACATCGACGCGCAAACGGCGCCAGGGAGAGAGGGCGCGCCGCTCAGCCTCCTGATCGCCGACGGCGACGCCGTTTTCCGGGAGCTGGTGAGACGGAGCCTGGGACGCGCGGTCGTGGTGGTGGGAGATGCCGGCGATGGGAACGAGGTCGTGCTCATGGCCCGGCGGCTCCGTCCGGACGTCGTGCTCATGCACGTGGCCATGCCCACCATCGATGGCCCGGAAGCCGCCCGGCTGATCAAGGCCGATCGTGCCGAGACCAAGGTCGTCCTGCTCACGTCCGGGCCCGAGCCGAGGGCGCTGCTTCACGCCGACGCCCTCCTCTCCAGGGAGAAAGTGCGTGCGGGGATGCTCGCCGACAGGCGCCGGATCGCGGAGAGGCGCCGGAGCGGCGAAGGACCCCGGGGCCCGAGGCGTCGCCGGGGACATCCATGAGAGCGCAACGCGGGAAGCCGCGAGGCCGATCGCCGCCCGGACGACTTACGCTCGCTGTCATCCGAGGACGTCCGAGCCTTCTCGGCCGCTGCTCCGGATCCTCCGCCCCGCCTCCCGGCGCGGAGCGTGGGGCCGAGTCGCAAAAGCTCGGACGTCCTGGGGCGACAGGGGGCCCGAGAGGAACCGCGATACCACAAATCGGCACCAGGGGCCTTCCGTTCGTCCCGCTGTCGCCGCGGCTCTCATCCCTGGTGCCCTGCGCTCCAGCCGTGGCGCGTACGCGGGGAGGCGGTACGCGCTTTGCTCACCCGGAGTGGTGGGACCGCATGTTCAAGCTGCTCTTGATATCGATCGTCATCGTGCCGGTCCTGCTGGGCATGCAGGCGGCCAGGAGGCGTCGCGGACGGCATCGCCTGGGGTTGTTCCTCGGCCTCGTGCTGACGTACGACGTGCTCTATTGGCTGATGCTGTACTACCTCCGCGTTCGATGGGTCGGCTGGGGATCCGGTTGAGCCCGGCCTGACGGGGAAGCGAAGTGCTCTGCCGGGTGATGTGCGCGGTTCTCTTCGTGGCCTGGACTGCGGAGTGGCCACTGGCAAACGACAACCTGCTGTATTGCGGCCTCTGGCGCAGCCCTTTCCAGGTCCTCGGCCCCCTGTTCGTGTCCGTGCCCGGGATCAACCTCTTCCCGTGGCAGCTGCTCCTGATGGCCCTCGCGCCCGTGTGCCTGCTCTGGCCGGGCGCCTTTCGCAAGCGCGCCTGGTCCATGGACGCGGCCATCGTGATCAGCTTCGCCAGCGTCGCGCTCACGTTCCTGTGGGGATGGACGCGCGGCGGCAGCCCCTATAACGCCTACTACCAGCTGTGGAGGTTCCTGGTCGGGCTCCTCGTCGGCCTCCTGCTCCTCTCGGTCATCCGCCGCTCGCGTGACCTGAAGGCGCTCGGCCTGACCGTCCTGCTGGCCGCGCTGGTTCGCGGGACGCTCTGCATCTACTTCTACTGGGAGGTCGTGCGCGGGAGGATCGAGCCGCCGCCGCCCTACATGACCACCCATGACGACTCGCTGCTCTTCGTGGCGGGGGTGGCGATCAGCCTGAGCTGGGCCCTCGCGCGCGGCACGGGAAGGGCCTGGCTGGCCGCCGCCCTCGTCTCGGCGCACCTCCTGTACGCCATCGTCCTGAACGACCGGCGCCTGGCCTGGATCGAGCTGCTCCTGGCGGTGGTGCTCATGTTCCTGCTTCCCCAGGGCAAGGCGCGCCGGCGGATGACCCGGTCCCTCCTCTTCGCCGCGCCGGTCCTCGTGGTCTACACCGCGGTGGGCTGGGGCCGGGAGGAGGCCGTGTTCGCGCCGCTGCAAGCCGTCGCCTCGACCAGCGGCTACGAGGACAACTCGACCCTGGCCCGCCAGGAGGAGGTCCGGAATCTCCTCTACACGATGTGGGTGGCCGGGAACCCGATACTCGGAACGGGCTGGGGCGTGCCGTACCAGAAGGTCACCAGCGTCTATGCCAACTTCGGGGCCGAGTGGTGGCAGTACGCCTATCTCCCCCACAACTCGCTCCTGGCCATGGCCGTGTTCGGCGGCCTGGTGGGGATCAGCGGCATCTGGCTCGTGGTCCCGATGGCGGCGTTTCTCGCGCTGCGCGGTTATCGCGGTGGGGCCCGGCCGGTCGATCGGGCGGCCGCCATGGCCGCGCTCTGCGTCCTGCCCGCCTACGCAGCCCAGTGCTACGGCGACATCGGCTTCCAGTCCTTGACCGGCGGCCTGATCCTCGGCGTGGCGATGGCGGTGGCGGGGAAGACCGCCGCCTGGGCCGAGGCGCTGCCGGAGGGCATACGGCGGAGGCCTCGGCGCCCGGGCTCTCCTCCCCCGGTCCGGGCGCCGCGGGCCTGGCGCGAGTGGCAGGCGCCGGCGGACGCGGCGCTGGACGGACGGCTCTAGCCATGTGCGGCATCGCGGGCGCCATACGCAGGATTCCCGGGAGCAGCGACGCGGCGCGTCCGCGCAGCGACAGGATCGGCGCGTTCGTGGAGAGGATCAGCGAGGCGCAGCACCATCGCGGTCCCGATGGTCTGGGCCTGTGGGAGTCGAGGGGACAGGAGGTCGTCTTCGGCCACCGGCGCCTCGCGATCCTGGACCTGAGCGACGCCGGCGCCCAGCCCATGGTCGACGACGACTCGGGCTGCGCGGTCACGTTCAACGGCGAGGTCTACAACTTCCCCGAGATCCGGCGCGACCTGGAGGCCCTGGGGGAGACGTTCGGCTCGTCGTGTGACACCGAGGTCGTGCTCAAGGCCCACAAGCGATGGGGCATCGACGCCGTCGAGCGCTTCCGGGGCATCTTCGCCCTGGCCCTGTGGGACCCGCGGTCCCGCGCGGTCCACCTGGTGCGGGACCCCATGGGCATCAAGCCCCTGTACTGGACCGCCATACGCGACGACGGCTCCGGCGAGGAGGTCGTGCTGTTCGCCTCCGAGGTGCGCGCCCTGCTGGCCAGCGGCGCCGTCGGCCGCCGTCTGGACCCGGCCGCGGTCGCCTCGTACCTCTGGCAGGGCTTCGTGGTGGGGCCGAACACCATCGTGGAGGGCGTCCATCTCCTGCCCGCCGCCAGCATCCTGACCCTCGATGCCGGTGATCCGGGCCAGCCGCGGAACGCGCGCCGCATTCGCCAGTACTGGCGCATGCCCTCCTCGGCGGACCGGAAGACGACCGTGGCCGAGCTGCGCGACGAGCTGGTGAGGGCGGTGGAGATGCAGCTCGTGGCCGACGTCCCCCTGGGCGTCTTCCTGTCGGGAGGCATCGACTCCAGCGCGGTGGCGGCGCTGGCCAGCGAGGCCGCACCGGGCGCCGTGCACACCTTCACGATCGGCTTCGACGTGCCGGCCTACGACGAGACGGCCCATGCCCAGCGCGTGGCCGACGCCGTCGGGAGCCGCCACACCCGCACCGTGCTCACCGAGCAGGCCTTCCAGGGACAGCTCCCCGACGCCTTCCGGGCCATCGACCAGCCCACCTTCGACGGCATCAACACGTACTTCGTCAGCCGCGCCGCCCGCGACGCCGGCATGACCGTGGCCCTGGCCGGCACCGGCGGCGACGAGGTCTTCGGCGGCTATCCCAGCTTCGTCGAGATCCCCAGGATGCTCAGCGCGAGCGCGTGGCTGCCGTTCGCGGACGAGGGCGGTGCCGCCCGGCGCGCCCTCGACGGCACCGTGACGCTGGGCGCGCGCCTCGCCAACGAGCTGTCCTGGGACCTGCTGAAGCGGGCCCCCCCGCAGACCCGCTGGGGGAAGGTGGCCGACCTGGCCCGCGCCGGCCGCGACACCGTGGGGCTGTACCAGGTGTCCTACGCGCTCTTCACCCGCGAGACCCAGGCCGTCCTGGCCGACGGCGCGGTGCGAGAGGCGCAGCGGCGGCAGCGGCACGGCCTGCCCGAGGGCGTCGCGGCGGCGTGGCGCCGGCGCATCGACGGCAGCGAGGCGCGCCACGCGGTATCGGTGCTGGAGCTGTCCAGCTTCATCGGCGAGCGCCTGCTGCGGGATACCGACGCCGCGAGCATGGCCGTGGGCCTGGAGGTCCGCGTGCCGCTCCTCGATCACGTGCTGGCGGAGACGGCCGCCGGCATCGATCCCGGTCGGCGCTTCACGCCTCCGCGCGAGAAGCGGCTGCTGCGGGAGATCGCGCTCGGCAAGCTCGACCCGGCCCTCTTCGATCGTCCCAAGTCCGGGTTCGTGCTTCCCATCGACGTATGGGCGCGGCAGCGCCTGCAGCCCCGGATGAACGCCTGCTTCGCGAACGCCGAGCTGGCGCGGCGCGCCGGGCTGCGCGGCGAGACCGTGCGGACCCTGTGGCGCTCGTTCACGGAGGGCCGTCCGGGCCTGTACTGGTCGCGCGTGTGGGCCCTCTACGTGCTGATGTCGTGGTGCCAGACCCACGACGTGTCGGTGGCCGCATGAGCGCGAGCTCGAGGCGTGCGGGCCGGCCCCGGGTGCTCTTCCTGTCCGGGCTGCAGATCCACCCCACGCTGTCCGGCGGGAACCTGCGCAGCTTCGCCCTGGCCAACGCGCTCCATCGCCATGGCCTCGAGGTCTTCGTGTACTCCCTGGTGGGCCGCAAGCCCGACTACCTGTCCCGCCGCCCGTCGGGGGTCCAGACCTGGCCGGAGGGCATCGAGGAGTACGTGGACCGCGGGCCCCTCGGGTTCGTGGCCCAGTACGGCAGCTATGCCCTCTCGCTGCCGCCGCTCTGGATCACGGCCTGGCTGCGGGCGGCCGCCGCCTCCCCCGGGGAGGCGCTGCTGCCCCGGCTGCTGCGGGAGAAGCTCGCGGAGGCCGATGTCGTCGTGGCCGACTTCCCGTTCGTGCATCCGGCCTTCCAGGCGCCGTCGGCGCGCGGCAGCCTCCGCCTCCTCAGCACCCACAACCTCGAGCACCAGCTCTACGACGAGCGGAGGTGGAGGACCCGCTGGGTGCGCCGCGCGGTGCGCGCGCTCGAATGCAGGGCCGCCGCCGCCTGCGACGTCCTGGTCGCCTGCTGCGACGGCGACCGGCGGTTCTTCGAGGCCGGCGCGGGCGTGCGCCGGTCGGTCCTGGTGCCCAACGGAATCGACCCCCGCCGTTTCCGCGGCCTCGAGGCGAGCCGGGCAGAGGTGCGGCGAGCGCTGGGGATCCCGGACGACGTGCGGGTGTTCCTGTTCACGGCGAGCAAGTGGGGTCCCAATCGCGAGGCCTTCGACGACCTTTTGGCCTTCGCCCGCGGCAACGCCGCGCTGCTGGCCGACGCGCGCATCCACATCCTGGTCGTGGGCAACGTGGCGGCGGTGCCGGTCCGGCTGGCGGGCCTCACCGCCACGGGCAGGGTGGACGCCGTGGAGCCGTACTTCGCCGCGGCGGATGCGGCGCTGAACCCGATCGGCAGCGGCGGCGGCACCAACGTGAAGATGGCCGAGTTCATCGCCGCGCGCCTGCCGATCGTCAGCACGCGCTTCGGGGCCCGCGGTTTCCGCCTCGAGGACGGCGAGACGGCGTTCCTGTTCGAGAGGGACGGCCTGGGCGCGGCGCTCCTGGCGGCGCGTCGCCTCTTCGACGAAGACCCCGGCCGGCTGCGGCGGATGGCCGAGAACGCCTACGCCCGGAACGAGGGCGCCATCGACATGGACGCCTGCGTCCATGGGCTGGTGGAAGCCATAGGGGAGCACAGGAGACGGGATGGCTGCGCAAGAGCTTTCGGAGACGATCCTTCCCGCGCGGCGTGAGGGCCCGCGGGACGCCCGGCCCGCCGCTCCGGCGGCCGGAGCCGTGTCGCGGCCGGCGCCTTTGCCCGCCCTCCGCGGCCATCTCCCCGCCCTGGACGGCGTGCGCGGCCTGGCCATTCTCGTCGTGCTGCTGTTCCATTTCGTCGCCCAGACGGCGTCCACGAACCGCTTCGAGGCGGCCGTCAACGGCGTCCTCTCCTATGGCTGCCTCGGCGTCGACCTCTTCTTCGTGCTCTCCGGTTTCCTGATCACGGGGATCCTCTACGACTCTCGCGCCTCTCCCGGCTACTTCAGCGGCTTCTACATGCGGCGCGTGCTCCGGATCTTTCCCCTGTACTACGCCGTCCTGGCCGTCGTGTTCTTCGTCTTGCCCCTGGTGCCCGCCCTGCGCGGATCCGAGATCGTGGGGCTGCGGGACCGACAGGCCTGGGCCTGGCTCTACGGCGTCAACGTGTACCTCGCGATCCAGGGAGGCTGGGTGCTCTCGTACATCGAGCATTTCTGGTCGCTGGCGGTGGAGGAGCACTTCTACCTGTTCTGGCCGTTGCTCGTCTTCTGGCTCGCGAGGCGGCCCCGGGCGCTGATGGGAGCGGCCCTCGGCCTTGCCGCCGGCTCGTTCGCCGCGCGCGTGGCCGCATCCCTCTACGGGGCGAGCCCTGTCGCCACCACGGTGCTCACGCCCCTGCAGCTGGACGCGCTGTGCCTGGGCGGGTTCTTCGCCGTGTGGCTGCGCCAGCCGGGAGGGGAGGCCGCCGTCCGGCGCGTGATCCTGCCCATGGCCCTCGTGGCCGGGGCATGGCTCATTTGCGATTTCGGCCTCCAGCGGTTCGGCGACTTCGAGGCCATGCGGTCCGCGCGCGGGGGAGCGTTCCGGCTCGCGTTCGCGGCCCTTCTCCTGTGGGCCCTGTTCGCGCCGGCGCCATCCTTCACCGGCCGCTTCTTCCGGAGCGGTCCGATGGTCGCCCTCGGCAAGTACAGCTATGGGCTCTACGTCTACCATCACTTCCTGTCGTACTACCTGGTCACCCACGGCACCGAGCACGCGTTGGCCGGATTCGTGGGATCCCACACGCTCGCCGTGGCCATCCAGGCCGTCCTGGGGATGGCCGCCTCGATGGTGATCGCCTGGCTCAGCTACGAGCTCTTCGAGAAGCGCTTCCTGGAGCTGAAGCGGTTCTGGCCTTCGGGCCGGCGGCCCGCTCCCGCGGCCGAGATGCGGGGGGCGGCATGATCGGCACGGACTATTCGCACCACCGTCGCGGCAGGAAGGATGGAGCAATGGTGAAATGGGCTCAGGTGCGCGCGGTGGTCTTCGTCATGGCCGCTCTCGGCTTCGTGGCGTCCCTCGGGGGTGGAGCCGCGGCCCAGGAGGCGGAATCGAAGCCGGCGGCGCGCGGTCCGGCGGCGGTTCCGGGCTACACGATCGGCCTCGGCGACACCCTGCGGGTCGCGGTGTGGAAGGAGCCGGAGCTGACCCTGGACGTCACGGTCAGGCCCGACGGCATGATCACCATGCCGCTGCTGGGCGACGTGGAGGCGGCCGGGCGCTCTCCCGGCCAGCTTGCGAGCCGCCTGACGGCGGAGCTCGAGCGCCTGGTCGAGCACCCGCGGGTCACCGTCAGCATCACCCAGGCCAACAGTGCCCGTATCTACGTCGTCGGCCAGATGCTGAGGCCGGGTGAGTTCCCCCTGACGGGCCGCATGACCGTGCTCAAGGCCCTGGCCCTGGCCGGCGGGTTCAAGGAGTTCGCCCGGCCGGACAGCATCGTCATCGTCCGGGAGGACCAGACCGTGATCCCCTTCAACTACAAGCGCGTCGCCGAAGGCAAGGACGTGTCCCAGAACATCCTGCTGGCGGCGGGCGACACGATCGTCGTGCCATGAGCGAGGAGAGGCGCATGGACATCACACCGGCCTCCGACGCGGGCGATCTCGAGGACGCGGGCGAGGATTCGGTACGCTGGTCCCAGGTCCGCCACTTCCTCTACGCGCCGGTGAGGCGCCCCCTGCTCGTCGTGCTGCCCTGGATAGGGGTCCTGCTCCTGTCGGCCGCGGCCCTCTTCGTCCTTCCGAAGAAATACATGTCGTCCGCGCTCGTCCTCGTCGAGTCGGAGAAGGTGCCCGAGTCCTTCATCCCCAAGGTCGCCACGCGGGATCCGGCGCAGCGCCTGGAGGCGGTCCGGCCGGAGATCCTGAGCCGCACGCGCCTGGAGAGGGTGCTGGAGGAGACGAAGCCCTACCCGGACATCGCGTCCAAGACGCGGGCCGTGGACAAGATGCGGGAGTCGATCGTCATCTACGTCAGCGGCAACGACGGCTTCAACATCCAGTTCTACCACCGCGATCCCTTGAAGGCGCAGGAGGTGACCGACCGGCTGGCCAGGCTCTTCATCGACGAGACGATCAAGTCGCGGGCGCAGCAGGTCGAGGGGGCGGTCGACTTCCTGGTCACCCAGGTCAAGGACGCGCGCGCCGAGCTGGAGAGCAAGGACGCGGCCCTGCGGCGCTACAAGGAAGAGCGGATGGGGAAGCTGCCCGAGCAGCTGGACGCGAACCTCGCCACCATGCAGATGCTCCAGCGCGAGATGCAGATGGTCGAGGAGAACCTGATGTTCGCCCGCGAGAAGCAGGACGCGCTGGCGCGGGGCGTCGAGCGGTCCTCCGCGCGCGTGCTTCCGGCCGCCAGCGCGCCCGCGGGGACGGCCGAGCTGGCCGAGCTGAATCGAACGCTCGCCGAGCTCCGGACCCGCTACAAGGACACGCACCCCGACGTGGAGACGATGAGGTCGCGCGTCTCGCGCCTGGAGGCGCGCCTGGCGGAGGCTCGGGCGGCCGAGGCCCCCGCCGGCGAGGCCCCGGCCCAGGCCGACCCGGCGAGCAGCCTCACCCGCGAGCAGCTCGAGAGCGCCCGGCTGGAGGTAAGGAAGCTCGAGGAGAGGCGGCGCGACCTCGAGGGCCGGATCGCCGCCCTGCGGGTCAACGTGGAGGAGACGCCGCGCACGGAGCAGGAGCTGGCCACCCTGACCCGCGACTACAAGAAGCTCGACGAGAACTACACGGCGCTCCTCAGCAAGCAGCTCGAGGCCCAGATGTCGGGGCGCCTGGAGCAGCGCTGGAAGGGCGAGCGCTTCCGGATGCTCGATCCCGCCAGCCTGCCCGAGAAGCCGGTCTTTCCGAAGCCGTCGCTGTTCCTCGGTCTCGGCGCCGTCCTCGGCCTCTTCGTGGGGCTGGGAGCGGCCCTGACGGCCGAGTACCTGGATCCCACCGTCAAGGACAGCGAGGTCCTGCAAGCGGTGCAGGGCTATCCGGTGCTGGCGTCCGTACCGCATCTCCCCGACCTCGGGGCGGTGATGAGGCCGCATCTCCACAGCGTCGGCGGAGCCCCCGGGGACCCGGAGGGCCGCCGGCGCGCGGCGGGCGAGAACGCGCTGGGAGAAGCCCTGCCCGGCGAGGTGGCCTTCCGTGACGAGGGCATCGTCACCCTGAGGAAGCTGGTCCCGATCATCGAGAGCCTGGAGGACCACAACTCGGTCGTCGGGGAAGAGATGCGGTTCTTCGCGGCGAACCTGCTCGAGACCTGCCGGCGCCTCAAGGTGACGTGCCTGGCCTTGACCAGCGCCTTGCCCGGCGAGGGGAAGAGCACCCTGAGCGTCGGCCTGGCCGGCGCGCTGAGCCGCGAGCCGGGCCGGCGGATATTGCTGATCGAGGCGGACCTGCGGCGGCCCTCGTTCACGAAGGCGCTGGGCCTGCCCCCGGCTCACGGCTTGAGCGAGTGGCTGAACGGCACCCTCGACTACGTTCCCGTCCGGTTCCTCGAGCCCGGCGGCTTCTTCCTGGTGACGGCCGGCGAGACCGGGCTCAAGCGGCCGGAGCTCCTGGGATCGCCCCGGATGGACGCGGTCCTGCGGGCTGGACGGCGGGTCTTCGACCTCGTGATCCTCGATGTGGTCCCGGTGCTTCCGGTCTCCGACACCATCCTGATGCAGGATCTGGTCGACGGGTTCCAGCTCGTGGTGCGCTCGCGGAAGACCCCGCGCCACGCCATCCACGACACCCTCGCGAAGCTCCGCTCCGACAAGGTGATCGGCGTCGTGTTCAACGGCCACCGCGAGTACCGCGGCTCCTACAAGGACTACGGCTACCGGCGGTACGGCATGGCCTACGGCTCGCCGGAATCAGCGGGCCTGCGGGCGAGGCTGTCGGCGCTGTTCAAGAGGTGGCGGGCGTCCTAGAAGCCCGCGTGCGGGAAGGGGACTCCGGAAGGGCCGAGGAGGGTCACGAACAGGCCGGCACGGAAGGCATCGATGGCCGGGAAGGCCCCGGCCGCGCCCCGTCCGCGGTAGCGAACCTCACCCGACAACTCGACATGCCTTCCCAGGCGCCGGCCCAGGGTCACGAAGGCGTCGTCGCTTCTGGCATGGGCCAGATCGGTGTCCCCGGCGCCGTCGGGCTGGACGTGGACGGCCAGCATGCGCAGCTCCCACTCACGCCCCATCGAGATGCCGGCCCGCACCCCCGCGCGCAACTGCAAGCGGCTGACGCCGGTTCCGAAGGCGGGGGCCACCTCGCGGCGGACGAAGAGCGTGAGGCTCGAGCGCCTCATCTGCCGCGTGAAGCTGGCCCCGCCGAAGAAGCTCCGCTCGTGGTCGAGGCCGGCCTGCGCCGCATCGGGCGTATGGCTGGCCCCGGCCTCGAGGAGGAGGGCGCTCCTCTGGGAGAGGACGCGCGTCCACTGGACGGAGCCGAAGTGCGTCAGGTGAGAGGTGCCGGGCGTGTCCGGCCGGACATACTCCAGCGAGTACTCGACCACCGCCGTGCTCCGGCTGCCGAGCGGGCGTTCGAGGCCGACGGTGCCCCGGACGCTCGACCCGTCGATCAGGGCCGCTGAGTCGAACTCGGTCCGGTAGAAGCGCCCATCGACGCGCAGGGATCCGCCGGCTCCGGCCCTCCGGGAGACGCCCATGGCGCCTGCGATGGAGCGGGTCTTCACCACGGGCAGTGACACCCCCTGCTGCTGCAGGATCGTGGACGAGTCGCTGAAGCCGAGACCGTACGACGCGCTCCCGCGCCAGTGCGTGCTCGGCGACCGATCGTAGCGGCCCTCCAGGCTGACGTCGGCGTCGTACCGGTGCAGCTCGTTCTGGCCCGGGTAACCCGTCCAGGATCCGGCCGCGGACGCGCGCAGCCGGCCGCGCGGGCTCGAGAAGATGCGGGCCAGCCCGCCGCGGGGAGCCAGCCCGAGGCCGCTCGGCCCGTCGGGCACGAGGAAGTCGATGTTGCTGTCCCACCCGAGGCCAGCCCCCAGCGCGTATTCCCACGGCCGGGGGCGCGTCGTGTCCGGGACGGCCTCCGGCACGGGCGGGGGCGGCAGGGTGGGCACGGGCAGGGTCTGGGCCGGGAGCGTGGTGGCCAGGGCCAGCAGGCCCAGCGCGCCGGAAAGCTGCGCCCCTGGGGACATCAGGAGATCGGGTGGCGCGCCACGTCGAACGCCAGCTTCTGAAGCTCCACGATCCCGGTCCGGAGCCCCTCGCGGGAGCCCCACCACCGGTCGGGATCGAACTGCGAGTAGCGGGAGGCACGGACGCCGACGCGGGTCTCGTGGCCCTGCATGGAGCGGCGCAAGAGGCGCCGGAGGCGCCGCGAGTGGTCCCAGGTCGTGACCACCAGGACGGAGCGGAACCGGCGCTTCTGGCACCACTCGGGAAGGGCGCGTCCCTCGTCCTCCGACCCCGCGACGGCCCGCGGGATCTCCTCGATGGCGGTGGCCTCGACGCCGAGCGACCGGAGCTGCCTGACGGAGCGCGCGGCCGCGTTCTCGTAGGGGGCGCCGCGGCGAAGGAACTCCCGGTCCACCACGGGGTCGGGAGGATCGGAGAAGACCGCGACGCGCGGGGCCACGCCCCGCTCCAGGAGGTCGGCCGCCTCGAGGACGCCGGCGCCGTCGGCGCCCGTGGCCACGACAACGATGTCCGCCGGTACCACGGGATCCTCGGCCACGAGGGCTCCACCGACGGCGTGCAGCACGGGCCCTTCGAGCGAAGGCGCCGCCAGGCAGGCCACGGCCAGCAGGGCGGCGGCCGGCAGGGCCCCGCGCATCCATCGCCGCCGCGAAGAGGGGCTGGCGAGGGAGTGCGACGAGACCGCCGCCGCGTCGCTCAAAAGCTGGCCTTGCGGCAATAGAAGGCCTCGGCAACGGCCTGCGGCGCGGCCGACTCCATGCCACGAATGCGGGCGACGGCCCGGAACAGGTCCTCGGCGAACCAGGCCCTGCCCTTCTGGGACGGGAAGTGCTCCAGCAGCAGGCCGACCTTGCGGTCCAGGGTCGTCGCGGGCAGCAGCGAGAAGAAGTTCGGCGAGCCGAAGTCGCCGTCGTACTTCGGGATCTCGTACTCCAGGATGAAATGGTCACGCCACGTGTTCCAGGTCAGGTCGGAGACGAGGCGGTGGTCCTGGTGGCGGTCCTGCCGGTAGTGGGTGAACACGAGGTCCGGGGCGAACTCGCGCTTGAGCGCCTCGAACTCGTCCTTCACCGCCGCGCCGGAGTACGGAAGGAAGCCGTCGCGGTAGTCCCGGACCACGACCTGCGCGCTCGGGACGCCTTCGAGAAAAGCGCGTGCCGAGGCGCGCGCCTCGGCCGCGCGCTCCGGCGTCGCGCAGAAGACGACCCACAGCACCTCCAGGCTCCGGACCTCGGCCACCAGACGCAGGATGGTGCCCCCGCACCCGATCTCGATGTCGTCGGGATGGGCGCCGAGGGCGAGGATCCGCTTCGGGCCGGTCCCGTCCCGGAGGATGGAGAGCGTGTTCACCGCGCCGCCACGGCCTGCGGCTTCCACACCTCCCAGCAGACCTGGCCCCGGGTGTAGATGTCGTCGAGCAGCTGCTTGTCCTTGAAGGTGTCCATGCAGGCCCAGAAGCCGTCGTAGGGGTAGGCGACGAGCTTCCCGGCGGTGGCCAGGCGCTGGAAGGGCGCCTCCACCAGCTCCTCGCCGTCGCGAATCCAGTCGAAGATCCCGGCGCGGAAGGCGAAGAAACCGCCGTTCACCCGCATCCCGACGTCCTTCACGTGCCGGATGGCGTTCACGCGGCCGCCGTCCTCCATGCTCACCAGGTGGAAGCTCTGGGTGGGGCGGATGCCGAGGAAGCAGGCCATCGCCTCGCGTCCGCGGAAGTAGTCGATCATGGCCGGCAGCGGAAGGTCGGACAGGCCGTCGCTGTAGTTGGCCAGGAACATCTCCTCGCCCTCCAGGTAGGGCTGCACGGCCTTGAGCCGCATCCCGATGTTGGAGTGGAGGCCGGTGTCGACGAAGGTGATCTTCCAGTCCTGGATGTCGCTGGCCAGCAGGTCGACCTTGCGGCCACCTTCGCTCATGACGAAGTCGTTGGAGATGGTCTCGTCGTACTTGAGGAAGTATTGCTTGATGCAGTCCGCCCGATAGCCGAGGCAGAGGATGAATTCCTTGTGGCCGAAGTGAGCGTAGTACCGCATCAGGTGCCAGAGGATCGGCCGGTAGCCGACGGGCACCATGGGCTTGGGGACGGCCTCGGAGTAGTCGCGCAGCCGCATGCCGAGGCCGCCGCAGAACAGGACCACCTTCATGACGCGTCTCCCTTCGCATTGGCCAGGGCCTCGGACGCGGCGGCGCCGTGCCGCCGGTACCAGTCCACCGTCCGCGCGAGCCCGTCTTCCAGGGACGTCCGGGCCCGCCAGCGCAGGCACGTCGCCGCCTTCGCCACGCCGGCCACGCGCACCTGCTCCATGGGCCGCTCGGGCAAGGCCCCGAAACGCGGCGCAACATCCGACTCGACCAGGGCGGCGATCCGCTCCACGACCTCGCGCACCGTGACCAGCTCGCCGGACCCCA
>Ga0075418_10002154_pt1 | contig 22458 bp, 22 predicted proteins | sample SoiMetdeltSBSDD2_FD_81776 | JGI IMG/M metagenome (GOLD analysis project Ga0075418, IMG submission 81776) | Bulk soil microbial communities from a Populus tree surrounding site in Tennessee, USA - Soil MetaG P. deltoides SBSDD2 | ecosystem: Environmental > Terrestrial > Soil > Tree plantation...
CGCGCGAAGGAACAGAAGACGCAGGTGTTGCGCAGGACGCAGACGTTGGTCGGATTGATGTGCTGGTTCGCGGCAAAGTAGACGCGGTCGCCGTTCTTGCGCTGGTTGGCGAGGTTGGCGAGCCGGCCGATCGTCAACAAGTCCCCTGATGCAAAAAGCGCGAGGCCATCCTCGCGCGTCAGTCGCAGGCCCTGTTCAACCTTTGCGGCGATCGGAACGAGTTTCGGGTCCATTGTTCCCACCCTAAAGGGTGGGCTCGGCCACCACTACCCTAAAGGGTATCCGGGACACCCTTGAGGGTTGTGTCTGCCGAGCACAGGCTTCAGCCTGTGAACAACGAGCGTTCACACCACTCTCCTCACTGCCAGCGTCACGTTGTGGCCCCCGAATCCGAACGAGTTGGAAAGAGCCACGTCGAGCTGCCGCTGCACCGCCTTGTTCGGCGCCGAGTCGAGGTCGCACGCTGGATCGGCATTGAACTGATTGATCGTCGGCGGAATGACGCCGTGCTGCAACGCGAGCGCGCAGATCGCGAATTCGAACGCGCCGGCTGCGCCGAGCAGGTGGCCCGTCATCGACTTGGTTGAGCCGAAGATCAGCTTGCGGGCGTGATCGCCGAAGACGGCCTTCACGGCCGCGGTCTCGGCGGCGTCGCCATGCGGTGTCGAGGTGCCATGTGCGTTGATGTACCCGACGTCGTTGGGCTGGATGTTGCCCGACTCCATCGCGAGGCGCATGGCCTCCTGCGCGCCGGAGCCATCCGGAGCAGGCGCCGTGATGTGGTACGCATCAGCCGTGGCGCCGTACCCGACGAGCTCGGCAAGAATCTTGGCCCCGCGACTCTTCGCCCGCTGCCATTCCTCCAGTATCACGGCCGCCGCGCCGTCCCCCATCACGAAACCGTCACGATCCTTATCGAACGGCCGGCTGGCGGTTTTCGGATCGTCGTTACGCTCGGACAGCGCCTTCATGTTGGCGAAGCTGGCCAGCGCCAGCGGCGTGATCGCTGCCTCCGATCCTCCCGCGACCATAACGTCGGCCTTGTCTTCGCGAATGAGATCGAACGCATCCCCCAGCGCGTGCGCGGAGGACGCGCAAGCGGAAACCGTGCCGTAGTTCGGTCCCTGGAACCCATACCGCATGGATACGATCGCGGACGCGACGTTGGCCATAAACATCGGCACGAAGAAGGGAGATACCCGGCCGGGTCCCTTCTCCAGGAATGTTCGCATGTTCTCTTCGAACGTCGCGATCCCGCCCGTGCCCGTGCCGATAATGACCCCGACCCGCTTCGGGTTCAGCGGGCTCTTTTCGAGGCAGGAGTCGCGCACGGCCTGGACCGCTGCACCCATCGCGAACTGGGAGAACAGGTCGTAGCGGCGTGCTTCCTTCTTGTCGATGTACTGGAGGGGATCGTAGCCCTTCACTTCGCACGCGAAGTGCACCGGCAGCTTTTCAGAATCAAAGCGGGTGATCGGACCCGCGCCCGACTGTCCTGCGACAAGGGCGGCCCAGGTACTCCCGACGTCGTTTCCCAACGGCGTCACGAGTCCCATCCCCGTGACCGCCACCCGGCGCGTCACTACTTTCCTTTCCCCATCTTGTCGTGCAGATAGTTCATCGCCGCGCCGACGGTGCGGAGTTTCTCCGCCTCTTCGTCCGGAATGTCGATGTCGAATTCCTTCTCGAACGCCATGACGAGCTCGACGGTGTCGAGACTGTCGGCTCCCAGGTCCTCCATGAAGCTCGCGTCGTTGGTGAGCTTATCGCGTTCGACCCCCAGCTCCTCGACGATGATGTCTTTGACCTTCTCTTCGAGCTGCTTCATGTCCATTGCCATGGGTAACCCTCAAGGAAGGTAAGATGACTCACATCACCATTCCGCCATCGACGACCAGGACCTGCCCCGTAATGTAGCTGGCCAAGTCGGAGGCGAGAAAGAGGACGGCGGCCGCGATGTCGGGCCCCTGCCCGAGCCGTCCCAGCGGAATGTTGTCCTGGAAGTACTTCTTGGCTTCGGGGGTAATGTTCCGCGTCAGCTCCGTCTCGATGTAGCCCGGCGCGATGGCATTTACCAGGACGTTGCGCGAGGCTAGCTCCTTGGCTACGGATTTGGTGAAGCCGATGATTCCAGCTTTGGAGGCAGAGTAGTTCGATTGCCCTTTGTTGCCGTTCAGCCCCACGACGCTCGTAATGTTGATGACCCGACCCCAGCGGCGCTTGATCATCCCGCGCGCCGCGTACTTGGTCATCAGAAACGTCCCCTTCAGGTTCGTATCCACGACCGAGTCCCAATCGGCTTCGCTCAGCAGAAACAGCAGATTGTCCTTGGTGAAGCCGGCGTTGTTGACCAGGACGTCGATTTGCCCGAAGTCCTTCTCGACGGCTTTGGCGAACGCTTCCACCTGGTTGCTCACGCCGACGTCGCAGGCGTAGCCGCGCGTCCCCTCGCCGAAAGCGCTCGCGGTCTGCTCGGCCGCCGCGGCGTCGCGTGAGCACAGCGCCACCTTGGCGCCCGCGTCGATGAATGCGCGACAGATGTCGTGGCCAATCCCCCGTGTCCCACCCGTGACGAGCGCGACTTTTCCCGTGAGATCCAATTGCATCCGATCCTCGCTCTGCACCGCGGGGCCTTCTACCGCCCGTCGAGCCATAGTCACGCTGCTTCCATGAACTTGGTCACCTCATCCGCCGTTCCCAGGCTGATCACGTTCGCCTCGGGTACGATTCGCTTCAAGAGGCCGGCGAGCACCGCTCCAGGGCCAATTTCGACGTAGCGCGGACTCTCGCCGCCGATGCGCGCGATGTGCTCCATGCATGCCACCCAGCGGACCGGAGCCGTCAGCTGATCGGAGAGCAGACGGCGCGCCCTCCCCGCTTCCTTGACGGCCTCGGCCGTCGCGTTGGCGACGACGGGGAACGCGGGATCGCGAAACGGTGTGCGCTCCAGCGCGAGCTGCAGATGGTTTTGCGCCGGTACCATCAGCGGCGAGTGGAACGCGCCGCTCACGTTGAGCGCGATAACGCGCTTCGCGCCGCGCTGCTTGCAGGCCTGACCGGCGCGCGTGACGGCATCGGCGTCGCCGGAGATCACCGTCTGATCGGGTGCATTGATATTGGCCGCCACGGCGACACTGGCCTGCTGTGATGCTTCCTCACACGCCGCTTCGACGTCCTTGGTCGGGAGGCCCAGGACCGCGGCCATCGTGCCCGGCCGCTCCTCGCCCGCTTTCTGCATCAGCTCACCGCGCCGGCGCACGAGCTTCGCCGCGTCCGGGGCGTCGAGCGCGTTGGCGGTGACGTACGCCGAATACTCTCCGAGCGAGTGTCCGGCGGCAGCGGTCACCGATCCGGCGACTTTTTCTCCGACGATCGCGAAAACCGCCGCCGTGTGCGCGAGGATCGCGGGTTGGGCATTCTGAGTCGCGGTGAGCTCGTCCTCGGGGCCTTCGAACATGATGCGCGACAAGGGGGCGTCGAGCGCGGCATCGATCGCGTCGAACACGGCGCGCGCCGCCGGAAACCGTTCGGCGAGATCTTTGCCCATCCCGACTTTTTGCGCGCCCTGACCCGGGCAGAGCCAGATCGTGCTTACCACCGTACGACCATGCTACCCCACGTGAAGCCGGCGCCGAACGCGCAGAACATCACATTCATGCCCGATTGCATCCGGCCGCACTTCACGGCCTCGTCGAGCGCGATCGCGATGGATGCGGCGGAGGTGTTCCCGAAACGATCGACATTCACGTACACCTTCTCCATCGGAATACCGGCGTGCTTCGCGGTGGCTTCGATGATCCGGATGTTGGCCTGGTGGGGAATGAGCAAGTCGATGTCGCCCGACTTCAGTCCCGCGCGCTCGAGCGCATGGTCGCACGCGTCCGCCATGGAGAGCACCGCAGCCTTGAAGACCTCGCGGCCCGCCATCTTGATGAAGTAGCTGTGGTCCTTGAGCAACTCCTCGCTCGGCGGGTGTGTCGCGCCGCCGCCCGGGCGATACAGCAGCTCCGCGAGCGTGCCGTCGGATTTCAAATACGAAGACAGAATGCCGCGGCCGTTGGTGCTCGTGCGCACAATGGTCGCGCCGGCGCCGTCACCGAATAGCACGGCGGTGGTGCGGTCGCTCCAGTCCATGATACTCGTGAGCTTCTCGGCGGCGATCACGAGCACGTGCTTCGCCTGATCGGCGGCTATGAGGCCTTCGGCCGTGGTGAGCGCATAGACGAAGCCCGAGCAGGCCGCCCCGACGTCGAAAGCCGCCGCATTCTTGGCGCCCAGGATCGCCTGGAGGTCGCACGCTTGCGACGGCAGCAGGCGATCGGGAGAGGCTGTGGCGTAGATGATCGCGTCGATATCGAGCGGCGTGAGGCCGGTCTCCTCCAGCACCTGTAGGGCTGCCGCCTTCCCCATGCAGGCGTTCGTCTCCTCCTTGGTCGAGACACGGCGCTCGCGAATGCCGGTGCGCTCCTGGATCCACTGATCCGAGGTATCGAGGAACTTGGAGAACTCGTCGTTCGTCATCACGCGGGGCGGCGCGTAGCTGCCCGTTCCCCACAGCTCGGCAAACGGACGCTTCACGCCGGCACCTTACCTTCGGCGAACTCGGCGGCGATGTCGTCGGACAGGTGGCTGCGGACGGACTGCACCGCCACGCGAATCGCGTTCTTGATGGCCTTGGCCGGCGAAGCGCCGTGGCAGATGATCACCACTCCCTGGACTCCGAGCAGCGGGGCTCCCCCGTAGGTGGCGTAGTCGAGCACCTTGAGGACGTTGCCCATCTCGGGGCGCTGCAGCACGTCGGGCGCTTCGCGCTTGATGAGCGAGACGAACACGCGGCCCGCGGATTCATAGAACTTCAACACAACATTGCCGACGAAGCCGTCGCAAGCCACGACGTCGAGGCGCTTGCCGCGGGCTTCGCCCACCGGGATGTCGCGACCTTCCACGTTTCCGATGTAGTTGATGCCGGGAGTTTTTTTCAGGAGCTGATGCGCTTCTTTGACGACGGCATTCCCTTTCTCGTCTTCCTCGCCGATGTTCAGCAGCCCGACGGTGGCATTCGCGCGGCCCAGTACATCGCGCGCGTACACCGATCCCAGATGGGCGAAGCCGACCAACTCCCGAGCGTCGCAGTCGATGTTGGCGCCGGCATCGAGCACCAGGACGGGCTGCCCGGCGCTCGGAAAGAGCGCTCCGATCGCAGCCCGCTGGACGCCGGGGTGCAGGCGCAACAGCAGGGTGGCGGCGGCCATGACCGCCCCGGTATTCCCCGCCGAGATGAATGCGTCTGACTTCCCCTTCTTCTGGAGCCCCACGCCGACGGCGATCGAGGAACGCGGCTTGCCTTTGATGGCCGCGAGCGGCTTGTCGCCCATGCCGACGACTTCCGGCGCGTCCACGATCTCGACGCGTTCCCCCGCCTGCTCGATGGGATGCTTCGTCAGCGCGGCTTCGATCTCCGCCTTGCGGCCCACAAGCTGAACGAGAAAGTCGGGCGGCAGCTCCTGCAGCGCCTGCGCCGTGCCTTCGACCTCGACTTCCGGGGCGTAGTCACCACCCATCGCGTCTAACGCGATGCGGATCATTTATCCTCGACGGTCACCCGCTGCTCGCCGTTGTAATAGCCGCACGTCGGGCAGACACGATGGGGCTGCTTCATGTCGCCGCAGCGTGGACACGGCTGCAGCGTAGGGCGAACCGCCTTGTAGTGTGTGCGGCGCGCGCGCTTCTTGCGCTTCGAGGTTCTGCGCTTGGGTACGGCCATTACCTGTGTCCTTGTGTTAAGAGCGGAGCTTGTCCTTCAGAGCCTTGAACGGCTGCCAGCGGGCATCGGTTGCAGGCGCACATCCACACGGTCCGGCGTTCAGATCTTTGCCGCATTGCGGGCACAGTCCCTTGCAGTCATCCCGGCACACGGCGTACCGCGGGGCAACCAGCACCAACTCCTCGCGGACTGCGGGCGTGACATCGAGCTCCTGGGCCTCGGGCGGTACGGGGTACGCGTCGGGATCCTCGAGAGCGTCAGGATCCTGGGCAAACAACGCCCCAATATCCAGCTTGAGTGGCGTCGTAACGGTCGTGAGACAGCGCCGGCATTCTCCCAAGACCACGGCCTGTACGGTGCCGTGCCAGTAGAACCGACCCTCGTCGACGCGCTGCAGCCGTCCCCTGACCAGGACTGGCTCGCGCAGCGTGATGTCGATTCCCTCCAGCGCCGGGTCGTCTTGCTTGAGCTCGCCACGGGTCTCGATGGCCCCAACCCCGGCCAGCTCACGCAAATCGACTCGCAACATGGTGAGCGAACCTAAACCCTTGTGGCACTTGCGTCAACAGCGTCAGGGCGGGCCGAACATCGGAAAGAAAAAGCGGACTTCTCGTGTCGCATTCTCCGGCGAGTCCGATGCGTGAATCGCGTTCCGTTCCTTCGATTGGGCGTAGAGACGGCGGATCGTTCCCGGCTTGGCCTGGGCAGGATCGGTCGCGCCGATGACGTCGCGCAAATGCGTCACCGCGTTCTCGCGTTCGAGCGCCAGCGCCAAGGCGGGTCCTGACGTCATGAAGGAAACCAGAGGGCGAAAGAAGGGCCGCTCGCGGTGGACCTCATAGAACGCTTCCGCGCGCGGCTGCGTGAGATTCACCATTTCAGCCGCCCGAATCCGGAACCCTTCCGCCTCGAGATGAGCGATGATCTTGCCGATCTGGCCGGCGGCCACGGCGTCGGGTTTGATGATGGCGAGAGTGAGCATAAGGGCTTGGGGCCTCGGGCCTGGGGCCTAGGGATTTGCCACGAGACGGCGGATGAGATCGGCGCGAGTCAAGAATCCCACGACGACACCATCCCGTACGACGGGAAAACGATCCACGTCCTTGTTGTTCATTAGATTGGCCACGTCACTGAGTGTCTGCTCCTCCGACACGCACAGTACGGTGCGGGACATGACGTCCTTGACCGCAAGGCCGCGCGGATCGATGCTGGACGGGTGCGCCCCGCCCGCGTTGGTGACCAACGAAGCCGGCAGCGCGCGGAACTTCCCGCTCTTGGTTTTCTGCAGGTAATCGGGAATCAGATACTTCAGCAGCTCGCGGTGCGTCACCATTCCCACGAGCGACCCATTGTCGTCTACGACCGGCAGCGCGCGTACGTCGCGATCCATCATCAACCGCGCCACCTCGCCCAAACACTGTTCGGGGCGGACCGACAACACATGCGGGGTCATCAGATCCCGCACCGCAAGGTGGGATGGCAGCTCGACATTCTGCAGGGCCCCGACCTGCACCAGCTGCTCCGGCGTTTTGGCTGCCAGCATGGAGAGCACCGTTCCCGGATCGGACAACAGCCGCGCGAATGCGCCGACCACCTGAAGGTACGTTGGGGTCTCACGCGGTGGCGCGATAATCAGAATCACGATGCGCGCCGACCGATTCGGGTCCTTGTCCCAGCGCACCGGCGTGGGCGACACGCCGAGGGCCGTGGCGAGCTTCCGCGCGGCCTCGGTGCGAAAGTGCGGGAGAAACGCATGCTCGCCAACGGTGACCATGTCTTCCGGCCACGCATTCCGTATCACCGCAAGGAGCCGGTTGGCCTCCGGAACCACGCCGCTGGCAATCAGGCGTTCGGCCAGGCGCTCGGTCGCGTCGCGAACCGTTTGCGCGGTGAGGGGGACGACCACGTGCTGGAGCTCGACGACGTCCTGCAACTTCACAGGCGTTCCTTCAGGAGCGGAACGACGTCCGCGGGCCGCTTCATTACGCTGATGCCCGCTTTCTCGAAGGCCGCCATCTTCTCCGCCGCCGTCCCGGACGAGCCTGAGATAATGGCGCCCGCGTGGCCCATGCGGCGCCCGGGTGGGGCCGTCTGACCGGCGATGAATCCAACGATCGGCTTCTTGACCTCCCGCTTGGCGAATTCCGCGGCCTGTTGTTCATCGGTGCCGCCGATCTCGCCGATCATGACGATGGCGCTGGTGGCGGCATCGGCCTGGAACGCCGCCAGGCAGTCGATGAAGTTCGTGCCGATCAGCGGGTCACCCCCGATGCCGACGCACGTCGATTGACCCATGCCGTGCGTCGACAGCTGGTGAATGATCTCGTAGGTCAACGTGCCGCTGCGTGACACGACGCCGATCTTGCCCGGCTTGCAGATGTTGCCCGGAATGATGCCGACCTTGCTCTGGTCGGGGGAAATGAGGCCGGGGCAGTTCGGCCCGATCAGACGAACGCCCCGCTCGCGTACGAATGGAAGCACGCGCGTCATGTCCAGCACGGGGATTCCCTCGGTGATACAGACGATCAAGCGAATGCCGGCGTCGGCCGCTTCGAAGATCGCGGACGCCGCCACTGCCGCGGGAACGTAGATCACGGAGGTGTTCGCCCGGGTCGCGGCAACGGCTTCCGCGACCGTGTTGAAGATGGGCACCGAGCTCTCGAACTGTTGCCCGCCCTTCCCCGGCGTCACGCCCGCGACGACCTGGGTACCGTACTCGATCATCTGCTTGGCGTGGAACGACCCGTCTCGCCCGGTGATGCCCTGAACGACGAGTCGGGTCGATTTATCGATGAAGGTGCTCACGCGGTCCGTCCCTTCAGCTTCGCCACCGCCTGTTTGACCGACTCATCCATGTCGGTGAGTGCCGAGAAACCGGCCTTGCGGAGAATCTCTACGCCGAGCGCTTCGTTCGTCCCGGTGAGACGGATGACGATGGGGACTTTCAGCGTGAACTCGCGCGTCGCCTGCACGATGCCATTGGCGACGTCGTCGCAGCGCGTAATTCCGCCGAAGATATTGAAGAGGATGACCTGGACGCGGGCGTCGGAGGTAATGATGCGAAGGGCGGCCACGACTTTCTGGGGATTGGAGCTGCCACCGATGTCGAGAAAATTGGCGGGCTCGCCGCCGTAGTACTTCACGAGATCCATGGTTGCCATCGCGAGCCCGGCGCCGTTCACACAACAACCGACCGACCCCTCCAATTTGATGAACGTGAGGCCAGCCTCGCGCGCTGCCACCTCCTCGGGTGCTTCCGCCGTCAAGTCGCGCAGCGCGGCGATGTCGGGATGGCGCTCGAGCTCGTTGTCGTCGACGGCGATCTTGGCGTCGAGCGCCTGCACGGCGCCATCCGCTGTGGTCACGAGCGGATTGATCTCGGCGAGCGATGCGCCGACCGCGTAGACGGCGGCATAGAGCTTCTGCATGATGTCAGCGGCGGCGCGCGCTTGTTTCACGTCCTTGTACAGCGCAAAGCCGAGGGCCAGCGCTTGATGGGCGAGCAGACCGTAGCGGGGATCCACCGCGAGGCGATGAATTTTCTCGGGTGTTTTCGCGGCGACCTCTTCGATATCAATGCCGCCCGCCGGGCTCACCATCAGGACGGGACGCTGCGAGGTGCGATCCACAATGATCCCGACGTAGCTCTCGGACGCGATCTCGGCGGCCGGGGCGACCAATACCTTCTGCACGGTGAGGCCCTTGATGGTCATGCCGATGATCGCTTTGGCGTGCGCTTCGGCTTCGGCGGTCGTCTTCGCGAGCTTCACACCGCCCGCCTTGCCGCGGCCACCCGCATGGACCTGGGCCTTGATGACCACCTTGCCACCGAAGCGTTCCGCGATTGTGCGGGCCTCCGCCGGCGTCGTGGCCACTTCACCAGGCGGGACAGGAATGCCCTGCCGACGGAGAAGATCCCGAGCCTGGTATTCGTGCAGGTTCACGCGTGCTCCCTCGTAATCGTGGTTCCGGCTTCGCTCCGCAGGGCGGCCAGTCCGTCGGACAGCTCGGCGATGATCGCGCGCTCCCCACCCGTTCGCACGAAATCGGCGGCGGCTTCAACCTTGGGCCGCATGCTGCCGGTGCCCAGTTCTTTCCCCGCGAGCAGATGGTCCGCCTGTGCGAGCGAAAGACGGCGAATCGCTTCCTGGTGTGGCGTTCCAAACGCCCGGTACACCGCGTTCACGTTCGTGAGGATCAATAGAACCTGCGCGTCGATTTCCCGCCCGAGGATCGCCGCAACGCGATCCTTGTCGGCGACTGCATCGATGCCCTCGAGGCCCAGTTTCGGGTCCCGGTAGACCGGTGGTCCACCGCCGCCGCCCGCGATGACGATATAACCCGCGCGCGCCAGATCGCGCACCATGTCGCGCTCCACGATGCCGATCGGTTTCGGACTGGGTGCCAACCGGCGTCCCTCCCGCACGGGAATGCCGCGCGCCACGAGCCGTGCCTCGCGCGTCTGATCGAGCTTGTGGCCGACCGGCTTGGACGGTGTACGCAGATCGGGATCGTCGGCATGGCAGAGGGTTTGCGTGATCATCGTGACGACCGAACGCTGCACCCCCGCGCGCTCGAGGGCGTTCTGCAGTGATTGCTGGATCATGTATCCCATCCACCCCGCCGTGCCGGCGACCAGCACACCGAGCGGGAGCGGCTCGACCTGATCAGCGGCCAGCTCATTGCGCGCGAGCTCGTCGCCGACCTGCGGGCCATTGCCGTGGACCAGGACGATATTCCATCCTGCCGACGCAAGATCGACGATCGGGACGAGACTGGCGCGTGTGTGGCGGAATTGATTGCTGATGGTCGGCCGCTCACCGGGTGGGGCGACGGCGTTGCCTCCGAGCGCGACAACAATCGTCCCTGGAGCTGACACGGCGGCGCAACCTAGCGGCGGCGCGGAGCCGGAGCAAGCTCGCCCATCAGTGCTCGCCACAGCTTGCCGAACAGCTCGAGATCTCCGGCCGTGAGCGCGGAGTCGGCACGCACCGCGAGCCGCCGCGCACGGTCCCAGCGTCCTGCCACGCTCGTGTCGGTCGCGACCACTTCTCCACCGTGCAAGGCAGCCCGTGCCGTCGATCCACGTCCGCTGCGGCTGCCGAGGGAGACGAACACCTCGGCAACGTGCGGCGGCGGTGGTGCCCGCACGCCGAGTGGGTCGACGAATTGCGCCTGGACAGTCGCGAGCGTGTTGCCCGCCGGCCAGATACGGAGTTGTCCGGGCCTGAGGCGTGTCGAGCCCACGAGCTCGCCCGGCAAGCGCTCGAGCTCGGTACTCCCTCTCCCCGGTTGCCAGAAATGCAGTTCCAGACCTCGTGCCGTTACCGCAGCCGCGGACATCCCGACGACGTGTCGCGGCGCAAGCGCGCCCTGCTCGAATGCCAGCGCGGTCCAGACTTCACCACTCGGAGCCGCAACCTGGAACGGCGCGCGCGGCCGCCTGGACCAGATGCTGCCTGCGGAGTCGCTTCTCGTGCGTTCGAGCTGCGCGACGACGGCATTGAAGGTTTCGGTCGGATAGGCGAGTTGCGCGCGCAGATCCGGCGGCAGGTTTTCCGCGCGTTCGATCAACGGGTCGAAGCGGCGCGCCCATGCGGCCGTCAGTGAATCGTGGCCCGGCGCGAGCCACACATGCGTCTCGCCCGTGCCGACGCTCACCGCCCCGACGAGCCCGGCGCGCAGGTACCGAACGTCGTTATCGTCCCGCCGGAGCGGGCGCGTATGCGGAAACGCGCCGTGAATCACATAGCCCCAGCTGACCCACCACAGGCTCCCGCCGCGAAGGACGGGCATGGGCGTGCCGAATGTTGCGAAGGGGGCCAGGTGCTCCAGGCGTTCGGTGACATCGCGCCGCCACAGAAGCGCATGATCCTTCACGTCGGCGCGGAGCACTCCCCAGTCCTGAATCGTCCACGCGATCGCGAATCGTCGCCACGCCCCGCTGATCGGAATGCCGCGAGCCCGCGCGCCGGCCGCCGTGTCGGGCGATGCGATGAAGGGGCCGGTGACTCCGGGGCCAAACAGCGGCGCGGGAGCCCCATCCGCGGTGGGAAGAGTCGTGACGGCAAGGCCCGTGTCGCTCTCCAGAGCCAGGCGTACAGGCGCGCGCGCGTTCGTCGGAGCGACCAGCCAGGTCGCGGCATCGCCGGCTCGGGCCGGACGCAACGCGACGCCGGTGATCGGCGTGTTCAGCGCAGCGGCGACGTGGACTTGGTCCCAGACGGGCAGCCCGCTAATGGCCGCTTCGCCGGAGGAGAAGGGGGGCGGAGATCGTTCCTCGATAGTCGTGAGACCAAATGCCACCGGTTCAAAAGCGGTGCGCTGCCGTACGATGGCCGCACTCTCGGGCTCGCCTCCCACGGACGCGCGTACGATTCCGGGCACGACGAAATAGCCGACGCCGATCGACAAGACCAAGGCGGCCCATCCGGCCGCGATGAGATTCGGTCGATCGCGCCAAGCCCAGACGAGCGAGATGACCGCCGTCACGATCGATACCGCCGCCACGACGGAGGCCCCCGGGATGCGCGCGCTGATGGCGGCCTGATCGACGGGTCCGTGCACCCCAGCGATCACTTCCGCGGGATCGAGGACGGCACCCCAAGTGACGATGAGAGCGAGTACCGCCAGGAGCGCGCCGCAGTGCGCGCGGGCATGATCACTTGCCCGGATCCGGCCGCGCCGCAGGCGCACCGACCCGATGACGCCATACAGCAGCACGACGACAGCGAGTGTGCCGAGGGCCAACACGAGCGCCCGGTTTTGGAGGGTCGAGAGCCAGGGAAGCACGCCGATGTAGTAGCCGGCGTCCAGCCGGAGCCGCTCGTCGGCCACCCCGAAATGCGGCGGCGCCGCCGCGATCGCGGCATGGCGCCACCAATCGCCGGCGCCGAGCGAGAACAGGAAGCCGAGGATGAGACCGAGCAGGAGAGTGCCGGCGAACAGGACGCGGTGGGACACCGCCTCCACGATTTCGAGATCGCCGAGCCGGCGGGGCATTTGCACCGAGCCGATCGCGCGATAGACGATGAGGAGATTACCGGTCGCCCAGGTGATGGCGAAGACCAGCACGAACGCCTGCAACATCAACGAGAGGTTGCGGGCCTCGATCAATGCCGTCCCGCCGGCAAATGTCCGCTCCCAAGCCCGCTCCGCCGTCTCCACGGCCAACCACCGGCCGCCGACCAACGCGACAACCAGCAGAATGGCGCCGGTCACGTACAGCCGGCGACGACCGGACCGCGTCACGCCTGCATGCCGTGCTCGGTCAGCCAGCCCTCGACTTCTGCGCGATAGGCTTCAAGGGACCGCGTGCTCGTCGCTTCGAAGCGCATCACCAGCACCGGTTGCGTGTTGGACGCCCGCAGCAGTCCCCACCCGTCCGGGAACGTGATCCGGACACCGTCGAGCGTGAAGACCGGATACTTCTTCTTGAAGTATGCGGCGGCCGCTTCCACCACGCCGAACTTCTTGTCGTCGGGGCAATCGACGCGTATCTCGGGCGTCGCGAACGTTTTGGGAAGATCAGCCAGCAACCGGGACAGCGGTCCGCCCTCCCGCGCCACGTACGACAGCAGCCGGGCGGCGGCGAACAGCGCATCATCGAAGCCATACCAGTCGCCGCCGAAGAACATGTGGCCACTCATCTCGCCGGCGAGGGGAGCGCCCAATTCTTTCATCTTCATCTTGATGAATGAGTGCCCCGTCTTCCACATGACCGGCTGCAAGCCGGCGCGCTTCAGCATCTGGGGGAGGACCTCGGAGCACTTCACGTCGAAGATGACCGGTTTGCCGCCACCAAAACGCTTCACCAGGTCCCGCCCGAAAAGCACGAGCAGCTGATCGCCCATCACCGGTTCGCCTGTCTCATCGACCGCCCCGATGCGATCGCCGTCGCCGTCGAATGCGATTCCCAGCTCCGCACGCTCCCGCTTTACGGTCTCTTGGAGATCGTGGAGGTTTTCGACCACGGTCGGGTCGGGATGATGATGCGGGAACGTTCCATCCGATTCGTCGAAGAGCGCGATGACGTCGGCACCCAGATCACGCAGCGTCTGCACGGCGATGAGGCTGGTCACCCCATTGCCGCAGTCGACGACGACACGCGGACGTCGCGCGAGCGGCGTGTTGCGCTCGACGATTGCCGCGGAGTACGCCGTGAGCAGTGCGTCGTGCGCCGTTTCCTTGCCTCCGGGCTTCGCGACGAGCTTCCCTTCGTCGATCAATTTTCGCAGGATCTGGATATCGTCCCCGAAGACGGCGTCGTGGGCGAGCACCATCTTGAAGCCGTTGAATTCCGGGGGATTATGAGAGCCCGTGATCTGAATCCCGCCGTCAACTTGCAGGGTCTTCGTCGCGAAGTAGAGCGCGGGCGTCGGCACCTCGCCCACATCGATCGCAACGCCCCCCGCCGCCACGATGCCGGCGCGTACACCTTGGGAGAGCTCGCTGCCCGACGGCCGGTTGTCTCGCCCAACGGCCACACGCGGCGGCTTGCCGTTGCGCAGCCGATCCCACGCAAATGTCGTATACGCCTGGCCCACGGCGCGGGCGGCTGCCGACGTGAGCTCCTTACCCACGATGCCCCGAATGTCGTATTGGCGAAAGATTGTGGCGGGAAGCTTCATGCTGTCAGCCCGCGATTATTGAGAGGCGCCCGGCGGCAGAGCGGTCGTTGTGGTGGTGATCGGCTGAATGCTGGCACCCGCCGTGCGCGCCAGCTGGAAGAGCCGGTTTGGCCAGACACCGAACAGGAGCAACCCGACGACGACGGCCGTGACGGCGAGGCGTGCCCAGCGATCGAGCACGACGTCGACGTGGGCCGCTTCGATGGGCTCGGGTTTCATGTACATCGCCATGATGACGGGAAGATAGTATCCCGCCGAGATGACGCTCGTCAGCACGAGTATCGTCGCCAGAAGGTTCTGGTCGGCATTCGTCGCCGCGATCAGGATGTACCATTTCCCGATGAAGCCCGCGGTGCCGGGGAAACCCAGCAGCGACAGCATGCAGACCGCCATCGCGAACGCGAGCCAGGGTCGCTTCGTGCCCAATCCCGCGAAATCGTCGATCAAGACCTCGCTTTCGCCGGACCGGCCTTTCGCCGAGAGCACGGCGAACGCGCCAAGCGACATCAGCGTGTAGGCCACCGCGTAGACCAGGAATGCGCCGGTCCCTTCGGAGCCGCCGGCGGTCACGGCGACGAGCAGATAGCCGGCATGCGCGACCGATGAGTACGCGAGCATCCGCTTCAAGGAGCGCTGGCCCAGCGCGAAGAGATTGCCGCCCACCATCGTGACGGCCGCCAGCCACCAGACGATGTCGTGCCATGCAGGCACGCTACTGAACGCCGTGATGAGCAATCGGAACAGCGCGGCGAACGCGGCAGCCTTGACGGTGGTCGCCATGAACGCCGTGACCGGTGTCGGGGCGCCGTCGTACACGTCGGGCGCCCACATGTGGAACGGCACGGCTGCCACCTTGAATCCGAAGCCCACGATCAGCAGCGCCAGTCCGATGAGCAGCATGGGAGACGTCCCGCTGATGCTCACTTGAGTGCCGATGAGCGTAAAGTTTGTGGTCGCAGTGGCGCCGTAGACGAGCGCTATGCCGTAGAGCAGGAAGCCAGAGGCGAACGCGCCGAGCAGGAAATACTTGAGCGCCGCCTCGGCGGACCGCGCCCGCCGCCGATCGAGTCCCGCCAGGACGTACACCGCAACGGACAACAGCTCGAGACCGAGGAAGACGACCATCAGGTCTGCGCCGGCGGCCATGATCATGGCGCCCAGTGTGGCGAACAGCAGGAGCACGTAGTACTCGGGCACCAGCAGCCGCTCGCGCTCCAGATAGAAGAACGAGATCAGCACCGTCAGCGCGGCAGCGCCGATGAACACCCAGTCCGCCACCCAGCGGAAATCGTCGGCGGCCACCATGGTCGCGAGCCCCTCGATTCCCGTCTGGTTCCACCAGAGCCAATAGACCGCCACGGCCGCGGATGCCAGACCGGCGAGGGTCAGCCAGCCGGCGATGCGGAGATCGCGCTCCGTCTTGTGCCGCCATGCCACGAAGATGAGCAGCACGAGCGACCAACCCGTCAACACGAGCTCAGGCAACAGCGCGAGGAGCAGCTCGCTGTAGACCGACAGGTCCAGGGTCATTGCCGGCCACCGCCCGCCCCACCGGCCTCAGCAGCCTCCGCGGCGGTAAATGGAGGCTGGCCCTGGGTCGCGCCCGGCCGCACCTGCTCGATCAACTGGCGCGCTGAAGGCTCCATCCGCCGCAGGAACGGCTTCGGGTACACGCCGAGCCAGAGGATGCAGACGAGCAGCGGAATAAGCACAGCGAGCTCGCGCGCGCTCAGGTCGGGAAGCTTCTCGTTCTCGGGATCGGTGAGCGGATTGTAGATGACGCGCTGCAACGCGGTCAGGAGATACGCCGCGGCCACGATGACGCCGGTCGTCGCGATCGCCGTAATCATCGGGTAGGTTCGGAACGACCCGAGCAGCACGAGGAACTCTCCGACGAAGCCGTTCGTGCCGGGCAACGCAATCGAGGACAACGATACCAGCGTCAGAATCGCCGCAAAGAAGGGCACGACGCGCGCAATGCCGCCGTACGCTGCGATGAGCCGGCTATGTCGCCGCTCGTAGAGCATGCCTGCGAGAAAGAACAATGCCCCCGTCGAAATGCCGTGATTGATCATCACGAGCAGCGCACCCTGTACGCTCTGCAGGGTGAGCGCCCAGATGCCCAGCACGACGAAGCCCAGGTGCGCGACCGATGAGTAGGCGATCAGTTTCTTGAAATCAGGCTGGACCATGGCCACCAGCCCGCCGTAGATGATCCCGACGAGCGCGAGTCCGACGATAGCCAGCTGCATCACCTGGTTGAGCGCGACGTCCGGGAAAAACGGCAATGCGAACCGCAGGAAGCCGTACGTACCCATCTTCAGCAGGATGCCGGCCAGGATCACGGAGCCCGCGGTGGGCGCTTCGACGTGCGCGTCCGGCAACCACGTGTGAAATGGGAAGAGCGGCACCTTTATCGCGAAGGCGAGGAAGAACGCCGCGAACAGCCACCAGGCCGCCGGTCCGAGCGTGCTGATTTGCGTCAGCAGGTGCGTATACGAGAACGAATAGGAACCCGTGACGCGTCCGGTGTGGAGGTACAGCACGATGATCGCGACCAGCATGAGCAGCGAGCCAAAAAACGTATAGATGAAGAACTTGATAGCTGCGTACAGCCGATTCTCGCCGCCCCATACCCCGATGATGAAGTACATCGGGATGAGCATCACTTCCCACATCACGTAGAAAAAGAAGAGATCGAGCGCGACGAAGACGCCGATCATCCCCGTCGTGAGCACGAGCAGCAGCGAGTAGAAGGCCTTCTCGTGCTTCGTGATGTACGACCAGCTGCCCAGCACCGACAGCGGCATCAGGAACGTGGTGAGCAACACGAGGAAGAGCGAAATCCCGTCCAGGCCAACCATGTAGCGCACGCCCCAGGCGGCGATCCAGCTGTGGCTGACCATGAACTGCATGCCGTTGCTGGGCACGAACGCCCACCAGAGCGGAACCGAAATCGCGAATTCGATCAGACTGCCGGCGAGCGCGACGTGCTTGGCCATCCGGGTCGGTACGAGCAGCACGATCAGGCCCGCGAGGAGGGGCCACGCGAGCAGCGCGGTGATCACCAGACGCCCGTACGTCACCCGACGGCCCGCCAGATGATGAGCAACACTCCGACGACGAATACGGCGACGTAGACTCCCACCTGCCCCGTCTGCAGCCAACGATTCGCCCATCCGAGCGCGCGCGCTCCGCGCGCGGCGCCATTGACGCCGGCACTGTCGATCACGCGCTGGTCCACGCGCTTCCAGAGCACCTCCGTCGACAGCCACACCAACGGCCGCACGATCAGCGCATCATAGATCTCGTCCACATACCACTTGTTGCGGAGGATACGGGCGAACCCGCGTTCCTCTGGGGCCTGGCGCGCGGCGGCGAGGGTCTCGGGCTTGAGCAGCCGCCAGGCACCCGCGATGCCGAGCGCCGCCATCAGGACCGCGACCCCGACGAGCACCCATTCGGTCGCGTGCGACAAATGCGTTTCCGGAAGCAGCGTGGCGCCGGCCTGCGTAACCGGCTCGAGCCAGTGATGCAGCCAGACGTTGCCGGAAAAGAGCTCCGGAATGTTGATGATCCCACCCGCGACCGAGAGGACCCCCAGCACGACCAGCGGGCCGGTCATGATCCAGGGCGCTTCGTGAAAGTGTTCCCGCTCCTTCTCACCAGTGCGATTCGGGCCGTGGAAGGTGTACAGCATCAGTCGAGTCATGTAGAACGCCGTCAGGAGTGCGGCGGCCAAGCCGAACAACCAGAAGAGGAGCCACACCGGATTGGTCGTGCCGCGCGCGAATGCCGCCGCGAGGATTTCATCCTTCGAGAAGAAGCCGGACAGCGGCGGCACACCGGCGATTGCGAGCGTCGCGATCCACATGAGCGCGGTCGTCCACGGCATGTAGCGCGCCAGACCGCCCATGTTGCGCATGTCCTGCGCGTCCTCGTCCGAATGCGTGGCATGATAGGCATGGTGCATCGCGTAGATCACGCTGCCGGAGCCAAGAAAGAGCAGTGCCTTGAAGAAGGCGTGCGTGGTGAGATGGAAAATGCCGGCAGCCATCGCACCAGTCCCGACGCCGAGGAACATGTAGCCGAGCTGGGAGATGGTCGAATACGCCAGCACGCGCTTGATGTCCCACTGCTTGAGCGCGATCGACGCGGCAAACAGCGCCGTGAGCGCTCCGACTCCGGATACCACCGCGCTGGAGATCGGCGCCATCGCGAACAGCACATTGCAGCGCGCTACGAGGTAGACGCCGGCAGTTACCATGGTCGCCGCGTGGATCAGGGCCGACACGGGGGTGGGGCCGGCCATCGCGTCGGGCAGCCACGTGTACAGCGGGATTTGCGCCGACTTTCCGGTACACCCGAGGAAGAGGAACAGCGTGATCGCGGTGATGGCGCCACCCGCGGGCACCAGCGCGGTCGGTGCATGCGCGAAGACGGTTGTGAAATCGAGCGAGCCGGTCGACCAGAAGATCATGAACATCGCGACCATGAACCCAAAGTCGCCGATGCGGTTCATGATGAATGCCTTGCGGCCGGCGTCGGCGTTGACCTTCTCGGTGAACCAGAAGCCGATCAACAGATAGCTGCACAGCCCGACGCCTTCCCAGCCCACGAACATCACAGGAAAGTTCGCGCCGAGTACGAGCACCAGCATGAAGAAGACGAAGAGGTTGAGGTACGCGAAGTAGCGCGCGTATCCCGGATCTTCCTTCATATAGCCGATACTGAACAGATGAATGAGGGACCCCACCCCCGTCACGACGAGCAGCATCACGGTCGAGAGCTGATCGACCTGGAGCGCGAAGTCGACTTGCAGAGTGCCCACGGGCATCCAGGACCAGTAGCGGAACACCACCGGTGCTTCCGCGTGCAGCTCCGAGAAGGTGCGGAACACCACGACCGACACGGCAAAGGCCGCGATCAGAACGCCGGCGCCGATAATCGAGACCACTGTCTTTGCGGCGGGGCGGATGAACACGAGCGCCCCGTTCAGCACGAACCCCAGCAACGCCAGCGCGGGGGCGAGCCAGATGAGATCGACGGCCGTGTCGGTCATCAGTCCTTGAGGAGGTTCATGTTCTGGAGGCTGACCGACTGCTTGTGACGGAATACGGCGAGGATGATCGCGAGGCCCACGCCCGCCTCCGCCGCTGCCACGGCCATCACGAGGAAGACGAAGATCTGGCCGCCCATGCCCAGCCGCTGGGCCAGCGCCACGAACGTCAGGTTGACCGCGTTGAGCATCAGCTCGACGCACATGAAGATCACGATCGCGTTGCGACGCAGCAGCACCCCGGCGACGCCGAGGGTGAAGAGCACGGCAGAAATGGCCAACGCCGGACTGAGCAGCATGCTAGAGCTTTCGTTTGGCGAGAACGACGGCGCCCACGATGGCCGCGAGGAGCAGCAAGCTCGCGATCTCGAACGGGATCAGGTATGCCTCGAACAATGGATTCGCGACGGCGCCGACCATTCCCTGGCGCACTTGCATCTCGGCGACGGTGCCGGCCGGCAGCTGGATGGCGTCCGGCGGTGGAGCCTGTCCCAGGACCCGCAGCTGCAACAGCAGCAGCCCGGCGAGGACGGCAGCAATAGCGAGGCCGGCCGGACCTTTGATGTCGCTCGGACCCGGACGGCCGAGGTTGAGAAGCATGATGACGAACAGAAACAGGACCATGATCGCGCCGGCGTAGACGAGCACTTGCAGGACCGCGATGAACTGCGCGTCGAGCAGAACGAACATCGCCGCCAGCGCGAAGAGAGTGACGACGAGCCACAGCGCACTGGCCACGGGATTCTTGCGCGTGATGCACAGCAGGGCGCTTCCCATGGCGATGACTCCAAAGATCCAGAAGAAGGTCAGGAGCATGAGCCTGGGGCCTAGGGCCTATTCGCCCCTGGGATCGGATGGATCCCAGAGCGTTGAAACGGGATGCGTCTGCGCGCAGAGGCGCTCGAGATCGTAGACAAAGCGGTCGCGCGAATACTCGGAGTTCTCGTAGTGCACGCCGACGTGAATCGCTTCCTCGGGGCAAACTTCCTGGCAGTAGCCGCAGAAGATGCAGCGGAATTCGTCGATTTCGTAGATCAGCGGATAGCGGTGACCCTCTTCGTCCTCCCCGGGCACCAGCTTGATGCAGTTGGCGGGACAGATCTGCGGGCACAAGCCGCACGCCACGCATTTCGCGCGTCCCTGCTCGTCGGTGAGCATGCGGTGCGTGCCGCGCCAACGCGAGGACAGCGTCCAATCCTTCGAGGATTTCTCCTCCGGATACTGCATCGTCACCTTGGGGCGCAGCAGGTGGCTGAATGTGAGGGCCATGCCCTTGAGCGTGGCTCGCAGATACGACGTCTGTCGCGTCGGGCGCTTCATGACCTTCACGCCGATGGCCATCAGGCCGTCTCCTGGGCAACGGAACCGGAGACGATGCGCCCTCGGTCGAGCCACCACACCAGCGCGACGAGCAGGGCGACGTTGATTCCCCCCAGCGCCCACGCCATGCCGGGCCCGTAGTCCCACCCCAGCTGACTGCGGAAAAACCAGATCGCGACGGCCAGGATCGTGATATAGAACAGGGTCAGCGGCAGCAGCACCTTCCACCCGAGCGCCATGAGCTGGTCATAACGGAAACGCGGCAGCGTCCAGCGGACCCAAATAAATGTGAAGAGGAAGACGAACGTCTTGAGTCCAAAAGAAATGAAGGTCACCAGCGTCTTGATTGGCGTCGGATCGCCCGTCGAGTCCCATCGGGTGAATGGCACATCCCATCCGCCGAAAAAGAGGGTCGCCATCAGCGCCGATGCCGTCACCATGTTCGAGTACTCGGCGATGTAGAACATCGAGAACTTCATCGCGCTGTACTCGGTGTGATAGCCCGCGATCAACTCGCCTTCCGCCTCGGGAAGATCGAACGGCAGGCGGTTCGTCTCCGCCAGCGCGCTGATGAAAAAGATCACGAACGCGAGCGTCAGTGGAATGATGAACCAGGCATGCGCGTGTTGCTGCTGCGCGATGACGCGCGTCAGCGTGACGTTGCCCGCGAGGAGCAACACCGCCACGGTGCTCATGCCCAGCGCTATTTCGTACGAGATCATCTGCGCCGAGGCGCGCAGCCCACCCAGCAGCGCGTACTTATTGTTGGACGCCCACCCCGCCAGCACGATGCCGTATACGCCGAGTGAGCTGATCGCCAGGATATAGAGGAAGCCGATCGGGAGGTCCGCCACGACCATGTCCACCGTGCCCCAGCGCGTGGGGAGCGGCGAAGCGAAGGGGATCACGGCGAACGTGAGCAGCGCCGGGACGAACGACACGATCGGCGCGAGCGTGAAGAGCGTCTTGTCCGCCATCGCGGGCGACGTTTCCTCCTTCAGGAAGTTCTTCAGGCCATCGGCGGCCGGCTGAAGCAGTCCCTGCGGGCCGACGCGGTTCGGTCCGAGACGGTCCTGCATCCACGCGCACACCCGCCGCTCGAGCAGGGTGAGCAGCGCGACCCCAACCATGATCAAGTTGAAGACGATGAATACCTTGATCGCCGAAGCGACGAGGAAGAACGTCATTGCGGCACCTCGGCCAGGCCCAGCGAGGCCGTCAGCTCTCCCAGCACCCAGGCGGCGGGCTGCGCCATGCCGGGTGCGGGTTTGGCCTGGTAATACCGCTGCGCGCGCCCGTCGCGGTTCGTGAATGTGCCTTCTTCTTCCGCAACGTTGGCAATGGGAAGAATCACGTCCGCACGCCGGCACGGGGCATCCGCATCCAGCACGGTGCCGAGGTAGATCAGCGCGCCGTTCGTCTCCACGGGGCAGTCAGGGTCGTCCAACACGAGCACGACCGCGGCGGTCTTCGCGGCCTCGAGCGCCTGCGCGTAATCCCGGGTGTAGCCGAGGTCTTCGGCGCCCTTCGCGTTCGGGGCGCGCTCGGCCCGCAGCGCGAGATTCGGGACGCCGGGGAGCGGCGCCTCTTCTCCCATCACGACCTGGAACGCACCGGTCCACGTGAAGCCCCCTCCCCCGGACAGGAGACGCTTCGCGAGCGCCAGTGCTTCGGATGACTTGCCA
>Ga0075418_10002155_pt1 | contig 22449 bp, 18 predicted proteins | sample SoiMetdeltSBSDD2_FD_81776 | JGI IMG/M metagenome (GOLD analysis project Ga0075418, IMG submission 81776) | Bulk soil microbial communities from a Populus tree surrounding site in Tennessee, USA - Soil MetaG P. deltoides SBSDD2 | ecosystem: Environmental > Terrestrial > Soil > Tree plantation...
GCAAACGAAATCGCCGAGGTGGCGCAGTTCTTTTCCTTCGGCACCAACGATCTCACCCAGATGACCTACGGCATCTCGCGCGACGACATCGCGCATTTTCTTCCCCACTACATCGAAACCGGCATCTTCAAGGAGGATCCGTTCGTTTCGATCGATCGCAATGGCGTGGGGGACCTCATGCAGATCGCGGTGGAGCGCGGGCGCAAGGCCAACCCCAAACTCAAGATCGGTATTTGCGGCGAGCACGGCGGCGATCCCGATTCCGTGTTCTTCTGTCACCGGCTGGGCCTCGATTACGTCTCGTGTTCGCCCTTCCGCTTACCTATTGCGCGATTGGCCGCGGCCCAGGCCGCGCTCTCCGAGGCGTCCGAAACAGGAACCGGATCCACCGCCTAGTCCAAACATGAGCGGGTATGCCGTCATCATTCCTGCTCTGGATGAAGAAGCGGCGATCGGGAACGTGATCGCCGAGATTCCGGAGCCGTTTCGCCGTCGCGTCGTGGTGGTGGACAATGGCAGTCGGGATCGAACCGCGGCGGTGGCGGAACGGGCCGGAGCGCACGTCATCCAGGAGTCCAAGCGAGGCTACGGCGCAGCCTGTCTCCGCGGCTTGGCCCATCTGTCGGGCAACCCTCCCCGCATCGTCATCTTTCTGGACGCGGATCAAAGCGACGATCCATCGCAAATGCCGTCCTTGGTCGCGCCGCTCGAGAGCGGGGTGGCCGACCTCGTCATCGGTTCCCGTGTTCTCGGACAACGCGAACCTGGCGCCCTAACCCACCACGCCCGTTTCGGTAACACGCTTGCAACCCTGCTCATTCGCCTCATGTATCGCGTGCGCTACACGGACCTGGGACCGTTTCGGGCGGTGACCTGGGAGGCGCTCATGGCCCTTCACATGCGGGATCGCGACTTCGGTTGGACGGTAGAAATGCAGGTGAAGGCGGCCAAAGCCGGCCTTCGCGTGCTGGAAGTTCCCGCCCGGTACCGGCGCCGCCGGGGGCGAAGCAAGATTTCCGGAACGGTGGGAGGGTCGGTTCGGGCGGGGAAAAAGATCCTCTGGGTCGTGTTTCGTGAGGCCTTCCAACCCCGCTCGTTCCATATCTGAGGCCGTTCTGCCGATCTTCGGGGAGGAAAAGCCTCGCGGAGTGCGCCCCGCCATCCGGTGGTACGCTTAAGGGGTGGCCTGAATCACGTTCTGGCCGCAATACCGGTGAGTTATCGATATGTTCGTCGAGGAATACCTCAAGGATCTGCGGAAACGGCACTACTCGCTGCCGGCGGTGGGGGAGTACATCGCCCGGTGCTTCCGCATGTCGATCGACGCGGCCTGGCATCGGCCCAAGGCGCTGGCCGGCGTCGGTATGGCCGGGCTGGGACACCTCGTTTCTCTCTTTCTCCTCGCCATATTCTTGTCCTTTCGGGTGGACCGCAGCCTCGGACTCGATTACTTCATCGCCTCGTCCTGGTGGCTTCTGGGAGGGCTGGCCTGGATCGTTTTGCATCTCGGGATGTTTCGGCGCGATGAAGAACTGCCGCTCTCTGGGCTCGGGCTTCCCAACTTTCTCACCTTGGGTCGCTTGCTCAGCATTCCCGCGTTTTACTTGTTCATCACTCGCCATCACCCCTCCCTGGCCCTCCTGGCGTTTTTGATCGGCGGCATTTCGGACGTCCTCGACGGAATTGCGGCGCGGCACTTGAACGCAAGTTCACGCATGGGCCGCATCTTCGATCCGCTCGTCGACGTGCTCTTCAATATGAGCGTGGTCGTCGGACTCACCCACGCCGGTTATCTACCCAACTGGATCCTGGCCTTGGTCTTCATGCGCTATGGACTGTTGATCGTGGGTGGGGCGTTCATTTACATCGCGCGGGGACCCGTCGCCGTGCGTCCGACCCTGCTTGGCCGCACGACTGGAGTCATCACGACGGGACTCTTCTTGTGCGTGGTTTTAGCCACGCACTACCTGCCGGTAGACGCGCGCGAGCAAGGGCTCGAGCTGCTGTATTCCGCGCTCGGATTCGTGCTCCTGGTGACGATCGTGCAGGTCATGATCATCGGCATCTACAACATGCGTCATGCCGGCGGCGTTCCCGAAGCGCACGGAGCGCTGTCGGTGGTGGTGGGGCGGAAGCAGTCCACCGAAGAGCCGGCCAAGAATCACTCCCCCGAAAAATCCGCCGGATGAGCCCTTCTCTTTTGACAAACGCGAGGACGCTTGCTAGCGTCAATGTCCCTCCCGCTCGGATCCCACCCGTCGCCCGCTCGCTGAACGTGGAAAGGATGCAGCATTGCACTGGTTAGCACGTTGGCGCGGCCTGGAATGGGCCCCGCTGTTCGGATCGATGTGGGTGCTCATCATCCTGATCCTGCTCGCGGTCGCGTATGCGGTGTTCGTCTATCGACGGAACGAGGCTCCCCTGGACGGGCGCACGCGCGGGATACTGGCCGGGCTGCGAGCGGCCGCGCTGGTCCTTTTGCTCTGCATCCTGTCCCGCCCGGTATTGAGCCTTGCCCTTCCCGGGGGCGCGTCCAAGGGGGTCGTCCTCCTTCTGGATCGATCGGAAAGCTTGCATCTGCCCGGCGGCCAGGGACACGCCACCCGGGATGCGGAAGCCGTGGCCGCGCTCGAGGATATTCGCAAAGAACTGTCCGGCAAGTATCCGCTCGTGGTGCGTCCGTTTGCGGCCGACGTCGCGCCGGCGCTCGAAGCGGATCAAGCCTTGGCTCCGCCTTCGGGTGAAGCGACCGATCTCGACCGGGCCCTGGAAGTGGGAGCGGCGGGTGAGGGATCGATCGGTAAACCGGGAGCCATGATCCTGGTCTCCGATGGTACCGCGACCACTGGCGGCGACGCGGTGGCCACGGCTCGTCGACTTGGCATTCCCATCGAGACCGTGAAGCTCGGCTCGCCCCATCCCGTTCCCGACCTTGCGCTGAGCCGCGTGCGCGCCAACCTCGAAGCATTTGCGGGGGAAGCAACGCCGGTCGATGCCTTGGTGCGCTTGCAGGGACTCGATCCGGTCATCGTTCCCGTCACCATTCGCGATGTTACCGATATGCCGACCCACGTCACCGAAACCAAGGCGCCCTTATCTCCGGGCGGGGCGGAAACGAAGGTGAGCTTGAGTTTCACCCCGACCAAGGTCGGGTTACGGTTCTTCGAGGTCTCGGTGCCGTCCTTGCCGGGTGAAGCCTCGTCGGCGAACAACCGGCGCGTGTTTGCCATGGAAGTTCGCGAAGAAAAGACCGGCGTGCTCGTGCTGAGCGGCGAGCTGACCTGGGATCACACGTTCGTGCGCCGCGCGCTCGAAGACGATTCGACGCTGGCCGTGGTGCCGGGAATCCGGCAGGGAAACACGTTTCGATCGGTGGGCGGACGGCGCGCGCTACCGTCCCTGGACGCAGCCGGACTGCGGTCGGTGCGGGTCATCGTCCTCGATCACGTTGCCTCCGGCCAGTTGAATCGCGGCGCACTCGATGCGGTGGCCGCGTTCGTGCGCGGGGGCGGAGGGCTGGTGCTCATCACGGGCGGGAAGTCGGGGGCGTTGAGCCAGTGGCAGGGAACCCCGGTGGGCGCAATTCTTCCCGCGGAGGGAGGAGGCGGAGGTGGAGAGCCGCAGACGCCGGTCTCGCTCTCTCCCGCCGCGCATCGACACGTCCTCTTCGATCCCAGCGTCCCCGGGGCCGCCCCGCTCGATGCGTGGCGGAATCTCCCGCCGTTGGCGGTCACGTCGGATCTGCGCGGGCTCAAGGCCGACGGTGAAGCGCTGCTCGTGGATGGACGCAACTTGCCCGTGCTCTCGTGGCATCAGGTTGGCCAGGGCCGCGTGCTCTTACTGGCCGCGGACGGCATCTGGCGCTGGCAGTTCGGCAGCAGCTCGCAGCACGCCGGAGCCACGATTCTGCCCCCGTGGTGGCGTCGCGCCGCGCACTGGCTGGCGCGGCCGACCGTGGAAGGGCAAGTCGACATCCGGCCCGAAAAGGCCGTCGTGCCGCGCGGGCAAAACGTAGTGTTCGTTGCCCATGTCAACGATGAGAATTATCGGCCCGTCGCCAACGCTTCGGTCGACGTGACCATCACCCCCGCCGATACGACGCATGGCGCGCACCCCACGCGTCTCGAGCTGTCGGGCAATCAAGGATTCCTCACCGGATCGGCTGGGGCACTGCCGCCCGGTCACTACCGGTATCACGGCCGTGCGCGCACGCCAAAGTCCGAGCTTCCGCCCATGGACGGACAGTTCATGGTCGATTCTTTGGGCGTGGAAATGGAGCGACTCGAAGCCGATCACGAAATGCTGGAGCGGATCGCGACGGCGAGCGGAGGCCGGATCTGGGCCCCGGATTCACTCCGCGGTCTCGATCAAGCGCTCGCCCAGGAAGCGGTGGCGCGCGAGGAGCGCGCGCAAGTCGTGCTCTGGGATCACCCGCTCGTGTTCGTGATTTTTGTTCTCCTCGTCTCCGCAGAATGGTTGCTGCGCCGCCGGCGCGGCCTCGTGTAGCAAAGCCCACCTCCCCATCCCGACCCGCCGCCTTCCCGTCCGGAAGGAGCGTTCATGCGGGGCTCGCTTTGCGTTCTGTTGTTGTCGGTGTTCCTGGTGGAACGAGGGTGGTGTGGGATTGCGATCACCGAGATCGTCGTACGTCCCGCCGGCGGCGAAGGGGAATGGATTGAGCTGGCCGCCCCGGACAGCATGGCCGTTTCTCTGGATGGCTGGACCATTCGTGACGCCACCGGCCGTGCTCGTTCCCTTGCCGGCGTCGTGCCGGGTCAGGGATTTCTCGTTCTGGCTGCTCGCCCGGATAGTCTCCGCGATCGCTATCGATTGCCCGAGTCGGTCGCAATCGTGCATCCCGATGGATGGCCGATCCTCAACGATCACGACGCCGGCCCGGGTCTCCCCGCCGATGTGATCGTGCTCGCCGATGCTAACGGTGCGGTGCAGGAGTCGGTGGCGTATTTCGAGGATTGGCTTCCGCCCGAAGCGGGCCGGAGCCTGGAGCGCGTCGACACGCGAATGCCCGCCGTCATTCCCGGAGCGTGGGGCTGGAGCATCGATCCGGATGGCGCAACTCCGGGGCGGGTCAACAGTCTGGCCGCGATCAGCGGTGCGCCCGAAGACGTGTTGAGCGGGCCCGCCGAGGCGGCGCCACGCGCGCGCCCTGCGGTCTTCACGTATCGATTGCCGGGTTCCGGCCGCATCGATATTCGCTTGATCGACGAGAGCGGGCGTGAAGTTGCGCTGCTCAAGGAACAGGGACCCTCGCCGCCGGTGGGAAGCTGGACGTGGAGTGGCGGAAGCCCGGTTCCCGAACATCCCGGGCTCTACTTTCTGTGCTTGCGCTGGCAGGGAGGCAAGGAGCGCATTCGCCGCTGTCGCGCGGTGTGGGTGACGCCGTGAGGCGGTGGATCCTGGCCGCGCTCCTTCCCTGCGTTTACGGCTTCTCGCCCTCCGACCCGGCGTGGACGGCCGCTGATCGTCTCGACGCGCGCCATGGCGTGCCGTTCGCTGGAACGCTCTGGCTCATGAGCGATGTCACGACCTGGGATGCGTTACCGGGATCGATGGCGGTGCGCATCGCTCTGGGACGCGAACCCAAAAGTGGGGGCGGATTCCGCATCGGATGGCGTTCGGTCCATTGGCCGGATGGCGCAACGAATGATCTGGAAGGCGCGGTCGTCTGGCGCGCATCCCAGTGGCGCGCCGAGTGCGCACTGGGTCAACTGCGATTCAAGGGCGAACGCGCCTCACGATGCTCGCCGCGAGTGTGGGTGGCGGTTTCCCCGCATCTGGTAACCGGTGGCTCTATCACGGTTTTTCCTCGTGGCGCGCCGGATTTCGCGATCGAAGCGAAGTCGTCGGCAGGACCGTGGCTCTTGGGACTGGTGCTTCATGAGAATGCCAGCGAGGCTGCGGTGGGGATTGAGGCGCGTCCCGGGCTCACCGTCATTTTGCGCTATGCGAACGATGCGCCCGCGATGGGGATCGTGCTCGATACGCGTTCCCTGGAGCTTCGCGCCGAAGCCGAGGACCATCCGCTCTTGGGGCGCATCGCGCGGGTGACGATCCGCTGGATGCGAGGCCGGTCATGAACCGGATCGCGCTCGCTATCGCCATCGCATTCGCGTTCGTTGCGACAACCCTGGAAGCCGCCGATGACTGCCTTCCCGTGAGCGGTACGTCCATCGACATATTGGCGGAGCGATTGTCGCTCGATGTGGATCAGGTGATTTGGTTGCGCGGCAAGCTGGCCAAGGGCGAGCTTCGCGATCCCTCGTCTCTGGAGAGTTTGCCCGGTGCGGGCCCCGACCTCACCGAAGCCTTGGCGGAGTCCTTCTGTTGGAGCGCACCGGCACGGGTGCGCATGCTCGCCGGGATTCGCTTTCGCGAGAGCCACGACGAAGAACGATGGAGTCTTTCCGGCGAAAAAGGGGACTGGGCCATCGTGGGCCGCGTACACCGGAACGCATCCGAAAACGAGTTGCTGAAACGGGGCGGGGCGCGCGTGGTCCGGCATCGATGGACGCTGGCAGTGGGAACGCTCGAAAACCGCCAGGGACTTGGGTTGTCCGTGCAAACCGCCGGCACCGACCCGCGGGGCGCGTCGCCGCGACGGCGCGCGATGGCCACCTGGACCCCCGCGCCCGTGCTCGATTCCGGGGTGCTCTCCGGTGCAGCGTTGGGATTCGATCCGGGACACTGGCATCTGTCCCTGGCCGCGGTGCGCCCGTTGAAGGGCGAGAGCGCAGGGTCGGTGGCGCTGGCCATTGGATACGGAAGCGATGCACGCGGCGTCGCGGGTCAGCTCGTTGGATCCCGAACGCAAAAGGCCGGGAGCGCGATCGCGTGGGGAGTGCGCGGTGCGGGAAGCTGGGCGGCCGAGGCCGCCAAAAGCGATCAAGGCGCGGCCCTGGCCAGCACGTTCGGTCTGGCGCTCGGTTCGTGGAAACTGCGCGGTTCGCTCGTGTGGACAGGGGCCGGCTATGCATCACCCCTCGTGTCGGGACGGGATACGCCGCTATCCGACGGAAGTGTCTCGGCGGCGCTCGAAACGCGATGGTCGGGAGGACGCGGCCGATTCATTCGATTGCTGCACGCGGTGGATCGGCGGGCTTCGAAGCTGGAATCCACACCCGTCTCGTGTGCCCTGGCCAACGAGCTGGAATGGGCGGAACCGCTGTGTCCTGGATTGGCGGCCGCGTTCTTGTGGCGGCTTCGACGATCGCAACCCGACGGAGCGCCTTCGGAACGTGACGAGAGCCAGGCGGGGCAAGCCGAGCTGCGATGGACGCGGGCTGGTTTTTCCGCGCGGTTGCGCGTGGAGGAGCGGCTGGACGTCGCCGGATCGCATGCCTGGCACGTGGTCGCGGGCCGTCCGCGCGGGCGCTTGGCGTGGGAGATCCGCGCCGGACACGTCACCGGAACCTCAGGTGCCGGCGCCGTGCCGGTGTACTTCCGGCGTGCCGGCGATTGGAGTGGATCGAACACGATCGCAAACGGAACCGCGGCGGGTGTTTGGGTGCGCGGACGTTTTGGGGGATGGAACCTCGAGCTGAGCGGTGATGGAGGGAGGGATCGATGGACGTGGACGATTGCACTCGGCCGGACGCTCGGCCGCACGTCTTGACCCTGGGTCTAAAAACGTTCTAGGCTTTGTGTTTTCGACAGTTACGCTCCAAAAAGGGGACCGAAGAAATGCCGGCTTTCGCCAGGGCCATGGACCGACTGGGGACCGAGACGGCCTTCGAAGTGCTTGCCCGCGCCAAGGCGCTGGAGGCACAGGGAAGGGAGATCGTCCATCTCGAGATCGGCGAGCCCGACTTCGATACCCCCAAGAACATCGTCGAGGCGGGCAAGCGCGCTCTCGATGATGGCTATACCCACTACGGTCCCTCGGCTGGCTTGCCTGCCTTCCGGCAGCTGTTGGCGGAGCACGTCACCGCGAGCCGCGGCATTCCTTATCAGGCGTCCAACATCGTCGTGACCCCCGGCGCCAAACCGATCATGTTTTACATGATGATGGCGGTGCTGGACTCGGGAGACGAAGCGCTCTATCCCAATCCGGGATTTCCCATCTACGAGTCGGTCATTCGCTATCTGGATGCCAAGCCGGTGGCGTTGCCGCTCCGCCAGGAGAATCAGTTCCGGCTCGATCTCGACGACCTGCGGAAGAAGCTGAGCTCCAAAACGAAGCTCCTCATCTTGAACTCGCCGCACAATCCGACCGGCGGCATGCTGCCTCCGGAAGATATTGCGAAGATTGCGGACATCCTCACCGACTATCCACAGGTGTGGGTGCTGTCGGACGAGATCTACTCGCGCATCCTTTACGAAGGCAAGCACGTCAGCATCGCTACGTTTGGCTCGCTACGCGATCGCACGGTGATTCTGGACGGCTTTTCCAAGATCTACGCCATGACCGGCTGGCGGTTGGGCTACGGCGTGATGCCGGAAGCGCTCGCCACGCACGTCGCGCGGCTGGCGACCAACTGCAACTCGTGCACGGCGAGCTTCGTGCAAATGGCGGGAATGGAAGCGCTCAAAGGTCCGCAGGACGCGGCGGAAACCATGCGGCAGGAGTTCCTGCGCCGCCGCGATCATCTCGTTAAGGGATTGGGGCGCATCCCGGGCATTCGGTGCCTCCTGCCGCAAGGCGCGTTCTACGTGTTCCCCGATTTTCGAGAACTGGGTCTGCCCACCCGGGAGGTGGCGACGCGTCTTTTGGATGACTTCGGCGTCGCGGCGCTCTCCGGTACCGCGTTCGGCGAGCACGGAGATGGGCACATTCGTTTCTCCTACGCCAACTCGATCGAGAACTTGGACAAAGCCCTGAACCGAATCGACGACTTCGTCCGCGCCCTCGCGCACCGCTAAACGATGCCCCGGCGGCTCCTTCTCGCGCTTGGCGGGAACGCGTTTCTTCCTCAGAAGGGCACGGGGACGATCGAGGAACAGCGCGGCATCACGATGGCCAGCATGAGCCCTTTGGCGCGCGTGCTTGCACCCGACGATCACATCGTGATCACGCACGGCAACGGCCCGGTGGTCGGCAACATCCTGCTCCGCAATGAAGCCGCCGCGGATCGCATTCCGCCCATGCCGCTGGACATTTGTGACGCCGACTCCCAGGGCGGTATCGGCTACATGATCGTGCAGTGTCTCGGAAACGCGCTCGCCGAGGCCGGCGTATCGCGTCCGGTTACCGCGCTCATCACGCGGGTCCGGGTGGATCGTGACGATCCCGCGTTCCAACATCCCAACAAACCGATCGGCCCCTTCTACACCGAAGACGAGGCCAGGCGACTCGCCCAGGAACGCGGCTGGTCGGTGAGCGAGGATTCGGGCCGTGGCTGGCGCCGTGTCGTTCCGTCACCCGCGCCCAAGGAAATCCTGGAGCTCAAAGGGATTCAGGATCTCATCCAGGCCGGACACGTCGTCGTGGCCGCGGGAGGTGGGGGCGTCCCAGTAACGGTGGAGGCGAATGGACGCGAACAAGGCGTCGAAGCAGTGATCGACAAGGATCGCGCGTCCGCTTTTTTGGCCTCCGCGCTCGGCTTTGAAACGTTCGTGATCGTGACCGGAGTGAGCCGGGTCGCGATCGGGTTTGGAAAACCTGGCCAGAAGGATCTGGATACGCTCACCGTCAGCGAGGCTCGCCGTTACATGTCGGCGGGCGAGTTTGGAGAAGGCTCCATGAAGCCCAAGATCGAATCCGCGCTTGCGTTCCTGGAGCACGGGGGTCAGGATGTTCTCATCACCTCCCCTGAAGACTTAGGGCTGGCGCTGGCCGGCCGTTCAGGTACGCGCGTCATCCCCGACTAAACCGTTTTCGCCCACCACTCCCGGTACCCCGTCCTCGAACAACAGGAGGTACGGGATGTCCGTGCTTACAACACGCAAAGGTGAAGCCGCGCTCTGGTTGCGGCTTCTGATTGTGGTGGCCGGAGTCATGGTTTGGACGATGGCTCAGGCTACGTCACCGGACACGATCGAGCCGCTCATGCTGAACGAGATCCTTGCCGATCCGCAGCGCGACTGGGACGGAGATGGCATCGTGAGCTCTCGTGACGACGAGTGGGTGGAAATCGTGAACATCGGCATATCGCCGGTGACTCTGGATGACTACCGATTGGCGGGCGCCGACACGTCGTGGCGTTACGGCTTTTCGGGAGGTCTCGCACCCGGAGGGGTTCTCGTCGTGTTCGGAGGCCAGAGCTATGCGTGGGAAACCGCGAACGGCACGCCACGTTTCGGCCTGCGTCTGGTGAACACCGGCGGGACGATCGGGCTCTGGCGGGTAGCGAATGGCGACACGGTGCTCGTGGACAGTTACACGTTTCTCGATCACGAAGCCGATCCCGATCGTTCGACCGGACGCTTCCCCGACGGCGGGGGATCATGGCGTGTCTTCGACGCGCTTAACCCCTATACCGGGACGAAGCTGCCGCCCAGCTCGGGGTGCCTGCCCTCACCGGGCCGGTTATTCGAATGCCCCACGCCCGCTCAAAACGCGACCTGGGGCAGTCTCAAACGGCGATATTGAGTCGTAGCATGCCGGCTTCCTCGTGGAGGCGTTCCTGATTCGGGGGCCGGCAAGGATCTGTTACCATTTGTTTGCGTGCGGAGGCCCGAGGCTGGGCCTCCGCCCTTTTCTTCTCTTCAGGGGGACGGGTAAGCCCATGATTCTCAAGCAGTTTTACCTCGGGTGTCTTTCTCAGGCGTCCTATTTGATTGCCGACGAGGGGTCTGGTGTGGCGGTTTTGGTCGATCCGCGTCGTGATGTGGACATCTATTTGGAGGAAACGAAGCAGCTCGGCGTGACGATCAAGCACGTGCTTCTCACGCATTTCCATGCTGATTTTGCTTCCGGACACCTAGAGCTGCGGAAGGCGACCGGAGCCGACATTTGCATGGGGGCCAAAGCTACCCCTGAGTATCCGTTTACTCCGATGCGGGACGGGGATGTGTTGGAGGTGGGATCGATCCGTATCAAGGCGCTGGAAACGCCGGGTCATACGCCGGAGTCGGTGTGTTACGCGGTCTATGACGGAGATCCGGCGCACACCGCCCCCCACGCGATTCTGACCGGGGATACGTTGTTCATCGGCGACGTTGGCCGACCCGATCTCATGGCGTCCTCCGGCGTGAGCGCGGAGACGCTGGCGGGCAAGCTCTACGATTCGCTCCGGAACAAGATTCTGCCCCTGCCCGATTCGGTGATCATTTATCCGGGGCATGGCGCGGGCTCCATGTGCGGGAAGAACCTGAGCTCGGAGACATCGTCGCCTCTCGGCGTTCAGCGCAAGCTGAACCCCATGCTGCGGAGCGACATGGATCGTGAGGAGTTCATTCGTTTGGTGAGCGCGGATCAACCCGTGGCTCCGGCCTACTTCGGGTATGACGCCTGGTACAACCGCCAGGAGCACGTGACTCTTGATGAGAATCTGGATCATGTGCTCGTTCCACTGGAGATTTCGGACGTCCTGCGGCTCGAAAAGGACGGCGCACAGCTTCTGGACGTGCGCGATCCGTTTGCCTTTGCAAAGCGGCACGTGCGCGGGAGCATCAACATAGGGCTCGAGGGAACCTTTGCCACGTGGGCAGGGACGCTTTTGGATCGCGATCGGCCGCTGGTTCTGTTGGCGGCGCCGGGACAGGAACACGAAGCGGCGATGCGACTGGGGCGGATTGGATTCGATCGCGTGCTGGGCTATTTGAAGGGCGGTCCCGACGCAGGTGATCTGCCGGCGGATTTGATCCGATCGGTGAATCGAGTGGATGTCGAGGAGATGCAGAAACGGCTCGAGCGGGCAGACGCTCCGCTCGTGCTGGACGTGCGGAACCGTGGTGAGCGCGAGGCAAAGCACATTCCGAGCACGATGCACATTCCGTTGGGAGAGTTGGGGAGGCGCATGGACGAGGTTCCGCGAGGAAAGAAACTCATCGTCCATTGTGCGGCCGGCTATCGCTCGTCCATGGCCGCCAGCATGCTGCGCGCCCAGGGATACGAGGACGTGCAGGATCTGATTGGCGGGATCAACGCGTGCGAGCTGGCCGGGCTGCCGCTTCGGGCCGAGGCGACGGTTTAGTTAATAGCTTGTAATTAATCGCCCCGGGGCGATTCAAGATGGAAGCGTCGCGGGGTGAATTGCCTGAAGTTACTGTGAAGCAGTCATTTAGCTAAAACTACTCAAAATATCTGCTATACTTGTTGCTTTCCTGACCAGGGGGGCCCCGGGCCAAAAGCGCCGGGTCGCGCGTCGGGCACGACACTCTTTGGAGGTGCTTGATGGTCCGGACGGGTCTCCTTTCGCTACTCCTCGCCCTCGCCCTATCCCCTCCCGCACACGCCACCTCGATGAAGCACCAGAACCTGGCCGACCTCATCGGCCTTTCTGAGCTCATCGTCACCGGCACCGTCGTAAGCGTGACGGACGGTTTTCAAAAGGGCGTTCCCTACACCGAGATAACGGTTTCGATTGACGAAGCCATTCGCGGACCGCTGGGACATCGATACACGTTCCGCCAATTCGGGTTGCTCGCGCCCCGCACACTTCCCGACGGACGCGTCTATGTCGGGGTGACTCCCCAAGGATTGCCGCGCTACGCGGTCGGGGACGACGTGCTGCTCTTTCTCTACAAGAAGGCCAGCCTGACCGGACTTCAAACCACGGTCGGCCTCTATCAGGGCGCGTTCAAGAAGAAGGGGAATCTCTACGAGAACGGGGTCCAGAATCTGGGCCTCATGAGCGGCATGGCGTTGAATTCAACGTTGCTCACCCCCGCCGAACAAAAGCTCATGAAGAAACAAAAGGGCCCCGTGCAAGCGGACGTGCTGCTCGATTTTGTCCGAAAAGCGGTACGAGAACGCTGGGTGGAGACGGGGAGGCTTAGCCATGTCCGTTAAGCACAACGTCGCCCTCTTGCTGGCTACCGTCTCTTCGGCCCTCGTGATGGCTGCCGCCTCTCCGGCGATCGCCGGAGGACCGCTTATTATTTACGACCCGGCCACGCGTACTCCGTACCACTGGCCCGTCGGCGACGTGAACGTGTACATGGACTCGGGCACGAACGGATTTCTTACCAACGCGCAGTCGGACAACCTGACCACGAACGCGTTCACCGAGTGGGCGAACGTTCCCACGGCCTATTTCAGCGCCGTCAATGCAGGGAAGATCAAGCTCAACAACGTGGCCACCGACATCACGGCCGCGAACGCAGGTCAGGTGATCAGCACCGACGGTCATGACGTCCCGAACGGGGGCGGCATCTTCGTCATCTACGACACCGACGGAACCATCTGCAGCAACTTCTTCGGCTTTCCGCCGGGCGTGCTGGGGGTGGCGTCCCCGGAATTTGCGGAGGACGGTACGCCCAATATCACGGAAAGCTGGGTGGTGCTGAACGGAGCTGCCATCGATCCCAGCGATACGTCACCCTTTCCTGGGGCCTCGTTCGGGGGCGTGTACACGCACGAGTTCGGTCACACGATCGGCCTGGCCCATACGCAAACGAACGGATCAGCCCTTTTCTTCGCCGACAACATCGGACCGGGAAGTTGCTCCCCCCTGGCCAGTACGCCGGCCGTTTCCCAAATGGAGACGATGTATCCTTTCATCGATCCCACCCCGGTAACGGGAAGCGGTCTTTACGAGGCTACGGTCGAGCAGCTCGACGACGTGGCGGCGCTCTCGGACCTCTATCCGACGGCCGGCTGGCCGAACAACACCGCTACCGTCAGCGGCAAGGTTTTCCTGGGTGATGGCACGACCGAGGTCACCGGCGTCAACGTCATCGCCCGCAAGTTGACCGATCCCAACGGCAATTGCCTGTCCGCCATGTCGGGCAATTACACGCAAGGTGCCCTGGGTCCCGATGGGCGTTACACGCTCCACGGCCTCACCCCCGGTTCGCAGTATGTGCTCTACGTGGACAAGATCGTGCAGGGCGGCTTCAGCACCCAGCCGACCCCGACCGTGTTCATGGAGGAATACTGGAACGGAGCCCAGGAAAGCGGCAACGTGGACACGGATACGACCTGTTCTTACGTGCCCCTCAGCGCGGGAGCCGGTGCCACGGCTACGGCAAACGTCTCCCTCAACGTCGTCGAAGGCACCCTGGCGCTGGCGGATGACGACGCGGCGAAGGTGACCATTCCCAACGGATTTTCCTTTTGCGGGCAGCGCTATCACTCGGTCTGGGTGAACTCGAACGGCAACCTCACCTTTGGTTCCGGCGACACCAACCCCAATGCCACCGCCAACGGCTTACGGGTTGGAGCGCCTCGCATTTGCGGAGTGTGGGATGACCTGGATCCGTCGACGGGCGGGGTTATCGCGGCTCACCAAGAGGGCCAAAACTTCGTCATTCGTTTCCTGCAGGTGCCGGAAGTCTTCATCGGGGGACTGAACACCTTCACGATCACCCTCCGCCCCAACGCGACCATACGGGTTGACTACGGCGAAACGGCAACCTTTTTCAGTACGGTGGCCGGACGCAGCCCCGGCATGGGGGCTCCCGACCCTGGCCCCACGGATCTCAGCACCGCCCCGCAACCCATCACCGCCACGACCGTATACGAAGAGTTCTTCCTGGGTGACGATCTCACTAACCTGCACCTGGAATACTCGCCCTGCGGTACCGTGGTCGGCGTTGCGGACGAGGGTATCACCGCTCGAGGGCTGCGGAGCGCACCCAATCCCTTCCGGTCCTCGACCCTGATCAGCTTCGAGTTGCCAGAGGGCGGACTCGTCTCGCTGCAGGTCTTCGATATCTCGGGTCGCCATGTCGCCACTCTGGCTAACGAGAGACTCCCTGCGGGCAGTTACTCGATGCCTTGGTCAGGCAAGGACGCGGCGGGACAGGACGTATCTCCGGGTATCTACTTCTATCGCCTGGAGACGCCGAACCTACGGGAGACGCGGAAGGCCATTCGCATCGAATAAATCGAGGGTGGATGTGACCTGGATTCCGGATATGGACAAAGGTTCGTTTTGCGACGAGGGCGACCATCTCCGAGCCATCGGCTGGCTGCATCCCGATCATCCGTTTCCACGGGGCACTGTCCCCGAGGCATTCTTGGTTCGATTGAGAGAATTCGAGCGGCTCGTCTACGAATCCATGGAAGTTCTGAATTGGAGAGGAGGGCTTGGAGATCATGAGTGCGAGTTCTGTCCGCCCTCGGAAACCCGCCCCGACGGACTAGTACTGGGAGCAGTCTGGGGCCACGGACAATTTGGCGTTCCCCACGGGGACATCCTGTTCGGTGCGCCCCCGATGATCGTCCACTATGTCGAGGCGCATCAGTATCAGCCGCCGCAGGAGTTTGTGACGGCCGTTCTGGCCTCGCCCCTCCCCGACAGCGCCGAGTATCGTGACGCAATTCAGCGCTACCTACCTCGGCCCCGACCCTGAGCGAACTTGGCGGAGGACTGCTCATGAAAATGTCCGCGGCCAGAAAAGCGGAGCGAAGTCAAAATGCGTGAGTTCCCTTCGCTCATTGGAAAACTCAGCTTCGTCATCAGAAGCAAACTCTTTCAGACCCTGGCATTGTCATTAGTTGTTGTTTGTTCACTCGCAATCTCTTCGGTTTCAGTGGCAGCCGTTCTCCGGGATTCCGTATTGACTCCAACCTGGACATGGGACTTCGCGCGAGAGAATTGCGTATGCGAACCGTGTAGCCTAGGTTGTTCTCCGGGTGACCAAACGCCGCGCGATTTCAACTTGGTATTTGTACTCGAACCGCCAATTTTCTGGTCTTTGGTGACGCCCTACGGTGGCCAGCCACTGGGAGATGTTCCTCTTGATAGCGTGGCAGTCGCTCCGGACAGTGGCTATGTGGGTTCAATAAATGCGATCGACAACGAGGAGTTGACGATTGGTCATACTTATGTTTTACGAACCATGGGGGGAGGGCACGCCCTGATTACGCCTTTGAGCCTTTCACTCTCCAATGGAATGACTTTTCTCTACAAGTTCCAGCCAGATGGAACCGGAATTTTTATCCCTGGCGCGCCAGTCGCGAGAACAACTTGGGGAAACATAAAGGTGAAGTATGGGAGAGGAAAGGTACCCTAAAATGAAAATCGCAAGTCACGCTGTGGTGGCCCAAAGAGCCGTGGCTCATACCTGGCAGCCGCTCCTGGTTGCTGCTTTCATTTGTGTGGCTTCCCAGTCTAATGCCACGATAATCGAGAATCCCCCGACGGGATGCAGCTACACGCCATACAGCCAGACCCCTGCACCCTTCAATAAGATCTTCAAGTTATACTTCACATCATCCGTCACGGATAGCGTTGGCACAGGTTGGTCCCAGTCAGAAATCTCAACGTTTGCTGGTCTAGCCCACAACAGTCAGGGAATTGGGACGTTCGATCGAGTGTGGAACTACTATTGTCTTGGAGATCAAGCCACCTCAAGCGATTCAGTTTATTTTTACGTTTCAGGTTGGCACTCAGACATAGGCATATTTGTCTATAATCAAGATGACTTCACCTGTCGCGGTGGTTCTTGTACGCCCTTCAATCTTGAATGTAACTGTTGGGCCTCATATTCAGGAGGCACGAATAAGTTCACGCTTGGCGTTTCGTGTAACGGTGATAAGTATTCTCCTCAATATACAGCCGGTTCCGGATTCGCTCACGAATTGCAACATCTCACAGACTACATAAATAAGAATAGCATAGTGGATGTAGCTTTCTCGGAATTTCTTTCAACCGGGGCGGAACGGTTGATCGGCGATACCTGGAGCGAAGGCCATGGGGAGAACCCCACAGAGTACGACTACAGTTTAATGGGAACAAACAGCAACAACTTCTCGTGTGGGCCACGTGGAGAGTTGGATTGCAAGTATGATTTGTTTCGTCTTTTCAACGCATACCTTTATCAGCATTTTCGTGGCTCTGTAGCTTCAGACGATGCCGTCTACAGGATGGTGCGATACGTGGAGAATGGGCAACACATTCAAGATCTCAGAGCGCTTGGCAATGTCCTCATGGATCCCCCTCTCAGTGGCAGAATCCCGGGAACTACGCCCAATCAGAAAGTGGGGAATCTTTACCAGCGCTTTGCGATGGCCCGGTACGCAAACGACAACACTTATGCGGGCGGCATTTACGGTTTTGGGGCCGTGTCCGCAAGGAGTTTTCGTGTGTTCGAGTGGGTGAACTCAGGGCTGGATCGAAAACGCGTTGTTCCACCGGTTTTCCTAATTGGCGATGCCATGGATGACACGTCGCCACACGCGATGACAAGCTGGACAGATCCAGTACAGCCGTCGGCCGGATCCGAGCCTTTTCGTGTCCTGACGACCGGGAGCGATTATTATCTGTTTCTTGCGGACAGTTCACTGATCAATCATGGCTGTTCGCGAGATCTCAGTATTCGAATCCGGGGTACCGAAACCGTTCCCACAAATCAGGACTTCAGAATCGGGTACATGGTGTTTAATGGCAACGACTCGACGCTCTATGACAATGCCCTTACAGGCGTTGTGGAAACAGTCCCCGTCACGATCTCAGGCAATACGCTCGATACTCAGTTCACGATAAGCGACTTTGGAGCCCTGAAGAAGGGCGTCGTATTGGTGTTCTCCATGGTGGAGGCAAACCTTTCCGCTGGCTTTAGCAGCTCGGGCCTAGTTAAGGACATGGACTACGAGCTGACTTATCAGCTTGTTCCTGACACTCTGACAACTCCAGGAAATTACGCAAGCCTTGGCAGCGCGATGTCTGCAAGTTGCACGGGGGATGTCATCATTCTCACGACGAATGGAAACGAGGGTTCGTACTCTCCCTTCTATCTCGCGAAGGATATTCTGATTACGGGGGAGTCGGGAGAAATGCCTGTAATCAATGGGATGTGCACGTTGCAAAAAGGAGAGGTGCGCCGATTAAAGCTGAAGGATGTATCTGGAAACTGGAGTGTTGTGAAGACTGGCCTACTGCAGAGTGACAATGTAACCGTGCGGGATTGCGTGCTTATGGGTCGGGGGAGTGCGGCGGGATCGCGCGGGGTTGGTTACAACGATGGAAATGTTACTTTCATCAATTGCACGGTAGATAGTGTAAAGGAGTTGGCATACCCAAATTTCTTCGGCGGATCTTACTCGGGTCGGCTTAGATTTGAGAATTGTCATCTCTTTGGGGAGCGGGGATTTTATCTGGAGCTGGGTGGAAAGACGGAACTCATAAAATCAACAATGCTGAGGCTTTACGGAAGTGGTGGCTATGCATTTGACCTAGCCAACGGCAGGGACGCGCGCATTGAGCAGTCAATTGTTGGGGGATTCAATCCGGTCTTTAGCGCATGTCCAACCGATGTAGTTGAACACAATATTTTGTATAATTACTCCTCACTTGGTTGTGGCAGCATAAGTTCGTCTACGAACCTATTAAATACGACTGACCCCGAATATCCTCTTTTTTGCCATGCTCGCGAAAACAAAGTGAAGCAGTACTCGTTGCGGATTGATTCTCCTGCGGCCGCAGGCAACAATAGCTTCGGTTTGGATATCGGAGCTGATGGAGTGGAATGCGCGTGGGGTTCCCTTGCCCGAAGCACAACAATGAAGGCTGACGTCGTGGGCACCGTCCTCGAGGATTTGACGGTGCCTTCTGGAAAGACGCTCACGATGAAGGAGGGGTCCAGCCTGAAATTCGATGAGAACGACAATTCGGGGGGTGGCAGTGACACAGAGAATGAGCTCCTGATTATTGGTTCCCTGGATGTCGACGGGACCGCAGCGAAGCCGGTCCGCTTTACCTCCTCGCTCGCCTCGCCCAGCGAAGGGGAATGGGCGGGTGTTGTCGGAAAATCGGGTGGTTACGTGGACATTGACCATGCTGACATTCAGTACGGAAAAACAGGCCTGAGGAGCGAGAGTGGAGTCAATAGCCTGAAGCTTACGAATAGTCTTCTGGCAAACAACCAAGTGACTGACGTTACTGCAGCCGGAAATAGCGGAGCAGTGATCACGCTCACCGGCAACACGCTTACGGTGGGTTCCGGATCCGGAATAGTCGTGATGGCCTCCAAGGCAACTGTGAGTGGGAACACAATTACCGGAAATGGGTCCACTATCTACGGAATCGATCTTGAGGCGGAATCGTCAGATCAACTGATCTCGGGGAACACGGTGCAGGATGTTTCTGCCGGTCCTGCTCTTTACGTTGGGGGAGCCAGTGGGGCGGCGAACAAGATCCCTTCAGTACGAAAGAACATCCTGAGGAACTCCTTGCAAGGGATCAAGGTTGTGACCAGTAAGGCTGCGATCGGGGCGCCGGACTCGAGTTCAGAGAAGAATACAATCACGGGTAACAGCGTTGGAATTTCTTGCGAGGGCTCAAATGCGAAGCCAACAATTCGGTCGAATGATATTTCTTCGAATACGACGCACGGAATCGTGGCGAAGAGTAGTGCGAACCCAGATGTGGGCAAGTCTTTAAGTCTTGGTGGGAACAAGATTGTGAACAATGGAACGTACTGCATTTACAATCGCAATACATCAGGGACGATCAGTGCACAAGGAAACTTTTTAGGAACGACCACGGGATGTCCATTGCCGACATGTTTCAGTGGTAACGTCGATATTTCAGATTGGTTATGTACTGCGCCGTTTAGCGTTGATATCCCTATGGAGGCCTTACCGAGAAAACCCCAGGGATTCCGAGTTCAGGGGTTTTCGCCGAATCCGACACATGCCGGCGGACGTCTTAAGTTCACTTTGGACCGCGGAATGGCGGATCTTGACGTTGAGGTCTTTGACGTTACTGGTCGACGCGTAAGGGAGGTTAGCCACCTGCAGGTTGGGCCGGGAGACCACGAGGTTGCGTGGTTTGGAGACGATCAACAACAACGTCCCGTGCAAAGTGGAATCTACTTCCTACGGGTGCATGCAGATGGAATCCAAGATGAAACCATCAAGGTTTTGGTGGTGCGCTAGGAGCACTGGAGGTCCAAATGAGAGCAAAAACCCTGACAATAATGCTTGCCATCCTTGGTATATTTCTGGTTGGTGAAAAGGCGAGGGCGGATGTCCTGACGATATCTCCTGAGAATACAGCGATCATGGCAGCGGAGGGAGACGACTGGACCCGCGTGGCCTTGGAATTTGATGTCTCAGGGATGGAGCTTGGCGAAGGAAAGGGGGTGTTATGGGCCTATTTGGAATGGCCGATTATTGATAATTCCCCCGGAGAGAAGGAGTTTTTTGCCTTCCCAATTGTCGCGAGTTGGAGCCCAGAGCAAGCAACATCCGCGTCGGGGTCGGTCGTTCGAGACGCTGATCCAGTCGCTGATTGGCTGCTCTCATCGGAACTGAAGCAGGAAATTGGCTCCGTGCTTCGATTGGATCTCAGATACTTGGTTTCAGACTGGGGGTCTGGAGTAAGGGGAAATTACGGCATTGTTGTTGCCGTGGCAAACATTCCAAGTGGAGTCCTTGAGTCTCAACTTGGCAATGCGAGGCTCGTAGTAGGTTTTGGATCCTTGGGGGATTGAAAGCACTTTCATCCAGTTACCGGTCCATCAGTCGGGTTGTTTATGCTTTAAGTCCGAACCACTTTCTTGCGAGCAACCTTCTTTCGAGCCATGAATTACGTCCTTTCAAAGAGGGGACAACTATTTAAGGGCAATGTTCAAAGGAGGTCAAGAAGAAGCCGAGGAACGACCCCGCATCCATACGTACTGTCTCCCGATCTTCCGAACCCCCTTGCGCGACAGAATGCTCATGAGCGATTGGCGCTTGATCCCAAGTCTCTTCGCGGCTGCGCTTAACGGATCGGTGGCGTTTTGAATCTTGGGATCGTTCATCAAGGCAACAAGGGCTTGCGGTTCGTGTCCTTGCCCGCGGGGTGGTACCTTGCGGCGATAACGCTGTGGCCCCCAGAATTCCCTTAGGGCAGCCTTCACGGTCTGAGGACCTACCCCGTTCTCTTTGGCGATACGTCGAATTCTGGTCTCAGGCTCACCGCGACTTTGCTCGAAGGCACGAGCATATTGCTCGGGCTTGCTGGGGCCAGACTCCTGAAGAGAACGCAGCTGTACATAGGGTCCGCGCAGGATGCACCAATGGCTCATTCTCCTCTGCAAGGAAGTCTTGGGAACCCCTAGCTCCTTGGCAACCGCTGCCACGACCGCGCCGGATTTCCAGCGCCCGTTGCGGTTCAGGAGTTTCACCAACCTCTTCTTTCCTCAAAACTGGCGGTGTCGAATTCACGTCGATACCATTAAGCCCCGCATGAAGTCTCGAGCTTTGCCCGAACAACTTGCTCAGAAACACCGAGCTTCTTGGCGGTCCTCTCGACTTTGGACCTGGGATCGCCCGTCAACTCAGCGTAGCTTTTGACGATTCGGCTCTGCTGAGAGGCGAGTACTCTCCTGTGCTCGCGGTCGTCGATGACGTACGCACTCCGAATAATGCGGCGGCGACTCATTCGATGAAGCAGGGCTATGTTTGAAATCCCGAGCTCGGAACTCAGAATGCGGATCCGCAGAGGATCGCGCCAAAGGCCGTTGTCGTTGAGAAGCTGAAGTAGAGTTTGGTTGGTGAACTTCACGTTACAAACGGTCCAACTATGTTTGTCCTCTGAAGGAGGGATTATTAAATAGAAGGGCGTTCCGTTCTTCTCGAATTCGGCGGCTTAGATGCACTTATCGGGAGGAGCGATAGCGAGCCTTCAGCGCGCCCAATGTGGAAACTTGAACGTCTACTGGCCCGCAGCCGGTGGTTCCTCTGCCCGGCAGCTGGCTGCACGCGGAAAGTAGCGATTCTTTACGGCGGCAGGATATTCGCGTGCAGGCATTGTCACCAATTGACTTATGCTAGCTGTCGAGACGATTCCAGTGGTCGGGCACTAATGCGGGCGGACAAGATCAGGAGACGCCTCGGATGGGAATCGGGTATTGCCAATGGCCACGGTGAAAAACCGAAGTGGATGCGATGGCGGACCTTCCAGCGGCTAACAGCTCATCATGACGACTCGCCGAAAGATCCATGGTTGAGTTTCTATCTAGGTTTGATGTTTTAGAAGGTCTCATAGAGTGATTGAAGAGCTTCGGAAATGAGAAGAGCTCTGGTCAGAAGCTCCTAAGACGCTGAGCTTCTGGGAACAACCCCGCCGTTCCTTGCACTTTGAAGGATTTTTACACTAAAACCAACATCCATTATTTTTATTATTGCAGGGACCGATCCGTTCTGCGACGATGTCGGTGACCCGCCCGAATGTTGGCGCGTCCCTGAGTCGAGATGGATCCTCGATTCAGAACAGACATCTACGTAAACAATAGCGGACCTCGGCCCCGTCATCGCCTCAAAGGTTCCGCAACGAGGAATACATCATGAAGCTGAAGCATCAACTTGTCCTGGGAGCCATCGCTCTCATGGCGGCGATCACGCTCGTGGCCTTCCCCCTCCAAGGCGTGTTCGCCGCCAAGCCGTCATCC
>Ga0075418_10002156_pt1 | contig 22448 bp, 15 predicted proteins | sample SoiMetdeltSBSDD2_FD_81776 | JGI IMG/M metagenome (GOLD analysis project Ga0075418, IMG submission 81776) | Bulk soil microbial communities from a Populus tree surrounding site in Tennessee, USA - Soil MetaG P. deltoides SBSDD2 | ecosystem: Environmental > Terrestrial > Soil > Tree plantation...
ACACCGCGGGCCCCGCCGGCGCGGACGTGGAGACCTCGCGCCACCCCTCCGCCGGCGCGGGCGGCGCGCCGAACACCAGGAGCCGGCCTCCCGGTTCCACGAGAGGCTCCAGGGCACGGAGGGACAGGCGCAGCCCCCGGACCGTGACGTTGGCGGCGGGGGGGCCGGTGTAGGCGTCGTGCCGCTGCCGGAGCACGCGGATGTCCTCCCGGCCCCCGGCGCGGGCCGCCTCGCGCAGGAAGGCCCACCTCTTCGCGCGCGGCTCGAGGAGGGTGGCCGCGCGGTGCGGCTCCAGGAGGGAGAAGACCAGCCCCGGCGACCCGTTTCCGGACCCGACGTCCAGCAGGCTCCCCGGGCCCAGGAGCGGGAGGGCGGTGAGCGCGGGGGCCACCAGGACGCGCACGCGCTCGGCGGGCGTGGCCGCGCCGGTCAGGTTGACCCGGCGGCTCCAGGCCGCGAGGAGGTCCAGGTAGCGGGCCAGGGCGTCCAGGGCGGGCGGCCCCAGCCCCAGGGCCAGGAGCTCCTCCCGGTGGCCGCCCGGCGCCCTCAGCCGCCGGCCTCCGGCTCCGCGCGCGCCACAGTCACCCGCCGGTCGGCGCCCTCCCCCACGCTGAAGGTCCGCAGCCCCGGCTCCTCGGAGACCACCATGTGCACGATCCGCCGCTCGTAGGAGTTCAGCGGACGGGTCTCCCGCGGCCGGCCGTCGAGGCGCACCGCCTGGGCGAGGGCCCGGGCCTCGGAGCGCAGGCTGTCGTCCCGCTGCTCCCGGTAACCCGGGCAGGCCAGGACCACGCGCTGCCGGGACCCCGGCCGGGTCGCCGCGCGTTGGAGGAGGTGCTCCAGGGCCCGCAGCACCTCACCGTCCTCCTCGAGCAGCAGGGTGCAGCCCGGGCCCTCCACGCGCACCGTCAGCACCCCCTCGCCCTCCTCGACCTCCGCGGCCAGATCCACACCCGCCGCCTCCGCCAGGGCGCGGACCAGGGCGCGCAGGAGCGGCCCCGGCGCCGACGGCGCGCCGGCAGCCCCCGGGGGAGCGGCGCCGCGGGCGGCCCCCGTCTCCATGAGCACCGCGATGCGGGCCAGCGTGCCCGAGGTCCCGTGGGCGCCCGGCGTCCCCGCCTCGAGAACCACGTAGCGCAGCCGCTCCACGGGCAGGCCGAGCGACCGCGACGCCGCGGCCAGCGCCTCCGGCACGTCCTTCCCCGTGAAGGCGCGATCGCTCATCGCCGGCGCTCCTTGCGGCCGTCCTCGGCCCCGGCATGCACGATCCTCAGGGTCACGCCCTGCTGGAGGATGGAGCAGAGGTTGGAGGCCAGCCAGTAGAGGTTCAGCCCCGCGGGCGCCGCGAAGAACATGACCATGAGCACCACCGGCATGATCATCATCATCCGCGCCTGGGCGGGATCCATGGCCGTGGGCGTCATCTTCTGCATCACGAACATCGAGGCCCCCATCAGGAGCGGGGTGATGAAGAGGGGGTCCTTCTGGCTGAGGTCGGGGATCCACAGGAAGGGCGCGCCCTTGAGCTCGATCGAGACCTGGAGCACGCGGTAGAAGGCGATGAGGAACGGCATGGTGAGGAGGAGGGGCAGGCAGCCCACCATCATCTGGGTGCCCATGCTCATCCCGTGCCGGGCGTAGAGGGCCGACACCTCCTTCTGCATTTCCTGGCGCCGGGGGTCGAGGGCCGGCACCTTCCGGTACCGCTCCTGGATGACCCGCATCTCCGGGGCCAGCTTGGCCATCTTGATCCCGTTGGCGATGCTGTAGTGCCGCAGGGGCGCCATGACCAGGTTGATGAGGACGGTCAGCGCCACGATCGACCATCCGTAGTTGCCGACGTGGCCCTGGACCCAGCGCAGGAGATTCATGAGGGCCAGCACGATGGGCCCGATCCAGTCGCCCACGGGGACGACGCGCGCCAGGTCGTGGCCGGCCGCGGCCAGCGCGTGGTGGTCCTTCGGGCCCACGTAGAGCAGGGCGGGCTCGCGTCCCGCGCCCAGGTCCAGGGCCACCTGGGGCAGCGCGTGCGGTTTGCCGTCCTCGCCGGGCGGGAGGGCCACCGTGCGCAGCTCCACTGCGCCTTGCCCGCCGGGCGGCACCCAGAGCGCGGCGAAGTAATGGCCTTCGACCCCCGCCCACCGGACCGGCCCGAGCGTCAGCGCCGGCCCCGGGGCGCCCGCGGCGTGCCGCTCCACGCCCTTCTCGGTGAACGCCACCGCCTGGGGGCCCTGGTAGCCCTGTACCTCCGTCTCCGCCACCGTGGGGTTGCCGAGCCCCGGGCCCCACGTGATCTTGCGCGGGAGCTCGCGGCCGCCGCGGCGGACGGAGGCGGACACGCCTACCACGAAGCCCCGGGCCCCCACCCGCAGGGTCTTCTCCGCCTCCACGTCGCCCTCGGCGTAGCGGAACACCAGCGCCGCCTCCTGCGTTCCCCGCAGGACCAGCGTCTCGGTCGAGGGCAGGAAGAGCGCCTCCCGCAGGCGGTCGTCGAGGGCGGAGTCGCCGGTCTCGATGTCGAGCGGACGCGGCGCGCCGGGCACCGTCTGGACCATCTCCTCGGGTTTGCCGCGGGCGTCGCGGTAACGCTCCAGCCGCCACGATACGAGACGGGCCCCGCGGTTCGTGAAGGCCAGCGTCGTGTCTTCCGCCTGCACCTCCACCCGCCGCTCCCTGGAGTCCGCCACCGAGGGAACCGGCGTGGAGACGACCGCCGGTGCCGGCGCGGACGATGCGAGCGCCGGGCCTGGCGCGCTGGCGGCCGCATGCGGAGAGGCGACGGCGGCCGGCGGCCGGGGAGCGGCCGGGGGCGGCGGGGCGAACAGCAGCTGGTAGGCCGTGAGGACCAGCAGCGACAGCGCGACCGCGAGCAGGAGACGCCGTTCTTCCATTCGCTCCTCTAGGGTACCGGGTCGATGCCGCCCGGCCGGAACGGATGGCAGCGGAGGACGCGTCCGATCGCCAGCCGGAGGCCACGGCCGGCCCCGTAACGCCGGATGGCCTCCTCGGCGTAGACGCTGCAGCTGGGAAGGTACCGGCAGTACCCGCCCACCAGGGGAGAAAGGGTCACGCGGTAGGCCTCAAGCGCGACGAGGAGCGCCCGGGCCCCGGCGCGAGGCGGGTCGGGAGGCCAGCCTTCGGAGGCATTCACGGTACTCACTCTCCACTTCCCCCTGGGACCGCCCGACGATCTCGCGCTTGGCCACGAGCACCACGTCCAGGCCGGCGGCGACGGCGCGCTTGTTCTTTCGGAAGCTTTCGCGGAGGAGCCGCCGGGCGCGGTTGCGCTCGACCGCGCCGCCCACCCTGCGCCCGGCCGCCAGGCCCAGGCGGTGGTAGGGCTGTCCGTTCTCCACGGCCAGGAGCAGGAAGGACGCGCAATCGACGCGGGCCCCGCGGCGGAAGACGCGGCGGTACTCGGCGCCGCTGCGGAGCCTCTCCCGGGGACGCAGCCGCGCCCCTGCCGCGGCCGCCATCCCGCGGTCAGGCCCCGATCCGCTTCCGTCCCTTGTGCCGCCGACGCTTGAGCACGAGGCGGCCGCCCTTGCTCCTCATGCGCACCAGGAAGCCGTGGGTCCGCTTCCGTTTCCGGTTGTTGGGCTGGAAGGTCCGCTTCATCGCTTCAAGTTCCCCCGGTGCCCGGGGCCCGACCGAAGGGTCGTCGCCACGGGAAAGTTTCGAGTCTACGGAATGGCCCGCGGGCTTGTCAAACCCGGAGCCCCGGAGGCGGACCGGAACCTTGTTTGTCCGGGTCGCCGTGTGATAACTTTGGGGCCTCGTTCGGGGGCGTCTTTACCTGGCGTTTTCAAGCCGACGACGACGCTTTTTCCACAGGTGTTGAAATCTTTGTGCAAAAAGGGCTTATGGGCACGGGCCTCCTGTACGGCCCGTGGCTAAAGACGTAAGTCCTTTCTTGTGTGCGTGTTGCCTGACCGTCTGCCTTGGAGGCCTGTCTCGTGAATCCGTGGGATGAAGTCCTCGCCAAGGTGGAGACCAAGGTCAATCGCCATAGCTTCGCCACGTGGTTCCGCCCCACCCAGTTCCTCCGCCAGGACGGTAGGAGCCTGCTGGTGCGCGTGCCGAACCCGCAGTTCAAGGAGTGGTTGGCGAAGAACTACCACGGGGTGATCGTCGAGGCCCTGTCGGAGGTGGGGCGGAGCGACCTCCAGATCGCGTTCGACTGCGAGCCCGACGTCGCCGCTGCCCCCGAGGGCACGCAAGACCGCGAGGTGCCGGCGCTGGCGTCCCTGAACCCGAAGTACACCTTCGAGAGCTTCGTGGTGGGATCGTCGAACCAGTTCGCGCACGCGGCCGCCCGCGCGGTGGCCGAGATCCCCAGCAAGTCCTACAACCCGCTCTTCCTGTACGGTGGCGTGGGTCTGGGCAAGACCCACCTCATGCACGCCGTCGGGCACTACATCCAGGCGCGGAGCCGGCAGCTGAACCTCGTCTACATCTCCTCCGACCGCTTCATCAACGAGATGATCAACGCCATCCGCTTCGACCGGCTGCCCGCCTTCCGGCAGAAGTACCGGACCATCGACGTGCTGCTCGTGGACGACATCCAGTTCATCGCGGGCAAGGACCGCACCCAGGAGGAGTTCTTCCACATCTTCAACGCCCTTCACGACGCGCAGAAGCAGATCGTGATCTCCAGCGACTGCCCGCCCCGCCAGATCCCGACCCTGGAGGAGCGGCTGCACAGCCGTTTCGAGTGGGGCCTGATCGCCGACATCCAGCCCCCCGACATCGAGACCAAGGTCGCCATCCTGCGCAAGAAGGCCGAGGCGGAGAGGGTGGAGATCCCCGAGAACGTCGCGCTGTTCATCGCGAGCAAGGTGCGCACGAACATCCGCGAGCTCGAGGGGAGCCTCATCCGGCTCATCGCCTATGCCAGCCTCACCGGCCGCGACATCGACCTCGGCCTGGCCCAGGAGATCCTCCGCGACCTGCTCCACACGGACGACAAGCCCATCACGATCGAGATGATCCAGAAGTTCGTGGCCGACCACTACAACGTGAAGCTGGCGGAGCTCAAGGCCAAGAACAACTCCAAGGCGGTGGCGGTGCCGCGTCAGATCGCCATGTACCTGACCAAGACCCTGACCCACGCCTCGCTTCCCGAGATCGGGAAGGGCTTCGGGGGCAAGCACCACTCGACGGTGATCCACTCCGTGCGCAAGATCGACACCCTGCGCAAGCGCGATCCCGAATTCGACAGGCTCATCAACAGCTTCGTGCAAGCGTTCCGATGAGGTTAGCGGCCTTTTGCACCGCGCGCCGGCACAATGGAGCGATGCCGCCCGCCCGCGCGGCCGCCGTGCACAACGCGGACGCCCGTCGACAGCTCGCCTGCACAGGAACACCCACAGCGCAACCGCGGCCGGAGCGCGCGCTTGCGGGCATTTCCGGCGTTTCCGCAAGACCTCTTCAAGATGTAGTGAAAGTCCATTTGAAGAGAAACACCTGGAGGTAGGAGGAATGGAGATCAAGGCCCGCAAGAGCGACCTCGTGAGGGAGCTCCACCTCGTCCAGGGAATCGTGGAGCGCAAGAACTCCATCCCCATCCTGTCCAACGTCCTCGCCGAGGCTCGTGGGGGCGAGGTGCGCATCTCGGCCACGGATCTCGAGGTGTCGCTGCGGTGCGGATGCCCGGCAGAGGTGGTGACCGAGGGGGCCATCACGCTCCAGGCCAAGAAGCTCTACGAGATCACGCGGTCCCTGCCGGAGAGCGAGGTGAGGCTGCGGGTGCTGCCGGACTCCTGGGCCGCCATCGACTGCGAGAAGGTGTCGTTCAAGATGGCCGGCCTGCCCAAAGAGGACTTTCCCGCCCTGCCCGAGGCGCGGCCCCGGGGCGGCGTGGAGATACCCGGGGAGGTGCTGAGAGACCTGATCGCCCGCACCTCCTTCGCCATCACGGCCGAGGACGCCCGCTACTACCTGGCGGGCGCGCTCCTCCTGCTGGACAAGGAGGGCGCGGGCATGGTGGCCACCGACGGGCACCGGCTCTCGTACGCGCACCGCAAGGCCGCCCTGAAGGTGGCCGAGCCGCAGCGCATCCTGGTGCCGCGCAAGGCGATCCACGAGCTGGCCCGTCTGCTGGAGACGGAGGAGAGCGTGACCTTCCAGCAGGTGGAGAACCACCTGGTGTTCACCGCCGGGGGCCGGACGCTGGCCTCCAAGACCGTGGAGGCGCAGTTCCCCGCCTTCGAGAAGGTGATCGCGGTGGTCGGGGACAAGACGGTGGTCGTGGGCCGGGAGGCCCTGGCCACGGCCATCCGGCGGGTGAGCCTGCTCTCCTCCGAGCGCAGCCGCGCGATCAAGCTGTCCCTCGAGCCGGGGAAGCTGGACCTGCAGGCCTCCTCGCCCGACCTGGGCGAGGCGCGCGAGTCCATGCCGGCCGAGTACAAGGGCGGCGCCGTGGAGATCGGCTTCAACGCCCAGTACCTCCTGGATTTCCTGGGAGCGGCCGCCACCGACGAGGTGACGGTGGAGCTGAAGGATCACGAGAGCCAGGGGGTCTTCCGGCCCCGCGGCGGGACCGAGGTGGACTATCGTTACGTCGTGATGCCCATGCGCCTGTAGTGAGGTCCGTGCGTGTGGGTTGAGCGGCTGGAGGTGGCGGAGCTGAGGAACATCGAGAGTGCGGAGCTGGTCCTGGGGAGCGGCCTCAACGTGCTCGTGGGGCGAAACGCCCAGGGCAAGACCAGCCTGCTGGAAGCCGTGGGCCTGCTGGCCCGCGGCCGGTCCTTCCGCACCGAGCAGACGGCCTCCGCCATCCGCAAGGGAGCCGACGCCCTGCGCGCGCGGGGCACCGCACTTGCGAGCGGCCACACCTCCCGCCTCGAGGTGGAGGTCCGGTCGGGCGCGCGCCGCTACCGCCTGGACGGGCGTGACGTGACCCCCCGCGAATACCAGGGCCGGCTGGAGGTGGCGGTCTACGCGACGGACCGGCTGCGCGTGATCCGGGGGCCGATGCGCGAGCGCCGGGCCCTGCTGGACCGCGGGGCCTCCGTGCTCTGGCCGGCCTACCGGCAGGCGGCGCGTGACTACGAGCGGGTGCTCGCCCAGCGCAACGCGGCCCTCGAGGCGGGCCGGCAGGACGTCGAGGCGTGGGACGAGCGGTTCATCGAGCTCGGGGCCCGCCTGCGGCACCGGCGGGGCGTCTACGCGCAACGGCTGCGCGCGGCGCTGCGCAACGGCGGCGGCTTCCCGGGGGCGGCTGAGGCCTACGACCTCGCCACCCTTCCCGAGGCCGCAGGCGACGAGGAGGGCCAACGGGCGGCGCTGCGGCACGAGTTGCGTCGGGCGCAGGGCGAGGAGCGGCGCGCGCGACGCAGCCTGGTCGGACCCCATCGGGACGCGGTCGCCCTCCGGGTGGACGGGGAGGATGCCGCGGAGAAGGCCTCCTCGGGGCAGGCGCGGAGCCTGCTCCTCGCGCTGACGCTGGCCGCGATCGAGGTGTACCGCAAGGAGCGCGGAGACGCCCCCGTGGCCCTGCTGGACGACCTGGACTCGGAGCTGGACGAGGAGCGCCTGCTGGCGCTGTGTCGGGGCGTCGCGGAGCGGGGTCAGGCCCTCGTGACCACGGCCCATCGGGACTGGGTCTCGCGTCTGCCGGGACCGGCCCGCGTCTTCGAGGTGACGGACGGACGGGTGCGGGCGGCATAAGGGAGGGTTCCCCGGGGCTCATGACCGACGACATCAAGACGGTGGAGGCGGAGGCGGAGTACGACGCGGGAGCCATCCGCGTCCTGGAAGGCCTGGAGGCGGTGCGGGTCCGCCCCGCGATGTACATCGGCTCGACGGCCGAGGCCGGCCTGCACCACCTCGTCTACGAGGTGGTGGACAACTCCGTGGACGAGGCCCTGGCCGGCTACTGCACGGAGATCAACGTCACCATCCACATCGACAACTCCGTCACCGTCGTCGACAACGGCCGCGGCATCCCCGTGGGCCCCCACCCCACGGTGCCCGGGATGGACGCGGCCGAGGTGGTGTTGACCAAGCTCCACGCGGGCGGCAAGTTCGACAAGAAGTCCTACAAGGTCTCGGGCGGCCTCCACGGGGTGGGCGTCTCGGTCGTCAACGCCCTCTCCGACAGCCTGGAGGTGGAGATCTGGCGGGACAAGAAGGTCTACCGCCAGAGCTACGCCCGGGGCACGCCCCAGGGCGCCCTCGAGAACACCGGGGTCACCGACAAGCGCGGGACCAAGATCCGCTTCAAGCCGGACGGCACCATCTTCGAGACCACCGCCTTCAGCTTCGACACGCTCTCCCAGCGGCTGCGCGAGCTGTCCTTCCTGAACCGCGGGATCCTCATCGTGCTGGAGGACGAGCGGGACGGGAAGAAGAACCGCTTCCAGTACGAGGGCGGGATCGCGTCCTTCGTGGAGCACCTCAACCGGAACAAGGAGACGCTCCACCCGCGCCCCATCCTCATCGAGGGCGTGCGCGAGGGCGTGCAGGTGGAGATCGCCCTCCAGTGGAACGACGGCTACGCGGAGAACATCTACTCCTTCGCCAACAACATCAACACCCACGACGGCGGCACGCACCTGGTGGGCTTCAAGAGCGCGCTCACGCGCTCGCTCAACAACTACGCCACCTCCTCCGGCCTGGGCAAGGACATGGGGGAGCCGCTGCAGGGCGAGGACGCGCGGGAGGGACTGTGCGCGGTCATCAGCGTCAAGGTCCCCAACCCGCAGTTCGAGGGCCAGACCAAGGGCAAGCTCGGCAACTCCGAGGTGAAGGGGATCGTGGAGAGCCTGATGGGGGACCGGCTCTCCGCCTTCTTCGAGGAGACTCCGGCCGTCGCCAAGCGGATCGTCTTCAAGGTGCTGGAAGCGGCCCGGGCGCGGGAGGCGGCCCGCAAGGCGCGGGACCTCACGCGCCGAAAGGGGGCCCTGGACGGGGCCGGGCTGCCCGGCAAGCTGGCCGAGTGCCAGGAGCGCAACCCCGAGCTCTCCGAGCTCTACCTGGTGGAGGGCGACTCCGCGGGCGGCTCAGCCAAGCAGGGCCGGGACCGGCAGTTCCAGGCCATCCTGCCCCTCCGGGGCAAGATCCTGAACGTGGAGAAGGCCCGCCTGGACAAGACCCTGGCCAGCGAGGAGATCCGCAACATCATCACCGCGCTGGGCACCGGGGTGGGCGCGGACGACTTCGACGTCACCAAGCTCCGCTACCACCGGATCATCATCATGTGCGACGCCGACGTGGACGGGAGCCACATCCGCACCCTGCTCCTGACCTTCTTCTACCGGCAGATGAAGGAGCTCATCGAGCGCGGCCACCTCTACATCGCCCAGCCGCCGCTGTACAAGGCCAAGGTGGGGAAGACCGAGCGCTACTTGAAGGACGACCACGAGCTGAACGCCTTCCTCATGGAGCGGGCGGTGGAGAAGCGCAAGGTCCGCCTGGCCGGCGGCCAGGAGATCGACGGACCGCGGCTCATCCGCCTCCTGGACCGCATGGTCGGCTACTCCAAGCTCGTGGCCATGGTGGAGAAGAAGGGCACCCCGCGCGTCCTGGTCGAGCTGCTGCTGAAGGGCCAGGTCAAGGACGCCGACGCCTTCACGGACAAGACGCGCCTGCAGGAGCTGATCCGGCCGCTGCGCGCCACGGGAGCGGACGTGGTGCTGGAGAAGGACGAGGAGCACGGCGTCTTCGAGATCGTCCTGCAGCACGGCACCGACGGCCAGACCCGCGAGGTGCGGGTGGGAGACGAGTTCGTCACCTCGCCCGAGTACAAGGCCCTCTACTCCGCCTACGAGGAGTTCCGCGACCTCGACGAGCCCCCGCTGGTGGTGGTGGACGGCGGGGAGACGCCGGTGGCCAACCGCGAGGCGCTGCTCACGCTCTTCCTGGCCGAGGGCCAGCGCGGCGTCAGCATCCAGCGCTACAAGGGCCTGGGCGAGATGAACGCCGACCAACTGTGGGAGTCCACAATGGACCCCGCCACCCGCCGCCTACTCCAAGTCCGCCTGGAGGACGAGGAGGTGGCGGAGAACATCTTCACCACCCTGATGGGCGACGCCGTGGAGCCCCGCCGGATCTTCATTGAAGAGAATGCCCTGAACGTCCGTAACCTCGACATCTGAGCATGGCAGGAACCGAGCAGGATCCCCCGGTAGCGGCCCAGAAGCTGCCCACCAACATCGCGGACGAGATGCGCCAGTCCTACATGGACTACGCCATGTCCGTGATCATCGGCCGCGCGCTGCCCGACGTGCGCGACGGCTTGAAGCCCGCCAACCGCCGGGTTCTCTTCGGCATGCAGCAGATGGGGCTGCAGCCCGGGCGCCCCTACCGCAAGAGCGCCAAGGTCGCCGGCGAGGTGATGGGCAACTACCACCCGCACGGCGAGGGCGCCATCTACGACACCCTCGTGCGGATGGCCCAGGACTGGAACCTCCGCGCGCCGCTCGCGGACGGCCAGGGCAACTTCGGGTCCGTCGACGGCGATCCTCCGGCGGCCATGCGCTACACCGAGGTGCGCCTCTCCCGGGCCGGCGCCTCCATGATGCTGGACATCGAGAAGGACACCGTCGACTTCATCCCCACCTACGACAACAGCGCCACCGAGCCCACGGTCCTCCCCACGGTGCTGCCCAACCTGCTCGTGAACGGCGCGGAGGGCATCGCGGTGGGCATGGCCACCAAGATCCCGCCCCACAACCTGGGCGAGGTGGTGGATGGGCTCACCTTCCTGGTGGAGAACCCGGACCTCACGCCCGACGAGCGGCTGGAGGGGCTGCTGGAGCGGATCCACGGCCCCGACTTCCCCACCTCCGGCTTCATCTGCGGACGGGCCGGGATCCGCCAGGCCTACCGCACCGGCCGGGGCACGGTGGTCATGCGGGCCCGGGCCGAGATCGAGATCCGCAAAGGGGACAAGGAATCGATCGTCATCACCGAGATCCCCTACCAGGTGAACAAGGCCCGCCTCGTGGAGCGCATCGCCGAGCTCGTGCGCGAGAAGCGCATCGACGGGATCGCCGACATCCGCGACGAGAGCTCGCGCGAGGGCATGCGCATCGTGCTCGACGTCCGCAAGGGCGAGCCCAGCCAGGTGATCCTGAACAACCTCTACAAGCTCACCCCGCTGCAGGAGACCTTCGGGGTCATCATGCTGGCCATCGTCGACCAGCGGCCACGGGTGCTCACCCTGCTGGAGGCCTGCGAGCTGTTCGTCGACTTCAGGCGCGAGGTGGTGCGCCGGCGGACGGCCTTCGAGCTGCGCAAGGCCGAGGCCCGGGCCCACGTCCTGGAAGGCCTGGTCATCGCCCTCGACCACCTGGACCAGGTGATCGCCCTCATCCGCGCCGCCAAGACCCCGCCCGAGGCCAGGACGGGCCTCATGACCCGGTTCAGCCTGTCGCAGATCCAGGCCGACGCCATCCTGGAGATGCAGCTCCAGCGGCTCACCGGCCTGGAGCGGCAGAAGGTGGTGGACGAGCTCAAGGAGCTCAAGCTCACCATCGCGGACCTCAAGGACATCCTTTCCAAGCCCCGGCGCATCGACCAGATCCTGGTCGACGAGCTGAAGAAGATCCGCGAGGACCACGGGGACCCGCGCCGGACGGTCATCCTGGACGCGGTGGACGAGATCACCGTCGAGGACATGATCGCCGAGGAGGACGTGGCCATCTCCATCACCCACGGCGGCTACATCAAGCGAACCTCCATCACCACCTACAGGAGCCAGCGCCGCGGGGGCCGCGGGCGCATGGGCATGCGCACCAAGGAAGAGGACTTCGTCGATCAGCTCTTCATCGCCTCCACCCACTCCTACATCCTGATCTTCACGGACCGCGGGCGCGTCTACTGGCTCAAGGTCCACGAGATCCCGGAGGTGGGCCCGCAGGGGCGGGGCAAGGCGGTGGTGAACCTGGTCCACCTCTCGCCCACGGAGAAGATCGCGGCCTTCGTCTCCGTGAAGGACTTCGTCGCGGGGCAGTACGTGCTGTTGGCCACCCGCAAGGGGATCGTGAAGAAGACCGAGCTCGACGCCTTCTCCAACCCCCGCGCGGGCGGGATCATCGCCCTGGGCGTGGAGGACGACGACGCCCTCATCGAAACCGTTCTTACGTCGGGCAAGGACGAGGTCCTGCTGGCCACCCGCGAGGGCATGGCCATCCATTTCTCCGAGGAGGACGTGCGGCCCATGGGCCGCGCCGCCTACGGGGTGAAGGGAATCGAGCTGGAGACGGGCGACGAAGTGGTGGCCCTGGAGGTCGTGTCCACCGGGACCGTGCTCACGGTGACGGGCAACGGCTACGGGAAGCGGACGGACCTCGAGGAGTACCGCCTGCAGAGCCGGGGCGGCAAGGGCATCATCAACATCAAGACCACGGGGCGGAACGGCCCGGTGGTGGGCGTGAAGTTCCTGCGGGGCGACGAAGAGGTGATGCTGATCACCGAAAAGGGTATGATCATCCGCCTGGACACGGCAGACATCTCCACCATCGGCCGGAACACCCAGGGGGTGAGGCTCATCCAGCTGGAGGAGGGCGACCACCTCGTGTCGGTCGCCCGGCTGGCCGAGCGCGTGGAGGGTGAGGATGGAGCGGGCGTCCCGCCGGCGGAGCCCAGCTGAGCTTCGCCACGCCCGTTCGCTGCGAGGAGGAGGAGGAATGAGGCACCGAGGACGCGCCGCGCTCGCCCTGTTCGCCCTGGCGGCGGCCGCCGCCTGCAGTAGCCACCCCGAGAAGTCCGTGGTCGACTCCTACTTCAATGCCGTGAACGCCCAAGACAACCAGACCCTCTCCAGCTTCGCGGTGGTGAACTTCGACAAGAAGGTCCAACGCTGGACCATCAAGAAGACCCTGGAGGAGACCAAGACCCCGGTCACGCTGCCCGACCTCGCGGCCAAGGTGAGGGACACCGAGAAGGCCATCGCCGACAACACCAGGGCCGCGCGCGCCTACGGCACCGACCACTACAAGGAGTTGGACGACATCAAGGCCCTCAAGAAGGGCGCGCCGGTGCCGGCGAAGCTCCAGCCCGTGGCGACGGAATGGGACAACTTCAACAAGAAGGACCGCGAGCTGAAGAAGACCCTGGCCGAGGCCAGGGACGTGATGGAGAAGGAGAGGCGGATGGTCAGCCTTTCCCTGGGCAGCGCGCCGGACGACGCGGAGAGCGTCAGCGGCGACGTCGTGAACAAGAAGATCCTTCTCGGGCTGACCATCGACGGGCAGGAGCGCGACTACGTCATGACGCTCCGCAAGTACAACGTCACAGGCGCGGGCGCGCGCAGCCGCTGGATGATCCAGGGCCTGGCGCCGGCCTGATCCGCATCAGGCCGGCTCCAGCCCCGCGTACCGGGCGACGAGCCGCTTGGCCCCGATGCCCGCGAACGAGACCGTCAGCTTGAGGTCGTCGCCGGCGCCTTCGCTGCGCAGGACCGTGCCCACGCCGAAGAGCGGGTGCCGCACCCGGGCCCCTGGCCGCATCTCCCCCGTGTTCGCCGGTGACGCCGGGGCCGGGCCGGCCGGGGCCGGCGGCCGCGGCCGCCAAACGGCGGGCCGCCTCTCGCGCACGGGCGGCTCGTAGACCGCGTCCGCCGTCACCTCCAGGCGGTCGCGTGGGATCTCGGTCAGGAAGCGGCTGGGCTCGCAGAGCCGCCGCTGCCCGAAGACCTGCCGGCTCTGGGCCCAGGTGAGGTGGAGGCGCTGCATGGCCCGGGTCATGCCCACGTACACCAGGCGCCGCTCCTCCTCCAGGGCCTCGGGGCTCTGGGCGCTGCGCGAGTGCGGCACCAGGCCTTCCTCCAGGCCGACCAGGAAGACGGAGCCGAACTCCAGGCCCTTGGCGGCGTGGAACGTCATGAGGAGTATCGGGGCCTGGCCGGGGGAGCGGTCCACGTCGGTCAGGAGCGAGACCCGGTCGAGGAACCCCGCGAGCGTCGGGCTCTCGTCGCGGGCCTCGTAGTCGGCGGCGGCGGAGAGAAGCTCGGCCAGGTTCTCCAGCCGGTCCTGGCTCTCCTGCGTCGGTTCCTGCGCCAGGGCCGCCGCGTAGCCCGTCACCTCGAGGGTACGCGTGAGGAGGCCCTTGACCCCCAGCCGTCCCGCGTCCTCGCGCAGGCCGACCATCATCTCGCGGAAGCGGCGCAGGGGCTGTGAGGCGCGCGCGGGCAGCAGCGCCTCCTCCTCCACCGCCGACAGGGCCTCCCACGGCGACAGGCCGCGGGACGCCGCGACGCGCGCGACCTCGTCCAGCGTCCTCTCGCCGATCCCGCGGGCGGGGACGTTGATCACCCGCCGCAGCGCGATGGGGTCGCGCGGGTTCAGGATGAGCCGCAGGTAGGAGAGGAGGTCCTTCACCTCCTTGCGCTCGTAGAAGCCCACCCCGCCCACGACCTCGTAGGGGATCCGGTGGCGCATGAGCCCTTCCTCGAACAGCCGGCTCTGCGCGTTCATGCGGAAGAGCACCGCCGCCCGTCCCTCCTCCCGGAGGGAGGCGATGCGGCCCACCACCCAGGCGGCCTCCTGGTACTCGTCGGCGGCCTGGTGCAGGCTGACCTTCTCCCCCGCCGCCTTCACCGCGCGCAGCGTCTTCCCCTTGCGGCGGCGGTTGTGGGACACGAGGGTAGAGGCGGCGTCCAGGATGGCCTGGCTGGAGCGGTAGTTCTCCTCCAGCCTCAGGACGCGCGCCCCGGGGAAGTCGGTCTCGAAGTCCAGGATGTTCTGGATGTCGGCCCCGCGCCACGAGTAGATGGACTGGTCCTCGTCGCCGACCACCGTGACGTTGCCTTCGGGCCCCGCCAGGTGGCGCACGAGCTCGTACTGCGCGCGGTTCGTGTCCTGGTACTCGTCCACGAGCACGTAGGGGAAGCGCCGGCGGTACGCGTCGCGCACCGCGGCGTCGCGGTCGAAGAGGGCCACCGCGCGCAGCAGGAGGTCGTCGAAGTCCAGGGCGCCCGCCGACCGCAGGGTCTGCTCGTAGCGCTCCGCGATGCGGGCCAGGGTCGCGGAGGCCACCGAGTCGTCGTCCTCTGTCTCCGGCGCGCCGCGCGCCACGTTCTTGCGGCCCGAGATCCGGGCCAGCACGCGCCGCGGCGGGTGGAGCTTCTCCGGGAGGTCCAGCGCGCGCAGCGCGTCGCGCACCGCGGCCACCTGGTCGTCCTCGTCGTAGATCACGAAGTCCTTCGGCAGGCCCGCGGCAGCGGCGTCCCGGCGCAGCACCCGCACGCAGAAGCTGTGGAACGTGGAGAGCACCGTGCGCAGCGGCTGCCCCGGAAGCAGTGCCTCCACGCGCTCCTTCATCTCCCCCGCCGCCTTGTTGGTGAAGGTCACGGCCAGGATGGACTCGGAGGACACGCCCTTGTCGAGGACGAGGTGGGCGATGCGGTGGGTGATCACCCGGGTCTTGCCGCTGCCCGCCCCGGCCAGGATGAGCACGGGGCCGTCGGTGGCCAGGACGGCTTCGCGCTGCTGGGGGTTGAGCCCGGACAGGAGGGATGGGGCAGGCGGGACAACCGGGACCGGCGGACCGGCTGGGCCGGGAAGGCTGTGGGAAGGCTCTGAGATCACTCGACGGTAACCGACTTGGCCAGGTTGCGGGGCTGATCCACGTCGCGCCCTGCCCGCACGGCGGTGTGATAGGCCAGGAGCTGGAGCGGAATGACCATCAGCAGCGGCGACCACACCTCCTCGACGGGTGGCACGTCGAAGATGAGGTCGGAGGCGGGATCGAGGGTGGCCCGCACCTCCTTGTCGCCCTCCGCCATCACCGCGATCACGCGCCCCCCGCGGGCCTTCACCTCCTGGATGTTGGAGAGCATCTTGTCGTAGGTCCGTCCCTGCGGGCAGAGCGCCACAACGGGCATGGACTCGTCGATGAGCGCGATGGGGCCGTGCTTCATCTCCCCCGCGGGATATCCCTCGGCGTGGATGTAGGAGATCTCCTTCATCTTCAGCGCGCCCTCGAGAGCGATCGGGTAGTTGATCCCGCGTCCCAGGTAGAGGAAATCGCGGGCCGAGGCCAGCGAGCGCGAGAGCTGGTCGAGCCGGCCGCTGGCCATGAGTGCCCGCTCCATGAGCTGCGGCACCTTGGCCAGGCTCTCCAGCAGCCTCCGGCACTCGTCGACGGAGAGCGTCCCGCGCAGGCGGCCGAGGTGGAGGGCCAGGAGGGCCAGGGCCACGATCTGCGAGGTGAACGCCTTGGTGGAGGCCACCCCGATCTCCGGGCCCGCGTGGGTGAGGAGCGTGCCCTCCGCCTCTCGCGTGATCATCGAGCCCTGCACGTTGCAGATGGCGATGGGCAGGGCCCCCAGCTTCTTGGCCTCGCGGAAGGCGGCCAGGGTGTCGGCGGTCTCACCGCTCTGGCTGATGCCCACGGCCAGCGTCTCCGGGTCCATGATGGGCGTGCGGTAGCGGAACTCGCTGCCGTAGTCCACCTCGGCGGGGACCTTGGAGACCTGCTCCAGGATGAACTTCCCCACCAGCGCTGCGTGCCAGCTGGTGCCGCAGGCCAGGAGTGTCACCCGCCGCGCGCGGCGCAGCTTCTCCGCCGCCGGGCCCAGCTCCTCGAGATGGACCTCTCCCTCCTCCAGGCCGATCCGCCCCAGCAGCGTGTCGCGCACGGCGCGCGGCTGCTCGTAGATCTCCTTGAGCATGAAGTGGCGGTAGCCGCCCTTCTCGGCCTGCACGGGGTCCCACGCGATGCGCTGCGGCGGGCGGTCCACGGGGTTGCCGCTGGCGTCGGTCAGGGTCATCGTCTCCGGCGTGACGGTGACCACGTCGCCGTCGTCCAGGAAGACGAAGTCGTGGGTGTACGGCAGGAGCGCGGGGATGTCCGAGGCCAGGAAGCGCTCCCCCTGGCCGATCCCGACCACGAGCGGCGGCCCCATGCGGGCCGCCACGAGCTTCTGCGGCTCGTCCCTGTGCATGAGCACCAGCGCGTAGATCCCCTCGAGCTCCGCCAGCGTCTTGCGCACCGCGTCCTCGAGCGAGCCCTTGTAGTGCGATTCCACCAGATGAGCCACCACCTCGGTGTCGGTCTGGGTGACGAAGCGATGGCCGGCTTTGGCCAGCCGCGTCTTCAGGGCCAGATAGTTCTCGATGATCCCGTTGTGCACGACCACGATGGAGCCCGTGCAGTCCTGGTGCGGGTGCGCGTTCTCTTCGCTGGGACGGCCGTGGGTGGCCCAGCGCGTGTGGCCGAGCCCGAAGGCCCCGCTCAGGGGCTCCGCCTGCAGGCTCTCCTCGAGGTTGCACAGCTTGCCTACGGAGCGCCGGCGGTGGAGGTCGCCGTCGTTCACCACTGCCACCCCCGCGGAGTCGTAGCCGCGGTACTCGAGGCGCCGCAGGCCCTCGAGGATCACGGGCACCGCGTCACGCGACCCGACGTAGCCGACGATGCCGCACATGCTAGGAGGACCGCTCCCTCAGGCCTTCCGGCCGTGCGTGGCCGCGGCCGTGCCCGCCTTCCTGCGGGCATCTGCCCATCCTTCCTTTACCACCTGGCGCGCGCGGCCGAGGGCCAGCGCGCCGGGCGGCACGTCCTCGGTGATGGCGCTGCCCGCGGCGACGTAGGCCCCCTCGCCCACCGTCACCGGGGCCACGAGCGTGGTATCGCTCCCGATGAAGGCCCCCGCCTCGATCCGCGTGGGGTGCTTGGCCGTGCCGTCGTAGTTGCAGGTGATGGTGCCGGCCCCGATGTTCACGCCCGGTCCCACCGTGGTGTCCCCGATGTAGGAGAGGTGCGGCGCCTTGGAACCGTCTCCCAGATCGCTCTTCTTGAGCTCCACGAAGTTTCCCACCTTGGCGCGGATGCCGATCCGGCTCTGCGGCCGGATGTGCGCGAACGGACCCACCGAGGCCCCGGCCTCCACCACGCATTCCCTGAGCAAACAGTGATCCAGGATCTGCGCGCCCGAGCCCACCTGGGTGTCCACCAGGCGCGCGTACGGACCGATGCGCGCCCCGGCGGCCACGGTGGTCTTCCCTTCCAGGAACGTGAACGCCCGGATCACCGCGTCGGCCTCGACGGTCACGTCCAGCCCGACGTGGATCGTCTCCGGGTCCTCCAGGCTGGCGCCGGCGGCCATGAGGCTGTCGTTCCGCCGGCGGCGCAGCAGGCGCGCGGCCTCGGCCAGCTCGGCTCCCGTGTTGACCCCCAGGGCCTCGGCCGGATCGGCGGCCGCCACGGCCCCCACGGAGAGGCCCGCGGCGCGGAGCAGGCGGACGACGTCGGTCAGGTAGAGCTCTCCCTGTGCGTTCTGGGGGCGGAGCGAGCCGAGGGCCTCGAGCAACGGCGGCACCTCGAAGGCGTAGATTCCGGCGTTGATCTCACGGACCTTGAGCTCGTCCGGGCTCGCGTCCCTGGCCTCGACCACGGCACGCACGCCGGTCCCGTCGCGAAGGACGCGGCCGTAGGCCTGCGGCTCGTCCAGGACCGCGGTGAGCAGCGTGGCCGCGGCGCCGGAGCGGCGGTGGGTCTCGACGAGCGCGGCCAGCGTCTCGCGGCGCAGGAGCGGGACATCCCCGTTCACGACCAGGACCGTGCGGTCGGGGTGGGCCGCCAGCCGCTCGCCCGCGGTCAGGAGCGCGTGCCCCGTCCCCTGCGGCGGGTCCTGCCGGACGAAGCCCAGGCCGCGGCCGGAGAAGGCGGCCTCCACGGCCTCCGCCTGGTGTCCCACGACGACGGTGAGGGGGTCGGGCCGGAAAGACGCCACCGTCCTCAACACGTGCTCCAGCAGGGGTACACCCAGGATCTCGTGCAGGAGCTTGGCACGCGCGCTCTTCATCCGCGTGCCCTTGCCCGCGGCGAGGATCACGGCCTGCAGCTTTTCCTTCGTCACCTTCCGATGTTAGCACGCGGGCCGGAGCGGCCCGGACGCGGCGCGGAGGCCGCGCGGCGCCGCCTGCAAGTCGCGCTTACTGCGCCGCGGGGTGGACGAGCTCGATGAACTCCTCGTCCTCGCGGATCGGATCGAAATCGGAGTCGCCGCGCGCCTGAGCGCGGTTGGCCGGGCTCACCGCGATGGCCGAGCGCAGCGCCTTGACTGCGGCCGCGCTGTCCCCGGCCCGCGCGGCGGTGGCGGCCAGGCAGTAGAGGACGTGCTCGTTCTTGGGGTGGATCTCGGCGGCCTGGCGCAGGACCTTGAGCGCTTCCTCGAACTCGCCGCGGTTGTGGAGGAAGACGCCGTGGTTCAACAGGTCATCGAAGCCCTTGGGCTTGAAGGGCGCCTTCCTGGTCTCGAGGAGGGCCCTCTCGCACACGGCCCGGTACGCCCGCGCCCGCTCGATCAGGTCGCGCTGCTCCGCGTGCGACTCGATGAGGGTGTCCAGATGGTCCCGGGCCCGCTCCCACTCGTGCTTGCCCAGGGCCTTGGCCGCGCGCTCGAAGAGGTCCAGCGCCTGCTGGGACCGCCGATCCATGACTACCGCGGCCTTCTTGGGGCTCATCCTGCTCCTCCTGCCGAGTCGAGCCGGAAAGAGTAACAGCCTTGCGGCCGGCCCGCAAGGCCGGCCCTCACGCCGCTGCGGCCGCGCTGCTGCTAGAATGGGGGACTTTGACCATCGGCCCATGAGCGCACCGGAGAGAGACGGGACGATCGCCATCCGCGGGGCCCGGGTCCACAACCTCCAGGGCGTGGACTGCGATCTCCCCCGGAACCGCCTGGTGGTGGTGACGGGCCCCTCCGGTTCCGGCAAGAGCAGCCTGGCCTTCGACACCCTCTACGCCGAGGGCCAGCGACGCTACGTGGAGAGCCTCTCCGCCTACGCCCGCCAGTTCCTCGACCAGATGGAGAAGCCGGAGGTGGAGTCGGTGACGGGCCTCTCGCCCGCCATCGCCATCGAGCAGCGCACGGCGCTCGGGCACCCCCGCTCCACGGTGGGCACGGTCACCGAGATCTACGACCACCTTCGCGTGCTCTTCTCCGCGCTGGGCAAGCCGCACTGCCCGCGCTGTCAGGATCCAATCGCGCCCCAGACGGTCGAGCAGGCCGCGGAGGGATTGCTGGCCCGAGCCGCGGGCGCCGCGGTCACTCTCTGGGCGCCCGTCGCGCGCGGGCGCAAGGGAGCCTTCCGCAAGGAGCTGCAGGAGCTGAAGGCCCAGGGGCTGAAGCGTGTCCGGGTGGACGGCCGCGCGCGCAGCCTCGAGGAGCCTCTCCCGCTCGACCCTCGCCGCAACCACCGCATCGAGGCCCTCGTGGACCGGCTGGTGCTGCGGCCCGGCTGCGAGAAGCGGTTGCTGGGCGCGCTCGAGAAGGCGATGCTCCTGGGCGGCGACACCGTCCTGGCCGCCATCGAGGGGGAGCCGGAGAGACTCTACAGCAGGCGGCTGGCCTGCGTGCGCTGCGACATCTCGGTGCCCGAGGTCTCGCCCCGTGCCTTCTCCTTCAACAGCCCGTACGGCGCCTGCCCCGCCTGCGAGGGGCTCGGCGTGCGGTGGGACGTGGACCCGGCCAAGGTCATCCCGGACCCGGACCTCTCGCTGCTCGATGGGGCCATCCATCCCTGGCGCCGGCACGGTGCCCGCCTGCTCCGCGAAGCGCTCCAGGCCGTGGCTCGCCGCCACGGCTTCTCGCTGGAGAGCCCCGTGCGCGACCTGCGGCGCAAGGCGCTGCAGGTGGTCCTGGAAGGAGACGGCGGCGGCTTCGCGGGCGTTCTGCCGCATCTCCGGCGCCGGCTGGAGGCGGTTCTGCGCGTGGCGGGCGAGGACGGCGCGGAGCCGCGCGGCGGCGGCTTTGCCTTCGAGGAGCTCCGCCCGTACCTCAGCGACGCCGTCTGCCCCGAGTGCCGCGGCGCGCGGCTGCGGCGCGAGAGCCTGGCCGTGCGGGTCATGGGCCGGAGCCTGGCCGATTACGTCCGGCTCCCCGTGAGCGAGGCGAGGGCCGCCTTCGAGGCCCTGGAGTTCGCGGAGCGCGAGCGGCCCGTGGCGGACCGGCTGCTTCAGCAGGTCCGCGACCGCGTGCGCTTCCTGGAGCGGGTGGGCGTGGGCTACCTGAGCCTGGACCGCCCCACCACCTCGCTCTCCGCCGGAGAGGCGCACCGGATACGGCTGGCCGGACAGATCGGGGCGCGCATGCAGGGCGTCCTCTACGTCCTGGACGAGCCGTCGGTGGGGCTGCACCAGCGCGACAACCGCCGGCTGCTCGAGACCCTCAAGGGCATCCGCGACCTGGGCAACACGGTCGTGGTGGTGGAGCACGACGAGGAGACGATCCGCGCCGCCGACTGGATCGTGGACCTGGGCGAGGGCGCCGGACGCGAGGGCGGCCGGCTGATGTACCAGGGACCTCCCGCCTCCGTGAACGGCAGCCTCACCGGCCGCTACCTGCGCGGGGAGCTCACGATCCCGGTGCCGCCGCGCCGACGCTCCGCGACGCGGCACCTGCGCATCCTGGGCGCCCGCGCCCACAACCTGAAGGACATAGACGTGACGGTTCCCCTGGGCGTCCTGACCGCGGTCACGGGCGTGAGCGGCGCCGGCAAGTCCACCCTGGTGGAGGACATCCTCTACCGCGCCCTGGCCCGGCGCCTGCACGGGGCGGCGCTGACCTCCGGCCGACACCGGGCCCTCGAAGGCGCGGAGCAGGTAGACAAGGTCATCGCCATCGACCAGACGCCCATCGGCCGCACGCCCCGTAGCAATCCCGCCACCTACACGGGCGCCTTCGCGTGCATCCGGGAGCTGTTCAGCCTGGCGCCCGAGGCCCGTGCGCGCGGATACAAGCCGGGCCGGTTCTCCTTCAACGTCAAGGGCGGCCGGTGCGAGGCCTGCCAGGGCGGCGGCGTGCGCGTCGTGGAGATGCATCTCCTGCCCGACGTGTACGTCCGCTGCGAGGCCTGCAAGGGGCGCCGCTACAACCGCGAGACGCTGGAGATCCTCTACCGGGGCCGTACAGTGGCCGACGTGCTCGACATGACGGTGGCCGAGGCGCAGGCCGCGCTGTCCGCGCATCCGCGCCTGAACCGCCTGCTCGTGACCTTGATGGACGTGGGCCTGGGGTACGTCCGGCTGGGGCAGAGCGCGACCACGCTCTCCGGTGGCGAGGCCCAGCGCGTGAAGCTGGCCCGCGAGCTGGGCCGGCGCGACACGGGAAGGACGCTCTACATCCTCGACGAGCCGACCACCGGGCTGCACTTCGACGACGTCCGGAACCTCCTGCACGTCCTGGGGCGCCTGGTGGAGGCGGGGAACACCGTGATCGTGATCGAGCACAACCTCGAGGTGATCAAGAGCGCGGACCACGTGATCGACCTGGGCCCGGAGGCCGGCGCGGAGGGCGGCCGGGTGGTGGCCTCGGGCACGCCGGAAGACGTCGCGCGCTGCGCGGACAGCCACACGGGCCTGTTCCTGCGTCCGCTGCTCGCCGGCTCGCTCACGGCATGAAGCCGGGCGTCGACGGGGCCGACCGCCTGCTCGAGTGGCGAAGCGAGTTCCCGATCCTCGCCCGTACGACCTATCTCGTGAGCCACTCGCTGGGGGCC
>Ga0075418_10002162_pt1 | contig 22395 bp, 15 predicted proteins | sample SoiMetdeltSBSDD2_FD_81776 | JGI IMG/M metagenome (GOLD analysis project Ga0075418, IMG submission 81776) | Bulk soil microbial communities from a Populus tree surrounding site in Tennessee, USA - Soil MetaG P. deltoides SBSDD2 | ecosystem: Environmental > Terrestrial > Soil > Tree plantation...
CGGGCGCTGGAGATCGGCGTGGTGGACGACATCATCAAGCCCACGGAGACGCGCAAGCGCCTGGCCGAGGCCCTCGCGGCGGCACCCGCCGCCCGTGGCGCCCACGGCAACATCCCCCTCTGATCGCTCTGATCGCTCTGATCGCATTTTCGGGGAAAATGCTGCCTCCGTGCGAAACGCGAAATCAGGCGGCATCATCCGAGAAGATGTCAAGATCAACCGATGTCTTGCCGATGACATAAACCAGGCGGGGGTACTCGGTGAAACCGCCCTCGTCCTTTAGCTCGTGGAGTTCCCGGTCGAGGACGTGGTACTCGCGGTGGCCGAGGTGCTGCCGGATGACGTCGGGGTCGGTGGGCACCTCGTAGACGAGCCCGTGCCAGTTGGGGTTGCCGCGCCGCAGCACCACCTTGGCGAGGTTGCGCGCGTGCAGGTTCAGCCGCGGGCCCAGGCCCGGCCGGACCTGCGCGAGGCGCTTGTCGTACTCCGCGGCGATCTGCGCGTTGGCCCGGTTCTGGATGTCGAAGACGATGAATCCATCTGGCCGGGTGACGCGGATCATCTCATCGATGACCCGGGTGAGGTCCGGAAAGTACCAGGTGGAGTGGAAGCAGTACACCGCGTCGAACTCGCCGTCGGCATAGTCCAGGTTCTCCGCATCTCCCACTTTCGCGTGAATTGCCGGATTGGTCACACGGCACCTCTCGATAAGCACGGGGGAGAGGTCTATGCCATGGATCTCAAAGCCCTTCTTCTGCAGGGCATCGGCGATCGGGTACCCCGTGCCGATCGCCACCTCCAGCAGCTTGCCCCGCTCCGGCGCCTGACTCGAGATCATGCCGCACAGCCGCTGGTCGTAGTCCATGAAGCCGTACTTCGTCTCCCGGGCACGCAACCAATAGTGTGAGTACACCTCACGCATGAAGTGCTTTCTGTCCATCACGCCGCCCTTACTTTGAGGAGATGCCGACTATAGCGGCTATTCTCAGTGACCGTGGAGATGAAACCGTGGAGATAAAGCAACGACGGCCGATCCGTGTCGGCATGCTCGTCGTCAGCGAGTACGAATCGGACGCCCGGGTGCGACGGCAGGCCGAGGCGCTGGTCGAACGCGGCGACGAGGTGACCGTCGTGGCGCTGCACGCCGAGGGCCGCCCCGAGATCGACGAAGTCGAGGGGGTCCGCGTGGTTCACCTCCCGACGCAGAAGTATCGCGGCGAGTCGAGCCTTGCCTATCTCAAGCTGTATGGCGGTTTCGCCGCCCGGGCCGCCGCGCGGATGGCCCGCTGGGCCCGCCGCTTCGACGTGGTTCAGGCCCACTCCATGCCCGAGGCGCTGGTGTTCAGCGCGGCGGTGCAGCGCGCCCTGCGCGTGCCGGTGGTGCTCGATGTCCACGATCTGACCTCGGAGCTGTTCTCCTCCAAGTTCGAGGGGCACCGCGCGCTCATGTCGGCGATCCGCCTGTCCGAGCGGGCGTCGTTCAGCTTCGCCAACGAGGTCCTTACTGTCCACGAGTCATACGCGGACATGCTGCGCACGATGACCAAGACCCGGGTGACCACGGTCATGAACTGCCCGGACGACCGCCGGTTCACCCAGCGCCCGTGGCGCGGCTGGGAGCCGGGCGGCGCGGTGGTCTTCGGCTACCACGGCCTGATCGCCCCCAGGCACGGGCTGGTCCAGCTGACCGAGGCGTTGTCGATGGTGCACGCCGAGGCACCCGGCGTCCAGCTGAAGGTGTGGGGCAGCGGCGACGGCCTGAGCCAGCTGCGCGAGCGGGTGGAGGCACTGTCCCTGCAGGACTCGGTGCAGCTGCCCACCCGGCTGCTGCCGATCGACGAGATGACCATCGAGCTAGGGAAGATCCACATCGGGGTGCTGGCGAGCCAGCTCGACCAGTGGACCGACCACGTGCTGCCCAACAAGCTCATGGAGTACGCGGTCATGGGCATCCCGGTGATCACCTTCCGGAACCGGACGATCGAGCGGTACTTCCCGGACGACGCGGTGACCTATGTCGATCCCGCCAGCCCGGAGAACCTGCGCCAGGCCATGCTCCAGCTGATCCGCGACCCGGAGAAGGCGCGGGTCCAGGCCGAGCGGGCGCGCGAGGTGATGGTGGGCAAGACCTGGCGCCACCAGCGTGATCATTATTACGACGTCATCGACCGCATGGCGGCCAAGCGACGTGGCTGACGCGGCAACCACTACCGGAGACGTCAACGACGTCACCGTGAGCGGTGATGACGGCACCGGCCGGCGCTCGGGCCGGGCGATCATCCGCTCGAGTCTGCTGTCCATGCTGGCGATCGCCGCGCTCGGCATCACCCGCCTGGTCCACCTCTCGCTGGTCGGCCGCAGCATGCCGGAGGGCGACCGGCGCTGGGCGGCGTTGGTCGTCCTCATCGGCGTCACCATGACCGCGGGCCTCTTCCTGCCCGGCGGGCTGGCCAGCGCCACGAGCAAGTTCATTCCGTACCACCTCGGCCGCGGCGACGTGGCCACCGCCACCGCTATCCACCGGCTGATCTCGTGGGTCGGTTACGTTGGCGCGCTTGTGCTCGCGGTCATCGTCGGCTCGCTGGCGCTGCTGTGGTACCGAGTCTCGGGCACCGACGCCTTCGCCGTCGCGTTGCTGACGTTCGTCTTCTCCGCCTACAGCGTGGAAAAGGCGGCGCTGTATGGGTTTCACCGCATCGACGGGTATGTCCGGCTGGAGTTGAGCGGGTCGGCGCTGGCGATCCTGGCCACCGTCGTGGTGGTGGTGATGGGGTGGACCGCCGTGCTCACCCCGCTGATCCTCGGGTACTCGGTGCTGATCGTCGGCGCGTGGGTCCTGCTGCGCCGCGGCTCGCGCAAAGTCATTGTCAAGAAGCCGGTTCCGGCGGCGGATCGCAAGGAAATAGTGGGATATGTGGTGATGGCCAGCATCGGCGGCCTCGCCGGCGCCGGGTTGCTGCAGGCGCTGCCCGCGATCGCCCACGCCTACACCTCCCCGGTGGAGGTGCTCTACTTCGGGTACGCGGTGAGCCTCGTCGCCCCGCTGAGCTTCCTGCCGCGCGCGCTGAGCATGGCGCTGTTCCCGGCGATGGCGCACGCCCAGGGCGCCGGTGACGTCGCCGCGGTGCGAAAGCAGGCCGACCTGACGACACGCGCCCTTTTCGTCCTTCTGGCACCGCTTTTCGCGATGGCGATCATGCTGGCGCGGCAGGTCCTCGGGCTGGTCTTCGGCTGGCAGTACACCGGCGGTGCGCTCGTGCTCCAGCTGCTGCTCGCCGCGACGTTCCTGATGGTGACGCAACTCGGGGCGGTCAACGCCCTCTCCAGCGGCACGCCCAAGCAGGTGCGCATCCCGGTCACCGCATCGGTGATCAGCGGTGCGACCGGCGTGGCGGCCGCCATCCCCTTGGGGCTGGCGCTCGGCGGCGTCGGCGTGGCGCTGGCCTACCTGCTGGCCGCGTCGATCAGCGCGTCCGGGCCGGTGTCGGCGGTGGCGCGCCAGCACGAGCTCGACTGGCGGGGCGCGATCCTGCGGTCGCTCGCCGTCGTCGGCGCCCCGATCCTGCTGTGGCAAGGCCTGGAGATGCTCCCGTTCGCCGGGCCGGTCACCGATGTGGCCGGGGCCCTCCTCGCCGCGTTGATGGCCGTCCTTGTACTGCGCGGAGACATCCGTCACATCCTTGCTGGACGCCTGGTCAGGCTGCCTGCGCGGTGGCGCGGCGGCTCGCAAGCCTAGGGGCGGTGCGGGTCCGGCCGCGGCCAGCCGATATCATGCAGCTTGCGCCTATGACGGGAGAATGGTGTGCAGGTAAGCGTCTTGGAACCTGAGTCCCCGCCATCCAACCGGCCGCGGCCGCTCGCGGTGGCAATCCTCGTGGTACTGGGCCTCCTGCTAGTCCAGGTGCTCTTCGAGGGATGGCTTGTAACTCTCTTCGGTTTCCATCACCCCAACGAATACGGCAACCCCGCCGTCGACCCGGCCGAGTGGCCGAAGACCATCAAGAGTGGGCTGTACTTCGTCCTGCTCGCGCTCACCGCCCTGAAGTTCACGGTCGACCGCACCTGGCGCACCCTGACCACCAAGGCCGACATCGCCCTCGTCGTGCTCGGCGCAATCATGGCGATCGCCGGCCTGCTGGGCGGATCGTCGGCCGTCCTAATTGGACAGGCGCTGTTCGTGTACTTCCGGGGCGTGATCGTCTTCTACGCCTTCCGCGCGTTGCGCCCGAACTGGTCTCAGGTCAAGCCGGCGCTGTGGATCGGCGGTGCGGTGGTCGCGGTCAGTTCACTGATCGGCCTGGTTCAGTTCTGGGTCGGCCACCCCGCCTACACCGCCCTTGGCTGGGTGGAAATGAAGTGGGCGGGCGAGAACCGGGCGCACGGCCTGTTCCCCCACCCCAACGACCTCGGCCACCTCGCCGGGCTGATGGTGCTCGCGCTGGTGTCGTGGTTCATGACGGTGGAAAAGGTGTCCAGGCGGTGGTGGGCGCTGTATGCGTTGATCTGCTTGGGATTGTCGGTCGCGCAATCGCGCCAGTCGATGATGGCCGTGTTCGCCGCGTTCGCCGTCATCGCGCTGCTTCGCCGAAACCGGTGGCGGAGGCTGATCAGCGCCGGTGTCATCTTCACCCTCTTGAGCGCCCTGCCGATAGCCCTGTCGCAGGAGAACCGCGAGAACCTCGCCTACCGCATGGGCGGGGTGTTCAACGCCCTTCTCCTGCCGGGCTGGGGCGGCAAGGGCAAGGGCCCGCACCGCGTGCCGCCGGAGGGCATCGACCGCGAGGTGCGCGTGCTCTACATCACACAGGGCGTGCAGCTGATCGAGGACAGCCCGTTGCTCGGGTTCGGGGTAGGACAGTTCGGCGGGATCGTGGCGGTCAAGGCCGACCCGCAGTGGAACATGGATCCCCGTTTCGTCGAGATCCTGGGGCCGGACGGCTTTTACATGTACGGATTTGAGGCGGTTTCGGTCGACGTCTTCTGGCTGCACCTGATCGTCGAGGCGGGCGTGATCGGGCTATTGGCCTACCTGGTGTGGCTGTATTTCGTCGGCTCGCCGATGTTCCGGGCCGCCCGGCGACGCGGCCCACCAGCCCAAACCGATAGGGTCGGGACCGATCCGGCCCACCATTGGATCTACATTTGGGCCGCGACAGCGCTAGTCTTTGCAGTGCTCACCGCGGCTTGGTCCCCGGTGTTGGAGGATCCGGTGTTCCCGCCGCTACTGTTCGCGGTGCTGGGCTTCGGTTGGGTGTTGCGGCAGCGCGAGCAGCGGGCTGCGTCGCAAACAGGGTCACAAATAGGAGGGCGCGGCTAGAAATGGCGGGATCGCTGAACGGGTTTGCCCAGATCGGCTTCGGCTACTGGGGCCCCAACCTCGCTCGCAACTTGGGCGCGCTGGCCGGTCCGCGCTGGCGCCACCTGGTCGACCTCTCGCCCGAGCGGCGGGAGAAGGCGGCCTCCCTCTACCCCCACGTCAACATCACCGACGATCTCGAGGCGGTGCTCGCCGATCCCGAGACCGCGGCCGTGGTTGTGGCGACGCCCGCGGCCAGCCACGCCCCGCTGGCCCGGCGCGCCCTGGAGGCCGGCAAGCACGTGTTCGTGGAGAAGCCGCTGGCACTGTCCACAAAGGACGGTGTGGAGCTGGCGGCGCTCGCCGACGACACCGGCCTGGTGCTCATGGTCGGTCACACGTTCGAGTTCAACCCGGCCGTGCGCGCCATGAAGGAATATGTGGACAGCGGCGAGATCGGCGACGTGCTCTACCTCCACTCGCAGCGGCTCAACCTCGGGCGCATCCAGAGCGACATCAACGCCTTCTGGTCCATCGGCCCGCACGACGTGTCGATCGCCAACTACCTGCTCGACGCGTCGCCGGAGTGGGTCTGCGCCCGCGGCGCGCGCTACCTCAACGACACCGTCGAGGACGTCATGTTCGTCACCGCCGGCTACCCCAACGGCGTGCTGGCCCACATGCACGTCAGCTGGCTGGATCCGTCCAAGACGCGCCGCACGACGGTGGTGGGTAGCAAGAAGATGCTTGTCTACGACGACATGGACGCCGACGCGCGACTCAAGATCTTCGACAAGGGCGCCGACCGCCTCGACGCGGACGCCTACGGCGCCTGGCAGTACAGGCTGCGCGACGGCGCGATGCACGTGCCGAGCCTGCCGATGGTGGAGCCGCTCTCGACCGAGCTGCGCCACTTCATCGAGTGCGTGGATTTCGGCAAGCGGCCAGTGGTGGATGGCTGGAACGGCGTCCGCACGGTGGCCGTGCTGGAGGCGGTCGACGCCTCGCTGCGCGCCGGGGGAGCGCAGGTCGAGGTCTCTTCGGCCGGGGTGACCCAGGAGTGAGCATCTCTCCCCTCTCTCACGTCGCTGATGGCGTCGAGCTCGGCGCCGGCGTGGTCATCGAAGAATTCTGCTTGGTGGGAAAGCACATCGGCAACGCCGGTGAGTCGGGCGCCCGCACGGTGATCGGTGCGAACTCCACCCTGCGCAGCCACACCGTGCTCTATGCCGGGAGCACCATCGGCGAGCGGTTCCAGACCGGCCACCACACGCTCGTGCGGGAGGCCAACACCATCGGCGACAACGTGTCGATCGGCTCGCTGAGCGTGGTCGAGCACCACGTCACCATCGGGGTCGGGGTCCGCATCCACTCCCAGTGCTTCATCCCGGAGTTCTCGGTGCTCGAGGACGGCGCCTGGATCGGGCCGCGGGTCACGCTGACCAACGCGCCGTTCCCGCGCTGCCCCGATGTGGCCAAATGCCTCAAGGGCGTCCACATTGGCAAGGATGCCCGGGTCGGGGCCAACGTGACCATCCTGCCCGGTTTGCACATCGGTGAGCGAGCCCTCATCGGCGCGGGGGCGGTGGTGACCAAGGATGTCGCACCTGGAATGGTAGTCGTGGGCGCCGCGGCGCGCCCGGTCAAGTCAATAGACGAGCTTCTTTGCCCCGTGGGTCTGGACCACCGTCCGTACCCAGCGAAACAGTGAGTTGGAGAGAGAATGTCCAAGATACCCCTTGTCGATCTCAAAGCGGCCTATGCCCGGCAGAAGCCGGCCATCGACGCGGCGATCCAGGACGTCATCGACAACACACGTTTCATCCAGGGCCAGGAGGTCAAGGAGTTCGACGCGGCCTATGCCGAGTTCTGCCGCACCAAGTACTCGATCGGCGTCGGCTCCGGCACCGCGGCGCTGCACCTTTCGCTTGCGGCGCTTGGCATCGGCCCCGGTGACGAGGTGGCCGTGCCGGTGCACACCTTCATCGCCACCGCCGAGCCGGTCAGCTGGCTGGGGGCCAAGCCGCGCTTCGTCGACATCGACCCCGAGACCGGCGCCATGGATCCGGCCGAGCTCAAGCACGTGATCGAGGGCGTGTCGGCGGTGCTTCCCGTGCACATCCATGGGCGCCCGGTGGACATGGAGACCATCTCGCAGATCGCGGCCGACGCCGGGGTGCCGGTGATCGAGGACGCCGCCCAGTCGCAGGGTGCTGAGATCATCAAGACCGACGGCACGCTGGTGCGGGCGGGCGGCTACGGCATCGCCGGCTGCTTCTCCTTCTTCCCGGGCAAGAACCTTGGCGCCTTCGGCGACGCCGGCGCGATCACCACCAACGACGACGAGTTCGCCGAGCGGGTGACGCGGCTGCGCGACCACGGCCGGATCACCAAGTACGAGCACCTGGAGGTCGGTTACGCCCACCGGCTCGACACGCTTCAGGCCGCGATCCTCAAGGTGAAGCTGGAGGTCCTCGACGAGGGCAACGCTTCGCGGCGCCGCCTCGAGGGCCTGTATAGCGAGAAGCTGCGCGGCCTCGGCGACCTGCGCCTGCCCCCGGACACCCCGCACCAGATCTCCGTGGTGCACCACTATGTGGTACGCACGCATCACCGTGACGCGTTGCTCAAACACCTTGGCGAGCAAGGGGTTGCGGCGGGCATCCACTACCCGATCCCGCTGCACCTGCAGCCCGCGTATGCGTTCCTCGGTCACCAGCGCGGCGACTTCCCGGTGGGCGAGGCCTATGCCAACGAGTGCCTGTCGCTGCCGATCTACCCCGAGTTGACCGACGAGCAGCTCGAGCGCGTGGTCGACGCGGTCAAGGGCTACTTCGAGAAGGCATGAAAGACAGCCTCCGCGTCCTGGTTGTCACCAATCTCTGGCCCGTTGGTGACAGCTTTCGCGGCATCTATGTCAAGGAGCAGGTGGAGGCGCTACGCCGGCTGGGTCACCATGTCGACGTGGAAGTGGTGGCGCAGGAGCGCGGCAAGGCGGACTATTTCCTTGCCGTGCAACGGGTTCGCCGCATCGCCCGAGCGGGGCGCTACGACGTGGTGCACATCCATTACGGCCTGGCCGCGTTTTCGGCCCGCTTTCTTCAAGGGGTACCCAAAGTGCTGTCGCTCTACGGGAGTGACATCAACGTCGGGTGGCAGCGCCTGATGACCCGGGCCGGGATGCGTGGCGTGGGCGCGTGCGTCTACGTCTCGGAGAACCTCGCGGTCAACGCCGGTGACGAGCGCGGCCACATCATCCCCGACGGTGTGGACTTCACGCTCTTCGTGCCGGGCGACCGCGACGCGGCGCGCAAAGCCCTGGGCATAGCCGAGGACGAGAAGGTCATCCTCTTCGGCGGCCACCCGGACAACTGGGTCAAGGGCTATGACGTGTTCAGTGATGTGCTACAGGATCTGCGCGAGCGTGGCATCAAGGTGCGTGAGATCGCCCTCGCCCAGCCGCGCACCCCGCGGCCGGAGGTCCCCCGCAAGTTCGACGCCGCCGACGTCCTGCTTTTCACCTCGCGCAAGGGGTCCGAAGGCTCACCGAGCGTGATCAAGGAGGCCACCGCGATGGGCCTGCCGGTGGTCTCGGTCAACGTCGGCGACGCGGTGAAGCTGCTCGATGGGGTGGTGGATTTCCCCGAGCCCTGGGGGACAGACGAGGCTCGGGCTAAACTCATCCGCTTGCTGGCCGACCGCGTCGCGGACACGCTGGCGGCGGGGACGCGCTCCAACAGCCGGGAGCGCAACCGCTGGCTCGACGCGGAACAGGTGGCACGGCAGGTTGTGGAGGTTTACCGGCAGGTGTTGAGCGATGTCTAAATCCAGGACCGGCTCCAGCGTGTGGATGGTGACCGGCGGGATCGGGTATATCGGCGGCCACACCGTGCCCCGGCTGCTCGCCGCGGGGCATCAGGTCATCGTGCTCGACGACTTGTCCACCGGGGTTGCGCAGCGGCTGCCCGAGGGCGTGACCCTCATCGAGGCCTCCGTCCTTGACACCGGCGCCGTCACGAAAGCCTTGCGGGAGCACCGGGTCACGGGCGTCATCCACTTCGCGGGCAAGAAGTCGGTGCCCGAGTCGGTGGCCGACCCGATGCTGTACTACCGGGAGAACGTGGGCGGCACGACCTCCCTGCTGACGGCGATGCTGCGCGCAGGCACGATGAAGATCGCCTACTCGAGCACGGCCGCGGTCTACGGGGTACCAAGAAAAGAAGTTGTCGATGAAAACGAGCCGGTCGCACCGATAAATCCCTACGGCCACACCAAACTCGTCTGTGAGCAGATGATCAGATCGGTGGGCGAGGCGCACGGGCTGTCCTGGCTCTTGCTGCGTTATTTCAACGCGGTCGGCGCCGACGACGCCTCGCTGTCCGATCGCGGCATCTCCAACCTGTTCCCGTTGATTTTCAGGGCTTTCGCGGATGGGCGGCCGGCGCTGGTGACCGGCGACGACTTCGACACGCCCGACGGCACCGGGGTGCGCGACTACATCCACGTCGCCGACCTGGCGGACGCGCACGTGGCGGCGGTGAAGCGGCTCAACCTCGAGCCCGCAGCCGAGGTCGTCAACGTGGGCACTGGGCGGGGATACTCGGTGCTGGAAGTGCTTGCGGCGCTTGAAGAAGTGGTTGGCCGCCAGGTTCCGTACGTGGTGGGGCCGCGGCGACCCGGCGACCCGGCAAAGGTCGTGGCATCGGTGGAGCGCGCCCGTCGCGTGCTCGGTTGGTCCGCCCGGCGTGACCTCAAGGATATGGTCGCGTCTGCCTGGCACGCCCGGCAGGCGCTGGAACTCGCGTGACTTCTCGCATGATTTTGTTTGGTGGAAAGGAGAGCGCTGTGCTTCGTTTCGCTGGAGGGGATGCGGCCGCGGTCCGTGCCTGGGTGGCGGAGGTGCGCGCGGTCGTGCAGCGCCTTGCCCAGCCCCAGGATCTGGTGCCCGCCTCGGTTGGCGTGCTGCGGCGCCCGGCCGGTCCGGCGGTCGGCGCGGGCGGCGCTGTCATCGTGCACGACGCCGACGAGGTGGCGCAGGAGCTGACCGCCGCCGGGATCGTGACTTTGAGCGTGGCGACGGCGGATGCCGATCCGCCCGCTGATGTGCTGCTGATGGGCCGGTCACCGCTGGCGCTGCTGGTGGACGGGACCCTCGCGGCCGTGCGCTGGCTGGCGGCGCAGGACGGGATTGACCGGGTCGGGCTTTACGGCTCCGGTGACGGTGCCGCCGTGGCGTTGCACGCGGCGCTGCTGCACCCGGAACCGTTGCCGCTGGCCGTTTCCGGGCACGCTGGTGAGTACAGCGACCTGGCGGTGCAAGGGGTGCTGGCGCTGCCGGGCATCCTGCGTTTCGTGGACCTGCCGGACCTTTACGCCGCGCTGGCTCCGCGACCGTTCCTGATTTCCGATGTGCCGCAACAGGTTCGGGACGCCTACAGCGCGTTCGGGGCGGCGGTGTCGGACGGTTCGGTGGTGAGCTTCTTCGAGGGCGCGTTGCGCGAGACGCCGCCCATGCCGTTCATCCCGCCGCTGAAGGTGCTCTTCGATCTGAGCGCGCGGCAGGAGGTGGCCGACCGGCTCGACCAGGTGCTCGCCTCCGGCATGCTGACCCAGGGCAAGCTCGTCGGGCAGTTCGAGGAGATGGCGCGCAAACACACCGGCATGGAGTCGGTCGCGGTCAGCACCGGCACGGCGGCGCTGGACATCGCCTACCAGCTGCTTGACGTCCGGGGCAAGACGGTGCTGGTGCCGGTCAACACGTTCTTCGCGACGGCTGCTTCCGTGGAGCGGGTCGGCGGCAAGGTCGAGTTCGTCGACATCGAGCTCGACAACTTCGGCATGGATCCGCAGGCGTTGCGGGAAGCCCTGGACCGGCACGACGACGTCGGCGCGGTGGCGCTGGTGCACATCGGTGGCGTGATCGCGCTGTCGATGAGAGAGGTGCTCGCCGAGTGCGAGGCGCGCGGCATCCCGGTGATCGAGGACGCGGCGCACGCGCTGGGCAGCCGTCTCGACGGCGGGCTCGCGGGAACCTTCGGCGAGATGGCCACGTACTCGTTGCACCCGGCGAAGGTGGCCACAAGCGGGGAAGGCGGCCTGTTCGGGGCCAAGGACCCGGCGATGCTCGAGTCCGCCCGCAAGCTCCGCGACCACGGCAAGATCTCCACCTCGCAGAACATCCACGACCGGTTGGGCAACAACTGGCGGTTGAGTGAAGTCCACGCGGCGGTGGGAATGGCCCACTTCGCTCGGCTGGACGGGTTGCTGGAGATGCGCCGCAAGCTCGCCGCGTGGTACGACCAGAACCTGGACTCGGTGCCGCGCATCAAGCGTTACCACCTGCCCCAGGGCGTCGAGAGCAACTACTACAAGTACATGGCCTTCCTCGACCCCGAGGTGGACCGGGCCGAGCTCAAGGCGCGGCTGCGCCAGCGCCACGGCGTCGCGCTCGCCGGTGAGGTCTACGACGTGCTCCTGAGCGACCAGCCCTACTTCGCCGATCGCTTCAAGGGCCACAGTTTCGAGCGCGCCCAGTGGTTCGCCGCCCACCACATCTGCCTGCCGGCCTTCCCGTCGATGACGACGGCGGAGCAACGGCATGTGCTGGACGCGCTCCGTACCGAGCTTTCCTGACCGGCAACCCCCACAACGCAAAGGAATTCCAAATGCAAGTCTTGTCGAACGGTGTTGAAGTCCCGACCGACTCCGAACATTTCGCGCCCATGCGGGACAGCTCGGATCTGATAGGGGATCCGCAGGCACTGCGTGGGCGCTTCAAGCAGGACGGGTACGTCTACCTGCGCGGCATCCTCGACCCGCAGAAGGACAAGGGCCCTGCGTCCTCGCGTGCCCACACCGACTTCGACTACATGGACCGCGGCTCAGACGGCATCATCACCATGTGGCTGCCGATCGGTGACTGCCCGGTGCAGTCCGGTGGTTTGACGTACCTCGAAGGCTCGCACACCAAGTGGGCCGGCGACGACGGCAACTGACTCCACTATCTTGGGCTATCACAGGACGAGGCGGTGGTGGGATCCGGCGGTGACGGCGAGGGAGAGGACTTCTTCGTTGCGGGCGCACCTGATCTGTACCGTGCCGGGGTGGGTGGCGGTGAGGCGGATCTCGGTGACGGTGCGGGCCGACCAGGTGGCGCCGACGGTGTAGCCGCCGCGGGCGAGAAGGCCGTCGAAGGAGCCGGACGGCCAGGCCGACGGTAGGGCGGGCAGCACGTGGATCACCCCGAGATGGCTCTGCAGCAGCATTTCGGCGATGCCGGCGGTCGCGCCGAAGTTGGCGTCGATCTGGAAGGGCGGGTGCGTGCCGAGGAGGTTGGCCAGAGTCCTGTCCCGCAGCTGTCCACATAGGACGCGATAGGCGTTGTCCCCGTCCAACAGGCGCGCCCAGAAGCATATCTTCCAGGCGCGGCTCCACCCGGTACCCTCAAAACCTCGATGAGTCAAGGAAACCCTTGCCGCCTCCGCATAGGAGGGGGTGGTCAAGGGCGAGATCTGGCGCCCTGGGTGTAATGCGAACAGGTGCGAGACGTGCCTATGGGTGTCGTCCGGCGAGTCGAGGTCGGCCTTCCACTCCTGCAGCTGGCCCCAGGAACCGATGCGCAGGCCGGGATCGAGGCGTTCCCACGGCTCTCCGAGACCGGGCACCTCAGTGCCCAGAGCTGTTGCGGCGCAGAGGGTATTGCTGAACAGATCCCAGACGATCTGCTGGGACATGGCCGGGCCGGCGGTGAACGGCCCGTGCTCGGGGGAGTAGGCCGGGCTCGCGATGAGGGTACCGTCGCGCGGGTCGGACGCGAGGTAGTCGAGCCAGAATTCGCAAAGTTCAAGCAGCACAGGGAAAGCCCGCTCGCGCAGGAAGTCCTTGTCCAAAGTGAACAGATAGTACTCGTACAGGTGCCGCGCGAGCCAAGCCGCCGCCTCGGGGAACCAGAACGCGGTGGCCCAGTCGTGCACGCCGACGAAGCCGTACGGATTGGTCTCGTTGTGCACCACCCAGCCCCGCGCCCCGAACATCTGCCGCGCGGCGGCGCGCCCGGGCGGGCGCAGGTTGTCGATGAAATCGTGCAGCGGCGCCAGGGTTTCCAGCAGATTGCCAACCTCGGCGGGCCAGTAGTTCATCTGCAGGTTGATGTTCGTATGGTAGTCACCGCACCAGGCCGGTGCCGTGGAGTCGTTCCAGACGCCCTGGAGGTTAGCGGGCAAGGATCCAGCGCGGGATGAGGCGATGAGCAGATACCGTCCATATTGGAAGAGGAGCGCGTCGAGGTGGCGATCTGGGCCTCTGGCAAGCAGCTCGTCCGTGGGCACCGACGGCACTGACTGTCCGATGTCGAGCTTCACCCGGCCGAAGAGCCCTTGGTGGTCTTCGACGTGCGCGCGGCGCAGCGCCGCGAAACCGGCCGCGGCGGCGGCGTCCACAAGCGCGGTCACCCGGTCGTGCGGATCCTCTCCGCGATAGGTGGGATAGACCGGCGAGTAGTCGGTCCCGGCCGCGATGATGAGCGTGACCGCGCCGGGTTCGTTGACGGTGAGGACCTGGGCCTCGAAGACCAAACCGTTGTCCGCCAGGGCGCCGCGGACCGTCGTCCGTCCATTCGCGACAGTGATGGTCGTGCCCGCATGTGGTGTGTTGAATCGAACCCCGACGGCCGCATGCGCGACAAGGCGGACCACGATGACCTGAGCTGGATGGCTCGCGAAGTACTCGCGCGTGCAGGTGACGCCGTCGGCCACATAGGACACGCGGGCCACGCCGGAGTCCAGCTCCAGCTCGCGCCGGTAACTCTGGCAAGCGACCGCCGGAAAGTCGAGGTGCAGGTCCCCGAGCGGCTGGTAGGCGCCGTATCCGGCCCGGCGCCGGCCCAGTTTCGCGGCCACGGCGGCCGGGTCCATCGAGCCGGCCTCGTCGATGGTCGCGCGCACCGACTCGAGGTGGTCGCGTAACGGCGACTCGAGGTGGTCGCGTAACGGCGACTCGAGGTGGTCGCGTAACGGCGGAAGGCCGTGATCGTAGCCCTCGATTGACGCCGGTCCGCCGGTCCAGAGGGTCTTCTCGTTGAGCTGCAAGCGGTCGGTGGTCACGCCTCCGAAGACCATCGCGCCGAGGGCTCCGTTGCCGATCGGCAGCGCCTCGGTCTCCCAATCCACGGCGGGCCGGATGTACCAGAGCGTCGAAAGCACGCTTCAGGGTAGATCTTTGCAAGATTTCTTGGTACCCGGTAAGCCTCCACCAGCGCAGCAACACTTTTACCAGGGCGAACTTTGCAAGCACCCTTCACAGCTCTGAAAAGCGGCGTTAACCTCGTTGAAAATTCCGCAAGGACTTTCAATAGGGAGGTCCCGATGTCCCGCACACGAGCCTTACTGGCCGCCGCGGGTTCGATGCTGCTCGCGGCGACCCTGCTGGTCGCTGTCACCGAGAAACAAGAGGCTGACGCCAAGGCCGACGCCAACCCGGGCGCGCGCGACGTCATCGTGCACCTGTTCGAGTGGCCTTGGGCCTCGATCGCCTCGGAGTGCACCAATGTCCTGGGCCCCAAGGGCTTCGGCGCCGTCCAGGTCTCGCCGCCTCAGGAGCACGTGGTGCTGCCCGGCCAGGGCTACCCCTGGTGGCAGGACTACCAGCCGGTCAGCTATCGCTTGGTATCGCGGCGCGGCAACCGCGCCGCCTTCGCGAGCATGGTGCAGGCCTGCCACGCCGCCGGCGTGAAGATCTATGTCGACGCGGTCCTCAACCACATGGCCGGCGGCGCGTCCTTCGGCCCGGGCAGCGACGGCAGCTCCTACACGCAGTACAGCTATCCCTCAGTTCCCTACGGCTTCAACGATTTTCACCACTGCGGCCGCAACGGCAACGACGACATCCGCAGCTGGACCGACCGGTGGGAGGTGCAGAACTGCGAACTGGTCGACCTGTCGGACCTGGCGACGGAGACGTCCTATGTGCGCGGCAAGCTCACCGCCTACCTCAACGACCTGATCTCCCTTGGGGTGGACGGGTTCCGGGTCGACGCCGCCAAGCACGTCCCGCACGCCGACTTCCAGGCGATCTTCGGCGGCTTGACCGGCACGCCGTACATCTACCACGAGGTCATCGAGGGCGGACCGGGTGAGATCAGCCCCACCGAGTACGTCTCCAGCGGTGACGTCACCGAGTTCCGCTACGGCGACAAGGTGGGCAACGCCTTCCGCGATGCGAATCTGTCCGGCCTCAACGACTTCGGCGGCATGCTGCTCTCCTCCGGCGACGCGGTCAACTTCATCGATAACCATGACACGCAACGCAACGGGCGGGCGCGACTGACCTATAAGGACGGTCAGACTCACGCGCTGGCCCAGGCCTTCAGCCTCGCCTACCCCTACGGCACGCCGCAGCTGATGAGCAGCTTCAGCTTCACCAACAACGAGGCCGGCCCGCCCTCGTCCGGCGGCACGACCACCGCGGTGGTCTGTGGCCAGGGCTGGGAGTGCGAGCACCGGCGCCCCATCGTGGCGAACATGGTGGGGTTCCACAACCGCGTCAACGGCCAGCCGGTCAACAACTGGGTCTCACCCCAATCCGACCGCATCGCTTTCGGCCGTGGCAGTGCCGGTTTCGTGGCCTTCAACCGCTCCGGCGCCGCCTGGACGGCGACCTTCGCCACCCAGCTGCCCAACGGTTCCTACTGCAACGTGGCCCTCGACGGCTGCACCGCCGTCACGGTCAGCGGGGGACAGGCCACCATCACCGTGCCCGCCAACGGGATGGTGGCCCTGCACACGGGCGCGACCGGGGTCCCGCCCACCGGCTGCACCGCCACCCAGGCCACGTTCACGCTCAACCTCACCGGCAACTACTTCGTCGTCGGTTCCATCCCGGCGCTGGGCAACTGGAACACCGCCAACGCCATCCCCACTCCCGCGACCGTCACGATCCCGTTCAACACCTCCTTCCAGTACAAGTACATCCGCAAGGACGGCGCCACGGTGGTGTGGGAGTTCGACCCGAACCGCAGCGGCAGCACCACGACCGCCTGCACGGCCACCTTCAACGGCACCTGGAACGGTCCGGGCGGCGGCTCGTGCACGTCCATCGCCACCACGTTCCAAGTGGACGCGACGACCTTCTGGGGCCAGAACGTCTACGTCGTCGGCTCGATCCCGGCCCTGGGCAACTGGAACACCGGCAGCGCGATCCTACTGTCCTCCGCGGCGTACCCGACCTGGCGCGGCGCCATCAACATCCCGCCGAGCACGGGCTTCGAGTACAAGTTCATCAAGAAGGACGGCGCCAACGTGGTCTGGGAGACCGGGGCCAACCGCGCCTACACCACACCGGCCTCGCCGTGCGCGGTGACCTTGCCCGGTACGGCGTTCCGGCTGTAGCGGCGTACGGAGTCGCCGACAGTGCCAACCGGGTGATCTCGGGCAGAAGTCTGCACACCCAGGGGGAGGTGTGCAGACTTCTGCCCGGCATGAAAGCGTGGTACCCCGCCCGATACGCCGGCGTGCCCGAGATCTGATCAGAAGCTGGCCTCGAACCCGGCGACGCGGTCCAGCGAGCCGTCGTCGGGGAGGCGATCCCGCGCGGAGGCATCGCCATAGAGGTTCCACCGCAGGAAGTCGAGGATCGTCGCGAGCGCCGGCCCGAACCCCTTGTTCTTGCTCAGCAGGAAATCCCCGTGCCCCTGCCCGTGGAAGGTGACGAAACCCTTGGGCCAGGCCAGGTTCTGGTAGGCCGTCCGGCCTCGTGCGTAGGTCACCACCTTGTCGGCGTCGCCGTGCAGGAACAGGATCGGCGCGGACGGCCCGGTGAATCCGGTGCCGTCGGGCATCGTCGCGCCCGAGATGATGATCCCGCAACGCAATCGCCGGTTGCGCTGCTTGTTGAACATCCCGCTGGTCGTGTAACCGCCCGCGGAGAAGCCGGCCGCGCACAGCCGCGACGTCGCCAGGCGCCCCCTGAAGATGTCACCCTCCTGTGTGTCCAGCTCCGCGATCTTGTCCAGGACGTGCGCCGCGTCGGCGGGCTGGTTAGAGATATCGTTGCGGTCAATGGCTTTCGTGCCCTTCTTGGTGAAGGGGTAGGCCGGGGCGGCCACCACGAATCCCGCCGCGGCCAACGGTTTGGTCACGTCGACGAAGCCTTCGGGCTGCCCGCCCAGGCCGTGGCTGAACAGGACGATGGGGAAGGGGCCTTCGCCGATGGGGTACCACACGATGGTCGGCAGGGGCCGTCCCTCGCCTCGGTTCAGCTGCAAGTGCCGCACGCCCACCTCGAAGGTCTCCAACGGCGCCTGCCCGCCGCCGACCGCGGCCACCGGCTCCGCCGAGGCGGTCCGGGCGCACGCGCTCGTCATCACGACGAGAGCCGCGACGAGCATAAGGGGCTTACGGGGAGTGCGCACGCAGCGACTGTAAGCGGCAACCCGGATTGTCCAGGTCGCCCGATCGGGCGAACTTTGACTGCTAATGGCCGCTGTTGGCGAGCGCTGAGACGATTGGCGCTTTCGCGGCCGCGCGCGCCGGCAGCACGGCGGCGATCGCCGCGGCCAGCGCCGCAACCCCAAGGTAGACAAGGAATTGCCCCAGCGGCAGGGCCGGCCTGCCGTGGCCGTAGTTACTGATCAGCCCGGCCGCCGCGACCCACCCCACCGCGCCGCCGAACAGCAGCCCGGCCCCGCCACCGACCAGCGCCATGAACACCGCCTCCAGCAGCAGCATCAGGCGCAGCCCGGCACGGCTGAGACCCAGCGCCCGCAGCGTGGCCGCCTCCCGCCCGCGTTCCCACACCGACAGCGCCAGCGTATTGCCGATGCCGAACAAGGCGATGAGCAACGACACCCCGAGCAGGGCGGTGAAGATCCCGAGGAGCCGGTCGAACGTCCCGGCCAACTCATCGCTGCGTTGTGCGTTTCCTCCAATTTCTATTAGTGGGTACCCCGTGAGCACGCCATCCAACGCCGACTGACCCCGCGCCACACTCACCCCCGGGGCCAGCGCCACCAAGACCTCGTCCGGGGCCGAGGCCCCATGCAGCTTGGCATAGTCGTCCCAGGTGAGCAGGATGTCGGCGTCGCTGGGCGCGTCATCATAGATCGCCACCACCGTGAACGCGGCGGTATCGTCGGTTGCCATCGCGGTGCCGCGCCCGCCGGCTCCGGTGTCGATGTGGATCTGTTCGCCCAGCATCACCCCGAGGCTGTCGCTGTAGGCCCGGTCCACCGCCACCGTTCGCGGACCCAGCCTCGCCAGGTCGCCCTGCATGATCTCGGGCGCCAGCGGCCCGGGGAAATCCTGCGCGGTCCAGACATAGATCCCGGAATTGTCCACCAAGGACAGATCGCTGCGGATCCCGGTCACGGCGGCGAACTCCGGCCGGTTCCGGAGATCCGCCACGAGCGAGGTGGGTACCCGGGTCTTGCCGTTGCCCGCCTGCAGGTCGACCGAGGAGAGCCGGAAGTCCACCGAGAAGTTCTCCCGCAGCTCCCGGCCCGACTGCTCCGAGGCGGTCGTCAGCAGTACGCTCACCGTCGCCAGCACCCCGACGCCGACCATCAGCGCACTCGTGGTCGCCGCCGCCCGGAGGGGTTGGTAACGCGCCTGCCCCAGGGCCAACCGGCCGGGCGGGCCGAACAGCCGCGACGGCAGCCAGCCCACCAGCACGGTGATCCTCCCGACCACCAACGGCGCCAACAGGATCAACCCTCCAAAAAGGACGGCCGCGCCGGCGAAGATCCAGGGGAGGCCGTCGAAGCCTTGCGGCGCACCGCGTTTCATCAACCACGCCCCGGCGGCGGCGAGGCCAAGGGAACCCAGCAGTCTCGGCCAGGCACGCCCGGGCTTCAACTCCTGCAGCGGCGCGTGGGCGAGTACCGCCAGCGGCGCGATGCGCCCCGCCCGCACGGCGGGGATCAGCGACGCGGCCGCGGCGGTAAAGGTACCCACGAAAAAGGTTATAAATGCAGTTAATGGCTTCAACACCAGAGCGTGATCCGGCACCGCGTGAGCGCCGAAGACGGCCCGGCCCGTGATCAGCGCCCAGCCGGTCGCGACGCTGACGGCCAGCCCCACCAGCGAACCGGCCAGGCCCAGCACCACCGCCTCGATCAGCACCAGCAGCCGGATCTGGCTCCGGCGGGCGCCCATGCAACGCCAGAGCGCCAGCTCGCGGGTGCGCCGCGCGGTCAGGATGTGAAAGGTGTTGTAGATGACGAAGACCGCGACGGCGAGCGCGATCAGGCCGAACCCGAGCAGGACGCGGTGAAAGCCATCGACATATTTCGCCGCCTCGACCGCCAGCCGCTGCCGCCATGCCGCGCCCGAGAGCACCTCGTACTCGGGCGGGACGAGGCCGCGGATCGCCTCCTGGGCCTCGCCTTCGGCCCGCACCACCAGCTCGGCGGAACCCTTGGGGCGCACCAGCTTTTGCAGGTCGGCGTCGGTGAACGCGGCGACCGACAGGCCCGTCACGCCGCGGTTGACGCCCAGGTCGATCACGCCCACGACGGTCTCGTCATAGGCGCCGCGGTCATTGACGAACGTCACCTTGTCGTCTCGCTTGAACCCGTACCGCCGCGCCGTGCTCCGGTCGATCGCGACCTCGCCCGGGGCCTGCGGCAGGCGCCCCTCGACGACGTCGAACCGGGCCAGGCTCGGGTCCTTCGGCAGCGAGACGGCGTAACCGGCGAAACCCTCGTTGGCGATGAGCTTGCCGTCGTGGTCAAGCAGGCCAAGGGTTTCCACCACCCGTCCGTCCACTTGCGACACTTGGGGCAGGCTCTTGACCGCCGCTTCGATCTCGGGCGTGACGCGTTGGCCGGTGGGTGGCAAGACCACGACATCAACGTTGCGGGCCGACCGGGCCAGCTGGTCATAGAAGGCCGCGCGGGCCGTGTCGGCATAGACGAACGTGCCCGCGAGGAACCCCGCGCCGCCCGCGATCGCCGCCGCCGTCAGCAGCAACCTTGCCACCTGCGCCCTGAGGCCTGACCAGACGATGCGGAACAGCACCCGTGAAGTGTGCCTTCAATTTTGGTCGCTCTGAGTGTCGGATTAATGCCAGTCCGTCGTGGACACCGTGGTCAGGCGCTGCGTCGCCCTCGAAAGCGCGACATAAAGGGTCCGTGGGCTGTCGACCAGCGCCGGTTCCACCAGCACGACGGCGTCGTACTCCATGCCCTTGGCGGCCAGAGCGGTGACCACGCTCGTCCGTTCATCCATTTCAATCCATCGCATGGCGGCGTCACGCACCGCCGCGTCCGGAGCGATCACCCCGATGGTGCCCTCCACCTGCTCGCGCAGGCGCACCACCGCCTCGCGCACGGCGTTGGGCAGCTCGCGCGGGGCCGTCCTGATGTCCTGCGGCGCGATCCCGGTCGAGCGGACCGCGTTGGGCAGCGGGATGTCCGGCGAGACCCGGCGGATGACCTGGGCGGCCACCTCGAAGATCTCCTTGGAGTTGCGGTAGTTGGTGGTCAGCCGGTGGAAGTGCCGGGCCCGGCCGCCGCCGATCGCCTCGTCCCGGGCGCGCGGCGGCTCATTGGTGCTGCCGATCCAGGCCGACTGCGCCGGATCGCCCACGATCGTCCAGCTCGCCGCGTGCCCGCGGCGGCCGATCATTCGCCACTGCATCGGCGTCACGTCCTGCGACTCGTCGACGACGACGTGGGCGTAGTCGCGGTAATCGGCCGGGCGCTCCGCCCGCTGCTGCTGCGACACGATCCCCAGGCTCTGCGCCTGCCTGCGGGCCCGCTGGCGTGGCTTGGGCTGCTTGCCGATCAGCTCGGCCAGCTCGTCGAGCAGCGGGATGTCGTCGATGCTCGGGTCGTCCTTGATGCTCTGGCTCAGCCGCCGCTGCTCGTCATGGGAGAGCACGCCGTCGGCGTAGCGCCTCACCTTGTGGGGATCGGCGAGCCAGCCCAGCACCTCCAGGGGCGTGACGATCGGCCACCACGCGCGCAGGAACGCCCGGAAACCCTCGTGATCGGAGAGCTCCTCGTCGAAGCGCGACTGCTCCACCCGGGTCGCCTCGCCGTGCTTCTCCCACAACAGGTCAAGGATCTCGCCAAAGGCGCGACCCCGCACCTCGTTGCGCCGGGCGCCCCGGCTCACCCGGCGCCGGACCTCCTCAACCTGCTTGCGGGTCAACACAAGCCACTCCCCGCGGTACCGGATGTGCAGCCCGTCCGGCGCGCCGGGCGGTGCGTCCTCGACGGCCCGCCTGAGGATGCGCCGCATCCGCAGGCTGCCCTTGACCGCGCGGACGGCCGCCGTCTCCTCCCGGGTGGCGTCGAAGCCCACCACCAACTGCCCCAACGATTTCAGGGTCGCCGACTCCTCGCCCAGCGCCGGCAGCACGGTCTCGATGTACTGCACGAAGACCGGGCTCGGGCCGACGATCAGCACCCCGCCGCCGGCGAAGCGCTGGCGGTCGGTGTAAAGCAGGTATGCGGCGCGGTGCAACGCTACGGCTGTTTTTCCGGTACCCGGTCCGCCCTCCACCATCGTGACCCCGCCCGCGGGAGCCCGGATCGCCAGATCCTGCTCATGCTGGATGGTGGCGACGATGTCGCGCATGCCCGTGCCCTTGGCCCGGCTCAGCGCCGCCATCAACGCCCCGTCGCCCACCACGATGATCTCGTCGCTCGCGGCGTCCGGATCGAGCAGCTCGTCGTCGAGCGCGATCACCTTCTCCCCGAACGAGGTGATCATCCGGCGGCGGATCACCCCGAGCGGCTGAGCGGCGGTCGCCCGGTAGAAGGCGGCGGCGGCCGGAGCCCGCCAGTCGATCAGCAGCGGGTCGCCGTCCTCGGCCCGCATCCCCAACCGCCCGATGTAGCGGGTCTTCGTCGGCTCCTCCTGCGACACAGCCTCGGGCTTGAGATCGAGGCGGCCGAACACCAGCCCCTCATGCTCGGCGTCGAACACGTGCCGCCGCCGCGCGGCGTGAAAGACCAGTGCGTCCCGCTCCACCAGCGAACCGAAGTTGCCCACCGAAGCCTGCTTGTAGCCCTGCGCCTCGGCCCGCGTGGCCTCGGCGCGCAAGCTGGCCAACCGCGCGTAGACCCGGTCGACGTGCCTTTGCTCTTTGATGATCTC
>Ga0075418_10002163_pt1 | contig 22392 bp, 23 predicted proteins | sample SoiMetdeltSBSDD2_FD_81776 | JGI IMG/M metagenome (GOLD analysis project Ga0075418, IMG submission 81776) | Bulk soil microbial communities from a Populus tree surrounding site in Tennessee, USA - Soil MetaG P. deltoides SBSDD2 | ecosystem: Environmental > Terrestrial > Soil > Tree plantation...
GCCGAGGCCGATCGTGTCGCCCACCCGCGGATGCTGGAACTCGGGCAGCACGCGCTCGACGCTGTGCATGTCGAGGCCGAGCAGGTTCTCGATCCAGTCGTAGGTGTAGGCGCCGCCGCGCGGCGCAGGCCCCATCTGGGCGAGCCACGGCCAGACTGCGCTCGGCGGCGCGTCGACGTCGATCGCCCGCGTCGCGACGCCGTCGGCGTCCTCGAGGAGCTCGTCGCCGGGCAGCGTCGCCGCCGCCTCCTCGTCGGTCGCGCCCCAGGTGAGGATGGGCCCGCGCAGGAACCGGAAGTAGACGGCTCCGAGCACTCCGAGCCCGAGGAGGGCACGCCGGAGCGTCATCCGGTCAGTCCCTTCCAGAAGTAGGTCGTGTCGCACGGGCGCCCGTCCGGGTAGAGCGCATAGCCCGGGATCACGCCGACCCTCACCCACCCCAGGCGCTCGTAGAGCCGCTCCGCGTCGTCGCCGGTCACCGCATCGAGCACGAGGAGCGTCCTCCCCGCAGCGAGAGCCTCCGACTCGACCCGCTGCATGAGCGCGGCAGCGATGCCTCGCCGCCGCGCGGAGCGGTGGACGAGGACGCGCGCGACCTCCGCGCGGTGCGGCTGGTTCGGGTGCGGCGCGAAGACGAGCTGGGCGGTGCCGACGAGCGTTCCCCCCGCGAACGCGGCCAGGAGGACGCGCCGGCCGCGCTCGACGTCGACGATGTAGCCCTCGAAGACGCGCCGGGCATCGTCCTGCGAGAACGGCGCCAGGTAGCCGACCGACGCTCCACCCTCGACGCAGTCGACGAGGACGGCCGCGAGGCCCGCGAGGTGCTGCCGCGCCTCGGCCGCGTCGAGACGGCGGATCTCGACGGCTCCCGGCTCGGTCACACGTACGCCGTCAGCTCGACGACGTTGCCGTCCGGGTCGCGGAAGTACAGCGAGTGCGAGCTCCCGTGGTCCTCGAAGCGGAACTCGACCTCGCGCTCTCGCAGATGCGCCTGGGCGGCCTCGAGGTCGGCGTGCGAGACGGCAAAGGCGACATGCCGAAGGCCCGTGGACTCGTGGCCCCGCTCGGGCGACTCGGCCTGCGCCTGGAACAGCGCGATGCAGGCACCGAACGAGCCCATGAACACCGGCCAGTCGTCCTGCCGCGGCTCGCTCCGCTGCTCCAGGCCGAGCACGTCGCGGTACCACGCGATCGACGCGCCGCGGTCGCGCACGTTCAGCGACACGTGGTCGAGCCGCTCGAGCGAGAAGTCGCCCATCGGACCGCGCATGGTAGTGACGCGGCCGAGATCACTGTCCCGGCGGCGGCGGTCTCGACCCGCGACCCCGCTCAGTCCGCTGTGAGAGCGGCGAGCACGAGCAGCAGGAAGATGCAGTTCACCGAGATGTGCACCGCCATCGAGAGGGCAACGCTGCGCTTCCGCCACACGGTGTAGATCCAGGGGACGAGCCCGAGGATCCGACCGATGTTCTGCCACGGCGTCCAGAGGTGGTAGACGGAGAAGAGCACGGCATTCAGAACCGGTGCGGCCCGTCCGAAGCGGTCGATCCGCGGAAGCAGATGGCCGCGGAAGTAGAGCTCCTCGACCACGGGGCCGAGGATGCCGTTGATCGCCACGGCCGCCGCGAAGACGACGATCACGACCCAGGTCGCGTACGTGTCGCCTCCCTCGAGGGACGCGAACTCGCGGACCGACCCCGGATACCAGGCGAACAGACCGTCGGCGATCCTCTCGTCGAGCACGGCGACGGAGAGGAACAACATGAGGATGAACCAGGCGACGAGCGGGACCGTCCACAGGGCGATCCGCCGCCCCGGCATCGGCTCCCGGTAGTCGACGACTTCCCACACCGACCACCGGCCGCTCTTCGACCTCCCCTGATACAGCAGGTAGCCGAGCTCGATCGGAACGACGACGAGCGCGATTCCGATCAGCAACGCGAGGATGGCGGGTATGCCCAGCACGGCCGCGACGAGAACGAAGCCGAACAGCGCGGCCCCCGGCAGCAGGTGGAGCGCGATCGAACGCGGGAGCGAGTGCTGCTCGGGCGAAACGTGCGGCGTCGTGCGCCGACTCGGCGTGCCCGGGCGAGGCGGCGGCGTCGTCGTCGTGGGCCCGGGGCTGCGCGTGGTGACCCGGCTCTTGAGCGCTGTTGCCACTGTCGACCTCCGCTCGAGTGCGGTCCAAGTCTCGTCTGTCGGCGAGACGCGGCCATCAGAGCGTCCCGTGATCCCGGGTGTGGAGAAGCACGTACCGGGATCCCGAAGCTCGATGGCCGAGGTCGACAGCGGTGAGGGAGGATCAGCGACGACGTGGCCGGCGTGACGATCGACGACGTGCGGGCTCTGACAGCCGGGTTGCCGCGGTCGTACGAGGTGTTCGTCAGGGGCCGCGTCAAGTTCCGCGTCGGACAGATCGTCTACCTGGCCTTCTCGCGCGACGAGACGCTGATGGGCTTCGCCTTTCCGAAGGAGGAGCGCGAGGCGGCGCTCGAGACGTACCCGGACACGTTCCTGCGCCCGAAGCCGTCCGACCTGCGCTTCCAGTGGCTGGTCGTCCGCCTCGAGGCCATCGACGAGGACGAGCTCCGCGAGCTGGTCTTCGACGCCTGGCGCATGGTCGTGCCGAAGAAGCTCGCGTCGCTCTCCGACGACGAGCTTCGGCAGCCGAAGTCGCCCGGCGAGATCCGCTAGATGTACAGGCCGTAGCGATCGACGAACGGAGGGCTCGCATGCGACGCTTGAACTTCCTGGAGGACGAACCCTGGGACGAGGCAGCGGACGACGTTCGGCGCCGCTGGTTCGGGCACCCGTTCGGCACCAACCTGCTCGGCGCGTCCCTCACCGAGCTCCTGCCCGGAGCAGAGGGCGGCCCGCTGCACCTGCACTACGGGGTCGAGGAGATGTTCTTCGTACTCAGCGGCACGCCGACCGTTCGCACGCCGGAGGGCGACGAGCAGCTCTCGCCCGGAGACGTCGTCTACTTCCCGGAGGGCCCGGACGGGCTGCACACGTTCTCGAACCCGACGGCCGAGCCGGCGCGGGTGCTCGGGATCTCGACCAAGCGCTTCCCCGACGTCCTCGCCTACCCGGAGCGGGGCGTTGCCTGGGTTGCGACGCGCCATCCCGAGCGCCCGGTGCCAGAGGGCGGAGACGAGGGGATCATCGCCCGCTTCGAGCTGCCAGGGGGCGATTGACCCGTGATCGCGACGAGAGGACGTCTAGATTCCCGCCCGTGAGCTTCTTCGTCGCCGCGGACGCCTACGACCGGTTCATGGGCCGCTACTCGGCGCCGCTCGCTCGCCCGTTCGCCGACTTCTCGGGCGTCTCACCCGGTCAGCGCGTGCTCGACGTCGGGTGCGGCCCGGGAGCGCTGACTGCCGAGCTCGTCGGCCGGGTCGGTCCTGCCTCCGTCTCTGCGGTCGACCCCTCCGAGCCCTTCGTGGCTGCGATGGCCGAACGGCACCCCGAGGTGGAGGTGCGACAGGCGCCCGCGGAGGACCTGCCCTTCCGGGACGACGGGTTCGACGCGGCCCTGGCGCAGCTCGTCGTCCACTTCATGACCGACCCGGTGTCGGGCCTCCGCGAGATGGGCCGCGTGACGAGGGAAGGAGGCGTCGTCTCTGCCTGCGTCTGGAACCACGCCGGAGAGGACGGTCCTCTCAGCCCCTTCTGGAGGATCGTCCACGACTTCGACGACGCCTCCGACGAGTCGGAGCTGCCCGGGTCGCGCGAGGGTCATCTCGCCGAGCTCTTGACCGCCGCCGGGCTTCGCGACGTCGAGGACGGCGACGTCTCCGTGCGCGTCGAGCACGCGACCTTCGAGGAGTGGTGGGAGCCGTACACGCTCGGCGTCGGGCCGGCCGGTGCCTACGTCGCCGGCCTCGACCCCGCGCGGCGCGAGGAGCTGCGCGAGCGCTGCCGCGAGGCTCTCCCCGAGCCACCGTTCGCGCTCACCGCCCGGGCGTGGGCCGCACGGGGTCGCCCGTGACGGCTCTCAGCCGCCGAATCGGTCCCTGAGGAGGCGGGCGAGAGGCCAGGCGCCGTCCGTCGTGTTCGACAGCACGGTGTGCGTCAGGTTCGATCGCGGATCGTGCACCGAGCGGAAGGAGACGCCCGCGTCCATCCCCTCGAGCAGCACGAGATCGCCGGAGGCGTCGAGCCAGAACCCGAGCCCGTAGCGGCGTGCGCCGTCCTCGCTGCGGGGGCGGGTCATCTCCGCGACGCGGTCGAGCGGCACGATCCGACCGGCGAAGAGTGCAGCCCAGAGCGCGCGGATATCCGCGGCGGTCGAGTAGATGCCGCCATCGCCCGAGCCGCGCACGGGCAGGTGGAAGACGTTCGTCCGCCAGGCGCCGTCGACCTCGAGGTAGCCGAGGGCGACGCGGCCGGGCAGCTCGTCCGAGCGCAGGAAGGCCGTGTCCAGCATGCCGGCGGGGCGGCACACGCGCTCCACCACGAGCTCGTGGAACGGAACACCGCTCGCGCGCTCGGCGAGCAGCGCGAGCACGACGTACCCGCTGTTCGAGTACGAGAACCGCTCGCCCGGCGGGAACTTCGGCGCGTGCCCGTCGAGGGCGACGAGGTAGTCCTCCGTCGCCGCGAGCTCGTGCACGGGGACCGGCATCAGGTAGGCGGAGATGTCGACGTCCGTGTCCTCGTCGAGGTAGTCCCCCACGCCGGAGCGATGGGCGAGCAGGTGCTCCACGGTCACGTCGTCTCCGACGAGGGGGAGGTCGTCCGCGAGGAGCGAGCGCGCCGGCGTGTCGAGGCCGAGCGCGCCGTCCTCGACGAGGCTCGCCACCGTGAGCGCCGTCAGTCCCTTGGTGCCGCTCGCGAGCGCGAAGCGGGTGTCGTGGTGGTTCGGGATGCCGAGGCCCCGGTGGGCCCGGCCGTATGCCCGCTCGATCGCGACCTCCGCGCCGCGATCCACGCGGACGACGCCGGAGAAGCCGGTCTCCGCCGCAATCGCATCGAGCTCGCGTTCCAGCGCCGTCACGGGAACGAACCTAGCGCCTGCCAGAAGGAGACGTGCGATGTTCCTCCTCGTCGTCCAGCGCTCGGGTCGTGTTTGACGCCCTGCCGGAGGGGAACGCGTGTGAGCATGGAACGGCGTCCCGACTACGACGTCGCGGTCGTCGGTGCGGGGCAGGCGGGGCTCGCCATCGGCTGGTTCCTCGCCCGTCAGGGCCGTCGCTTCGTGATCCTCGACCGCGCCGACTCGGTCGGAGCCGCCTGGCGCGAGCGCTGGGAGTCGCTGACGCTGTTCACCGCCCGTCGGTACGACAGCCTGCCGGGCCTCCAGTTCCCCGGCGACCCCGACGGCTATCCGGGCCGGGACGAGGTGATCGAGTACCTCGAGCGCTACGCCGACACGTTCGAGCTCCCGCTGCAGCTCTCGACGGAGGTACGGCGGCTCTCGAGCCGGGACGGTGCCTTCGTCCTCGAGCTCGACAGGCGGACGATCACGGCGGGTCAGGTGGTCGTCGCCACCGGCCCCTTCCAGACGCCGTTCGTGCCCGGGCTCGCGGGCAGCCTCGCGCCCGAGGTCGTCCACCTGCACAGCACCGAGTACCGCCGCCCGGACGACGTTCCCGTCGGGACCGTGCTCGTCGTCGGGGGCGGGAACACGGGCTTCCAGATCGCGAAGGAGCTCTCACGGACGCGGAACGTCCAGCTCTCCGTCGGCTCACGCCAGAAGCCGCTCCCGCAGCGCTTCCTCGGCCGCGATCTCTTCTGGTGGCTCACGAAGACCCGGCTGCTCCGGTCCACTGTCCAGTCCCGGCTCGGACGGCGGCTGAGCCAGCGCGACGCGCTGATCGGCTCGAGCCCGCGCGAGCTCCGTCGCCGCTTCGGCGTCGAGCTGCGACCGCGGGCGGTCGACGCCTCCGGCAGCACGATCCGCTTCGAGGACGGGAGCGAGCTCCGGGTCGACGCCGTGGTCTGGGCGACGGGCTACCAGCCGGACTACGCCTGGATCGACCTGCCGGTCCTGGACGGGCACGGGCGCCTGCGCCACCGCCGCGGAGTCGCTGACGTGCCCGGCCTGTACTTCCTCGGGCTCACCTGGCAGCACACGCGCGGATCGGCTTTGATCGGCTGGGTGAAGGACGACGCCGAGTTCATCTCCGAGCGGATCGCCGACCGCGCGACGGCCGATCGCATGCCCACGGACACCGCGGGCCTCGCCGAGGCGGGTCGGCCCGAGCGGGTGGACCTCGCCGACGGCGACTCCTTCGACCTCGAGATCGCCCCCGTCCGCAAGCGGATCGGAGACGCGACGGTGCGCATGCTCGCGTACAACGGCTCGATCCCGGGGCCGACGCTCGTGGCGCCGCAAGGCGCCACCGTCACGGTGCGGGCGACGAACCGCGGCGACCTCGACGCCACGGTGCACTGGCACGGCCTCCGGCTCGAGAACCGCTTCGACGGGACGCACGAGACGCAGGCGCCGATCCCGGTCGGCGGGACCTTCACCTACGAGGTGCAGGTGCCGGACCCCGGCGCCTACTGGTACCACCCGCACATCCGCGAGGACTACGGGCAGGAGCTCGGCCTGTACGGGAACATCCTCGTCGTCCCCGAGGAGCGCGGGTACTGGCCGCCGGCCGACCGCGAGCTGCTCCTCACGGTCGACGACATCCTCATCGAGGACGGCGAGATCGCCGCCTTCAGCCACTCGGAGCCGACCCACGTGGCGATGGGCCGCTTCGGCAACGTCATGCTCGTCGCCGGAGACCCTGCCCTCTCGCTGAGCGCCAGGCGCGGCGAGGTCGTGCGCCTGTACCTGACGAACACGGCGAACACCCGCGTGTTCAACGTGGCGCTGCCGGGCGCCCGCATGAAGCTCGTCGGCGGCGACAGCGGGCACTACGAGCGCGAAGAGATCGTCGAGGAGGTGCTCATCGCGCCCTCGGAGCGCGTCGTCGTCGACGTCCACTTCGCCGAGCCGGGCGAGCTCGCGCTCGAGCACCGGACGCCCGAGCGCACGTACCGGCTCGCCGGGATCCGCGTGGAGGACGACGGGTTCGAGGCGGCCGCCGCCGCGGCCTTCGGGATCCTGCGCACGAATGCGGACCTGGCGGCGGAACGCGAGCGGATCGAGCCGTACCTCGCGGCCGAGCCGGACAAGGTCCTCTCCTTCGTCGCCGAGATGATGCTCGAGGAGCCCGAAGGACCGACCACCTACGTCTGCCCGATGCACCCCGAGGTGACGAGCGACACGCCGGACCGGTGCCCGAAGTGCGGGATGAAGCTCGTCGCGGCGAGCCTCGTCGCCGCGGGCGCGCACGGCCACGAGCACGGGCACATGGAGATGGACGAGCAGGAGCACGGCCACGCGGACGAGCACGGCCACGCCGACCACGAGCACGGCCACCACGCGGAAGCCCACCCGCACGAGCACGATGCCGCCCAGGGCATCGAGTGGGAGGACGACATGGTCGAGGTGAACCGGTTGACGACGCCGTCCACGATGCGCTGGAAGCTCGTCGACCGGGCGACGGGCGCGGAGAACGCGGCGATCGACTGGCAGCTCCGGGTCGGCGAGCAGGTCAAGATCCGGCTGGTCAACGAGATGGACTCCGACCACCCGATGCCGCACCCGTTCCACATCCACGGTGCCGGCCGCTTCCTCGTCCTCGCGCGCGACGGCGTCACCGAGCCGAACCTCGTCTGGAAGGACACCGTGCTCGTGCGGACGGGCGAGACCGTCGACATCCTCCTCGACGTCACCAACCCCGGCGTGTGGATGGCGCACTGCCACATCGCCGAGCACCACGAGGGCGGGATGATGTTCAGCTTCACCGTCACCTGAGCGCAGGCGGGTAGGCTCACCCGGTGGTCCCCGAGGCGCCGCAGGAGGACTCCGAGCACGGGCGGGTCACGACCGGCGAGGGCTGGTTCGTCCTGAACGCGCGCGAGGCGCGCTGGTACCACGCGGAGGGGCGCTCGGCGATCTGCGAGCCGGAGGGCGACTCGGACTTCGAGCAGCTCGGGCTCAACATCACCGTCCTCGAGCCCGGCGTGCCGATGGCGATGTACCACTGGGAGGCCGACCAGGAGGACTTCCTCGTGCTCGCGGGCGAGGCCGTGCTCGTGATCGAGGGCGAGGAGCGGCCGCTGCGGCAATGGGACTTCGTGCACTGCCCGCCGCCGACGAAGCACGTCCTGGTCGGTGCCGGGGACCGGCCGTGCGTCGTGCTTGCGGTGGGCGCGCGGGCGCACCAGGGAGGCACCGGCTGGGGTGGCTACTCGGTGGACGAGACGGCCGCCCGCCACGGCGCGAGCGTCGAGCGGGAGACGAACGATGCGCAGGAGGCGTATGCCGGCCTGCAGCGCCGTTCGGGGACGCGGTACCGAGAGGGCTGGCTCCCGACCTAACGGGCGGCGGCCTTCCTCTCGGGCTGCGAACGTGAGACCATCGAGGCGCGATGCGGAAGGGCCCAGCCGTCGCTCTGGCGGTCGTCGCAGTGGCCGCGCTGATCGCGGCGGCGGTCTTCGCCACGCTGTACGCGCGGGAGGAGTCCTCCGACGAGGTCGCGGCCTCGGACGCGTGCGGCGACCGCATCTTCGGCCACATCGCGTCGCTCTCGAAGAAGGGAGGCGACTACGAGCTGCGGTTCGACCCGGCCTGGTTCACGAGCGGGGTGACCGCGAACGCCGCGGCGGCCGAGGACGGCGTCGTGGCACCGGGCGAGCCGGTCCCGAACGACAACTACCGCGTCGACGAGGGCCATCGCCTGCTGACGTACCTCGTGCCGCCGTCGACGCCCGTCACCGTGCTCACGCGGGAGGGCGACCCGGCAGGATTCGGCGCGACCGCGATCTCCGTCGCCCAGCTGGCCGAGCTCGTCGAGGGCGAGAAACCCGTCGAGCTCTTCGAGCCGCTGGACTCCGGCGTCTGGGCCCGCTACCACGTCGACACCGTGTGCGCGCTCGACCAGCAGTACCAGCCCTAGATGGTGACGCTCACCCCTCGACCAGCACGCCGCCCCAGTCGGCGGGATCGACGTCGGCGAGCGACTGCGAGAACGTCCAGTGGTGGCCGCCGAGATCGACGGCCGTGTACTGCCGCTCACCGTACGGGTAGTCGGTCGGCGGGCTGGCGACGAGCGCGCCGTGCGCGAGCGCGTGGTCGTGGTGCGCATCCGCGTCCTCGACGCTCACGAGCAGCGAGTGGCCGCCGCCCGGCTCGCCGCCCTGCGTCGCGACGACCGCCCCGTCGCCGTACACGAGCTGCGCACGGTGCTCCCCGATCCGGAGCCTGAGCCGGAGCCCGAAGGCGTCGCAGAGCCAGCGCGTCGCCTCGGCGACGTCCGGGTAGGCGAGGACCGGGATGACGGAGGCATCCGGGACGGAGCGGTTCCGGATCACGGCGCCCTCGCCGCCCAGGCCTCGATCTCGATCGACATCTGCGGCCACGGCAGCGTCTGGACGACGACGAGCGTCGAGGCCGGTCGCACGTCACCGAGGACGCGCGCCCTCACCGCAGCGTAGGCAGGGATGTCGTCGGCGCTCGTCAGGTACTGCGTGATCTTCACCAGGTCCGAGACCTCGAACCCCGCTCGCGCGAGCGCCTGGCCGATGTTGGCCCAGGCCAGCGTCGCCTGCTCCTCGAAGTCCCCGGGAATCGTCCCGTCGGCCCGCATCCCCGGCGTCCCCGCGGTCGCGAGCCAGCGCGCGCCCGGCAAGACCTCGACCGCGTCGCTGTAGGCGCCGATGTGCGCGGCGATGCCGATGTCGACGGCGCGGTTCACGACGCCTGCGGCACCTCTTGCAGGACCCAGGTGTTCCCGTCCGGGTCGGCGAAATCCGCGAACGAGTTATACCTCTGGTGCTCCGGGTCGACTCCCGGCTTCCAGCCTTCCGGCGTCATGTGTCGGGTCTCGCTCACGGCCACCCCGCGTCCGACGAGCTCGGCACGCGCGGCCTCGATGTCGGTGACGACGAGGTGCGTGCCACGGTACGAGCCCGGCTCCGCGTCGGTGATCCCGATCCCGATCGTGATGGAGCAGGCCGACCCGGGCGGCGTCATCTGCACGACGCGGAAGTCCTCGTTCGGCTGGTGATCGACGTCGAGGGAGAAGCCGAGCCGCTCGACGTAGAACTCCTTCGCCCGATCGACGTCCGACACGGGGATGAGGACGAGCTCGAGCTTCAGCTCGCTCACGGCGACCCGTCGCCGGCGGGTCGCGGTGGGAGCTGCTGCACCGCCCAGCGGTTGCCGTCCGGATCGTCGAAGAAGACGAACGAGCCCCACGGGAAGACCTGCACGTCGCTGACGTCGACGCCGCGCCCGGCGAGCTCCGCGTGCGCGGCCTCGATGTCGGAAACGACCATCTGCAGCCCCTTCACCGACCCCGGCGGGGCGTCCGTGACGCCGTTCCCGAGGGCGATCGAGCACGCCGAGCCAGGCGGGGTCAGCTGGACGAAGCGGATCTCGTCCGAGACCCGGTGGTCGTGGTCGGCGCCGAAGCCCGCCTTCTCCGTGTAGAACGCCTTCGCGCGGTCCACGTCCGAGACCGGGATCGCCACGAGCTCGAGCTTCCAGTCCATGTCCCTCCTGTCGTCGGCGGCGGGGACAGCCTACCCGCGTCGCTCACGTTATGCGAACATATGTTCGTGTCACGGGAGCCGACCGTCCTTCACGCCGACGTCGACTCGTTCTTCGCGTCGGTCGAGCAGCGGGACGACCGGCGGCTGCGCGGGCGCCCCGTAATCGTCGGCGGCGGGGTCGTCCTCGCCGCCAGCTACGAGGCGAAGGCATACGGCGTCCGCACGGCCATGGGCGGTCGGCAGGCGCGGCGCCTGTGCCCGCACGCGGTCGTGGTCAGGCCACGCATGAGCGCCTACTCGGAGGCGAGCAAGGCGATGTTCGAGGTCTTCGAGGACACGACGCCGCTCGTCGAGGGGCTCTCGATCGACGAGGCCTTCCTCGACGTCCGCGGCCTCGAGCGGCTCGCGGGCGACGCCCCCGAGATCGCCGCGCGGCTCCGCTGGCGCGTGCGCGACGAAGTCGGGCTCCCGATCACCGTCGGCGTCGCGCGGACGAAGTTCCTCGCGAAGGTGGCGAGCGGCGTCGCCAAGCCGAACGGGCTCCTCGTCGTCCCGACGCGCGACGAGCTCGGGTTCCTCCACCCGCTCCCCGTCGAGCGGCTGTGGGGTGTCGGACGGATCACGGCCGAGAAGCTCCACTCCCGGGGGATCCACACGGTCGGCCAGGTCGCCCGGCTCGACGAGGCGGTGCTCGTCTACCTCCTCGGCCGCGCGTCCGGACGGCAGCTGCACGCGCTCGCGCACAACCGGGACCCGCGCGTCGTCCGGACGGAGCGCCGGCGCGGCTCGATCGGATCGCAGCGGGCGCTCGGGCGCTCGCCGAGATCGCTCGCGGAGATCGACGCCACCGTGGTCGCGCTCGTGGACCGCGTCGCGCGCAGGCTGCGCACGGGGCAGCGCGTCTGCCGGACGGTCGTCCTGCGCCTCCGGTTTGCGGACTTCACGCGGGCGACGCGGTCCCTCACCCTGCCCCAGCCGACGTCGGGGACGGAAACGATCCTCGGGGCCGCCCGCGGCCTCCTCGCCGCGGCGACCCCGACGATCGAGGCGCAGGGGCTCACCCTCGTCGGCGTTGCCCTCACGAACCTCGAGGACGAGCGGAGGATGCAGCTCGCCTTCTCGCCTGATCCCCGCTTCGATGCGCTCGACGCCGCACTCGACAGCGTGCGCGACCGGTACGGATCGGCGGCGGTGACACGCGCGGTGCTCCTCGGCCGCGACCCGGGCGTCGTCATGCCGGTGCTGCCGGACGCCCCCTAGAGAGGCGGGATGTTCTGGTTCCGGCGCAGCACGTTCGTCGGGTCGAGACGGCTCTTGAGCCCGCGCAGCCGTGCGAAGCCCTCGTCGCCGAACGCGGCCCGCACGCGCTCCAGCGGCTCGTCGGCCTGCATGTAGTTCGCGTAGCCGCCGCCGAACGCCCAGGGCTCGACCGCGGCCGCCGTCTCGCGTGCCCAGCCGACGTGCTCGTCGTCGAGGGCGGAGTCGGCCCACGTCGCCATCGCGCTGACGTTGAAGGCGGCGCCGCGGTAGCCGATCGCACCGAATGCCTGATCGACCTCCTTCGGCGCGCCGTGCAGGGACTCGATCAGGATGTCGCCGGGCGACCGACCGAGCGCGCCGACGCGCTCGAGGAGGAGGTCGACGAGCTCATCGGGAAGCTCGCCGACGAAGTGGCCTTTCCAGTAGTGCCGGTTCGCGCCGTACGGCGAGTCGAAGAGCGCCTGCTGCTCGAGGAACGTGCGCTCGCGCACGTCGTCGCTCGCGAGGCAAGGCACCGAGCGGAGGACGCGCAGCTCCTCCGGCTCGGGATCGCTGCCGGTGTAGCAGGGCACGACGAAAAGCATCCGCTCCGCCGACTCGTCGAACGCGAGGATCGCCTGGCAGCTGAGGTCGTGCGGCGCGCCGGCAACGAGGTCGCGGAACGCGAGCAGCCCGTCGCGGACGCCGCTCCCGCGGTACACGAGCAGGCCGCCCACGACGCCCTCGAGTGGATGGAGCCGGAAGTCGAGCCGCGTCGCGACGCCGAAGTTGCCGCCGCCGCCGCGCAGCCCCCACAGGAGCTCCTCGTCGCCGCCCGGGCCTGCGCGCAGCACCTCGCCGTTCGGCGTGACGAGCTCGGCGCCGACGAGGTTGTCGCACGTCAGCCCGTACTGGGACGTCAGGTGACCGATGCCGCCGCCGAAGGTGAGACCTGCCACACCGGTCGAGCCGACGACGCCTCCGGGAGTGACGAGGCCGCCGGACTGCGTCGCACCGTCGAAATCGGCCCACGTCGCCCCGCCCTCGGCTCGCGCGATTCGCGCTTCGGTGTCGACCTCGACCCGCCGCATCGCGGAGAGATCGATCACGAGCCCGCCGTCCAGGACGCAGTGCCCGGCCGGGTTGTGCCCGCCGCTCCGGACCGCGACCTCGAGCTCGTGGGCGCGGGCGAACGCGAAGGCCGACGCGACGTCGCCGGCGCCGAGGCAGCGGACGATCACCGCGGGGCGGCGGTCGACGAGGGCGTTGAAGCAGACGCGGGCTCCGTCGTACCCGGGGTCGGAGGGGACGAGCGCCGTTCCCGCCAGGGAGCGGCGCAGCCCGTCCAGGCCCTCGAGCGCGACGGTGCCCACCACGACCGCTACGCGGCCTCCGCCACGGGCTCTCCGTCCGCCCTCGCCGGCTCGCCGTGCCCGGCCGGCACCGCGGCCGGGCGGAGGAGGAGCGCGCCGATCAGCGCGGCGCCACCGGCGAACAGGGCGCCCACGAGGAAGGCGAGGTGGTAGCCCCCCGCGAGCGCCTCGAGCGAGCCGCTCCCCGAGGCGCTGAGCGTCTCGGTCCGCGAGGCGGCGAGGCTCGCGAGGACGGCCAGGCCGAGCGCGCCGCCCATCATGAACGCGGTGTTCACGACGCCCGAGGCGAGGCCGGCGTCCTCCTGACGGACGTCGCTCATCGCCGCGAGGAGCACCGGGTTGAAGGCCATGCCCGCGCCGAAGCCGAGCAGGATCATGCTCGGGAGCACGTCGACGGCGAACGTCCCGTCGACCGGCGCGCGCGCGAAGAGCAGGAGCCCCACCGCAGCCAGCCCGAGGCCGACGCCGAGGGGGGCCCGGATCCCGAAGCGCATGACGATCCGGGCGGAGAGGCCGACCGAGAAGACGCCCATGATCAGGTTGCCTGGGAGGAAGGCGAGGCCGACCTGCAGCGGGCTGTAGCCGAGCACGAGCTGGAGGTAGAGGGCCGAGAGGAAGAACCAGGCGAACATCGCGGCAGACCAGAGCACGCCGACGACGTTCGAGACTGCGAGGTTCCGGAGCTTGAACAGGGCGAGCGGCACGAGCGGCGCGTGTACGCGCGACTCGATCAGGACGAAGAGCCCGAACAGCGCGGCAGCGAGCCCGAGCAGGCCCAGCGTCCGCGCGGTCGTCCAGCCCACCTCGTTCCCCTTCACGATCGCAAACACGGCCACCATCAGCGAGGCGGTGACCGTGATCGCGCCCGCAACGTCGAGCCGACCGGCGACGAGCCGCGCGCGGGCTCCGGGCAGCGCGAAGAGCGCGGCGAGGAGGACGGCGATCCCGATCGGGACGTTGACCAGGAAGATCCAGTGCCAGTCGAGCGTGTCGGTCAGGATCCCGCCGAGCAGGACGCCGATCGACCCGCCGGCAGAGGCGACGAACCCGAAGACGCCCATTGCCTTCGCGCGCTCGGATGGCTCGGTGAAGAGCGTCACGATCAGCGAGAGCGCGACCGCCGAGACGACCGCCCCGCCGAGGCCCTGTACCGCGCGCGCGCCGATGAGCATCGCCTGCGAGGTCGCGAGGCCGCAGGCGAGCGATGCGACCGTGAAGAGGGCGATCCCGGCGACGAACAGCCGCCGGTGCCCGAAGAGGTCGCCGAGCCGGCCGCCGAGGAGCAGGAAGCCGCCGAAGGTCAGCACGTACGCGTTCACGACCCAGGCGAGCGAGGTCTCGGAGAACCCGAGATCCTCGCGGATCGAGGGGAGCGCGACCCCGACGATGGTCACGTCGAGGACGATCATCAGGTCGCCCAGGCAGACGACGAGAAGCGCGAGCCAGCGGGTGCGGGAATCCATCGTCATCGTCTCAGCTCCTTCGCGGTCGTCGGGAGTCGAGGAGTTGACCCCCGACGACCGCGAAAGTCATCGGAGCCCCCGGTCAGGCCTCGGTTGGCTCCGGCTCGCCGGGCCGGCGGGTGACCGGGGTCGGAGCGTCGCGGTCGTGCGGCGGCTCGATCGTGATGTCTGGGAGCAGGCGATCGAGCCAGCGCGGCATGTACCACGTCTTCTCGCCGATCAGCGTCATGAACGCGGGGATCAGCGTCATCTTCACGACGAGGGCGTCGGTGAGGATCGCGACTGCCAGCAGGAGCCCGAACTCCTTCGAGACGCGCTCCGGCGTGAGGACGAACGCCGAGAAGACGGTCGCCATGATGATCGCCGCCGCCACCACGACGCGGCCGATCGCGGCGATGCCGTGCTCGACGGCCTCCTTCGTCTTCAGGCCGTGGACGTGCTCCTCGCGGATACGGCTCGTGAGGAAGACCATGTAGTCCATCGACAGCCCGAAGAGGATCGCGAACGCGATCGGCGGCACGAACGTCTCGATGGGTCCGGTCGTGTCCAGGCCGGTGAGGCCCAGAAGGTGCCCCTCCTGGATCACGAGCGTCAGCACCCCGAAGCCGACGAAGGCGGACAGGATCGTCGTGATTGCCGCCGTGAGCGAGACCACGACCGACCTGAAGGCCATCGCGAGCACGATGAACGTGACCCCGACGACATACAGCAGGAAGATCGGCAGCCTCTCCATGATCCGGTCGGCGATGTCGATGAACGCCGCGTTCAGGCCGGACACGTAGACCGCGGCCTGGCTGCCCTCCGTCGCGGCGGGCACGACGTCGCCGCGGAGGCGGTCGACGAGGTCCGCGGTTGCCTCGTCCTGCGGCGCTGAGGTTGGCGTGACGAACACGATCGCGACCGACTTCGCGTCGTTGAACTGCGGCTCGCCGACGGAGGCGACGCCGCCTTGCTCTCCGAGCGCCTGGACTCCGTCGAACACCCGCTGCGGGGCATCCGCGTCGCCGTTGACGTCGACGACGATCGGGATCGGGCCGTTGAAGCCCGGGCCGAACCCCTCCGCGAGCAGGTCGTACGCACGCCGCGCGGTCTGCTCGGTCGGCTGCGTGCCCTGATCCGACGCGCCGAGCCGCACGAGCGCCGAGCTGCCAGCGAGCAGGAGGCCGATCGCGAGCAGGATCCAGAACACCGGCTTCGCGTGGGCCGTCACGAAGCGGCCCCAGCGCGCGATGGGCGTCCTGTCCCGTGCTGCCTCGGAGTCGTCGATCGGTCGCAGGAAGGGAACCTTCAGACGGTCGATCTTGTGGCCCAGCTTCGCCAGCACGGCGATGAGCAGGGAGTTCGCGATCAGGACCGTGGTCAGGACGCCCAGTGCTCCGCCGATTCCGAGCTTCGTCACGAAGTCGAGCCCGAAGAAGGCCAGGCCCGTGACCGAGATGGCGACGGTCACACCGGCGAAGATCACCGCCCGTCCCGCCGACGCCCCCGCCTCGGCGGCGGCGTCACATGGCGGAAGCCCCTCGTGCAGCAGCTGTCTGAACCGGGTCACGATGAACAGCGAGTAGTCGATGCCGACGCCGATCCCGATCATGGACACGAGGATCGGCGTGATCGTGTTGATGGTCGTCAACCCGGCGAGGATGAAGAGCAGGACGAACGCCGTTGCGACGGCGAGGAGCGCGAGCGCGATCGGAATCGCCGTCGCGACGAGCGTGCGGAACACGACCAGCAGGACGAGGATGGCCGCGAGGAAGCCGAGCAACTCCTGCGTCCCCTGCTCGATCGGCGGGAACTCGGCGTCGCCGTTGAACTCGGCGGTGATGCCCGCCGGCGCGACCGCCTCGCGAACGGCATCCTGCACGGCGACGACCTGCGAACGGTCGGCAGTCTCGATGACGTCCGAGAACTGGGCCTCGGCGTAGGCGACGCGTCCGTCGTCGGAGAACGTCTGGTCGTCGAAGGGATCGCCAACGCTCTCGATTCCCACCTTGTCGCCGCTCGGTGCGAACTCGGCCGTCTCGAGCTCGGCGATCGCGTTCCGGATCGCTGCCTTGCGCTCGGGCGTGTCGAGGCGCTGCCCAGCGGGGGCCGCGAAGACGAGGTTCAGGACCGACCCTTGCTCGGACGTGAACTCGGCCTCGATGAGGTCGGTCGCGCGCTGCGTGTCCGAGCCCGGAATCTCGAACTCGTCGTTCAGGCTTCCGCCCACCGTCGCGACGAGGAGGATCAGCACGGCGATGATGGCCACCCAGCCGAGCACCACCGTCCACGTGTGGTTCGCGCACCAGCGCATCCAGCGCGCGAGGCCGCCCGTCGACAGGCGCTCGTGCGCAGCCCTCCGTTCGCCGTTGGTCGACAGCCCGTGCTCGGTCATCGCACCATCCCCCTGTCTCGACGCTCAGTCATGGCGGTTGCGGTACAGACCTCCAATCGCCCGGGAACTCATCGCCCGGCGGCCGGCTCCGTTTCGTAGCACACCATGCTCGCACCGTGCAGAGAAGGGCACGGTGCGGCTTCCAGGCGTCTCCCGGTTCGGTTTTCCGTACTCCCGTCCCCCGAACCCGCTCGCGGCCGATGAGTTGGCGCCCCACGGCGCGTCTTCAGCGTGATGCCGCACCCGAGGCCGGACACGGTCGCGTTCGCCGTTCGCGGCCCGATCGCGCGCGGCGACCTGCCGGGTCTCTGCGACCGCGTGGGCGCGATCCTCGGAACGAGGACGTCCGCGGTCGCGCTGTGCGACGTCGCGGATGTCGATCCCGACGCGGTGACGGTCGACGCGCTCGCACGCCTCCAACTCGCTGCCCGGCGCCACGGCTGCCAGGTGCGCCTGCGCAACCCCTCACCGGCGCTTCTCGAGCTCGTCGAGCTGATGGGCCTGACGGACGTGCTCGGTGAGGAGAGGTTTCCTCCTGCCGGCGACGTGTAATCGTTCGGATATGGCCGACTACACGCTCGTCAACCTCGCCGACGTCGACGATGCCGCGGTCTCGGGCGGCTTCTCCGACGTCCAGGAGGCGCACTTCGCCACACGCGACCTCGGGCTCGCGGAGCTCGGGCTCTCCTACCAGATCGTCAAGCCGAACCGGCACCACGCGTTCGGGCATCGCCACAAGGAGATCGAGGAGGTCTACGTCGTCGTCGGCGGCTCCGGGAAGTGTCACCTCGACGAGGACGAAGTCCCCGTGAAGCGGCTGGACGCGATCCGCGTCGCCCCCTCCGTGACGCGCGGCTTCGCCGCGAGCGCCGAGGGCCTCGAGCTCCTCGTGTTCAGCCCGAGCGCGCCCGGGGACGCCGAGCTCGTCGAGAGCTTTTTCGACCCTGACCAGCGATGAGATCCGGCGGCCGCACCGGTCCAACGGGTGACGAGTCAAGCGAAGGAGGAACCGAATGGCCCGCATGCTCTTCCCCAACCTCGCCGTCAAGGACCTCGACCGCACCGTGGAGTTCTTCACCGGGCTCGGGTTCACGTTCGACGAGCGCTTCACCGACGATACGGCGACCGCGATGGTCGTCAACGAGCAGGCGGTGGTGATGCTGCTCACCGAGAGCAAGTTCGGCGAGTTCACGACGAGGGAGCTCGCCGACCCGACGAAGCAGACGGAGTCGATCCTCGCGCTGTCCGCGGACAGCCGCGAGGACGTCGACGCGTTCGCCGACAAGGCGCTCGAGCTCGGTGGGACGCCGGCGAAGGAGCCCATGGACCTGGGGTTCATGTACGGACGCAGCTTCCACGATCCGGACGGCCACCACTGGGAGATCTTCTGGATGGACCCGGTCGCCGTCGAACGCGGCCCCGCCCGGGCTGGCGCCGCCGCGTAGGAGCGCGCAGGGAGCCTGGCCCCTGCGGGGTCAGGCTCCCTCGTACTCGAGCGGGAGCCCGAAGCGCGGGAACACCGTCTCGACGTCGAGGAAGAAGGTGAGCTCGACGATCCTCCCGTCCTCGACCTCGAGCACCTGCAGCGCCCAGGGGTCGTAGCCCTCGCCGCTTTCGCTCGGCTTGTACTGGCCGAACGCGGGAGCACCGTTCGCCGCGACCGTCGGCACGACCTTCGACCCGCGACAGCCGTTGCCCGGCCCGACCCACCAGGAGAAGATGTCGTCCCGGCCGGCGAGCCAGAGGTCGAACGGCGGCATCGACTGCGTCGCATCCTCGTGGATCAGCGACGTGAGCGCGTCCAGGTCGTAACGCTCGAAGGCGTCGACGTAGCGGGCGAGCAGCTCCGCGTCGGCGGTGTCGACGGACGGCGCGGTCGTCGACGGCGAGACGTCGCGGGCGTCGAGCGTCGCGCGGGCGCGCTGGAGCGCGCTGTTCACGGAGGCGACGCTCGTGTCCAGGAGCTCTGCGACCTCCGAGGCCTTCCAGCGCAGCACCTCGCAGAGGATGAGCACGGCACGCTGGCGGGGCGGGAGGAGTTGGAGTGCCGCCACGAATGCCAGGCGGACCGTCTCGCGCGCCTCCGTCACCGCGGCCGGGTCGCCCTCGGGGACGACGGCGCCGTCCGGGATGGGCTCGATCCACGGCACCTCCGGCGTGTGCAGGTTCTCGACGACCGGCTCGCCGGCAGGCCCGAGGTCCATCGGCCGCGCGCGCCGCTTCCTGCCCTCGAGCATGTCGAGGCAGACGTTCGTCGCGATCCTGTAGATCCACGAGCGCAGCGACGACCGTCCCTCGAAGCGCTCGTAGCCCCGCCAGGCGCGGATGAAGGTCTCCTGCACCGCATCCTCGGCCTCGAGCGCGCCGAGCATCCGGTAGCAGTACGCGGTCAGCTCGACGCGGAACTGCTCGAGCCGCTCGGCGATGCCGGGATCCTGCGTGAGCGAGGCCTCGTGCACCGGGCCAATGCTAGGCGCAGGCACGCGAGAGCCGCGCAGGTCGCCGCGGGAGGCGTGCTGCGAGCCGCGACGGCCGCGCTTGACGAGCTGCCGCGGACGCCCGGCTCCGGGCGCTAGGGTGCGCCGATGACCGAGGTCGCCGCCGGTCGCGCGCGGGCGCAGGGGCACGACGTCAACCGCTGGCTCGTGCTCGTGCTCGTCTGCATGGCGCAGTTCATGGTCATCCTGGACGCGACGATCGTGAACGTCGCACTGCCGTCGATCCAGGAGGACCTGGACATGTCCGAGGCGGACCTGCAGTGGATCGTGAACGCGTACACGCTCGTGTTCGGCGGATTCCTCCTCCTCGGCGGGCGCGCCGGCGACCTCCTCGGACGCAAGCGCGTCTTCCTCGTCGGCGTCGTCGTCTTCTCCGTCGCCTCGCTGCTGAACGGGCTCGCGCCCTCGTCGGAGCTTCTCATCCTCTTCCGCGGGCTGCAGGGCCTGGGCGCGGCGCTGATCTCGCCGGCCGCCCTCTCGATCATCATGACGACGTTCGAGGAAGGCCCCGACCGCACGAAGGCCATGGGCGTGTGGGCCGCGATCGCGGTCGGCGGCGGCGCGGTCGGGCTCGTGCTGGGCGGGATCCTCGTGGACTGGCTCTCCTGGGAATGGATCTTCTTCGTCAACGTCCCCGTCGGGATCGCGGTCTTCATCGCGTCGCTCCGGAACGTGCCGGAGTCGAAGGACGAGCACGAGCACAAGAGCTTCGACATCCAGGGCGCGGTGACGGTCACCGGGGGGCTGATCGCGCTCGTGTACACGATCGTCGAGGCGCAGGAGAAGGGCTGGGTCTCCGCGCACACGCTCGGCTTCGGCTCGCTCGCGGTCGCGCTCCTCGCGATCTTCGTCGTCGTCGAGCGGCAGTCGAGCGAGCCGCTCGTCCGGCTCTCCATCTTCCGCGTGCCGACGGTCCGCGCCGCGAACGTGGTCATGTTCGTCGTCGCGGCCGGGCTCTTCGCGATGTTCTTCTTCAACACGCTCTACGTGCAGCGCGTGCTCGGCTACTCCGCGCTCGAGGCCGGCATCGCGTTCCTCCCCTTCACGCTGGGGATCATCATCGGCGCCGGGCTCTCGCAGCGGCTCGTGCCGGCGCTCGGCGCGCGCGAGGTCCCGCTGATCGGGATGGCGCTGGCCGTGCTCGGCCTGCTCTCCTTCGTTCGCCTGCAGCCGGGCGGCGACTACCTGCCCGACCTGCTGCCCGGGATCATGCTCTGCTCGATCGGGATGGGCCTCACGTTCGTCCCGGTCACGCTGATCGCGACGAGCGGCGTCCCAGCCGACGACGCCGGGCTCGCATCCGGTCTCTACAACACGTCGCAGCAGGTGGGCGGCTCGATGGGGCTCGCGATCCTCGCGACGCTGGCGGCCGGCAAGACAGAGGACGTCCTCGGCGGAGGCGGCGGCGAGCCGACGCCTGCCGAGCAGGGCCAGGCCCTCGTCGACGGCTTCCACATCGCCTACCTCGGCAGCGCGCTCTTCGTCGCAGCCGGCGCGGTGCTGCTGATGCTCCTGCTCCGGCGCGAGGATGCCCGCGCGGTCGCGGTCGGCGAGCCGGCCGTCGCCGAAGCTTGAGGACGATGTAGCGAGCAGCCGATCCGGACCGCATCTGCGTCTGCGCAGCTGCGTGGCGCGCGTATCCGGGCGGTCGCGACGAGCGCATGCGCCGCTCGCCGAGACGGGCGGCGGCTCGCGCTCCTTCCGTGACCGCGCTATGGTCGGCTGGACGCCTCCTTTCATCCGTTGCCGCGGGGACGTTGGCGGTCGCGCCTGAGAGGTTCCGTCGTTCGTCGACGGTACCGGACTCGAGGGAGCCTCATGGTCACTGGATCTCCAGGCGTGCGGCGGAGCGCAGCCGCCGACCGCGGGCCACGCGGCCCACTGATCTGGGCGCTCGGACTCGCTGGCTGCGTCGCCGCAGCTTCGTCGTTCGCGTACGCGCTCGAGAGCGACGTCGTGAGCGGGCAGCTCGGCGAGCCCTTCGTCGTCGCGTTCCTCGTGAACTGGAACACCGCCGCGTACGTGCTCTGCGGTCTCCTCGCCTGGTCGCGACGCCCCGAAAGCCGGTTCGGCCTCCTGCTCGTCGCCGCAGGGTTCGCGAACTTCCTCTCGACGCTCTCGTGGACGACGAGCAGCGTCCTGTACACGTTCGGGCAGGCGCTCGACTTCCTGCCGCCCATCCTCTTCCTCCACGTCTTCCTCGCGTTTCCGACCGGCCGTCTCGAGACCAGGCTGGAGCGAGGAATCGTCGTGACGGGATACACCGCGGCGATCTCGCTCGAGCTGCTGCGCATGGGCGTCGGCGGCTTCGGCCCCCGCAACCTGCTCGAAGTCGCTCCCAGCGCGGAGATCGGCCTCTGGGCACTTCGCGCACAGCTCCTCGTCGTCGGCTGCCTCTGCCTGGCCGGGGTGGGCATGCTCGCGGTCAAGCGCAGGCGGCGCGGGCCCTCGCTTCGACGGACGCATGCGCTGCTCGTGGACGCCTTCGCGCTCGGGCTCGTGATGATCGCCGTGCTGTTCTTCGTCATCGCCTTCGGTGGGCCGGCAGTCCTCCACATCCGCTGGGCGACGCTCGCAACGATCGGCCTCGCACCGCTCGCGTTCATCGTCGCGCTTCTCCACGAGCGCTTGGCGCGTTCGTCCCTCGGCGGCCTCTTCGTGGATCTCCACGGCGATCCGGAGCCATTCGAGTTGCGCGACGCGCTCGCACGGGCGCTTCGAGACCCCTCGCTCACGCTCGCCTACTGGCTTCCCGACTTCCAGAGCTACGTCGATCTCGACGGAAGGAAGACGGAGCTGCCCGTCGAGAGCGGCCGGGGTGTCACCCTCATCGACCGGAGCGGAGCTCGCGTCGCCGCGCTCGGGCACGATGCGGCGCTCGAGGACGA
>Ga0075418_10002164_pt1 | contig 22390 bp, 20 predicted proteins | sample SoiMetdeltSBSDD2_FD_81776 | JGI IMG/M metagenome (GOLD analysis project Ga0075418, IMG submission 81776) | Bulk soil microbial communities from a Populus tree surrounding site in Tennessee, USA - Soil MetaG P. deltoides SBSDD2 | ecosystem: Environmental > Terrestrial > Soil > Tree plantation...
CCCCATCCCGATCACCCTCACGTAGCCAGAACACCCCACCCACCACACCACCAAACCCCTGCAAAACAGCGGTTTCGCCTACTCAATCACCGGTAACTTCGGCCTAGAGCGTCAGAACACCCACGATCGCCCTACGCACCGGCCGACCCCACCCTTGTCCTGGCGCTGTGCCTGTGCACCAGCGAGTCCGCCGACGACCGCGACGTGATGATCAAACTCGCCCTCCACCGCGTTGTGGCGCAACTCCGTGTTCGCTCAGGTCGCAGGGCGGTGTTGACGATATTCGTGCGACCCTCTCCGGAGGCATAGGCGACTGCCGTCGACGCAAATCGAGCCATAGAGCCGTGACTCTGAACGGCTTGGCGTCTGTTGACGCACGAGTTTGCACGGACAACGATCAGCTGCATGGATCTCTCACCGGAGCAGGCCAGGTATCGAGTGCGGCTGGAGACCCGCAAGTGGCTCGTCATTGACGCCACGATGGACAACGAGGTGAGCGTCGAGGCCGAGGACGGTGACCCAAGGGGAGTGGTCGATCTTGGTATGAGCATCCGGCGGGCCGGGTGGGATCAGGTTCCAGGCTGGCCGCGCGATGTCCAAGGATTCGAGACGTGGCCGGCACCTGGGCAGACATCGACAATCTCCCTAAGCAGACCGCAGTGGGATCTGGTCCTCTCGGCGCTGGAGCGTTGGGCAGCGGTCTCGGATCGTTCCCCGGATCCGGGAAGCGCCGACGATGCGGCGCAATCGCGAGCGATCGCGGAGTTGGTTCGCGTGCAGCTCGCTGAGCAGGAATGACAAGGCCCGGCATACCATCTCGAGTTCGCGGGCGGTCGGGCGGCGGTCTGTGAGAGTCTCTCGCCATCTGCTTAAGCTGTACCGTCTGAGCCATGTCAGACTTCGGTTGGCCCTCTGGGTCTGATTCATGCCGTTTCGACATTGTTATCATAGGCACTGGTCCAGCCGGCGTGGCGGTCGCCGAGCGCCTCTATGAACGGCATTCTTTCGCCACAATCGCGATGGTCGAGCAAGGGTCGTTATTGTTGCGTCAACACTTCTATGACTCCCACGGATCAATGCGTGACCGTGATCGTTTCCTTGAGCTCCATCGGCATTGTCCGTGGGAAGGCGACTTGAGCCGAGGCGGGGCGTTGTTGCCCTGTCTGGGCGGGCGCGGGATCGTTGGAGGCAGTCAGCTGCATCGATTCTACGACTCTGACTTCAGTCTGTGGGCCAACGGGTTGTGGGGTGTTCGTACCGCTGAGCTTTCCCCATACTTTGACGAGGCGGAAGAGCGGTTGCTCGGTGGTGTTCGCAGCGCGAGTAGTTCACAGGACTATGCGCATTCGGCTCTGGCCGGCTTCAATGCACGTCATCCCCCATATGGGCCCGCCGCTGTCGCCGCGAATGGCCTGAATGATGGTTTCCCCCACAGAAGTTCAGTCCAGCGAATCCTTGCCTTGCTCGACCGGGATAGGCAGGCGACATCGAGGCGCTTGGCGCTCTTTACGAATACCGTGGCAGTCAAACTTGCCACTCGGCAACCGCGGCGGGAAGAGATAACACATGTGCAATGTGTACGCGCCGGCGGGTCGAGTGGTAAATCGATGACTATCCATGGTGCGGCATTCGTTCTCGCCGCGAGTCCGGTGGAGTCCGCTCGACTCGTTCTCGTATCCGGAATCGGCGAGGCCGATTCAAGCTCGTCGGTCGTCGGGCGCTATCTGGCCGAGCACATCTACTGCCGAGGCCTACTCGACGTATCCGGTAACCCTGAGCTCAACCGCGGCCCCATCAATCTCTTTATCCCTCCGCCCGGAGACGACCTCGACGATCGCTTCCAGGTCGAACTTCGATCGACCATACATCCGGATGATTCACGGGCGCTCTTGCGCCTGACTGGTTCCGCCGCGATGGATCCCCGCCGGGAGAATCGCCTTACGCTATCACCGGGCCGGGTCGACATTTACGGAGTTCCGCGAGCAATGACGGTGTTGACGCGGTCCCCCGATGACGAACGGCGAACACTGGCGATGCTCAATGCCATGGATCGAGTGGCCGCTTTCCTCGGTGGCAGATGGCTTACTCCCCCTGAAATCCTCCCTTGCGGGGCGAGCTACCACGAGTCGGGGACACTCAGAATCGCCGGTCCCGAGCAGGAAAGCGCTGCCGCCGCAGACGGGTTGTTGTTCGGTACCACGAACGTCTTCGTCGGCGACGGCGCCGCATTCGCAAGCATCGGCGTGGCGAACCCGATCTTGACGCTGACCGCGATGGGTTACAGGTTGGGCGACCGCCTGGCTGAGCTGATCAGTTCGGCCTAGCTGATGAAACGAGGCTTGGCCGGCAACCGGACAGCGCGATCATTGTACGCGTATTACCATAAAACGCTGTGAACCGGGACCGGTGCGGCGCAGTGGGTGGTGGGCACGGTTCACCCCTACAGCGTCAGTCCCTTCTGTGGCCTTGCCCTAGGATCAAGAAGAGGGAAGGAACCACATGACAGATTTCAGAGTCGAGCTCCCGGACGAGGTATGGCGCTACACCATCGGGGAACCTGGATGGCATGATGCGGACCGCCTCTGGACACCCGCGGAGAAGGAGCATGGGGACGTGCGTTGGACCCACCACCTCCACCCGGCGGAAGTTGATCTTCATTCACTTCTCGCGCTCTTCGCCGCGGCCCGACCATTGAAGCCCGACACTCTGAAATTGGCAGCACAACGAGGTGCGCGATGAATGAATGGCTGATCCGGAACGCACGGCTGGCAAGAGAGCGCGTCGACGCGTGCGCTCGATCACTAATAGTAACTGGTGGGCCCAGAGAAGCCATGTTCTGGAAAGCAATGCTGCCATCCGGTTCTACGAGAAACGGCCAGGAGCAGAACTCAAGTCCCCTCGTTGTCTCTGAGCATGGCCGCAAAGGTAATTTTTTTGGGACGCTCCAGGCCTATTCCCACGCGATTGTCGAGCCTTCCGCCGCCGACGTTGACGACGTTGACCAGGGGATCGAACAAATTGTCATGTTTATCGGCTCGGGGACGCGTCTCAGCCCGTACACCCAGGCTCTGGGTAACATGAAATCCGCGTTTCCGCTCCCGGACGCGGATTCCGGACTCCGGAGCTATACCGTCGGCGAAGCAGCCATAAGGTCGACCGCGGCATGCATGGAGAGTCTTCGTCATGGCGGATTCGATGGGCTGGTGGTCCGGTGGGGGGATGAGATCCTCATTCCCAGCACATCGCTGTCAAGCTCGCCGCGACAGTATTCCGACGTTGACGTAGTTCGTTTTGGATGGCGGATCGAACCTAGCGAATTCCTCGCTGACCAGAAGGAATGGCTGGTGGTCGACGCCGCGTCGGGCGTTGTCCTTCGAGAGCTGTCTCGCCAGTCGTTGAGTTCGTTGCACAACAAACTAGCGGAGGTAGGAAGCCCGGGAGAAACCATAACTTACGTCAATCTGGGCAGCTTCGCCGCTTCGAATACGTTTCTACGCGAACTAAGTTCGGTGTTCCGCGACAAGCTATATGACGACAGGGCAGCGGCGAACTGGAACCCGTACTTTTGGGTGGCGTTCCAGTGTTCCAGCTTGGAGGACTGGGAGTCGTTCGGAAAGGAAGAGGAAGCGGCATCTCGCTCCGGCTTCCGGGAGCTGAACGATTCGGTCCCGGACTTCTTCGGCTTGGTACAGAAAGCCAAGCGAAACCTGACAGACCGGCTGGGTCGGGAACTCCGAGTCGGGATCCTGGACTTCGGCGAACCGTATTGGCTCGATGCCGGTAATCATCAATCTTTGCGCTCGGCGTTCATGGACCTTTTCAGCGATACCACCGAGGGTGAGACGCTCAGAGCTTTCCTCGGACTCCCCGACTCGTTGGCGAGCGGTGGCTCTTTTATTAAGGATTGCCGCATCGCGCCCGGTACGCAGATCGACGGCTCGATCGTCATCGGGGCCGAGATACGCGATCCCGAGTCGGTCGTCGACGGCGCGCTTGTACTTCGCGGGAGCTACGGCCGGCTAAGGATCCATAAAGGCGGTATAGCTATTTGGTCCGCGGCCGATGAGTTGTCTATCGAGGGTCCCAATGGAACCGCATTCAGGTTCAGCGGGGATGGCGCCGTATCCGGTCATAGCAGCGTAAGTACGCTGATCTCGGAGTCCGGGGCAATTCCCATGCGATATGACGACGCTATCGGGACCATCGACTCCGACGCCTACAGCCGGATCGTCGCGGATAACCCGATGTCGTTCCGGGACGCTTCCGAACGCATGGCCTCCGTGGATCCCCTTTGGCTTCATAAGGCGTGGGAACAGACTATGTCGCGAACAGCGGATGCTGACAGCGATGCGCCCGTGGTCTAAGGTTCCCAACGAGCTCACATTGAAGTGCGTGCTGGCCGGGTCACCGGGAGCGACGAGCGATGGAGCGTGACCGTGGCCACCGGAAAGTTCTTTCTCAGCTACTCAACGGTGGAAGCAGGCGAGTTCGCGCTGCGGTTGACCGACGCGCTGGAAGCAGGGCCGCCCTCCTATCCCGTCTGGCTTGATAAGCGGGACATTCGTCCAGGGCAGGACTGGGACGACCAGATCGCCGAGGCGCTGCGCACATGTCGAGGCCTGTTATTCGTCATGACCGAGGACAGCGTCAGATCCGAGTCGCCGTGCAAACAGGAGTGGAGCCGGGCGCTGAAGTACAAGAAGCCGATCATTCCGCTGCGTTTGGATCCTGACGCGGAAACGCCGTTTCGGTTGGGCTCCCGGCAATACATCGACTTCCGGGATTTCACTTCGGGAATGGCAAGGTTGCGCAAACATATTGCTTGGATGGGTACGCAGGAGGGGCTCCTTGCCGAACTAAAACTGCGCCTGGGTGACGCCCGCCGGACCCTGCTGCGGACGGCGGAGGACATGAGCCATCTCGTCCAGGCGGAAATCGTCAAGCTCCAAGGCGAGATCGACGAGTTGGAACGTCCCCGGAATCCGGCCGCCGACGCCGTGCCCGCGCAAAGCGGTACTCCGACCGCGCTGCGCAGCAAACCTTTCATCAGCCAACGAGCCAGCGCCGAAAGCATGACGGAAATCCTGGAAGGCCGGTACATGAGTAACGCCCGTGCCGCATCTGCGCATCAGTCAGCCATAAGCGGGCGTGCTTTGACGGTGGACCAACTCGACGCTTTAGGACTCCCCAACCGGGTGGGAATGGACCCGCACAGCCTGGGTGCGGAACTCATCGCCGGCACGATCGTGCTCGACTCATCGATCTGCGACTATGAAGGCGTCGATCTGAGCAGCGTAGTTGTGGATGGTGTGGGGGCGATCGACAATATCAGATCCCACCCGCAATACATCTTGGCCGATGTACGGGCCAGCACCCCTCCGGTACCCAACCGCCCCAAGGCGCATCTTGTGCACTGGCATGCCCCGGTCATAGATCAGGGTGACATCGTTACGCTTGAGATCGCTCGCTCGGATTACTGGACTTCCGAAGCGACCAAGAGGTTGGTCCCTCGAATCCAGGCCGAGGTTCTCGAGGGTCAAATCGAACTGCTGCGCATGCCCCGTCGCTTGGATGTCCACCTGGTGGTGATAACCGAGGGCGACAATATGTTGCTCCTGACCCGACGGGGCGATCACCTTGCGACTGAACCGTCCACGTGGATGATATCGGTCGGCGAGAGCATGGATTGGGAGCTGGACAAGGGACCCGATGGGGTACCGCATCCGATCTTCACCGCGCTGCGCTGTTTGGGTGATCGCGACGAGCTGAACCTACCCCGCGCGCTTGCGGAATCCGCGCACTTTCGTCTTGTCGCGATCGCTACCGAGTGGACGGAGATGCTGGTGAATTTGATCGTGGTGGCCCGAATTCCGAACATAAGATTCAGCGACGTCCGCCAATACTTTCGAAGGGGTGAGAACTCGCAGCTGGACGCCACCCCATTTGAGTCTGAATCGTCGGTTGCGCTGCTCAACTCGGACTCGTTCATGGGGTCCAGCGGCCGAGGCATGGAGATGCCTATCAGCGACATCTCCCGGGTCGCGCTATTGGCCACCCTCAAACATGTCGGAGATCGCTGAGGCATTCGTTCAGGCTGTCCTGCAACTCTTGGTCGGTGAGGCCATGGTGCACGGAGACAGAGCGAATACGCGAAGCTCCTTGTTCCGCACCCGGACAGGACCCCATATCGTAGTTGACATGTTGCGGGATGGGCAGGCCGAAGGGCGTCAGCCGGCGGTCATTCATTTCTCGAAACACGGGCTCGAAGTATGAGATCCCTTTGTAGGTCCCGTAACCGGATGGCACCAGAATCGGATACCTCCAGTACGAGGTGGTGCAACCTGGGAAGGCTGGTGGCACCCCAACGGAGTCATCGCCCGTTTGGAGCAGCTTCGCTTTAATAAGCTCGGCGAGTTCCGCTCTTCTGCCGATAAATTCATTGATCCGTGACAGTTGGGCCATAGCGACCGCGGCCTGTAGCTCACCGATCCTGTGATTGTGCCCAAACCGGATGTGCCCGCGGACGACCGGCGAAAGAGCCTCACCGGAGATTTCCACCCCGAACCGGAAGCTGGGTATGCCGCAATTCGAGTAGAGCACGGCGCGAGCGTATGCCTCGGGATTTCGGGTAACGAAGATTCCGCCCTCGCCGGATGTGATGTGCTTTGTCTGCTGAAGGCTGAAGGAACTGGCGTAGCCGAAGGTGCCGACCGGCCTTCCACCGATCAGTGTCCCCCAAGCCTGCGCGCAGTCCTCCACCACCGCCAAGCGGAACCTTTCCGCGACCGCCATTATCCGGGCCATCGGAGCCGGCATTCCCCAAAGGTGTACCGCTACCACCGCCCGGGTGTTCTCACTTATGGTCGCCTCAATGGCGTCCGGGTCGATCAGCAAGGTCTTCGGATCGACATCGGCAAACACCGGAATACAACCGGCCGCCAATATGGCCAGCGGGATGAATATCGGCGAGGCGGCGGGACAGATCACCTCGTCACCTGGATCAAGCCCCAGGCTCGCGATCGCCGCCTCATTCGCGGACGTTCCCGAGTTGACCGCGTGTACGTATTGAAGCCCTAATCTCTCCGCGAAGGCATCCTCAAGTCGGTCGGCCGCGGTGCTACCAAGGTGGGTTTGTGGGCCTCCCCACGTGTGCCCGTTTCCCCGCCACAGTTGTCCCGATGCCAGTACCCCGGAAACGGCGTCTGCCTCCAGTTGCCCCATTGAAAAAGGCGATGCATTTACCATTCATTACCCTCCGAAGAGGAAGTCATCTGATCGATGAAAGGACCGCGCAGAAGCAGTATAGGTCGACTGGACGGACTCGTGACGCGTCGCATGTGAACGCGACGGTCGGCCGCGGATGGATCACGGCGCAGTTACCTATATGTGATCTGGGTCTGCCGGCCGCTGGTCCTCCGGGCCTGACCCGCCGAAGCGGCGGGAACAAACCCGATCTTTCGGTGCCGGGCGAACCTGTCCGGCACCTTCCGTTTGAAGCCGACCCGCGCGACGGGACATGCAACCAAAGGTTGCGCGTCGGGGGTACTCGCGCTAGCCTTGATGCAACCAAGAGGTTGCGAAAGGTTGGTCGGCATGGAGCAGGGATCCATAGAGCGCGACATCTATGTTGACGCTTCGCCCGCGGTGGTCTTCGAGGTCGTGAGCCGCCCCGAGCACATCCGGGAATGGTGGCCGGACGACGCGCGGTTCGAGCCGGTCCCGGGCGCACCGGGCGAACTCGTGTGGCGCAACGCGGAGACCGGGGAGACGACAGCCGTAGCGCTGGCCGTTGTCGAGGTCGATGCGCCGAAGCGCTTCTGCTTCCGGTGGTGCTTCATCGACCCGGACCGCGGCGGGCACTCGTTGCTCGTCACGTTCGATCTGATCCCGACCGGCAAGGGGACGCGGATCCGCATGACGGAGACCGGATTCCGCGAAATGGGTTGGGAGATCGCCGTCCTCGAGGAGCAGTACCGCGACCACGAGAGCGGTTGGGACCATTACATTCCCGCGCTGGGCCGATACATCGCTCGGCTGGTGTCCACCTCATGAGCAAAGGGGTCGATGACGACCTGTGGTCGGCGATCGGCGACCCCATCCGCCGCACGATTATCGACCTGCTTCTAGCCGGGGGACCGGGCACGGCGACGTCTCTGAGCCAGCGGTTGCCCGTCACCCGCCAGGCCGTCTCGAAGCATCTGGCCGTCCTGGACCGGGTCGGCCTGGTTCGCGCCGCACCGGCCGGTCGCGAGCGTCACTACCGGCTCGACGAGGCGCAGCTGGCCCGGGCCGTCGCCCAGTTGACGGCGGTCGGCGCCACCTGGGACGCCCGACTCGGCCGGATCAAGCGGATCGCCGAGGCGATCGAACGCAACCGCACCAACAACGAAAGAGACTGAACGAAGGAGATTGAAATGGTTGACATCCTGCACCGGGTCGGCGTCGTCGCTCCGCTCGATGAGGTCTATCGGGCCGTGGCGACCCCGGACGGCATCGCCGGCTGGTGGACGACCGACACGACGGGCAAGAGCGAGGTTGGCGGGCAGCTGGCTTTCCGCTTCGGCGATCTCGGTGGGTTCGACATGGAAGTGTTGGAGCTCGATCCCTCCGGCCGCTTGCGGTGGAGGGTCACCGACGGCCCCGAGGAGTGGATCGGGACCGAGATCGACTGGCGCCTCGACCAGCGCGGTGAATACACGGTCGTCCTGTTCAAGCACGAGGGTTGGCGCGAGCCGGTCGAGTTCATGCACCACTGCAGCACCAAGTGGGCGACGTTCCTGATGAGTCTCAAGGAGTTTGTGGAGACCGGGCACGGCCGGCCGGCACCGGATGACGTCAAGATCAGTGACTGGCACTAAGACCGTCAGTTTTCGAGAAGCGGCCGCCGATGGCGGGTCTCTAGCATGAGAATCATCTCAATCAGGACTCGTAGGGGTGGAAACCGCCATGAACGAAACGAAGAAGGCGGCCAAGGGCGCCAAAGCGACCGGCAAGAAGTATGAGGGGTTCACCGCCGAGGAACGGGGCGCCATGAAAGACCGCGCCGAAGAGCTGAAGGCGGAGACCCGCGGCGGCTCCAAGGCCGACGTGGAAAGCGAAGTGCTCGCGAAGATTGCCGAGATGCCGCAACCGGACCGCGGCATCGCTGAGCGGCTCCACGCCGTCGTCAAGGCCAACGCGCCGTCCCTGGCGCCGAGACTCTATTACGGCATGCCGGCGTATGCGAAGAGCGGCAAGGTTGCCTGCTTCTACCAACCCGCCGCGAAGTTCAAAACGAGGTATGGGACGTTCAACTTCACCGACGAGGCCAACCTCGACGAAGGCAATATGTGGCCGACCTCGTTCGCTCTGGCCAAGCTGACCGCCGCCGACGAGAAGAAGCTCGGCGTGCTCGTGAAGAAATCGCTGGCGTAGAAGAAACATAGCCGCGGGCCGGGCGGCAACCTCGGCCGCCAGGCGCCCGCGTGCGTGCGGCCGCGATGCGCCAAGGAGGGGCGTGGCCGCGATGCGCCAACGAGGGGCGTGGCCGCGATGCGCCAACGAGGGGCGTGGCCGCGATGCGCCAACGAGGGGCGTGGCCGCGGGCCGGCGCGCGCAACAGCGCGACGCCGGCCCGCCGCGAGCGGCATTAGGCTCTCCGTCATGCTGATTCCGCTGGCCACCCTGAACGCGATCGCCGCCGGCGAGATCACGCTGGCGTTCCGCCGCTGGGATCGCGCCCGGGTCAGGGCGGGCACGCGGCTGCGCACCGCGATCGGCCTGGTCGAGGTGGCATCGGTCGAGCGGGTGAGCCTCAGCTCGATCACGGCGCAGCAGGCGCGGCTGGCCGGCTTCGCCACCAAGACGCGGCTGCGCGAGTTCCTCGCGGGCAGGGAGGGTGACATCTTCCGGGTCGAGCTGCGCCCGGCGGGTCCGGACCCCAGAGTCGCGCTGCGCGAGCGGGATTCTCTGTCCGAAGTGGAGGTTGAGGCGATCCTGGCCCGCCTGGCCGCGATGGACCGCTCGTCGAACCAGGAGCCGTGGACGCTGCGCTTCCTGGAGCTGATCGGGCAGCGGCCGGCGGTGAGAGCGCCGGATCTGGCGGAATCGGTGGGCTGGGAGACGCCGGTGTTCAAACGCTACGTGCGCAAGCTGAAGGAGCTGGGACTGACCGAAAGCCTGGAGGTGGGCTACCGCCTTTCGCCGCGCGGCACCGTGGTCCTGTCGGCTGCGCGGAAATCGGTAAAAACCGCGAAACGGGAAGCGGCACACAAGTTGGCCACGTGAGCGAGGCGGGAAGGGTGAAACTCTCCACACCTCGTTCAAGGTGTGCAGAGTTTTCGCCGCGAAAATACAACCACCTACCCGACACGGCAGATCGACCGGTGGCGCCCACATTGTTCACAACCAGACCAGGCCTAGTCGGCCCAGGCGATGGCCTCGCACCAGAAGCCGGCGAAGAACGCGCCGGGTTGCCGGCCCCAGGCGGCCCAGGCCGCGCTCATCGCGGCCGCCTCCTCGGCGGTGGCAAGGCCCCGCGCCACGATCCGCTCGACGATTTCCGGTGTGGCATACCAGGATTCGTTGAAGTCGGCCAGAGCCTTGGTTTCGGTCGGATCGCCGTGGTGGAACGCCCGGGCCCGGGCTGTGCAGCGGCGGAAACCGGCCTCGTGCAGCAGGCCGCGCAGTCGCCGGCCGGTCTGCGGGCTGCCGGCCCGAAGCCTTGCGCTCACCTCAAAGGACATGGCGAGCCAGGGGTCGGCGGGCTCGATCACAGAGGCGGCGGTGTCGATGTCGGCGACGCCGATCACCGCACCCGGCCGGGCGACCCGGCGCGCCTCGCGCAGCGCGGGCAGGGGATCGGATAGGTGTTGCAGGAGGGCGCAGATGAAGATGGCGTCGAAGCCCGCGGTGGGCAAGGGCAGGTGGTTGACGTCGGCCTGGATCAGGGTGACGCCATCGGCTCCGGCCGGCAGGCCCGGCTCGAGGTCGACTCCGGTCGTGGGCCCCGGGGCCACCCTGGCCGCGAGGCCCACGGTGATGGAGCCCGGGCCGCATCCCAGGTCGAGCAAAGCCATGCCGGGCTTGAGGTAGGGCAGGAAGAACGCCGCGTGCGACTCGGCGGTGCGCTGCGCGTGCGCGGGCCGGAGCCGATCCTTGGCCGCCTGATCATAGGGAGAGGTCACGTCGGTCGGCTTGCCGTGGGGACCACGAGGATGCTGAGGAGCAAGCCGAGCAGGGCCTGCACGATCGGAGCGCCCGTATAGACCTCCGGCATGGCCTGCACCGTGTCATCCGGGTTGTACACCGGCGGGCTGGTCAGGTATGCCGTGACAATGTAGATGGTCCAGGTGGCCAGCGGGGCCGCGGCGGCGAAGGCGCGGAACCGGATCGGCCGTTGCGGGCCGGGGCGCAGCCAACGGGCGAGCAGGTCGACGCAGACTCCGGCGAGAAGCACACCGAGTATCAGATCACTGTTGTCGAAATCGGTGATAGCGGCGGACAGCGCGCCGGCGACGGCATAGATGATGGTCGCCGCGCCGAACGGAAGCGTCCAGCGGCGCGCCAACGCCAGCAATGGCAACAACAGCACCAGGTTTGTCACAGCCATGTCCGTCACCAGTCCGGCCGTGTAACCTTCGTCCAAAGTGGACAACGAAACCGCGACATCTCCGCTGCCAAAGGTAAAAGCATTGGCGTAGCCAAGGAATAGTAGCGTCACCGTGGCGGCCAGCGCGGTGGACAGAACCGAAGGCAGCAAGCGACGCAGGCCCGGCTCGGCCGACGGCGACCGGTCGGCCCAGGCGCTGCGCACCGGCGCGAGCAGGATGGTCACCATCGCCGCACCCAGACCCAGATGGGTCGGGCTGAATAGGATGTCGATGGTCTGCTCCACGCCGAAGATGTTGTGCCACAGCATGTCTCCGGCTGCGGACGCCGCAAACACCCCGACCGCCACAATCGCGGCACCATATCCGACCGGGATCTCGCCGAGGCGCCCAGCCGGCAGCGGACCGCGCACGATCCACCAGATCCAGGCCGCGGTGGCGAGGAATCCGGTGTAGAAGACCGCGTGCCACGGGGTGAAGAAGGTCTCCAGGCCCGGCACGTTGTTGTGCGCCCACGCGTCGAGCATCAGGCCGATGGTCAGCCAAGTGCCCAGCAGTGTGGTCACCAGGTTGGTGCGGTAGCTCGCTGTCGTGCCGGCCATGGGCGGACTCCTACCGGGTCGGGGGGGAAGGCGTGGTGGACCATGCGTCGGCGTCGGCGGCCGCGGCGGAAAGACGGCGCAGGGCGCGGGCGGACAGCAACGCCAGCACGATGGCCGCCGCCCCGACCGCGGCCGCCTCGGCGATGCCGAGCCCGACGGTGGCCGGATGCCATCCCGCGGTTCCGAACCGGGCATAGTCCGTCAGGGCCACCAGCCGTTGGCCGAGGACTGCGAACGCGATGATGGCCAGCGTGAGCGTCCACACCGGGAAGCGGCCCCACCACCGCAGAGCGCGCCCGGCCAGATGCACCGCGACCACGGCGACGACGACCACGCATTCAAGACCCGCCCAATCCAGCGGCGGAAGCGGTGCCGACGGCCGGGAGAGCAGCCACGCATAGGCGGCGAAAAGGAGGGTGCCAACCCCAAGCGCCCCAAGCCAGGATCGGCGGTCCACCTTGGGCGCGCCCGGGTGCAGGGCCGCGAGAGCGAGCACCAGCAGCACATTGATGATTATGGTGTACCAGACCTCGCCCGGCATGCGTTGGCCGGTGACGACGACGGTGACAACCGCTGACCCCGCTGTGGTCGCGGCCGCCGACCCCAGCCACCGGGTCGCCGCCCAGCGGCCCGACACAAGCGCCACAAAGGCCGGCAGCCACAGCAGACCGGCCAGCACGGCGAACAAGTGCACCCGATGCCAGGCGTCCGGATACCCGGGTGGCTCAAGCATCACCGGCGCGGGCAGCAGCGGGATCATCCCGGCCTGCCACAGTGTTATCACAGCGTCGACCGTGCTGGTGGCCGCGTTGACGAGCATGCCGGTGAGCACCGAAAGCCGGATCGCCTCGCTCCAGGCGGCGTAACGCGGCGGGGCGCCCGCGCTGCCGATGCGCAAGCGGATCGCCAGGGCCACGATGCTGAAAACCTCGGGCCAGCTCGGCCGGCCGAAATCCGCCAGATATTCGGCCTCCTCGCGATCGTCGGTCGCGACACTGGCCAGGAAGGTGGCGACCATGTCCTCCTCCCAGACCCCGCGATACGACGCCGGGAGCAGGCGCAGCACCCGCCGGTAACGCTCCTCCAGCCGGTTCACGACATCCGCCCCGGGCTCGCCGGATGCCAGGTGCCCAGCCGCGCCGCCGCGGCCCGGGCGTTGGCCGCCTGCCGCTCGGCCTCGGCGCTCAACGACCGGCGTCCGGACTCGGTCAGCCGGTAATAGCGGCGCAGCCGGCCCTGCTGCACCTCGTCGCGGTCGCGCTCGACCAGGCCGTCGCCGACGAGGCGATCCAGCACCCCGTACAACGTGCCGATCTTGAGTCGGACTCGGCCGTCGGAGAGCGACACCACCTCGCTCACGATCCCGTAGCCGTGGCGGGGCTCATCGACGAGCGCGGTGAGGACGAAGAAGGCGGGCTCGGTCATTCCGCGGTTGCTCACGGACGGAATATATCGGTACACAAGATATCTTGGCAAGCTGAACTCGAAGCGGCGCAAGACCTGGGGTTCTAGCGCCGCCGATTCAGCGCCGATTCAGCGCCTGATGCCATCGTGGGTCTGCCTCGCTCTGGCATGTCGCCCCCTCACGAAGGAGGACCTCACGGTGAAACTGATCAGGCTGCTTGCCACGCTGGCGACGATCGTCGCCGGGCTGGCCGTGCCCGTCGCAGCGGCGGCCGACGGCCGGGTGCAGCACCATCGTCGCCGGCACCTATCGTGAGGAGCGGCTCGCGCCGGCCTGCGACCTCAACGACGGCGTGATCCTGTGCGCCGACACCCTTTGCGACTTCCACCCGATGGCACGGCGCGATCTGCCGCCGCTCAAAGCGAACTGCGACCTGGTCCGCGGCACGTTCCGGGACTTCATCGTCGGGCAGGTCTCCTGTGAGCTCAAGGACGGCACGATAACGGTGACCTGTCCGATCGAGCCGGCGCTGGAGCCCTGGTGGGCGTGGCGGGACGACCTGGTGCCGGTCATCGTGTGTGAGATCCGCTGGATCCCCTCGGTGCAGCCGATGACATGAGCTTCGCGCGCACCTCCGAGGCGTCGGGATGGCCGAGCTGTTCGAGGATGTCCAAGGCCCGTTTCCAGGCCCGGATGCTGGCCCAGCAGGCGGAAAACGCTTGCGGCGTCAGGGCTCAAGGCCTGATAGGACCACGAGAAAACGGACCGGATGTCGGTGCCGGAGTCGACGCTCTGGAGGGCGTTGAGGGTACCAAATGATTGTCGAAGCTCAGCGGCCACGCCGCGCACCGGAAAGTCGGGCCGGGTGACGCAGCTCGCGGCGGCCAGGGCCAGAGCGAGCGGCAGCCGGGCGCAGCGGGTGATGATCTCCTGGACCGCCGCCTCCTCCGCGGCCACGCGTTCCTTTCCTATGCGGCGCACCAGCAGATCGCGGGCCTCATCGTCGGTGAGCAACTCCAGCGCCAACGGGCAGGCGCCCTCCACCGTGACCAGAGCGGTGAGCTGGTAGCGGCTGGTGACCAGGACGGCGCAGCCCGGGTCCCCGGCAGCAACGGCCGCACCTGTTCCGCGTCGCGCGCGTTGTCAAGCACGACCAGAACCCTTTTGTCGGCAAGGACACTGCGGTAGAGCGCGGCAAGTGCATCGAGATCTGCGGGAATTTTTTCAAGGGGTACCCCGAAAGCGTCCAGGAAAGCGCGAAGCACGGTGGCGGGATCGGCAACCGAGCCTGAGCCGCTGGTAGCGCGCCAGCGACTCGGCCTGCTGGCCGGCCCGGTAGAGCGCGAGCATCAGCTGGCGATGCAGATCCTCGTCGAAGGGCCGCGGCTAAGGTCGCTCATCTTGTCCTTTTTGGACAGACGCACCGCCGGGACCTTTCAAGATCGGGTGTTGGACCCGGGTCAGGACTCGGGGGTTTCACGGGTGCGAGCGGCGGGCCGGGCGGGCAATCTCAAGGGCGGCACAGCTGCTCAACCGATCTGTGGGGGGTAATCATGGGCAGTACCATGCCCAACGGCGACACGATGAGGTTTGAGGCCACGACCTTGCCGGTCACCGACGTCGACCGCGCCAAGGACTTCTACCAGCGCCTGGGCTGGCGTCTGGATATCGACTTCGAGCCCGCCCCGGGCCAGCGTGGGGTACAGTTCACCCCGCCCGGCTCACGGGCATCGATCCAGTTCGGGGAGGGCAGCCCGGAGCCGGAGGGGCCGCTGACCCGCCTGCTGCTAGTCGTCGACGACATCGAGGCCACTCGCGACGATCTGATCGACCGCGGTGTCCGGGTCAGTGACGTCTTCCACAACGAACCCGGCCTGGGCCCGATACCGGGTGTGGACCCGGATCACCGTTCGTATCTCAGCCTGGCATCCTTCAACGACCCGGACGGCAACCAGTGGGTGCTGCAGGAAATCAAGGAGCGGCTGCCGGGCCGGGGCGGCGCCAAGGACGGCGCGGACCTGGCCGATCTGCTGCTCGAGACGTCCCTGCGGCACAGCCAGTTCGAGGCCGTGGCCCCGAAGCACAACTGGTGGGACTGGTACGCGGCCTACATGGACGCGCGTGAGGAAGGCTTGACGCCGGACGAGTCCTCCACGGTGGCCAATCGCTACATGGCCGACGTCAAGCACATCATGCCGGCATAGCGAAACCCTGATGCGACACGGTGCGACATGATGGCAGCACAGACGCCCGCACCCGCCGGGCTGCACACGGCAACGGTCAGGCTGCCCGTTGAGGGCATATTGCCGCCCTTCGACGGCGCCACGGGATGGCTGAACTCGCCTCCGCTGACGGCGGCGGGCCTGCGAGGCAAAGTCATCCTCGTCAATTTCTGCACCTACACCTGCGTTAATTGGCTGCGCCAGCTTCCCTACGTCCGCGCCTGGGCCGGGAAGTACTCGGGCCGTGGACTCGTGGTGGTCGGCGTGCACACACCCGAGTTCGGGTTCGAGCGGGACGCCGGCAACGTCGCCCGGGCCTTGCGGGACAGGGGCATCGACTATGCCATCGCGATCGACAACGACTACGCGGTGTGGACCGACTTCGACAACCACTACTGGCCCGCCATTTACGTCGCCGACAGCGCGGGTCTGGTCCGGTTCCATCACTTCGGCGAGGGCGAGTACCAGCAGCTGGAGATGGTCGTCCAGCAGTTGCTGACCGAGGCCGGTTCCTGGGATGGGGATCGGGAGACGGTTTCCGTCGAAGCCGGTGGTGTGGAGGTGCCCGCGGACTGGGCCTCGCTGCGGTCACCCGAGAACTACACCGGCTACACGCGCACGCAGAACTTCAGCTCCCCCGGCGGCCCGGTGCTGGGGGAGCGCCACGCCTACATCGCCCCGTCGCGGCTGCGGGTCAATCACTGGGCGCTGTCCGGGGACTGGACGATCGGGGAGCAGGCCGTCACGCTCAACGAGGTTCGAGGCAGCATCCTGTACCGCTTCCACGCCCGCGACCTTCACCTGGTCATGGGGCCGGCGGTGCGAGGCACCTCGATTCCGGTCCGGGTGCACATCGACGGGCAGCCGCCCGGTCCGGCGCATGGCCTGGACGTCGACGCCGAGGGCAACGCCACCCTGACCGAACAGCGGCTGCACCAGCTCATCCGGCAGCCGGGCCCGGTCGCCGAACACACGGTTGAGATCGCCTTTCTCGAACCCGGGGCTCAGGCCTATGCGTTCACCTTCGGCTAGTTCCTTGGTGGGGTGACCCGTTCGCCGCGCGCACCGCCTCGGGCAGCGCGTGGCGCAGCTGGCGCCGGGACGTGATCCCGAGCTTGGTGAACACCTTGCGCAGATGCCACTCCACCGTGCGCGCGCTGATGAACAACTGGAGGCTAATCTCCGGATTGGACAGTCCGTCCCGGGCGAGCAGGGCGATCTGCGCCTCCTGAGCGGTGAGGTCTTTGGGGGCGTCCACCCCGCGCTTGCGCACGGTCTCGCCGGTCGCCACCAGCTCGCGCCACGCCCGGTCGGCGAAGGCATCGAGGCCCATCGTGCTGAGCATCTCGAATGCGGTGTGCAACTGGTCGCGGGCGTCGACGCGGCGGCTCTCCCGCCGCAGCCACTCCCCGTACAGCAGGTGGGCCCGGGCCAGCTCGGTGCGCATCCGGGTCTGGGCCAGATGCTCGATCGCCTCGCGGTAGAGGGGCTCGGCGCGGTTGCCCTCCAGCATCAGCGCGCGTGAGCGGGCCTCGACACCCGAGGCCCATGGGGTACCAAGGAATCCAGCCAGACGGGAAAGCCGCCGCAATGCGTTTGTGGCTTGGGCCGCGGCACCGGCTCGCGCCGCCGCCTCCACGAGTTCGGCGAGTGCCCACGAGGCCGGGCCGGGCTCGGCCGCCTCGATTTCGGCTTCCGTTATGGCCGCTCCGGCGGCCAGGCAGGCATCGTCGTAACGCCCGTGGCCGTTGCCCAGCACGGCCTTTGCCCACTCCGCCGCGGTGATGCCGATCCCTTCACCGTGCCGGTGGGCGTCGCGGTGGATCCGGCCGGCCAGCTCCCGGGTCTCCTTCTCCCGGCCCTGGAACGCCGCAACGCAGATCGCTGCGGGCGGCGCCAGCCCACCCCCGACCGCGTTGGTGACGGCCGCGAGCTGTTCGGTGAACTCGGCCGCCGCGGTGAGCCGGCCGGCGAGCAGTTCCAGCCAGATCCGCGAGGTGAGCGCGAGCGGCAACTCGCTGAGCGTGCCGGTCTGGCGCGCGAGGTGTACATGACGGCCGGTGAGCCTGTCCCATTCGCTGTCGTCCCACAGGTGGAAGGCGGCGAGGCCGGCGGGCCATTGGCAGCGCAGGTCCTCCTCGACGGACAGGTCCGGATCCCGGCCGCCCATCCGCGTGATCGCCTGCCGCAGCAAGGGAATCGCGGTCTGTTCGCTCGCCGGGTACGCCGCGAGCCCGTCCAGGAGAAGGTCGCACGCCCGTGGCCGATGCGGCGGCGCGGGCGCGTTCGCGGCGGCGCGCGCCACTTCGCGGATCGTCGCTGCGGCTCCGGCCAACCGTCCGGTCAACCGGGCGGCCCCGAAGGCGTCGAGGTAGGTCAGGCGGGCGCCGCCGGCGTCGATGGGTTCGAGTTGCTTGGCCGCGCTTAGCAAGGCCGCCACGGCTTCGGCGTTATGCCTTGCGGCGTAAGCGAATCGGGCCCGGACGAGATCGACCCCTGCCTCCTGGGATCCGTTGAGCGGGCCGGTTTGCGCGAGGGTCAGCAGCTCCGCCGCCGGCCCGAAGACCCCCGCCCGGACCGTGGTTTCCGCCGCGTCGAGGGCGCGCTGGGCTCGCAAAGCGGGCTCCGATGTCAGCGTGGCGGCCCGCTCGAGGAACGCGGCGGCCGCCGCCAGCCCACCCCGGGTCTGCGCGCGGCCGGCCGAGCGGACAAGCTCGCCGGCCACTTCGTCGTCGGGGCCCGGCGTGGCCTGGGCGCGGTGCCACGCGCAACGATCGGGGTCGACCTCCGGATCGATCGCTTGCGCCAGAGCCAGATGCGCCTCCTGCCGGTCGTCCAGCCGCGCGATCCGGTACGCGGCCGATCGGGCCAGCGGATGGAGAAACCTTGCCCTGGTATCGAATTCGAGCAACCCGGCCTCGGCCGCGGCGGTCGCGGCCGAAGCCGGGACGCCGAGATGCCGTGCCGCCCGCCAGACGACGGCCGGATCACCGACCGGATCCGCCGCCGCGACCAGCAAAAGCTTGCGCGTGGCGGCGGGCAGATCCACCAGCTGCCCCCGGAATCGCTCCTCCACCTGGCTCAGCGGCGCCGGAGGCGGTGGCGCGACGTAGTCGCCGGCCAGGCGGGCCGGCGATCGGCCGCACGGCAATTGCATGAGCGCCAACGGGTTGCCGCGGGCCTCGGCGATGATCTGGTCGCGTACCCGTTCGTCCATGGGCCAGTGAACGAGGGATGCCAGCAGTTGCCCGGCCTCCCTCTCCGGCAGGCCCTCCACCCGCAGGTCGGGCAGTCCCCTGAAGGCTGGGCTCAGCTCGCGGGTGGCGAAGACGAGCAGCACCGCTTCCGCCTCCAGGCGGCGCGCGGCGAAGATCAGTGCCTGGGCGGAGGAGGGATCGAGCCATTGCGCATCATCGATCAGACAGACCAGCGGCGCTCCGGCGCCTCCGGAGAGCAGGCCAAGCACGGCCACCCCGACGAGGAAGCGGTCGGGATCCGGCCCGGCGGCCAGCCCGAACGCCACCTTGAGCGCCTCGCGCTGCGGGGCTGGAAGATCCTTGAGACGGTCGAGCATCGGCACGCACAGTTGATGCAGGGTGGCGAAAGCCAGCTCTCGCTCGGCCTCGACCCCGGCGGCCCTGACGAGTCTCAGGTCGGATGCCGCCGCCGCCACATGGTCAAGCAGCGCCGTCTTGCCGATCCCCGCTTCCCCGTGCAGGACAAGAACTCCGCCGCGCCCGGTGCGCGCCGCGCCGACCAGCTGATCCAAGGCACCGCACTCATGACCTCGGCCCACGAGCGGCCACGCGTTGGCGAAGCCTTCGTCCGGTTGGCCCATCTTTTGTGGCTCCCCCCGAGCCGGTGATTCCCCGATCATAGCCCGAAATCCGGTCGCGCCTTGGCCAAAGCCAGGGCATCTCACGGATGCGATGGGCCGCCGCGGCGCGCGACAGTTGCCGAGCAAAGCCACATCTCACTGGAGCGCAGTCATGGAATGGTTAACCTTGCCCGCGCTGTGGGGGATCCCCCCGGGCTTGCTCGAACCGTGGAGCGCCTACCACTACGATCAGCGCTTGGAGCGGCCCGAGACAGGCCCGGCCGCCGCGCCGTCCGAGCTCGATCTCGCCCTCATCGAGGCCCTTTACGAAGCCATCGCGGCGGCGACGCACTGTGGCCGATGCGGCGCGACCCTCGGCCGCCGCCTGCATGTCGTGCCGTCGTCCCGGTCCGTGTCGACACCGGCCTCCTGGCGCCTTCTGGTGGTTACGCGGTGCCACGGGTGGCGGCGTCACGCTTTCGCCGCCGACGTGACAGAAGTGGCTCAGGATCTACGGATCAACCAGTTCTCCCCCGTCTGAGCCGCTTGTCCGGCTCCGGTGGGTGCGGTGTCCGTTGTGGACACTCCGGTCAGTTGCCATGTGCTCGAGTTCTCGGTGCAGCCGGCCGAGATTGGGGCGCAAGAGCGGGTCAGCCCGGTTGGGCTGACCCGCTCCTCACAGGGGCTTAGTGTTCGTGGTCGAGCTGGGCGCGGATTTCGCCGCCCTGGTACCGAGTGGAGTGCACATTGACGTAAGCCACGCCACCGCGGATCGCGGCGACGAACTCTTCGAACTGTCCGGCGGTCACACCCTGGCCGACGGGCCCGATGACGTCGGCCGGGCGGAGGGTTCCGCTGATCTCTGCGGGAGCAGCGGGGCAGAGCTGGGTGCCGGCAGGACCGTTGCCCAGGTTGGTGCAGAGGAACACGGAGATGCCGCCGCTTTGCGACCGGCCACCGATGTGGATATGGGCCTGCGTGACGTCACCCTCGAGGGCGGAGTAGGACAGCTCGTAGCTGGCCTCCTGGGCCTCCACGTCGATCCGCAGTTTGAACCGGCCATTGCCGGTGGTCGACAGGACCAGCGGGTCCTCGTTGAACCCGCTCAGCCGCACGTGACGGGTGTCGAGGTCGTTGTCGGCCATGGCCGTCCCGCCGCTGCCGGTCGTGGCCAGGATGGCCCCCGCCACCATGAACATCACGGCCGCGACGCGGGCGCGTTTCAATATCACCTGTTTCTCCCTTCGGGAAAATCGGCTCCTCCAAATGCCCACGTTGACGAAGGCTGATGGGTTCAATCCCGGACGGGTGAAGCTTTGGCGCTCGCGATTTCGCTTTGGTGCCCATGATCACTTGACGCCCGCATTTTCTCGGATAATGCTGCCTCCCAACGATTTGAGACAGCATTATCCCCGATAATGATGTCTCAAACGATCGCCCGGCCACACCTGCCCGCCCGCCTCTCAAGATCGGTTGCGGCAGCATTTTCCCGGATAATGCTGCCTCGCGCGCGGCGGAGGCAGCATTTTCGGGGATATTGCTGCATCCACCGATCACGGTTGCGGCTTTGGGCCTGAATGGGCGGGCGGCTGCGCGGGTGATCCGATGTGGAACATGTACTGAATGGGCTCATAGGATGACCGGATGAGCACGAAACGAGGGCTGCTCGCGTTAGTGGTGCTGGCTTTGGTGGCGTCCTGCGGGTCCGGCCGGTCGGAGCCCGGCGAGGGATCGAAGCCGGTGAAGACGGGGACGACGGAGACGGTCGTGATTGACAGCCGGTCGATCAAGCTGCACGTGCCACGCTCGTATAATCCGGCGTCGAAGGTGCCGCTGGTGGTGCTGCTGCACGGCTACACATCCAACTCCGCCGAGGCGGAGAGCTACTTCAAGCTAACCGCCGAGTCGGAGCGCCGCGGGTTCCTCTGCGCGATGCCTGACGGGACCCAGGACCGGCGCGGCAAGCAGTACTGGAACGCGACCGAGGCGTGCTGCGACTTCTACGGCGGCGGGGCCGATGACACCGGCCATCTGACCCGTCTAGTGGAGAAGGTCAAGTCGGGGTTCTCGGTCGACGCGAAGCGGGTCTTCTTCATCGGGCATTCCAACGGCGGGTTCATGTCCCACCGGATGGCGTGTGACCACGCCGACGTGGTCACCGCGATCGTGTCGCTGGCGGGCATGGTGACCAGCAAACCGGAGCAGTGCCAGCCGGCGCGGGGCGTGACCGTCGTGCAGATCCACGGCACCATGGACGAGACGATCTCGTATACCGGTGGTTACAACGGTGGCCAGCCCTACCCGTCGGCGGCGGAGACGGTGGCGTTCTGGCGAAAGCAGAACAGTTGCGGCGATGCGGCCGACGCCTCGGTCAACCCGCTGGATCTCGAGCGCGAGCTGGAGGGGGCGGAGACCACGGTGACCAGGTATCGGGCGGGGTGCCGGGACGGGTCGAGGGTGGAGCTGTGGTCCATGAAGGGGGCCAAGCACGTTCCGGCGCTGAGCGCCAACTTCAGTCCGGCGATCGTAGATTTTCTTTACAGCCTGTAGCCCTATCGGGATCCTCTGTTAAGAGTCTTGCCAATTAAGGCCAGTTCTCTTACGGTACTCGTCGGGAAAGGATAGTAGATGGACGAGTGCCGAAACGATCCCACCGACGAAGCTCCGCTCACCCTCGGCCAGGAACGACTGTGGTTTTTGGACAGGCTCGATCCCGGCGACCCGGCATACAACATCTACCTGGCGCACCGATTACG
>Ga0075418_10002165_pt1 | contig 22387 bp, 17 predicted proteins | sample SoiMetdeltSBSDD2_FD_81776 | JGI IMG/M metagenome (GOLD analysis project Ga0075418, IMG submission 81776) | Bulk soil microbial communities from a Populus tree surrounding site in Tennessee, USA - Soil MetaG P. deltoides SBSDD2 | ecosystem: Environmental > Terrestrial > Soil > Tree plantation...
AGCGGCCGTCGGCCCTTCGCCGGCCACCGTCGTGCGATGCATCACCCGACGGTAGACCGTCTCGTCCCACGGACGGCCGCGGTGCAGCACACTGCGGTTGTCCCACATGACCATGTCGCCCGGCCGCCACCGGTGCGTGTAGACGACGTCGGGCTCGGTGGCGAGATCGAGGAGCCGGCGAAGCAGCGCACGCGCTTCGTCGGTCGGCATGCCCACGATCTCGCAGGCGTGCGAGCCCACGAAGAAGGCCTTGCGGCCGTTGCGCGGGTTGGCCCGCACCAGCGCCTGCGGCACGGGCGGCACCTGCGCGGCGTGGTCGGGCGGCATGAGCCCGTCGCTGACCAGCCCGCGCGAGTAGACGAAGCTGTGGATGGCCACCTTGCCCTCGAGGAACTGCTTCGTCGCCTCCGGCAGGCGCTCGTAACCCACCCGCATGCTGGCGAACTCCGTCTCGCCGCCCTCGGGCGGCACTTCGCGGGCCGCGAGCAGCGAGGCATGCGCCGGCACGCGCTTGAAGGAGCTGTCGCTGTGCCACATCTGGTTGCCGGCGTTGAAGAGGTTGCGCTTGTCCCCTCTGGGGATCAACTGGTCCTCGGCGTCGACGTTGGCGAGGTACGAGATCTCGGGCGCGACCTTGGCCACCGAGTTGATCGTGCGGATCGTCGTCTCCAGGGGGCCGAAACGGCGGGTGAAGGCGATCTGCTCCTCGTCGCCGATCTGCTGACCGCGGAAGAGCAAGACCGAGTGCTCCTCGAACGACGCGACGATCTCGGCGAACATCGCATCGTCGACCTTCCGCACATCCACGCCCACGAGCTCGACGCCGAAGCACGACTGCAGCGGTCGGGTCTGAAGCGCCATGGTCACCGTCCTCCCGGGGTCCCGGCCTTGCCGCGGGGCCGTCGCGCGCGGATTATACGGCCGACCCCGCGGGGCTGTCGATTTCGGCCCCCCACCGGCGTCGTATGGGGTGAGAGGCTGACAATCCGCCGAAGGAGGCACCATGCGCTACGTGCTGCTGATCGGCTCCGACGACAAGAACGCGCCCCCGCCGACCCAGGCCCAGATGGACGGCATCATCCAGGGCCACATGCGGTTCGGCCAAGAGCTGCACGCGTCCGGCAAGATGGTCGTGGGCGAGCGCCTGCGCCCGGACACCGACGCCAGCCGCATCCGCGTCAAGGCCGGCCACCGTCAGGTCATGGACGGGCCCTTCGCCGAGACCAAGGAGGCGCTGGGCGGCTTCTACCTCATCGAGGCGGCGACGAAGGAGGAGGCCGTGGAGTGGGGAAAGAAGATCCCGCTCCTGGAAGGCGGCTTCATCGACGTCGTCCCCGTCTGGGAGATGTAGGTTCGCGTACCATGTCCGCTCGTGGGATCCAGCGCCCACGGGCAGACACCCGACGCCGCCTTCGAGGCGCGCATCACGGACGCCTTCCGCCTGGAGTACGCACGGGTCGTGGCCTCCGTGCTGCGCATGGTGCGCGACATCGACACGGCGGAGGAGCTCGTCCAGGAGGCCTTCGCCCAGGCGCTCACCAGCTGGCCCGCGGTCGGGATACCCATTCGGCCGGGCGCCTGGCTCCTCACGACGGCGCGGCGGCGAGCGCTCGATCATCTCCGCCGGAGCCGGCGGGCGGAGGCCCGCGCCGACGCGGTCGCCTACGAGTCCTCGCTGGACGCGCCTGACGACGTGCCCGACGTGACCGATCCCGAGGCCGTCACTGACGACCGGCTCCGGCTGATCTTCACCTGCTGCCATCCCGGGCTGCCGGCCGAGAGCCGCGTCGCGCTCACGCTGCGGCTGGTGGGCGGGCTGTCGACCACCGAGATCGCGCGCGCCTTCCTGGTCCCGGAGCCGACGATCGCCCAGCGCCTGGTGCGGGCCAAGCGGACGATCCGCGACCGCGAGCTGCCGTACGAGGTGCCTGAGGCGAACGAGCTGCCCGAGCGTCTTCCGGCGGTGCTCGCGGTGATCTACCTGATCTTCAACGAGGGCTACGCCGCCCACGCGGGTGAGGCGCTCGTTCGCCACGAGCTGTGCGAGGAGGCCATTCGTCTGGGCGGCATGCTCGCTGAGCTGATACCGGACGAGGCCGAGGTGCTGGGGCTGCTGGCGTTGATGGAGCTGCAGGCCTCCCGCGCGGCGACACGAACCGACGCCGACGGGCAGCTCGTTCTGCTCGCCGATCAGGATCGTGCGCGCTGGAATCCGGACCGGATCGCGCGCGGCCTCGCCGGTCTCGATCACGCAGGCCCGATCGACCGGGCGGGACCTTACCAGCTCCAGGCCGCCGTCGCCGCGTGCCACGCGCGCGCCGGCTCCTGGGAAGCGACGGACTGGCCGCGCATCGTCGTCCTCTACGACGCGCTGATGGTGGCCACACCCTCCCCGGTGATCGCGCTCAACCGCGCGGTGGCCATCGGCCTCGGGCACGGCCCCGCGGCAGGCCTTGCCGCGCTCGACCAGATCGACGCCGCGGCGCTACGAGCGTATCACTTGCTCCCCGCGGCCCGCGCGGATTTCCTGCGCCGGCTCGGCCGCTGGACGGAAGCGGCGGCCGAGTACCGCCGGGCGCTCGATCTCGCCGACAACGGGCCGGAGCGCGCCTTCCTGGCGGCCCGGCTCGCCGCGTGCGAGAAGGAGTCGTCCGCCCCCTAGCGCGGCCGATTCACGAACGGCCCGCGGCAACCCGGCCGGGTGGCGCCGGGGGCCCTGCGCGCAGCCGGCGTAGTGGGACCCCTTCGTCCTGTGCGCCGCTCGAAGAGCGGCGATTCAGGCGAACGGGTGACGGAGCCGGCTGCGCGCAGGGCCCCCGGCGACAGGACCCGGCCGGGTTGCCGCGGGCCGTTCGTGAATCGGCCGCGCTACTCCGCCAGCCAGACCGTGTCGAGCGTCTGGTTGAGGAAGTGGCTCGGCATGATGGTCCAGCCCCGGACCTTCGCGCTGTGGGGCACGATGCGGTGCCACTGGAAGCCCATGATGAAGTGCACTTCCTCGTCGTAGAGGCGCTTCTCGAACTGCCGCAGCAGTCGCCGGCGCTCCTCGGGATCGATCGAGCGCGACTGCCGTGAGTAGAGATCGTCCATCACGGTGTCCTTGTGCTTGCCGTAGTTCACCGGTGAGGTCGTGAGGAACCAGTGGATGTCGAGGTCCGGCTCCACGATCGAGTTGCACGGCGCGGTGACGGCAACCTCGAAGTCGCCGTTGCGCAGAGCCTGGAACCAGGCCGACGTCTCGCGCGTGTCGTGCTTGGCCGTGACGCCGATCTGCCGCCACTGGTCGATGAGCCAGATGCCGAACGGCTCGTAGGGCTGCGGCACCGCGCGGTTCAGCAGCGTGAACGACAGGTTCTCGGCGCCCGCCTCCTTCAGCAACCGCTTGGCCTCGGCGCGATTGGCGTTGATGTCGCGGCCATAGCCGGCCAGTTTCTCCAGCTCGGCCGGGGGCGTCGCGAACGGCGTCCCGGGCACCTGGATGCCGGCTACCTCTTTGATGAGCGCAATGCGCGAGAGCGCCTTGGAGCCCTCCCAGCGGTCGAGCGCCAGCGAGAGCGCCCGGCGCACGCGCTTGTCGTCGTAGGGCTTCTTCTGCTCGTTGGGCGTCACGCCGATCGAGCAGTTCCACGGGCTCTCCTGCACGGTGATCTTGTTGCCGAGTGCGTTGACGAGGCTGTCGCGGTCAGCAGGGGTGAAGCTGCGGAACTGGATCATGGCCCGCTCGCCACGGATGGCCGCCACCTGCGCCGAGGCGCTGGGGATGAAAATGGCGCGGAAGCCGTCCAGGTACGGCTTGCCCTTGTCCCAGTAGTCGGGGTTCTTCTTGCCGACCCAGTGTGAGCCGCGCACGTACTCCACGAACTTGAAGGGCCCGGTACCCATCACGTTGGTCTTGTACCAGTTGGGATCCTTGGCCAGGATGTCGGCCTTGTAGATCCAGTTCCACGGTTGCGAGAGGTTGGCCAGGAACGAGGCTTCCGGGTACTTCAACCGAAACACCACCGTGTCGGGGTTCGGCGCCTCGACGGCCTCCACAGACTGGTAGGTGGCCTTACGGCCCGACACCACGTCGGCGGGCGGGAAGATGATGTGATCGTAGGAGGCCTTCACGTCCTTCGACGTCATCACGCTGCCGTCGTGGAACTTCACGCCCTTGCGCACCTTGAAGGTGTACGTGCGGCGGTCGGGCGAGATCGTCCACGACTCGGCCAGGTCACCGACGAACTTGGTGCCGGTCCGGTCGGTGGGATCGACGCGCATCAGCGTGTTGTACTGGGGCGCGCCGGGATGGAGCATCGCGAAGGTCTCTTCCTGATGGCCGTCGAAGCTCGGCGGCTCGGCGGCCACGATGAAGATCAGCTCGCCCCCGCTGCGTGGCTTGTCCTGGGCCATCGGCTGGGCGGGCAGGAGCAGGACGGCGATCAGCCCGGCGCACGTCAAGCGAGCGAACACACAGATCCATTGTCTCATCGTCTGTTGACCTCGAGGGGGAAGGGTGCGGGTACGATACCACGCCTCTTGACTGGGCCGGGGGCCGGGGCGATGCTGCGTCCGCGAATTTCCCCCGAAGGACCCCTCATCGAGGAGGAGCCGTGATGGCCGCGCACGCGAACCTGGTAGCCGGCAAGTGGGTCTCGAGCACCGAGGCCAATCGCAACATCAATCCGTCCAACCTCGACGACCTCGTCGGCGAGTACGCGCGGGCCGACGCCGCGCAGGCGCGCGAGGCCATCGCGGCGGCCGCGGCGGCGGCGCCCGGTTGGGCACGGGGCAACCTCCAGGAACGCGCCGACCTGCTCGATCGCATCGGCTCGACCATCCTCGAGCGCCGCACCGAGCTCGGCACGCTGCTCTCCCGCGAGGAGGGCAAGACCCTGCCGGAGGGCATCGGCGAGGCCTCGCGGGCCGGCTACATCTTCAAGTTCTTCGCGGGCGAGGTCGTCCGGCTCACCGGCGAGAAGATCCCCTCCACGCGACCGGGCGTGGATGTCGAGATCACGCGCGAGCCGATCGGGGTGGTGGGCATCATCACGCCGTGGAACTTCCCGCTCGCCATCCCCGCCTGGAAGATCGCGCCCGCGCTGGCCTACGGCAACTGCGTGGTGTTCAAGCCGGCCGATCTGGTGCCAGGCTGCGGCTGGGCGCTGGCGGACATCATCAACCAGGCCGGCGCACCGCCGGGCGTGTTCAACCTGGTCATGGGCCGTGGCTCGGTCGTCGGCGAGGCGATCATCAACGCGCCCGAGGTCGCCGGCGTGAGCTTCACCGGCTCCGTCGAGACCGGTCGCGCCGTCGCGCGCAAGGCCGTGGAGCGCATGGCCAAGGTGCAGCTCGAGATGGGCGGCAAGAACCCGCTGGTGATCGTGGACGACGCCGACCTGGCCGTGGCCGTGAACTGCGCGACGCAGGGCGCGTATTTCTCGACCGGCCAGCGCTGCACCGCCTCGAGTCGCTTCATCGTCACGGAAGGGATCCACGACCGATTCGTCGCGGCCACCATCGAGCGGCTGAAGGCCCTGAAGGTGGACGACGCCCTCAAGGAGGGCACCGAGATCGGGCCGGTGGTCGATCAGACCCAGCTGGATCAAGACTTGAAATACCTCGACGTCGGCCAGAAGGAGGGCGCGCGGCTGGCGTTCGGCGGCGAGCGGCTGGAGCGGAGCCGCAAGGGATTCTATCTCTGCCCCGCCCTCTTCACCGAATCCACCAACGCCATGCGGATCAACCGCGAGGAGATCTTCGGGCCGGTGGCCAGCGTGATCCGTGTGCGGGATTACGAAGAAGCGCTGGCCGTCGCCAACGACACGCCCTTCGGGCTGTCGTCCGGCATCGTGACGACGTCGCTCAAGCACGCCAGCCACTTCAAGCGCAACAGCCAGGCCGGCATGGTGATGGTCAACCTGCCGACGGCCGGCGTGGACTACCACGTGCCGTTCGGCGGGCGGAAGGCGTCGTCCTACGGTCCGCGCGAGCAGGGGCGGTACGCGGTCGAGTTCTACACGACGGTGAAGACGGCGTACACCGCGCCCTGATCCCGCGCCGCGCTAGCGGTTCACCTTCGCCCAGACGGCCACGCCCCAGGGACGAGTGGGATAGTCCACGGAGACGACCTCCACCTCGCGCCCGCGCGACACCACCGACAGCACCCGGCCGTCGGCGTGCTGCTGGTCAGTCCTGGGGTCGGCGCGGAGATAGACATCGTCGCGCGCGCGCAGGCGCGCCCCGGGCTTGAGCGCGGCGGGCGACACGGTCTCGATCGTCTCAGGGCTGCCGGGAAGCCACGGGCCGCCGGCCGCGCTTGCCTTGCCGAGATACATCCAGCCGGTCGCGTCCAGCGTGGTGGGCGACACCTGGGCGATCAGCTGCTGCTGCGTGAGCACGCTGCTCTTGGCCGCACGGTCGGCGCGGCCGGTCTCCTGCAGCGAGGCCTGGACCTCGCGTGAGAGTGAGGCGATCTCGGCCTTCACGCGCGGGTCCGAGGACTGCCGGTCGAGCGAGCGGAGCCGATCGTCGAATTCCTTGAGGCGCCCTTCGACCTGCGAGATCGCGTCGCCCGCGCCCTTGGCCTGATCGGTCGACTCCTTGATGACCTTCTGCCACTCGAAGCCCAGCAGCGACCCCTTGGTGAAGCCGGCGCGCTCCAGCAGGCCATTGAAGCGCTCGGGCAGGAACAGCAGCATCAGAAAGCCGACGACCAGCAACGCCTCACGGAGCACCGCGAGGGCGTCCTTCGCGATTCCCACATACCTGGGGGTCGTCGACGGCGTGGGCTCGGCCATGTGTCCCCTCAGCCTGTGAACGCTCGGGCCGCGATCAGGGGGCCTTGTAGGCTTTCGCCTCGGCGGTGACCTTGGCGGCGTCGAACTTGTTCATCTCGTCGATCAGCTCGTTGGTGATGAGGTCGTTGCTGTCGATCTGCTGCTTGATGATGTTCCACTTCAGCATGAAGGCGTAGCGCTTGTCGATGGCGCTGACCGTGATGGCGTCGATCGAAGGGGCCATGCTACCGGGCCATTCTACCTAACACCTCAAAGAAGTCCGGGAACGTCTTCGACACACAGGCCGGATCGACGATGCGAATGCCCGGCGCGCGCAGTCCCGTCACCGCGAAGCTCATGGCGATCCGATGGTCGTCGTAGGTGTGCACGTCGGCCGGCTTCGGTGCGCCTGGATAGATCGTCACGGAGTCCCACGTGCTCTCCACGCGCAGACCCATGCGCCGCAGCTCGGTGGCGGCCGCGACAGGACGATCGCTTTCCTCGTAATGCGTCTGCGCGATCCCCCGCACCGTCACCGGTCCGTCGGCGAACGGCGCGATGGCCATCAGCGTGGTGGCCACGTCGCCCATCCGCGTGAAATCTGCGTCCACTGCGTGCAGTTGCGCGGGGCCTCGCACGGTGATGGCCTCGGTCCCCACGGTGACCTCGCAGCCCATGCGCGCGAGCACGTCGAGGAGGCCGAGATCGCCCTGGGCCGAGCCCGAGCCCAGCCGCGGCACGACCACGCGGCCACCCGTGACCGCGGCCGCGGCGAAGAAGTACGAGGCGCCGGAGGCGTCGGGCTCCACCGCGTAGCGGCGGGCCTGGTATCGCTGGCCGGCCGGGACGCGGAACGCGCGGTCGCCGTCCCGCTCGGCGCGCACGCCGAAGGCCGCCATGGTGGACAGCGTCATCGCGATGTACGGCGCCGAGACCAGCTCGCCCTCGACCTCGATCTGGACGTCGCCCGCGGCATACGGTGCGGCTAGCAGCAGCGCGCTGAAGTACTGGCTCGAGATGTCACCCCGCATCCGCGCGCGCCCGCCGGCCAGTCCGTTGGCCCGCACGATCACGGGCGGACAGCCGTTGCCGGCCTGGCTCTCGGCATCGACCCCCAGGGCGCGCAGGCCGTCGATCAGCGGCTGGATGGGGCGCTTGCGCATGGCCGGCGAACCGTCGACGACGAAGGTGCCGTGGCCGAGCGCGACCGAGGCGGTGAGGAAGCGGGCCGCCGTCCCCGCATTGCCGACTTCCAGGGTGGCCCTGGTAGTGGGAAAGCGCCCTTCGACGCCGTCGACGACGAACGTGCGCGCGGTGGCATCGGCCCGCACCCGCACGCCGAGCGCCTCCAGGGCCCGGTGCATGTAGCGCGTGTCGTCGGAGAACAACGCGTCGGTGATCTCCGAGCGGCCGGCGGCCAGCCCCGCGACGAGCAGCGCGCGGTTGGAGTAACTCTTGGAACCCGGCAGCTCGACCACCGCGTCGAAGGGACGGGTGATCGGCTCGATCGGCAGCGTCACCGGGCCTTGAGCTTCAGGTCCTCGTAGGGGGCGGAGTACGAGAAACCCTTGATGTGGTCCACACACGCTTCCTCGACGCGCGGCCCCACGCCCCAGAGGAAGGCCAGCTCGTAGATCGGCACGTGCATCACCCGGTCGTGCATGATCCCCTGGATCTGGTACAGCAGCGCCTCGCGCTTCTTGCGATCGAGCTCGCGCGCCTGGCGCTGATAGAGATCCTCGATCTCCGGCACCACGCCGGACGAATAGATGCCGTTCTTGGTGACGTACACTTCGATCCGCGTCGCCGCATTCCCCGCCGGCGCGCCGAGGCCCATGATCACGCCCTTCAGCTTCTTGTCGCGCCACGCCATCAGGAAGGCGGCGCGCTCCATGGTCCGCATCCGCGTGCGAATGCCGACAGCCTGCAGATAGTTCACGAGACCCTCGGCGAGGCCGAAGAACGGCGGAAACGGCGTGAGGTCGCCCGCGTCGAAGCCGTTCGGGTAGCCGGCCTCGGCCAGGAGCTTCTTGGACAGCGCCGGATCGTAGGCGGGCGGATCGTAGGCACGAGAAAACTCCAGCACCCGAGGGATCAGCGCACCGGTCGGGCGCGAGAGCCCCAGCGTCTCCGCCTGGTTGAGCGCGTCACGATCGAGGGCGTGGCTGGCGGCCAGGCGCACACGCCGGTCGTGCCACGGCGACTTGGGATCCCACTGCTCGGGCAGGTCGAGGTACGGCACGCCGGGCGGCTTGGCCGCGGTGAGCTTGAGCCCGGGCGTCCGCTTGACGTCCTCCGCCGTCGGCCCGCTGAGCAGGTAGACGATGTCCACGTCGCCGGCCTTCAGCGCGGCGGCGCGAGTGGTCTCGTCGGACATGCTCTTGAACACCAGCCGCTTGACCGAGGGCGTCTTGCGCCAGTAGCCCTCGAACGCCTCCATGACCAGATCCACGCCCGGCGTGAAGCTCACCACGCGGTACGGGCCGGCGCCGATCGGGGCCTTCAGGAAGCCGTCGTCGCCCACCTTCTCGACGTACTTCTTCGGCACGACCCAGGCGGCGCCGGTGGCGGAGGTGCCGTAGAATGTCATGAAGTCGGGCCACGGCTCCTTCAGGATGAACCGCACGCGACCGGGATCGACGATCTGCACTTCCTTGACGCGCTCCTTCAGGAGCTTGGACCCGGCGCCGCGGTAGCGGTCGTAGGAGAACTTCACGTCCTCGGCCGTCACCGGGTCGCCGTTGTGGAACTTCACGCCTCGGCGCAGGACGAACTCGTACGTCAGCCCGTCCTTCGAGGTGGTCCACGACTCGGCCAGGCTCGGTGTGTTGTCGCCCGCCGGCATTGGCTTCACCACGGCGTCGTGCACGGCGTAGAGCACCATGAACGGGTTGATGAAGGCCTCGGTGTCGACCGGATCGACCCACCGCGCGGCGAGGGTGACGTGCAATCCCCATGTGAGCGTTCCCTCAGGGGCGGCGGCGGCAGGCCCGGCGAGGGCGGCCGACAACAGGACGAGGACGGTCGCGACGGCGAGACGACGCGGCAGATGTCTCATGAGCCCTCCGGGCGGCGGCTGGGTGTGGGCGTGACGGGGCGTCGCTGCGGCAGCGGCGCCGCACGCAGCGAATCCAGGTCGATCGTGGGCATCTCGAGGCTGAGCGCCTCCAGCACGCCGTTGGCCAGCTCGTTGTAGCGGCTGAAGCACTGACGCAGGCGCGCGCGCCACGCGACCATGCCGCCGTTGGCGTGCAGCTCGAAGGCGGATTCACGCCCGTCCAGGGCCGAGGCGACGTGGTCGGCGGCGAGCTGCAGCAGGGCCGAGCGCTGCAGCGCTGTGTAGCCGCCGCCGGCGAACGACTCCTCCAACCCGGCCGCGACCTCGGGCGAGGCCAGATCCTTGTCCGACGGGGCGACCACGAGCGACGAGCCCGGCAGGATTCGCAGGATCTCGGCCATGCGCTGCCGCGCCTTCTGCATGGCGATGCTGCCCGCGGCCACGTGGGCGCGGCCGGGAATGCAGGCGCCGTCCGTGGCGAATTCGGGATCGAGCTCGGCCGCCGTCTGGCAGCTCCGCACCGTCTGCACGTCGGTCACCAGGTCCATCAGGTACTCGATCGTCGGCTCGTGCGCCCGGAGCCCCATCGTGTCAACGCACGCCAGCGCGAGCCCGAGCGTGAACTCGGCCTTGGCCAGCCAGGCGTAGAGCTGATGCCAGAAGAGCCACGAGGCGATGGGCTCGGGCGACGCCTCGGTGAGGAACACGCGGTCCCACGGCACGAGCACGTCGTCGAGCCACATCTGTCCATCGAGCTCGTCGAACCGGCTGCTGAGCGGAGCCAGGAACGTGTTGGCGTGGCGCGCCGACACCTTGCGGCAGACGACGGTCACGCCGGGAGAGTTCACCGCCACCACGAACGTGGCGCGGTGACCGGCGTGATCGATCCCCGAGTGGCTGCCGATGTACACGTCCTCGGCGTAGGCGGGGCTGGTGTGCATGCCCACCTTGCCGCGCAGCACGAGCCCGGCGTCGGTCTCGCGCACCACCTGCAGCGCCGCCCTCTCGGCAGGATCCACGCGGAGCCGATAGCCGATGGTGGCCGCACCCGCGCAGAACGTGAGGAAGCGGCCGGTGCGGGCGATCGCCTCACGGTAGCGCTCGGCGCCGGCGATCTGCTCGCTCGACACTTTTCGTTGCCGGACGGCTTCGAGAATGCCCAGCGCGATGAGGTGACCGTACCCCGGCGTGTGGGTCATGTTGCCAGCCGTCAGGAAGATCGTGGCGGAGTAGCTGCGTCCCATCGCGCGCAGGTCGGCGGACGTCCGTGGCACGGAGAAGGCCCACGGCGTGCGCGGGCCGCCGGCGCCGGGCGGCGCCAGGAGCGCGTCCTGCCACGCCGGGTCGTGGTGCCGGTCGTACCAGGCCACGTACTCGTCCACCATCGCGCGGGTGGCGGGATGAACGGTGACGTCGTCGATCAGACCTTCCCCGACGACCCAGACCCGGCGTCCATCGCGTAGTGCCGCTCGGTACTCGTCACCCGTCCTCACGACGCGCGTAGGGTATCATCGCCCGCGAGAGAGGCAGAGTGATGAAGATCACGGCGCTGGAGACGTATTTTCTGTCCGCTCCCCTGCCCCAGCCGGTCCGTACCTCGAACTCCACGATCGCCCGGGTGAGCGAGCTCGTCGTCACGCTCACCACCGACGCCGGGCACGTGGGCATCGGCGAGGCGCACGGGCCGTTCCTGTCCCAGGCCGGTCCCGAGGGCATGCGCGCGGTGGGCCAGATTCTCGAGCGGGTCACGCCGCTCGTGGTGGGGCAGGACCCGTTCGCCATCGAGCGGATCTGGCAGGACCTGTTCGCGCTCACCTACACCAGCGTGCGCGGCATCCCCACGCTGGCGGGCCAGCGCCGCCAGCTCGTGACGGCCATGAGCGCCATCGACATCGCGCTGTGGGATCTGATCGGCAAGGCGACGGGGCGTCCGGTCGCGTCACTGCTCGGCGGCGCGCTGCGCTCCCGCGTACCCGCCTACGTCACGGGCTTCTACTATCGCGACGGCGAGCGCCCCGACGACCTGCGTCGCGAGGCCGCACTGTACCTCGAACACGGCTATCGCACCGTGAAGGCCAAGGTGGGCGGCTTGCCACCGAAAGCGGACGCCGAGCGGGTGGGCCTGATCCGCCAGGCGGTGGGCCCGGACGTCGCCATCATGATCGACGCCAATCAGGGCTGGGACTTGCCCACCGCCATCGAGGCGTCGAAGCGCTGCGAGGCCTACGACATCTTCTGGCTCGAGGATCCGATGCCGTGGTACGACGAGCGCCACGCGCTGCGCCGGCTGAAGTCCGAGGTTTGCATCCCGATCGCCGCCGGCGAGACGGAGTACACGCCGTTCGGGCTGCGCACCATGGTCGCGGAGGGGCTGGTCGACTACCTGATCATCGACTCGACGTGGGCGGGCGGACTGACGACGTGGCGCAAGGCGGCGGTCATGACCGAGCTGTATCAGGTGCCGCTGGCCGCCCACCACGATCCGCAGATTCACGTCCACGCGGTGGCGGCGAGTCCGACCGGTTTCATCCTCGAGTCATTCGCCGATCCCACCCGCGACCCGCTCTGGTTCGAGCTGTTCGCCGAGCGCCCGACCATCGTCGACGGTTTCATGGCGGTACCGGACGCGCCGGGCCTCGGCCTCGAGCTGCGCCGCAACACGCTCGAGAAGTACGGCGTCAGGCTCCAGTAGCCGGCGTCACGCTTTGGTCGCTTCGGTCTCGGGCTGGGCCTGCCATGCCGCGGCGTCCTCTGCGAGCACGCGCGCCAGGACCTTGTAGTGATTGCGGAACTGGCGCCGGAACACCGCCGCGGCCAGCGGGATCTTCATCCGATCGATCAGGCCGCGGTCGCGCGCCCGCACCCGGGTGGAGACGACACACCGGGTGGGCCCGTCCTCGGAGAACTCGAACGTGGTGCGAATTCGCGGCAGCGTGATCGGACCCCGGATCACCAGGGTGGAGTCCAGCGTCAGGTAGTCGAACGGCCGCCAGTCCACCGCCCGCTGCACGAGGGTGTAGGCGCCGTGGTCGCAGTGACTCTCCCACCCCACACCGGCCCGGCCGGCAGCATTCGGTCGCGCCTCGATACCGCGCGCGTCGAGTTGCCAGCGCATGCGCTTGCGAGGATCGATGTGATACTCCCAGGCGATCGCGCGCGGGACGGGCAGCGGCGTGATCAGCTCGAGGTCGGCTTCCCTGCGCTCGACGAAGATGCGCGCGTCGCGATGGCGCACCACCGCCGGCGCGAGGTCGACGACGCGGCCGCGCACCTCGCCGAGGTCGTCGTATTTCTCGGCATGGGCCGGCAGGCCCAGCGTGCCGCCGGCCCGCTCCAGGAAGGCCTCGGTGAGCCACACGTAGGCGGTGGTCCCCAGCGTCTCGGTGACGTGGTTCTTCAGCAGGCGATGGACGAGAATCACGTCCGGACCCATGGGCTTGGTCCCGGTCGGCGTCTGCTGCAGGACGAAGCTGCCGAGGTGGGCGATGAATTTCAGATCCAGCCCCCCCATGAGCGCGCAGGCCGTGCAGGTACACGTGGTCGCCAGCCGCATCTCCTCCAGCCGCAGCCGGAATGCGACGTAGCAGCCTTCCATCATGTCGATCAACCGCTCGGCATCGGCAAACGCAGCGCCCGGCGCGTAGGCGAAGACGGCGTCGCCCTCCAGCTCGATGAAGCGGAGCGGCGCCGCCAGCTGCGCGATCACCAGGGTGGTGAGCTCGGCGACGATCCCGTGGGCGTGCTCCAGCTCGGTGCGCGTCAGGAACGACGTGTATCCGGTGATGTCGGCGAGGACGAGGTAGCCCTCCTCGCGCGGGCGCTCACCCGACACTGCCATGGCGCTACGCGAGCTTGGGCATGACGGTCTCGGCAAACCGACGCATCGAGCGCTCGACCTCGTCTCGCGGCAAGCGCGACCCCTGATCGAACCAGCCGATGATCTGCGAGAGCCCGAACTCCTCGCGCGCCGCCTGCAGGCGGTCGACGATCTCCGACGAATCGCCGAACATCGCCTGGTCGCGGCAGAACTTGTCGTAGGGCAGGTTGGCCAACGTCTCACGGACGCCCTTCAGGCGCGGCAAGTGCTCGCCGTACGAGTCGGGCAGCTGCGAGAAGATCGTCTCGACGTTGCGGTAGTACTGCAGCACGCCCGGCCGCATGGCGTCCCGCGCGCCGCTCCCGCTGTCGCCGATGTGCATGGGGAACATCAGCGCCATTTGCTCGGCACCCCAGGCATGGCCGGCGCTCGCCAGATGCGTCCGGTAGATCGCCATGCACTCCCGTAGCTGCGGCAGCGGTGTGGTCGTGGTCCCCGAGTAGATCGGCCAGCCCTTGTCACCGATGTGAGCGAAGCTCTCGGGGGAATGCACGCCCACGCGGATGGGCGGATGCGGGCGCTGCAGCGGCCTGGGCACGACCGCGAGGTTGTCGACCTCGTGGAAGCGGCCGCGGTAGCTGAAGCGCTCTTCCGTCCACGCCAGCCGAATGATCTCCAGCGCCTCGTCGAAGCGCGCGCGATTCTCCGCCGAGGGGATGCGGAAGCCGTGGAACTGGGTGGGGATCGAGCCGCGGCCGACCCCGAACTCCAGGCGCCCGCCCGACAGCAGATCGGCGGTCGCCGCCTGCTCGGCAACCTGCAGCGGGTGGTGCAGCGGCAACAGCGTGACCGCGGTGCCGATGCGGATCCGCCGGGTGCGCGCGGCGATCGCCGGCACGACCATGAGCGGGTGGGATAGCAGCGAGAAGGCTCCGCCGAAGTGCAGCTCGGCCAGATAGGCCACATCGAAGCCGAGCGACTCGGCCAGGACGATCAGGTCGAACATCTCGGCGAAGCGTTCCGCCTGCGTCTGTCCGGCCGACTCGGAAACCTGGAAGAAGAGGCCGAATCGCATCGCGCACGAGCATACGGCATACGCCGCCATCCTTCCACTGGCAGGGATCTAGCGCGCACTGGCACTTGGTTGTCGCAACCTGCCGCAACCTGTCGTGAGGAAAGGAAGGCCGGGGCGCCGCAGTCTGGATACACCTGTCATGGAACGCCAGAGCCGCCGATCTGCCTAGGACAACCCAGTAACTCGTCGCTGAGCCCTCGGCGCTTGAGGACGTTCCTGGACGCGGCTCCCAGTGAGACCCTGCCGTGTTTGGCGATCGGGCTCGGCGTTCCCTCCGTTCCCACCGCATCAACCCAAGGGCACATGGGCGTTGATCGCCCGCGATGGCACTCGCCATACTTTCCCCAGGGCCCAGCACCCATAGTTCAAGGAGGAACAGCCGATGGGAGCGACATACAGGAAGCGCGGCAAGTCGTACTTGATCACGGTCACGCACAACCGCAGCGCCAGTACATGACGGTCCGCAGTCTCGCCGACGCGAAAGCCTTATGGCCGAGATCCACAAGCCAGAGGTGATCGGCGTCAACGTCATTCAGGCCATGCAGACGGCGAAGGCCCGGGTCGCCCCGACGACGACCTATCCCCCACTCAAGGACGCCCTCCCCGCGTGGCTCGACGCTCAGGAACGGAAGGGCGATCTGCTACCGCACCGTCAAATCGCTACCGCACCGTCAATATGTACGGAGGGAAGCCGAAGGGTCGCGTGTACTAACTGGTGGGTAAAAGTTTTCATATTGGTATCGGGAGGCGCCGATGCTAGCGTTGCGGTACTTCACTTTTGACCTATGGCACCCACTAGGCGGCGCCACCCCGCACATGACTGAGTCAGCCTCCGCTGGCTCGCCCGACGGCGACCCCCGCCGCATCTGGCGCGCGGGTTTCTGGGGGCCGCAGCCAGCGCGACGAACGACGCCGCAGCCGCGCTCTCGCCGCGCAGGCCTCGTGTTGATCGTCGACGACTCCTACGACGCCCGCGAGCTGTACGCGATGTACTTCGATCACGTCGGTTACAGCGTCCGCGCCGTGGCCGACGGTCAGGCCGCGATCGACGCCGCGGTGGAGATGCAGCCCGACGTGATCGTCATGGACCTCTCGATGCCGCAGGTCGACGGGATTACGGCGACGGAGCGCCTTCGGCAGCACCCGCGCACCCGCGACGTCCCGGTGATCCTGCTGACGGGCTTCCCGCAGAAAGCCATCGAGCGGGGCGCGCTGGAGGCGGGCGTCGACGTGTTCCTCACGAAGCCCTGTCTGCCCGAGGACCTGGAGTCGCACGTGCGTCGGCTGATGGAGTCGAAGCGCCGCACGACCTAGCTCTCGCGGCAGCCACCTAGAAGTTGTCGCCGTCTGTCGATACGGCATACCCCGCCGCCCTTCTAGTGGAAGGCCGGCGGGGCCGGGGTCAGTTCCGCATGGTCACCGGGATGCTCGTCCGGCCGGTGTGGCCGGACGCGTCGCGGACCATCGCGGTCAGCGTGTGGCTGCCGTTGGCGACCGGGGTCACCCAGGGGATGGTCACCGGACCCAGGCTCCCCGTCGTCGCGGTGCCGGCCACCCGGTTATCGACGCTCAGCGTGTAGGTGTTGGGCGACCCGGACGCGCCGTCGGCCCACACCACGGGCCAGGCGGTGCCGCTGACCGTGGCGTCCTGGGTCGGCTTCGTGATGAAGGCACTCAGCATGTTCGCCAGTGACGAGGGCGGTTGCGTAACGGCAGCCGCGCTGGCGTCAACCACCCACACCCGTAGCGAGGTGCTGCCGGTGCGCCCGGCCGCGTCCTTGACCCAGGCGGTCAGCGTATTCGTCCCGTTGGTGGTGGCCGTCCACGGAATCGTGACCGGCCCTCGAGAGGAGGTGGTCAGGCCGCCGACGAACTTGCCGTTGGCGATCAGGTTGAACGAATTGGCGGAGCCACTGGTGCCTTCGACCCACAACGTGACCCCCGCCCCCCGTCTGACGAACGCGTCCCATTTCGGATCGGTGATCGCCACCCTCAGCGTGCCCGACGGCGGCGGCGGAGGCGCGGTGACGGCCCCGCTGGCGCCCTGGGCGTTGACCTGCATCGTGGCGGAGCCCGTGCGACCGGCCGCGTCGCGCACGGAGGCCGTCAGCGTGGTGCTTCCGTTGACGGTCGGAGTCCACGCGATCGTCACCGGGCCGCGCGAGGACGTCGTCTGGCTGCCGACGACTCTGCCCGCGGCGCTCAGCGTGAAGACGTTCGCGGAGCCACTGGCGCCCTCGACCCACAGCACGACCCACGCGGTGCCCCTGACGGTGGCGCCCGGCGTCGGCGCCGTCATGGCCACCTTGAGGGAGCCCGACGGTGGCGGCGGCGAGACCGGCGACGACGCGGCGCCCGTCGCCGTGCCGCTCACGCCGCGCGACAGCGTATCGCCGGCGGCGGTGACGTTGACGTTGCCGGCGAACGTGCCGCCCGTGGTTGGCTGGAAGCGAACGAGGACGTTCTGGGTGGCGGCGGCCGCGAGCGTGAACGAGCCGCCCGAGACGATGCGGAACGGAGCGCCCACGCTCACGCTTCCCGACAGTGACGCGCCACTGGTGTTCTGCACGGTGAAGGTCCGATCGACGCTGCCGCCAGCCGCCACCGTGCCGAAGCTGACGGAGGTGGTGGGCGTGACGTTGATGTCGGCGTGCGCCACCCCACTGGCGGTCCCCGAGCACGTGCTCTCGTTGCCGTTCCGATCGACCGCGGTTACCCGGGCGAAGTACGTCGTGTTGGCGACGAGGCCGGTGAGGCGATTGTTGACCTGCTGCCCTGCCGCCGGCGCCGTCGTCGGCGATGACACCGCGTGGAAGCTGCCGCTCGGACAGGCCGGCGTGCCGGTACCGAGATACAGGCGGTAGCCGCCCAGGTCTCGCAGGGCTGTTCCGTCCGCGTTTGTCGTCGGCGCCGTCCAGCTGATGTTGACCGATGCCGCGTCGGCGCGTGGCAACTCACCGAGGACGACTCCACCGAGGAGCGCGACCAAGACCATGGATCTATGCATCGATTTGCCACTTTCTTTCTTGCAAATGTTGGAATCGCGCGTGGACGCGCAGGTGCTCGGCAAGGTGGAGGCCACATTGCGGTTTCCTGCGTCCGACGCGCGAATACTGGCGAAGCGAGACGAGAGCGAATGGTAGGAAGGTGATGCGCGTTCGTCTCGTGACACTATCCGTCAGGGTCTGCTCGCGCACCGACGGTGGCTTGGACAGTCCGAAACTCTGCGGCATACTCCCCTCGCCGTCACTGCCAAGCCAAAGGAGCCGCGCCATGCCGAGAATCGCCCTGGTCACCGGAAAGTCCGATGTCCCTGCCCAGCACCACTACGTGGTGGACGGCGTCGTCGAGACGTTCGGCGGCGTGCGGGGCCCCTTCAGCGTGCTGCTGCACAGCCCGAAGCTGGCCGACCGGGTCCTTCCGCTGGTCAAGTTCTTCCGGGACGAGAGCGTGGTCGAGGGGAAGCTGCGCTCGATCGCCATCCTGACCGCAGTGCGAGAGCGCGAGGCCGCCTACGTGTGGGCGGCGCAGGTCGGCGCGGCTCGCCGGGCCGGGCTACGCGAAGACGTGATCGACCTGCTGCGCGCAAAGGGCGATCCGGCCTCCCTGCCCGCGGAGGAGCGGGAGATCGTGACCTACGTCCGCCAGCTCATGCGCACCAACCGCATCGACCAGCCGGCGTTCGATGCCCTCAACAAGCGGTACAACGCGCAGTGGCTCGTCGAGCTGACGGCGGCCGCCAACTACTTTGCCCTGCTCTCGGGCATGGTCAACGCGTTCGAGGTCGCCGCACCGGCCGACGGCGACAAGCTCCCGGCCTGAGGAGCACACGATGCGCCTGCAAGGACGGGTCGTGGCGATCACAGGCGGGGCACTCGGCATCGGGCGGGCGACGGCGCAGCTCTTCGCGGCCGAAGGCGCCGCGGTGGCGCTCGGCGACACGCAGGTCCCGGAGGCGGAGACCGCCGCGAAGGAGATCGTGGGACGGGGTGGCCGGGCGATCGCCGTCGGCGTGGACGTCGGCGATGCCGGCCAGGTGCAGGCCTACGTGGACCGGATCGTCGGCGACTTCGGTCGGCTGGACGTGATGTTCGCCAACGCAGGCATCGCCCACGCAGCACCGTTCCTGGATCACGCGCAGGGCCAGTGGGATCGCGTGCTGCGCGTCAACCTCACCGGGGTGTTCCTCTGCTGCCAGATCGCGGCGCGCCAGATGGTCCGGCAGGGCGGCGGCGGACGGATCATCACCACCGCGTCGATCAACGGCTTCCGCGGGGTCGAGAACCTCGTGGGTTACAACGTGGCCAAGGCCGGCGTGATCGAACTGACCAAGACCATGGCGGTGGAGCTGGCGCCGCACCGCATCACCGTGAACGCCATCGCCCCCGCCCAGATCGACACGCGACTCACGCGCGCTTTCTCGGACGACGCCAAGCAACGTCGCGTCTCGCGCATCCCGCTCGGGCGCTTCGGCGACGTCGACGAGGTGGCCAAGGCCGCGCTCTTCCTGGCCTCCGACGACGCCAGCTACGTCACCGGCCACACGCTGGCAGTGGACGGCGGCTATCTGGCCGGCGGCCTGTGGTCACGCCCGCCGGCGGCGCCCACGCCACCGACGCCGTCGGCGCGGAGCTGACGCCCATGATCCGACGGTTCTCCACGCTCTACGTCGGCCACATCGAGCTGGAACAGTGCGGCCTCGCCGGTATTCCGGCCGACGACCGCCGGTACCCGAACGCGCGCCTGAGCGAGACGTTCGAGACCGCGACGGCGCTGGCGCAAGCCACCGACGCGCTCGGATACGACACGCTCTGGCTCGCCGAGCATCACTTCCAGCACGAAGGCTACGAGTGCATCCCCAACATCCCGCTGCTGGCCGTCGATCTGGCCCATCGCACCCGGCGGATCAAGATCGGCTGCGCGTTCAACATCGTCCCCACCTGGCATCCGCTCCGGCTGGCCGAGGACTACGCCACGGCCGACATCCTGACCAAGGGGCGCGTCGTCTTCGGCGTGGGCCGCGGCTACCACTCGCGCGAGGTGGAGACCTTCGGCAACCCGATGCTGGACGCCGAGGCCAACCGTGAGCTCTTCGAGGAGCAGGTGGAGATCATCCTCAAGGCGTTCCGCGAGGAGTCGTTCTCGCATCAGGGCAAGCACTACACGATTCCGCCGGAGGTCCCCTACCGCGGCTACCGGCTGAAGGAGATCACGCTGGTGCCGCGGCCGGTCCACCAGCCGCTCGAGGTCTGGCAGCCCATCGTGAGCGGCAGCGCGCGCAGCCTGGACTTCATGGCCCGTCACGGCATCAAGGGCGTCATCTCCGCCACCGCCGAGCAGTTCGTCGAGCGCTGGCTGCGCGACTACCAGGCGGCGGCCGGCCGCCACGGCCGGAATCTGCAGCTGGGCGAGGACGTGATCCTCGGCTTCCGCATGTGTCTCGACGACTCCGAGGCGCGCGCGATGGACCGGGCACGGCCGTACTTCGAGGAGCACGCCAAGTTCATGGCCCCGCTCGGCATGCTGCGCTACAGCGAGGAGCAGGTGAAGGCGGTGGCCGCGCGCCAGGCCCAGTCACCGACCACGGCCACGCTGGAGAACGGCGTGGCCAATCGCAGCTGGCTCTGCGGGCCGCCGGCGCACATCGTCGGCTACCTGAAGGAGGTCGAGGCGCGCTACCCCGGCCTTCAGCACATCATGATCGCCTGGGCGCTGGGAACGCCGCGCGAGCTGATGATCGAGCAGCTCACGCGCTTTGCGCGCGAGGTCATGCCGGCGTTTCGCTAAACGGCGGTTTGTAATTTCGACGTCGACGGCCCCCGCCCGGTCGTCAGCGGCAGCGCTGATGCAACACCAACGAGCATGCGTGCAAGGCGCGGTTGGCTTGCTCTGCTGCTCGGTGTCGTCCTGATCGGTGGCGCCGCGGCCGCGGTGTACGCGCTGCCCGAGATCATCCGCCGGGTCGCAATCGCCAGGATCCACGCGGCTACCGGCCGCTCCGTCAGCATCGCAGCCGTCGAGTTGAACCTATGGACCGGACGCGTGACGGTTCGTGGCTTCCGCCTCGCGGAGCGTGACCAGATGGCGCCGTTCGCCGACTTCGATCGCCTGGAGGCTCGCCTTCACCTGCCCTCCCTCCTGCGGGGCCGGATCTGGATCCACGACCTGAGCGTCAGTGACTCCACGGTACGCGTCGTGCGGTTGCCGACCGGTGAGTTCAACTTCTCCGACCTCATCCAGGCTTCCGGCACGACCACGGGGCCGCTCGACGTCACCGTGGACCACTTCGCCCTGGCCGGCGGGACCGTGACGCTGGAGGATCGGGCGCTGGCCGAGCCGCGGACGTGGACCTCGGAGCAGATCACGATCGAGGCGCACAACGTATCCACCCGACGGGACGATGGCAGCGCCATCGGCCACTCGCTGACCGTGGGCGCGCCCGTCTCGCTGGAGATGAAGAACCTTCGGCTGTATCCAATTCACCTGCAGGCCACGATGACCATCGAAGGCGCCGATCTCACGCCCCTTCAAGTGTACCTCCCGCCCGCTGCGCCGATCGTCATCGCCCGGGGTCGGGCGAGCACGACCCTCACGATGACGCTGGATGCGCGCGAGGGAATTCGCGCCGACGCGACGGGACGCTTCGAAGACGTGGCGCTGGGCAGGCCCGAGGGCGGCGAGCCGTTCACCGTCGTGCCGAAGCTGACGGCCGAGATCTCTGGATTCGGGTTCCGCAACGGCGACCTGCAGCTGACGCGCCTCGCGGTCGACGGCGCCATGCGCGTGCGCGATGCCTCCATGAAGTCGGGGGACCGCTACCCGTTGTCCACGGTGCGGGCGAGCGTGTCCGATCTCACGTGGCCGGCCCGGACGCCCGGCCGACTCGACGTGCTGACCAGCATCCCGGGAGGCGGCACGCTCGCGCTCGTGGGCACCGTCCAGCCCCCGCCGACCGCGAGCCAGCTGCGACTTCGCCTGAAGAACCTCGACCTCGCGCGCTGGGCCGAATTCGTGCCGGTGGCAGCGCGGGTGACGGGCATCGCGGAGGCGGACCTGAATCTGAACGAGCCGCTCGGCGGCGACGTCCCGGCGCGCGTGCAGGGCTCGCTGGCCGTCAGTCAGCCGTCGGTGGCTGCCGGGCGGCAGGAGCTCCTCGGCGCGCGGCGCGTCGAGGCCCAGGGCTTCGAGCTGCGCTGGCCCACGCGACTGGTCGTCAAGCGCGTGCTGCTCAGCGAACCGCGGGGCACGATCGAGCGCGATCGCGCCGGCAATTACCCGCTGACCGCCCTCGTCGCGCGTCCCCCGGCCAGGCCGGGTACGACCGCACCGCCTGCCGTCGAGCCGGCGAAGACCTCGGCGACGCCGCCGCTTGCCGTCGAGGTCGGCGAGATCGCCGTGCAGGATGGCCGGCTGACCTGGCGTGACGAGACGGTCAACCCGGTGGCGGTGCTCGCGGTCTCCAACCTCGACGCCAGTGTGACCGGCGGCGGCTGGCCTGTGCGCGGACCACTGGGCGTGCGTGTGGCCATGCGGCCCCCGGGTGGCGGTCTGGTGCAGGCCGCGGGCCGCGTGGGTCTGGAGCCCCCGACCGCCGATCTCCGCGTGCGGACGAACAACGCCGAGCTGGCGCCGTATCAGCCGTACGTGCCGATCGCCGCGCACGTCGGCGGTGCGGCGGA
>Ga0075418_10002166_pt1 | contig 22384 bp, 18 predicted proteins | sample SoiMetdeltSBSDD2_FD_81776 | JGI IMG/M metagenome (GOLD analysis project Ga0075418, IMG submission 81776) | Bulk soil microbial communities from a Populus tree surrounding site in Tennessee, USA - Soil MetaG P. deltoides SBSDD2 | ecosystem: Environmental > Terrestrial > Soil > Tree plantation...
TAAATCTGCTGTTTAATGCGGTCGAAGCCATGCCGCCGCGCGGAGAGTTGCGCGTGAAAACAGCGATGCTGGAGAACTGCCGGTCAATCCTCGTCAGTGTTACGGACACCGGAAGCGGCATTGCGCCGGAGAACTTCCCCCGACTCTTTGACGTTTTCTTTACAACCAAGCCTCAGGGCACTGGACTCGGGCTGCCGATCACTCGCCGCATTATCGAGGAGCACAACGGGAGAATAACCGTCGAGAGCGAACCGGGAAACGGCGCTACTTTTAACGTGACGTTGCCAATCGAGACAGAGCCTAAAACTTCACCTGCTCCAGAAACTTGAGGCTCTGCGGGATTTGTTCCGCGACCGTCGGCGATTCATCCTCAATGAAATAGTATTTCACGCCGGCTTTCTTTGCGGCGCGCAAAATCACCGGCCAATCCATCTGACCGGTGCCAAGCGGAACGTCGTTCGTCACGTCGGTCTTGCCGGTGAACACGCCGGTCTTGACGCCTTTCTTCATGTCCTTGAGGTGAACGAGTTCCCAGCGCTTCGGATATTTTTCAAACCACTTCACCGGATCGTGACCTGGATGCATCACCCAAAAAATGTCCATTTGAAAACGCACATCCTGCGGTTTCGTTTCCTTCATCATCAAGTCCATGAACGTGCTGCCGGCATGCGGCGCGAACTCAAAGCCGTGGGCATGATAGAAAAATTTCAGGTTGTGCTTTTTCAGCGCGGCGCCCGCTTTGTTGAAGACCTCAACCGCAGTGCGGCATTCCTTCTCGTCGAAGTCACCCTCATGCGGTATCCACGCGCAGCCGACGTACTCAAGGCCGAGCACCTTCGCGTCGCTTGCGACCCCTTCGACATCATCGCGATAACGCTCAAAAGGAAAATGCCCGCTGACCGCTTTCAAGCCATTCTGGTCGAGCCACTCGCGGAATTTTTGAGGCGACAAATTGTAAGTGCCGGCGGTCTCAACAATCTTAAATCCGTAGTCGCGCACCTTTTCGAGGGTCGAGGGCACATGGCGCGTGAACTCGCCACGCAAGCTGTAGAGCTGAAGCCCGACCGGACCCTTGAAGCTCGGACCAGTGCCAACGTTATCTGCGCCGTTAACCGCCACTGCAAAAAGCAAACCCAGGCTACAAAGCGTTGATTTCATAAGCCGCATTTAGCACGGCATGGTAACGATTAGCAAGCAACTGTCGCTACTTCCCCTGCTCTTTCGCCCAGGTGTCCTTCAAGGTGATCGTTCGGTTGAAGATGGCCTTGCCGGGTTTGGAATCGCGCGAGTCGAGGCAGAAGTACGCGAGGCGTTCGAACTGGTAACGCTTTGCAGGCTCGGCTTGCGCCAGGCTCGGTTCGGCTTTCGCCGTTAACACTTCGAGGGAATTCGGATTGAGATACTGCTTGAAGTCACGTCCCTCGCCATCGGGTTCTTCGACGGTGAAAAGCCGGTCGTAGAGCCGCACCTCGGCATCGATGGCGTGCTGTGCGCTCACCCAATGAATCGTGCCCTTGACCTTGCGTCCCGCCGTCGCGCCGCCGGTCTTGGAATCGAGGTCCGCCGTGCAACGCAGTTCCGTAATTTCGCCCGCAGCGTTTTTGATCACCTCGTCGCACTTGACGATGTAAGCGTATTTCAATCGCACCTCGTTCCCCGGAAACAGCCGGAAGTACTTCTTCGGCGGATTCTCCATGAAGTCGTCGCGCTCGATATAAAGCTCCCGGCTGAAGGGCACTTTGCGCGTGCCCGCGTTTGGGTCTTCGGGGTTGTTGGTCGCGTCAAGTTCTTCGACTTTGCCCTCGGGATAATTCGTGAGAACAACCTTGATGGGCCGCAACACGCCCAGTCGCCGCAGCGCATGCTTGTTCAAGTCCTCGCGCACACTGTGTTCGAGGAGCGCGACATCGGTCAGGCCGTTGTATTTCGTGACGCCAATGCGATGACAGAAGTGCCTGATCGCCGCCGGCGTCACGCCTCGGCGGCGCAGCCCGGCGACCGTTGGCATCCGTGGATCGTCCCAACCGGTCACGATGTTTTCTTCCACAAGCTGAAGCAGCTTGCGCTTGCTCATGACGGTGTAACCAAGATTGAGGCGCGCGAATTCATATTGATGAGGCTGCGGCTGCGGCACCGGAAGCTGATCGAGAATCCAGTCGTAGAGAGGCCGGTGCACTTCGAATTCCAGCGTGCAGATCGAGTGCGTGATGCGCTCGATGGCGTCGGACAGACAGTGCGCGTAATCGTACATCGGATAGATGCACCACTTGTTGCCAGTGCGGTGATGGTCCACTTTGCGAATGCGGTAGAGCGCCGGATCGCGCATGTGAATGTTCGGCGAAGCCATGTCGATCTTCGCCCGCAACGTCTTCGCGCCGTCCGGGAATTCACCCGCGCGCATCCGCGCGAACAAGTCAAGGTTCTCTTCGACCGGACGATTTCGCCACGGGCTTTCTTTGCCCGGCACACTCGGCGCACCCCGGTATTCGATCATCTCCTCCGCAGTGAGATCACAGACAAACGCTTTGCCGGCCTTGATCAACTGCACGGCGTAGTCATAGAGCTTCTCGAAATAATCGGAGGCGTAAAACATGTTGTCACCCCACTCGAAGCCGAGCCAGCGCACGTCCTCCCGGATGGATTCCACGTACTCCACGTCCTCGCGCGTGGGATTGGTGTCGTCGAAGCGCAAGTGGCAAACGCCTTTGTTCTCGAGGGCGATGCCGAAATTGAGACAGATCGACTTCGCGTGACCGATGTGCAGATAGCCATTCGGCTCGGGTGGGAAGCGTGTCACCACGCGGCCGCCGTAGGTCCCTTTTTCCAGGTCCTCGACGACGATGTCGCGAATGAAATCCGACGGACGATCAGGAGCGGTCGCCTCTGCGGACGGTGCTACGGTGGGCAGTTGTGGCTGTGTCATAAATTTTTAGTCAGAGCCTCCTTACGTCGGCTGCTACAAATTATCGAGAGCGGCGGACTTTCATCGAGAGGATACTGGCACCGTGGGTGACCAGGCCGCTGCCGCCGACGATCACGCGTCGCACGGGCACACCTGTTTTCGGTTCCATCTTCAACGGCGGATCACTCATTCTCTGCTCGATTTCAAAGCGTCGCGGCTTCTCCTTCGCGTTCCGCGGAATAGTCTCGTAAACGTATGTCGCCATCGCCCCACGATTTTACCCGACTGCCTCGGCTCAGACAAATTTTTTACAATTGATTGACCCGGCACGAACACCTTTTGGTCGCGTAGGATCGATATTTTGAACAGTATAGAGCATACGCCCGTATAGGCATGCGAAAGGTTGCCGTCATATTCGTGTTGGCCGTGTTTGTGCCCAGCCTGGTCCTGGCCTGGCTGGCAATTCGGTCCGTGCGCAACCAGCAATTCGCCCTGGAGCGCCAGCGCACCTTGCTGTATCAAGGCGCCGCCGAATCGACCGCCAGGGACGTGATTGTGCACCTTGAGAATCGCCGCCGCGAATTCAAAGTCCTCGTTGAAAAGCTTGTTGGCAATCAAACTGTCGGTGAAGCTGCCGAGACGTTCGACGCTCGCCTGCGCCAGATTTGGCCACTGGCGCACGTGGGCTTCGTGGTGACGCTGGACGGGCAGATGCTCGCGCCCGCACTCTTTGCGGACGCAGCCGCGCGCAAGTTTCGCGTGGAAAATCAGCGATTCCTAACCGGGGTTAGTGGAATCGAGGTCTATTTGGACACTCCCAAAGGTCCCATGAGCCTCTCCAAGCTTGATGCCAAAGACGCAACGCCTTCCGCACCGATCGGGGAACCCATTCTCGTTCATTTCAAGCAAATCCTCGGCGACGCGGATGAAGGCACCGTCGCTCGGTTCCTCCAGGACGAACTTAATCTACTTTTTTGGTGCCGGCTTGAGTCGGATACAAATTCGATTTTCGGAGCACAGATCAATGTCGCCCGGTTGGCCGACGAGTTGCGCCCGCTGGTTCGCGTCGAGCCCGGCTTGACCGGTGAACTCGTTTTGGCCCTGCTCGATGATCAGGGCCGGCCCGTCTCGACCAGTCGTGCGAATTTCGGTGGAGATTGGAGACGACCATTTCTCTCGCGCGAAATCGGCGACCTGCTCCCTCATTGGAAGGTGGGCGTCTACCTTGCAAGCCCTGACGCCATCCAAACTTCGGTGACTGCCGTGCGCATCACGCTCGGATCCTTGATCGCCTTGCTCGTGCTTGCGATCGGCATCGGCGGCTGGTTGGTCGTCGCGGACCTGAAGCGACAACTGACATTGGCGCAACAGAAGACCGACTTCGTCAGCAACGTCTCGCACGAATTGAAAACGCCGCTGACATCGATCCGAATGTTTTCCGAATTGCTCGCTGAAGGGCGTGTGCAGGAACCGGATCGGCAAAAGCAATTCCTCGGCATTATCACCGCGGAAACGGCACGGTTGACGCGTTTAATTAACAATGTCCTCGACTTCGCGAAACTCGAACGTGGCGAAAAGAAGTACCGCTTTGAGCCGGTCGACCTCGCGGCGCTGGCGCGTGAAACGTGTGAAACCTATCGGCCGCATTTGGAAGGTGACGGGCTCGCGCTGCGCTGCGACATTCCGGAGCAACCTCTACCCGTGAAGGCTGACCGCGACGCGATTTCGCAGGTGCTCGTGAACCTGCTCTCGAACGCCGAAAAGTACGGCGGCGACAAGAAGCAGATCGAGTTCACGGCCGAACGCAATGGCAGTTCCGTACGCGTCAACGTGATGGACCGCGGCGCGGGTGTTCCCGATGGCTGTGAAGAGAAAATCTTCGAGCAATTCTTTCGCGCGCACGATTCGCTGAGCAGTGGCATTCAGGGCTCGGGACTGGGACTCACGCTGGCGCGGCAGATTGCGCGCGCGCATGGCGGAGATGTAACGTTCACTCGGCGTGAAGGCGGAGGCAGTTGCTTTACGCTCCAACTGCCGGTGGGGTCTGGCACATGAAGACCAAAATCCTTGTCGTCGAAGACGACCCGCACATTTCACTTGGGCTGGAAGAAATCCTCAAGGGCGAGGGCTTCGAAGTAAGCGTGTGCACGCGGGGTGACAAAGCCGTCGAGTCCGTTTCACGCATTCACCCTCAACTGGTCATCCTCGACATCATGCTGCCGGAGGCCAACGGCTTTGAAATCTGCAGGCAGCTTCGAGCGAAGAAAGCGAGTGTGCCGATCCTGATGCTCACGGCCAAAAGCCAGGAGATGGACAAGGTGATTGGCCTGGATTGCGGCGCCGACGACTATGTCACGAAACCGTTTGGCGTTCGCGAACTCGTGGCACGCATCAATGCATTATTGCGACGCACACATCAACCCGAGGCCGGAGCCGAGTCCAGCTTTCAAATCGGAGAGGCCGTCATCGATCCAAAAAAATTCGAAATTCGGCGCGGCAAAACCACCGACGAACTCACAGCGCGCGAACTCAAACTGCTCCAACTCTTTCACGCGCATCCGGGCGAAGTGTTCTCGCGCGATAAACTGCTCAACGAAGTGTGGGGCTATAATTACTACGGCACCACTCGGACCCTCGATCAGGTGATCGTGCAACTGCGGAAAAAACTAGGCGATTCGGGGGAGTCGCCACGGCACCTGATCACCGTTCACGGGGTCGGCTACAAACTCGTCCTTTGATTGAGCCTGGCGCTGGCGTATCTTCATGCCATGGCCCAGCGGCACATTGAGAATATTGCACTCATCGGTTTCATGGGCACCGGCAAATCGTCGGTGGGCCGCATGGTCGCATCGCATCTCCACTTCGAATTCGTTGATACCGACGAACTCATCGAGGAACGGGCCGGGCGGACAATTCCCGAAATTTTCGCGCAAGCCGGCGAGGCTGCGTTTCGGCAAATCGAGAAACAGGTTGTGACCGAACTCGCGCGGGCAAAACGCACGGTGATTTCCAGCGGCGGCGGCCTGGCGGCGCAAGCAGACAATCTGGCCAGCCTCAAGGAACACGCGCTGGTCGTTTGCCTTTGGGCGTCGCCGGAAGCCATTTGGGAACGCGTGCGGCATCAATCGCACCGCCCCCTTCTCAACGACCCAGATCCTCTCGCCCGCATTCGCGCTTTGCTGGTCGCCCGCGAACCTTACTACCGCCAGGCTGACGTGCTGGTGAACACGGAGATGCGTTCGGTCAAGGAAGTCGCGCACCATGTCCTGCATCAATTCCACACGGCTTGTCCCCGGCCTGCCGCCCCGTGAAGCAACAGATTCAGCAACGCGCGCGCGAACTCGGCTTTGACGATTGTCGCGTGACAACCGCTCATCCGCCTGATAACGCGGCCATTTTCCAACGCTGGCTTGCCGCGCGCTATCACGGCGAGATGGGCTATCTCGAACGAAACGCCTACAAGCGCATCGATCCCGACAAAGTCCTTCCCGGCGCGCGCAGCATCATCACGCTCGCGTCGAGTTATCATCGTGAAGACCAAAACACCGGGCCGATCGCGCGCTACGCGCGGTTCAGCGATTATCACGACGCGCTTGCGGGGTCGCTCAAGGCTCTGAGCGAATTCGTGACTCAGCCTGGCGGCGCGTCCGCGCGATCGCTCTGGTACGTTGACACAGGCCCGTTGCTCGAACGGGATCTGGCGCAACGCTCCGGCCTGGGATTTATCGGCAAGCACACGAATCTTATCAGCCGCAAACTCGGCAATTGGATTTTTCTGAGCGAGATCATCACGACGGTCGAGATCGAACCGGACGCGCCCGAGAAGAATCGCTGCGGGAGTTGCACCCGTTGTATTGCGGCGTGTCCGACCGAAGCGATCCGCGCGCCGTTCGAACTCGACGCGCGCCGGTGCATTTCCTATCTGACGATTGAACTAAAGACTTCCATTCCGGAAGAACTGCGACCAGCGATTGGCACGCGCATTTATGGCTGCGACGAGTGCCTGGCGGTTTGCCCCTGGAACCGCTTCGCCCAGGAGGGCAACTTGATGAAGCGACATCTCCGATCGGACCTCACTGCTCCCGACCTCATCGAACTGCTCTCGCTCGACAACGATCAATTCAAGCGGCACTTTGCCAACACACCGATCTTGCGCGCGAAACGCCGGGGCCTCCTGCGCAATATTTGCGTCGCCCTCGGCAACGTGCGCGACCGATCCGCCCTGCCCTCTCTCGAACGCGCTACCTCCGATTCGGAACCGCTGATCGCCGAGCACGCCCGGTGGGCAATCGACGAGATCACGAAGTCGAACTGACCCGATATTTCCCGCCTGCTGCCTTTTTAGAACTCGTCTCGCCTTAGGCCCGCGTATAAGTTGGCACCATGACGAAACGCGAGGTTCTCGACACGCACCAAAAGGCGCTTCAGATCAACCTCGATGCGAGCAAGTACGGCACCTTCGCTGAAATCGGGGCCGGTCAGGAGGTGGCGCGCTGGTTTTTCCGTGTGGGCGGCGCGGCCGGCACGATCGCCAAGAGCATCTCCGCCTACGACATGAAGATCAGCGACGCGATCTACGGGCCAGCCGAACGCTATGTCACCCGCCAGCGGCTCCAGTCGATGTTCGACCACGAGTATGACTTGCTCGTGAAGCGACTCCGTGAGTCACGCGGCGCAACGACGCGTTTCTTCGTATACGCCGATACGGTCAAGGCGCGCGGCTACAAGCAGGTCGATGAGTCGCACGGCTGGATGGGAGTGCGCTTCCAGGCGCAACCGCTTGGCGAACCTTCGCAGATTCTCATTCACGTGCGCATGCTTGATCACGAGAATGTGCAGCAGCAGGAAGCACTCGGCATCATGGGCGTCAACGTCATCTTCGGCGCGCTTTATTATCACCACGATCCCCGCACGTTGATCGAGTCGTTGATGGACAACCTGACGACGGACCGCGTCGAAGTGGACATGATCAAGTTCAGCGGTCAGGCGTTCGAAAAGGTGGACAATCGACTTATGAGCCTCGAACTGGTGCGCCAGGGCTTGTCGAACGCTGCCATGTTCACCGCGGATGGCGAAGTCGTACAGGCAGCGGAAGTGCTTTACAAACAGCCGATCCTGGTCGAGCGCGGCAGCTTCCGGCCCGTGACAAAGGTGACGCTGGACATGCTCGAGTGCGCGCAGGCGCAGTTCGTCCAGGAACCCGCGGTGCAGGGTGAGAAGATCGTGGTACTGATGGAGATGACGTTGAAGAACCTCACCATGGAGGGCGACATCGATTACAAAGATTTTCTGGACCGCATTGACCTTCTCGGCTCCCTCGGCAAAACGGTGCTCATCTCGAACTACGGCGAGTTTTATCGGCTGGCTGCTTATCTGTTTCGCTACACGAAAAAAATGATCGGCATCGTGATGGGCGTGCCGACGCTGCGCGAGTTGTTTGAGGAAAAGTATTACACCGACCTGGAGGGGGGCATTCTCGAGTCCTTCGGGCGTCTCTTCAAAAATGCGCTCAAGCTCTACGTTTACCCGTGCCGCGATGCGGCGACCAACGCGCTGATCACCGCCGAAAATCTGCGCGTGGCCCCAAACCTCCGCCATCTCTATGCCTACATGCTCGAGAATCTCTACATCCAGGGCATCGTTGGCTTCAGCGAAGCGTGCCTGCCCATTTTTTCGCGTGATGTGCTGGCGAAAATTCGGCAGGGTGACGGCTCGTGGCAAGAAATGGTACCGCCCCAAGTCGCGGCCTTGATCAAGGACCGAAAATTGTTCGGTTACAAAGGCTGAGCATGGACCGCTTCGCGATGCTCGTCCTTTTGATCTTCGTTTGCTTCACCGTTGGCGGCTGCAAAAGAAAAGTCCCCAAGGCGGCAGACGACTTCACTCGCTTCTCCAACACCGGCAAGAATTATTACGACCAGGGGCAAGCAGAGAAAGCAGTCAATGCATTTGAAAGCGCGCTAAAACTCCAGCGGGACAATGCCGATGCGCATCTGAATCTGGCGAATGCTTACTTGCGCGCCAACCAACCGCAGAAAGCGCTCGACCACGCGCAGGAGGTCTTGAAGGTGAACCGCAATTCCGGAGCAGCGTACTACCTGAGCGGCTGCGCGTTCATGCGATTGGGAAACCCGAAAGAGGCGCTCCAGTCCCTGCAGCAGGCCAAGACGATCGATCGCACCGTCAACGCGGTGAGCTTTCAACTTGGCCGCGCGCATCAGCAGGCTGGGAACTTCGAGGACGCCGCGGCGCAGTTTGCCGAGGTGGTGCAGTTCGAACCTGAGCACCCCGCCGCTCATTACCTGCTGAGCCAGGTGTTGCAACGCCTCAACAAGCCCGACGAGGCCGCGAAGGGGCTCGCCGAACATCAACGAATCAATGCCGGCAAAGCCGGACAGATCACCGACCCCGCGGCATTCGAGAAATGCGAATACACCAAAATCCGCGCGCCGTTCCTTCTCGACCCGCCCGATCCCACGGGCATTGCGATCACATTCAGGGACATCACCGGCAAAGCTTTCGGCGGGAATGCCGCGGTTTACTCGGGTCCGATGGGCGTCATCGATGTTCATCGCGATGGCTGGCAACACCTCTTCGTGGTCGAGAGCAATGGGTTCCGATTGCTGCTGAACACGAATGGGGCATTCGTGCCTTTCGCTGACCCGTTGCCTGCGATTGCGGGCGCTAAGTACCACCGCGCGCTCGTTGGCGACATGAACAACGACCACTACGAAGACGTCGTGGTTCTCGGCGAGAAGGGATCGCATGTTTTCAAGTTCGCCACGAACGCGGGCATTACCGACATGTCCCGCTTCTCCCGCATTGCGCCGGTCGCTGCGCTGGACGGAATCCTTCTCGATCTCGATTTCAGCCGCCGACTTGACCTGCTTGTTATCCGGCCCGGGTCGAACGACATCCGGGTCTTACGCAATCTTGGACAGCCGTATTTCAGCGATGGCACTACCAACTCGGGCGTGCCATTGGATGTCGCGGGCGCGCGGCAGTTGCTGGCCGAAGATTGGAACAATGACGAACTGCCGGACCTGTTTATCGCACGCGAAGGGCAACCGCCGCTCCTTCTCGTCAAGCAGCGCGGGGGTCCGCTCGTTGCCACCAATATCAACCTTCCGTCCGCGACGCTCATGGCTACTGGAGACCTCAATAATGATCTGCGTCATGACCTTGCGATCCTCAGCGGAACGGAAATCGTATGCGTGTTCAACGGCTCCGGCGAGCAACGTACCATACCTGCCGGGACCAGCCAGGCGACGAGCCTTCAATTGATCGACTACGACAACGACGGCTGGCTCGATGTGCTGCTCGCTGGCGACGGCGTTCGTGTCTGGCGCAACAAGGGCAACGCCGGATTCGAAGATCGCACGACTGCACTTGGACTCGACAAGATCCAAACTGGTCGCGTCGGCAGCGTCGCTGCCGCTGATTTTGACCGCGACGGCGATACCGACCTTTTGCTGGCGACGGAGGCCGGCGGCTTGCAACTGCTCAGCAACGAAGGCGGCAACGTGAACGGCCAACTCAAGATCGAGCTTGTTGGCCACAAGTCGAACGCCAGCGGCATCGGTGTTCGCATCGAGGCGGCGTCCGGCGGACTGCGGCTGAGCCGGCGGGTGAACAAACTTCCCATCGAGATTGGCGTCGGCCCGCATAAGCAAATCGAGTCGCTGTCGGCGCAGTGGTCGGACGCGAACGTAAATTATACCGATCTGAAGGTTGATCCGAGTTCGTTGCTCGTGCTCGACGAACTCACCATCGATACCGGCTCCTGCCCTTATCTCTACGCCTGGGACGGTCAGCAGTTTCGTTTCGTGACCGACTTGCTCGGTGCCGCGCCGTTGGGCCTGCCCGTCGCTAACGGACGGGTCATCGAAAGCGACCCGGATGAATACGTGTGGATCGGAAACGAATCGATGTTCCCCACTCGAAACGGCCACTACGTTGTCCAGGTCACCGAGGAATTGCGCGAGGTGCTTTATTTGGACGAAGCAAAACTGGTCGTCGTCGATCATCCACCGGGCACGGAGGTACACACGACGGGCAAACTGCTCCCCGCGAAGCCGTTTCCGCGCCATGAACTCATTACGCTGCACAACCGACAACCGCTTCTCCGCGCGACGAACCATGCCGGTGCAGACGTCACCGAACTGCTCCAGGAAATCGACCGGCGGCGTGTTTCTCCGACGAAGCTTCGTGCTTCGCAACTGCGCGGCCATGCCGAGCCGCACAGCTTGACGCTGGATTTTGGCGAATTGAACGCAGACAAACCGCTGGTCCTGGCGCTTACCGGCTGGTTGCGCTTCGGCGGCGCGAGCGCGAACATTGCCGCGTCGCTCGAGCCCGACTTGCCGTTTCCGTTTCCTGTTCTCGAAGTCGAGGACCGCAACGGCCACTGGTCTGCGGTTCCAGTTGTCGCCGGCGCGCCCGCCGGAAAGACCAAGAACATCGTCATCGATCTCAGCGGCAAACTCCCGCAAGGCGCGCGCCGCCTGCGCCTGAGCGCGGGGTTCGAAATCCATTGGGACCGCATTGCTCTGTTTGAGAAGCGCGACAACTCGGAAACGCGCATCACATCCCTTGCTCCGGACATTACGGATTTGCACTGGCGTGGCTTCGGCGAGTTCCAGGACTTGCCATGGCACGAACCGCGCACACCAGATTACGACCGCGTCGTTTCACAACCAAAGTGGAGCGTCACTCCGAGTGGCTGGTGCACGCGCTACAGCGATGTGAGTGAACTCATCGCGCAACGTGACAACGCACTAGCTCTCATTAGCGGCGGTGACGAACTCACGCTGCAATTCGCCGCGGCCCACGTGCCGGGCAAACCCGCCGGGGCTCTGCGCGATTTCTTTCTTTGGTCGGTCGGCTGGGACAAGGACGCGGACTTCCACTGCGTGCGCGGCGCGGAAGTCGAACCGCTCCCCTGGCACGCCATGGACGACCAAAAATATGGTTATGAACCGAGGCCGCCATTTCCGACTGACAGGTTGATGGAAAAATACAACACGCGCTGGGTCGGGCCACATACCTTCACGAGAAACAAGTAGCGGGCGGCTCCCCGATTTTCCGCTGGCGTAATACCCTGGGAATGTGGCAATAATAAGGCGAGAGGCAGGTATGAAGCTATTTGTGACTTTGATGGTCGCAGCGGGGCTCGGATTTACCGCCGCCTGGTTCACAGTTTCCAACCAACTCACGCGCCAACACAAGGCACGGCTCGCCGCACGTCAACTTGCATGGGAGCAGGAGAAACTCCGACTGCTCCAGCAACTCGAATCGGCGAAACGCAACCGTCCCACTCCCGTGATCGTCGAGGCGCCAATCGCCCCCACTGAACCCACCATTCCGAGTAACGGGTCTGCGGCCGAAATCATGGAGCGCCTCAAGAAATTCCGACTCGGCGGCTCGCAGGGACAGTCGGCCCGGCAACTGATTTTTTACCTCGAAAGTCTCGCTCAACTGGGCACGGATGCGCTGCCGGTGATTCGCGATTTCCTCGCGCGCAACGAAGATCTGGAGTTTGTCGGCGATGGCCGCAGCCGCGAGTCGCTCATTCCCGCTTCGCTTCGCCTTGGATTATTCGATGTGTTGCGCCGCATTGGGGGTCCCGAAGCAGAGAACCTGCTCGCGGACGTCTTGAAGACGACGGGCCGCGGATTGGAAGTCCTGACTGTCACGCGCATGCTTGAGGAAATGGTTCCCGGGAAGTACCGTGCCATTGCTCTTGCTTCTGCCCGCGAGTTGCTGGCCAATCCGATGACGGTGTCGCCTCCGAGTCGTCTGGATCAGAGATCGCGCGACCATTTGCTGGAGGTTCTCGGCACGTTCAATGACAACAGCTACATGGCCACAGCTCAAGCCGAAGTCATTCGGTCCGATGGCGGTATTGATCGAAGCGCGCTTCGTTACCTGGAGCGCACGATGGGCGACCAATACCTGTCCTTTGTGCAGCAAGCCTATAGCGATCCTCGGACCAAGCCGGACCAAAAAGAACCGCTGGTGATCGCCGTCGTGAAACGTGTCGGACAGGATGCGCAGGCAGACAAATTGCATTATTCCATGGTGATGGATGAGAACTTGCCCAGAGGTTTGCGCAAGGACGCCATCGACGATTTGGAAGACGAAGGTTTTAATTACAGGAATCCCGGATCGCGCGACGCCCCAATTATCGCAGCGCGCCGCCAGTTGCTCGATGCCATGCGCAGCGATCTGCACGATGATCGGTTGCTTGAGGCGCTGAACCGGACTTCCGGAACTCTCGACAAGCTGTTTGCCAAAGCGCAGCAAGCTCCGCCTGAGTAATCCAAGTCAGCGTGTTGACCGTCCAGGATTCTCCACTCGCACCAGCGTCTTGACTGCGCGGTTGCCGGCCGCCATCGACTTGAAGAGCGCGGGCAGATCATCGAGTGCACACTCGCCATCGACGAAATCCTTCGCTTTGATCAAGCCCTTTTCGATGTAGCTCAAAGCCTGCCGAATAGTGGTTGGCGTGTGATGAAAACTCGCCAGCACGGTTAAATTGGAATAGTGCAGCAGCGCGGTGTCGAACGTCACAGTCGTGCCGGTCGCGCAACCTCCGAACAGATTCACCGTGCCGCCTTTGCGTACTAACTTCACGGCCGCTTCCCAGGTCGCCGGTTGGCCGACGGCTTCCACCACACCGTCGAACACGGTAGCCGTTTGTTCGCGAACCGCGCCAACCAAATCGCCTTCTCGAGGCACTTCGATGGCACAGGAGGCCCCGAGTTTCCTTGCGTGTTCCAACCGCTCCTTGCCACGACCCGCCACGGTTACATCACAACCCGCGTGCCGAGCCAGCGCCGTGAACATCAACCCGATTGGACCGCTGCCAATGATCAGAACGCGTTGACCTTCCCGCAACTTGCAGTCGCGCACGCCCTGCACAACACACGCGAGCGACTCGGTCAAGGCCGCGTCGCGGAACGGAGTGCCCGGCTGAAGCCGCAGCAGGTTGCGTTCGACAAGCCGAGCGGGAATCACAATCGACTCTGCATACGCGCCATTGAGAAACAGCAAGTCGTCGCAGAGATTCTCCTGTCCTTGCGCGCAGTAAAAACATCTCCCGCACGGCGCCGAATTCGCGACAACGACGCGATCACCCACGCGCCAAGCCCGAACATCCGGCGCAACCTCCGCAAGCGTCCCGGCCATCTCGTGACCGAACACCGCCGGCGGAACGATCATGCACGCGTGATACCCGCGTTTATAAACCTTGAGGTCCGTGCCGCAGGTCAGGGCAGCCTCAACCCGCAACCGAACCTCTCCGGGCGCAAGCACACGCGGTTCGACCTCTTCGATCCGAACGTCTTCGCGCCCATGCAAAACTGCAGCTTTCACTACGGAGAATTGAGCCTCACACCCCGAGGCATGTCGAGGCTGGAGCGCCGCTCTAGACCTGAGTCGTGAGTTTCACGCCCTCTTTCAGAAGAGCCTTCGCTGCGTGATCGCTGCTCGACTCCGCGTAGATGCGCAGAATGGGCTCGGTGCCTGATCCCCGGAGCATGAGCCACGAACCATCTTTAGCGACGAACTTCACGCCGTCGTAAGACTTCACGTCGACCACGGGAAATTTCAGCAGTTTTGCGGGCGGGTTGCGTTTGCAGAATTCCATCAAGGCGCCGCGCTTTTCGAGCGGAAAACGAGTGTCGATACGGGCGTAGCAATGCGGGCCATACTCCTTTTCCAAGCGCGCGAGCAGTTTGTTGATCGAAGCTTTTTCGACGGCCAGCAACTCCAGGAGCATCAGGCCCGCGAGAATGCCGTCGCGCTCCGGGACGTGTCCCGGAAAACCGATCCCGCCGCTCTCCTCCGCGCCGAGGAGCACGTTACCCTTGATCATCTCGGCTGCGATGTACTTGAAGCCCACGCCCGTCTCGACCAACTCGATGCCGTGTTTGCCGCACATTTTGTCCACCATCGAGGTCGTTGTCAGCGCTTTGACCATGCGCCCCTTCGCTTTGCGATTGACGATGGAGTGATGCAGCAGCAGGCAGATGATGTTATGTGTCGAAAGGTAGTTACCGCGCCCGTCCATTCCGCCAACACGATCCGCATCGCCATCGGTCACAAGACACAGATCGTGGGGGTGCTTCTTCAAATAAGCGGCGCTGCGCGCATAATTCTTTTCGACCGGCTCAGGATTGATGCCGCCGAAATTCGGATCGTGCTCCGCATTCAGCGTGGTCACCTTGCAGGTGGTGCCTGCGAGCAATTGCGCGAAACAACCCGCGCCGACGCCAAACAAAGGATCATGGGCGAACTTCAGTTTCGAGCGCGCGATTAACTTGAAATCGACCAACTTCTTGATCGCGGCGTAATGCGCCGGGCGAATGTCGGTGATTGTCGTTTCCGATTTCACCGCGCTCGCGCGCACCGGGCTCTTATCCAGCAGCGCCTCGATCGCCTGGCACATCGACGGTTCGGCGGACCCGCCAAAATCCGCCTTCAACTTAAAACCGTTGAAGCTCGGCGGATTGTGGCTGGCTGTGATCATCACGCCTCCGGCGGCGCTTTGCTTTTTCACAGCGTATGAAACCGCAGGCGTCGGCGTCGGCTCCGACGTCAACACAACTTCAAATCCGTTGCCCGCCAAGACCTCGGTTGAGCGCCGCGCGAATTGGTCCGAAAGAAAGCGCCGGTCGTAACCAACAATGATCTTTCTTTCCGTATTGGGCGGCGGGTTGGCGGTCCAGTAATCGGCAGCGGCCTGCGTCACTCGCTCTAGGTTTGCGAATGTAAAATCCTCGGCGATGACGGCGCGCCAGCCATCCGTACCGAATTTCAATGGCGTGTTCACACGACTACTTCCGAAAGCTGAAGAAGGCCCGCGCGATCCCAAGCACCGATGAATATTTCCGTGGAAGAAACATTTCGACCAGCGGGTTAACCACCCTCCAATATTTCTGCGCCGTCGACGCGCGCGATTGCCAGCGCGAACTTCGCAACTGCCATTGCGTCAATTCGACCTGCAACACCTTGCGATTCAAGTCGCTCTCGCAAAGTAAAGCACGCTTTCGAGAGTCAAGGGTCATGCCGTGATCTCAGGGTCTGAAGATCCTTCTTCAGCTCGGACAGCGTGTCTGCGAGCGGCGGAGGAGCGTTGCGAATTTCGCTGCGCAATTTCACCGCGAGCACGACAGCCGCTATCGCGTATAACAACCCAAACCCGCTGATAGCGATCTTGCGCCCGCCCTCGTCCTGAATCAGCATCACGACGGCGATCGTAATTACTGTAATCGCAAGGAACGACGCGAACAGCGCGGCCCCCGTCCACAGCAACAGGCGGACGAGCCGGATTTTTTCTTCCTGCAACTCGAGCGCGAACAGTTCAACACGATTGTGAATGCTGCTGACGCACGTGTCCGCGACGCGCCGGACAGAACCAAACAGCCCCCCCGATTGCTCGCCCTCGACCATTCGTTTACCTTCGTGTCACGAGCAATCCGACCAACAGCCCTACCCCGAAGGCCATGCCGAGCGATTCGTAAGGATGCGAGCGAACCATCTCGTCGGCAGCGCGCGCCCCTTCCGCGGCCCGCTGTTCCACCTTGCGCAGGTTCGCTTTGGCGGATTCGAGACTGGTCGCCAGCCGCGCTCGCGCTTCACGTGCCTTGTCGCCGAACTCGCTCGCGGTCGCCTTGCACAGGCTTTCCGCATCGTGCACTACTACTTTGAAATCCTGCATAAGCTTTCCAAAGGTCATGTCATTTTCCATCGCGCCTTGTTCTTCCATATTAATACTCCTTCCGTTTGTAAATTGCCGATTGAACTCTTCCTAAATGCGAGACTAAGCCGCTATCTCGCGCCTGTCAATTGGGGGCAAACCTCGCCTCTTGACCTGGCCTTGATTTTCTGCCGCACTACGCCCCATCTCCAAACGTAATGTACGTATTCGCACAGGCAGCGGCAGCGGTTGATTGGTGGCCATTCGCGGTGCTCGCGATTTGTGTCGGGCTGATCATCGTGCTCATCACGGTCCTGAAAGTGCATGCCTTTCTCGCGCTCATCCTCGCCGCATTCGCGGCCGGATTGCTATCTCGGCCCGGCACGCTGGCCGACGAGCCGCTCAAAAGCCATTGGCTTCAGGCCGTCGAACTCGCGACTTCGGAATTTGGCGTCACTGCTGGAAAAATTGGGGTCGTCATCGCGCTGGCGTCGATCATCGGCATGTGCCTGATGGAAAGCGGCGCTGCGGACAAAGTCGTCAGAAAGTTCCTCAAAGTTTTCGGCGAGAAACGGGCGGGCGCGGCCGTCATGTCGAGCGGCTACATTCTCTCGATCCCGATTTTCTTCGACACGTTTTTCATGTTGTTGCTTCCGCTCGCGCGCGCCCTTCGCCTCCGCACCGGCAAGGATTATCTGCTCTACGTGATGGCCATTTGCTGCGGCGGCACAGTCACGCATTCGCTGGTCGCGCCTCATCCGGGACCGCTCACCATGGCGGAGTACCTGAAAATCGATCTCGGCCTGACGATCATGGTCGGCACTGTCTTCGGCATTTTTCCCACGCTGGTCTCGTGGTCCGTCGTGAAATGGATCAATCGCCGCATGGATATTCCGTTGCGCGAAACGCCGGGGTCGTCCATCGCCGAATTGAAGCAAGTCATGGAGAAACGCGATGAAGAGTTGCCGTCGTTCTTCGCGTCGATTTTGCCTGTCGTGCTGCCCATCCTGCTCATTTCGTTGGCCTCGACGCTTATTGCGATCCAGGGAAAGACTTTCGACGAAGGCGATCTCATCGACACGCGCGGGCTTGTGCTGAAACTGAAGGCCCCGCAAGACCCCCTCTCGCAACACATCGCCGCTCAGTTGTCGGCGACGAACAAGTTTCAAATTGCGGCTTACAGTGGAACGGAAGGCGTCCCGGCAGTTTTCCAAAAGAGCCTGCTGGATGACATCAACAAAGTCGTGCGCGGCGGGCCGCTTCAAACGAATGCATGGGCCTCGGCCATAAGGTTGCGCGATGAGACGAAACAGCTCCAAAGTCGCCAGCCCCAGGCGGAGAATCTTATGCGCGCCAATCGCACGATCCTCGAAGACGCTTATCCGACTGAGCTGAAACGCGGGACCGGCTTGAATCCGACTCTTTTCACCGCCGGATTGTTCATCGGGAATCGCAATGTGGCGCTGCTCATCGGCGCGCTGTTCGCGATCGGCTTGCTGATGAAGCAGCGCGGCTACACGCTCGCGAAAATCGGCGAACTGATCGGGCCGCCGTTCGAAACGGCGGGTGTGATCATTCTCATCACGAGCGCGGGTGGCGCGTTCGGTTTAATGTTGAAGAACGCCGGCGTTGGCAAATCGGTCGAAGCCGCGGTCGCAGGCAAGGACATCAACCTGATCTTCCTGTCGTGGCTCGTCGCCGCAGTAATCCGGGTCGCTCAAGGGTCGGCAACGGTCGCGATGCTCACGACGGCGTCGATTATGTATCCGATCATGAGCACGATGGGCCTGCCGTTTCATTCGATGTACATTTTTCTCGCGATCGGTTTCGGCGCGATGTTCCTCTCGTGGATGAACGACAGCGGCTTCTGGGTCGTGGGAAAACTGAGCGGCTTTACGGAAAAGGAAACACTGAAATCATGGTCGGTGGTATTAACAGTCAACAGCGTTGCCGGCCTGGTGCTGACGTTTATCTGCGCGAAATTGTTTCCGTTTGCGTGACGGGGCCCTTGGAGCTCGTCCTCTCCAGAGATTAAATGTAATACATCCGCTCTTTGCCGGCGCCTTCGTCTAAAAGTTGCTGAAACGTGATCGCGTCCGCGGTTTTATCGAGCGAGTCCTGCAAACGCTTCCACGCGTGCTTCAATTCCGGCGGGCACTGCGGATCGTTGAGCGCGGGAGAATCGAAGACTGCGCCGTGAATGCAGCGCAGGACTTCGCCCAGCGTGATCTGCGCGGGCGGGCGGGCCAACAGATAGCCGCCTTCCTTGCCGCGCAGGCTTTTCACAATCTGCTTTGACTTAAGCTCGATCAAAATCTGCACGAGATAGTTCGCGGGAATGCCGTGCGCTTCCGCAATCTCTTCAGCCTTGAGCGCTTCGCCCGTCTGAAAGTGACGCGCCAACCCGAGCACAGCGCGAGCGGCGTAGTCGCTTTTGACGGAGAGTTTCACGGCGGCGCAGGGTAGGGAGACAGGAACAAAAAGTCCACCGCGTAAGGAATTTCACTCAGTCAGAGCCTCGTTACTTCGGCTGCTACTGAAGGTGACGCGGTAGCCTTCGCGCTTGAGTCGCTCGCGCAGGCGGTCGATCTGCGCGAAGTCGCGCGTCTCGACGATGCAATGAACGGTGACGGTCGTAATATCCTCGCTGGCGAAGGCTCGGTCGTGCTCGATGTCATGTACGCTTGCGCCTTCCTCGGCGATAATTCCCGCAAAGTGCGACAGTCCTCCGGGGCGATCGCTGATGATCGCCGTGAAACGGCAAAGCCGGCCATCGGCGGCGAGACCGCGTTCGATGATTCGGCCTAAAATGTTTGTGTCGATGTTTCCGCCGCAGAGAGGCAGCACCACTTTCCTGCCGCGCAGTTCAGGCAGCATCTCTGCCAGCAACGGCGCCAGCGCCGCAGCGCCTGCTCCCTCGACTACAGCCTTCTCAAGCTCGATGAGGCGGAGCACGGCACGGGCGATCTGGTGTTCGTCGACGAGGACGTGTTTGTCGATGAGATTTCGCGCCGTGTTGAAGGCGTTCTCGCCAATGCACGGCACCGCAAGACCGTCCGCAAGTGTGGGCTGCATAGTGACCGGCACCGGATGCCCGGCTTGACGCGCCGCTTCAAAACTGGCCGCGCGGCGCGGTTCGACGCCAATAATGAGCACGGATGGCTTGCGTGTTTTCACGGCCACTGCGACGCCGGCGATTAGCCCCGCGCCGCCGACCGGAACGATGATCGCGTCGACATCCGGGACCTGCTCCAGGATTTCGAGACCGAGCGTCCCCTGCCCTGCAATGACATCAGGGTGATCGTAGCCGTTGATGTAGGTGAAGCCTCGCTGCTGGATAAGTTTCAGCGCGTGCTGGCGTGCTTCCTCGATGTTACCGCCTTCGAGGACAACTTCCGCGCCCATCTGCTGGCAGTTGCTCACTTTTGTCAACGGAGCGAAGCGCGGCATCACTACTGTCACGGGGATCTTGAGCAGGCGCGCGTGATAAGTGAGACCAAGCGCGTGATTGCCCGCCGAGGCTGTGATCACGCCTTTGCGCTTTTGCTCCTCCGGCAAATTAAGCAGCGCATTGCGCGCGCCTCGCTCCTTGAAGCTGCCGGTGCGCTGAAGATGCTCGAGCTTGCAGTAAATCTCACACCCGGTCGCGAGCGACAGCGGAACGGATGGCGGGCACGGCGTGCGCTGCACTCCGCTTTTGATGCGCTCGGCGGCCTCCAGAATCTGTTGCAGTGTGATGACCACTCAAATGCGTTCTAAATAGCGTTGCCGTTCCCAATCCGTAACGGAATTTCCAAATGCCTGCACTTCGAGGCGCGCGGTGTGGACATAAAAATCCACGACGTGATCGCCGAACGCGCGTCGCGCGAGCTTGCTCCGATCGAGTAGTTCCGCCGCCTCGTTCAAACCGCTCGGCAACGCTTGTAGCTTTGGATCGACGTAGGCGTTGCCGGTGTAAACATCGCCGCAATCCAGTTGCTCCTCGATGCCCGCCATGCCGGCGGCAAGCGTGGCGGCAAAAGCCAGATACGGATTTGCATCTGCGCCGGGCATCCGATTCTCGATACGAAATCCGTTGCCGTGACCGACGACACGGTAACCGACGGTGCGGTTGTCGTACGCCCACGCCATCTTCGTCGGCGCCCAACTTCCCGACTGATAGCGCTTGTAGGCGTTGATCGTCGGCGCGAAGAGGTAACAAAGTTCGCGCGAGTATTTGATGAGTCCGCCGAGGAATTGCCGGAACAATTTGGAGCCGCTTTTGCGGGGCACATCCCAAAACAGATTTCGTCCGCGCTGCGCAAGGCTGCAATGGATGTGACAACTGTTGCCCGGTTCGGTCATGAGCGGCTTGGCCATGAACGTGACGGACTTTCCGTGCTGCGTCGCGAGTTCCTTCACGCCCTGCTTGAAAATGACGTGCCGGTCCGCCATCTCGAGCGGCTCCGAATACGTGAAATTCACTTCGTGTTGTCCCCTGCCCCACTCGCCTTTGCTGGACTCGACGGGCACGCGGGCCTCGGTCATGTAATTGCGGATGCCGCGGAAGAGCGGCTCGTCGCGCGCGGGTTGCATCGTGTGGTAATCGATCCGGTAATCGCTCGACGGCACGAGCGTGCGGTAACCGCCGGCGTGGACTTCCTCGTAGGTTTGGTTGTAGAGAAAGAATTCCAACTCGCTGGCAATGTTGCATAGCCATTTGCGGCGCGCGAGCAACTCGATCTGGCAGCGCAGAACGGAGCGCGGGGCTTCATCGACCAGCTTGCGCGGAGCGCGGGCGTCCCCACCCGCAGCAACATCGTAAACGAGGTCGCACAACACCAAGGCGGTCCCCGGAAGCCACGGGATAGCGCGGAGTGTTCGTGGATCAGGTTGAAACGCGAAATCGCCAAAACCCTTCTCCCAGTTGGCCAGCTTGAATCCGGTCATCGGCTCCATTTCGATATCGATAGTGAGCAAATAATTGCAGCCGTGCGTGCCTTCCGCGGCGACGTGATCGACGAAGTACCGGCCAGTGAAACGCTTTCCGACGAGCCGCCCGAACACGTCCGGAAATACCACCATAACCGTGTCAATCTCGCCTTTGCTGACCCTGGCTGTGAGCTGCTGAAAATTCATACCCGGGCGGAACATAGAGAGACCAGTGCCGAGGGTCGAGTGTCGATAGGCGTGGAGACTTTGTTCATTTCGTGAACCGCTGCGGGCGGGGAGGCGCGCGTTCCTCCACAAAATTGCTCGCGTGAGCGCGGCGTTTTGGTTTCCATTCCGCCAATGGCGAGTATTGGCGTTGCGATTGTCGGCTGCGGAGGAATTACGCTCCAAAATCATCTGCCGGGACTGGGACTTTGTCCGAACACAAAGGTCGTTGCGCTGTGTGATTCCGATCCTGCGACTCTCGAGCGCACCGCGCAACAGACCGGCATCAAGACCACGTCGACGAAGTACGAGGAGATCGTGAAGCGAGACGACGTGCAGGCGGTGATCATCGCCACGCCAAACGTGATGCACGCGCCCATTGCATTGGCAGCGATCAACGCCGGAAAGCACGTGCTGTGCGAAAAGCCGATCGCGATGAACCACGGCGAAGCGGTGCAGATGCTGCGCGCCGCCGAAGCCAAAGGCGTGCGGCATATGACGGCGTTTACATATCGGTTTGTGCCCGCGATGCGGTACCTGGCGCACCTTGTCAAAACGGGGGCGCTCGGCACGCCCTATCATTTCCGGTCGTGCCGGCTACAGGACTGGGGCGACCGCGCGCTTGGTTGGCGACAGGTGGCGAA
>Ga0075418_10002167_pt1 | contig 22379 bp, 14 predicted proteins | sample SoiMetdeltSBSDD2_FD_81776 | JGI IMG/M metagenome (GOLD analysis project Ga0075418, IMG submission 81776) | Bulk soil microbial communities from a Populus tree surrounding site in Tennessee, USA - Soil MetaG P. deltoides SBSDD2 | ecosystem: Environmental > Terrestrial > Soil > Tree plantation...
ACGAACCCGCCGGGTGCGAGCCGCACACGCTCGCGGACGCTGGCCACGGGATCGAGTACCGCGCCCGTGGTGCCCGAGAGCGCGCGGCCGTCGAGCGCGGCCGGGTTTGTCAGGGAGCGTCCCCGTCCCAGAAACCGCGCGCGATCCGTCTCCCATTCAATCGCGCCTCCGAGGCGGCCGTCGATGGCGAGCACGTGAAACGCCCAAGGATGGGGGTCCTCGGCCGATCGCGGGCGTCTGCTGAAGAGAAGGCCTGCACTCTGCGCGTCATATGTCGTCTCGATGAAGAGCTTGGCGAACGCCGGATGCGCGAGATCGTCTTCGGGACGAGCGAGGACAATCTCCGCATAGCTGGTCACCTCGACCTCACGAGGCCGATCGCCACGATTCGTGATCGACAGCCTGCGCACCTCGACGTCGTCCTCGGGCGAGACGACCACCTGCAGCTGCGTTTCGAAATCGCCATCGCGCCGCCGGTACGTCGCTTTTTCAAGCTCGAAGACCGCCTCGTATTGATCCGGCTCACGACAAATCGGCTGGTAGCTTGGCGACCACACCTCGCCCGACCACGGATCTCTGAGGTAAATAACTTGCCCGCCGAAATCGGACGTGCGGTCCTCGCGTCCACGCGTGACGGCCAGGTCGCGCCACCTGCTCGACCCGCCGCCCGCATGCGTAAGCGCCACCGTGTACCTGCCATTCGAGAGGAAATGCGTATGAGGGGTTTTGGTGTGCGGGCTACGAAAGCGCCGCGACGGAACGGTGCCGATCGACGGGGCCGCAGCGGCTCCCTCGGCAGGCCGGGCTTCCGCGAGAATCGCCTCTCGGGGCACGCGCTCCTGTAGCAGCAGTTCGGTCGCCTTGACCCGCGGGTCGGCGTGGAATCGCTCGACGAAGACGTCGTCGAGAAGGATATTGGCGATCGCGACCAACGACATGCCTTGATGGTGTGCGAAGAACGCCCGCACGATTTCCGGAGCGACATCCGAGGACGACGTACCACCGGCATCGGCTGAGGGTGTCGCCGGCTGGTAGTCGATCGATTCGTAGAAGCCATACCTTCCGTCGAGTCCGTCTCGAATCAACCGGGCGAAGTTCGATACCGCGGCGGCAGGATCAACGAGACCTGCGAGCGCGGTGGCGTATGGCGCGACGACGAGATCGTCGGCGAGCCCGCGTTTGAGCCCAAGACCCGGAACGCCAAACGCTTTGTATTGGTAGTTTCCCGACCGGTCGGTGAACGCGTACGCCGACTCTGAAACACCCCACGGAACGCGACGCTCCCGTCCATACTCGATCTGCCGGAGAACGCTCGCACGGCAGCTCTGATCGAGCAATGTGCCGGGATAACTGCGCAGCAACAGCAGCGGCATGAGGTACTCGAACATCGTGCCGCCCCATGAGAGGAGGGTGGCGTGGCCATCGATGTTTGTGGCCATGCGGCCAAGATGAAACCAATGATGCTGGGGTACGTCGCCTTTCGCGATGGCGACGAAACTCGCCAGCCGCGCTTCCGAGGCGAGCAGATCGTAGAAGGATCCGTCCAGCCGTCCGGGACCATCCGCATCGGCGAGGCGGTACCCGATCGAGAAGATCCGTCGACGCTTGTCGTATAGGAAGTCGAACCGCATGCCGACGGCGATTGCCGATGCCCTGCGCGCGAGAGTCGTGAGCTCGCTCACGAACACGGCTGGTACGACCTCCACCGCCGCGACGCATTCGATCACCGCACGGGACCAGAATGCGATCTCGTCAAAGGCACCGCGCGCGGCGTCATGGTCGGGCGCCGAGGAGAGCGTCTCTCCAAGTTCGCGACCCACGTTCGCCAGAGCAGCGGGGTTGCCGCCCGACAGCTCGCGCCGGGCTTCGGTGATGATTTCTCTGGCGATACCGTTGATACGTGTGACGGCGTCGCGAGTCGGCTGATCTGGTGCCGGGCTCGATGCCGACGCCATCGCCAACAGATCCGCGGAGTCAACCAAACCTTCGAGCCGCGCGGTCCGAGCTTGCGGCTTGGTAGTCAGCGCGACCAGACCTTCGGCGATCGCGATGAGAGACGCAGCGAGATTGCCGCTGTCCACGGTCGAGACGTATCTGGGATGAAGCGGCGCGAGCGTCGCCGTGTCGTACCAGTTGAGCAGATGACCTTCGTGCTTCTCCAGACCTTCAAGCGTCGTGAGGGACCGATCCAGCCGCCGAATCAGCGCCTCGGTCGTGATGTATCCGAGATCATGTGCCGCAAGCATCGACAACAAGGACATCGCGATGTTGGTTGGCGACGTGCGCCGGGCCAGGCGCGGCCCTTCACGTTCCTGATAGTTGTCCGGCGGTAGCCATGCATCGCTCTCCGTTACGAACGTCTCGTAGTAGCGCCATGTCTTTCGAGCGGTCCTGCGTAGCAGCTGCCTGTCAGCGACGCTCAAGGGACGTTCGCGAGGACCCACTGGCTTGCTGAGCCAGTACGCGACGCCGGGCGCACTGAACCACAACAGCAGGAACGGCATCGCGGAGGGCAAGCTCGTGCGGTGTGTGGCCGACACGACCAACGCGAGGACGGCGGCGATGATCGGGCTGGCCATCATGCCGGTGACGAATCGAAGCAGCGCCCCCCCGCCGGCGAGGCCGGCGGCGCGTGCGGCCGTGGCAGCCGCCGTTTCCCATTCCAGGAGCCGGCGCCTGGTCACTGTGAGACGCACCAGCGTCAGTACGATCGCGTGGATGGTCTGCCACGCGTGATAGCCGAGAAACGTCACGCCGAGAAAGACCTGCGCGAGCGTAATCGCCGTGTCCGCGCGGAGATTCCTCCAGAACACCGGGAACGATTGCGCCCGTCGCGGTCCCACCAGCATCTGCGCGACCAGTGGCAGGAGCTGCGACGCCATCACGGTCAGCACGGAAACCGTCCAGAACCAGTGAGCGCCTGGCAGAACCGTCCACCCCGCGACCAGAAGCGTGAGCAGCATCGGCGCAACGAGACTGCGGCGCAGATTGTCGAGAATCTTCCATCGCGAGATCAGAGAGAACGGGTTTCGCTTCATCCCGTGACGAGTCGGGACGAACGGAAACAACCAGAGGAGAATCTGCCAGTCGCCTCGAATCCACCGGTGCTGACGCCGGGCGTGGGCGAGGACGGTCGACGGATACTCGTCGACCAGCTCGATATCCGACACGAGAGCCGCGCGCGCATGCAGACCTTCGAACAAGTCGTGGGACAGCAGAGCGTTTTCAGGAACAGCGTCCGCAAGTGCGGCGGTGAAGGCGTCGACGTCGTACAGGCCTTTTCCGGTGAAGATGCCCTCGCCGAACAGATCCTGATAAGTGTCGGATACCGCGGTCGTATATGGATCGACGCCGGTATGCCCGGAATACAACCGCGCAAATAGGGAGCCGGCCGCACTCGTGAAGGTGACACTGATGCGAGGCTGGAGAATGCCGTACCCCTCGGTGACGCGCCCCATCGCCGGATCGAACGAAGGCCGATTCAGCGGATGCGCAATGATGCCGATCAGCTGTCGAGCGGTGTCGCGTGGCAATCGCGTGTCGCTGTCAAGCGTGATGCAGTACCGAATCTCGGGCAGAATCGATGCATCGCCAACGGTCAGCACGAAGCTTGTGTCGGTGGCGCCACGAAGCAGCCGATTGAACTCCTCGATTTTTCCTCGTTTGCGCTCCCATCCCATCCAGAGGCGCTCCTGCGCGTTCCACTGACGCGTGCGGTGAAACAGGAAAAACCGGTCGGGACCGCCATCGCCATGCTTGGCGTTCAGCGCGCGCACCGCGTCGGCCGCCGCGGTGAGAATCTCTGTGTCGAGCGGCATCCGTTCCGCATCTGCGTCCCTGAAATCACTCAGGATGGCGAAGTGGATGTGGGGATCCAGATTGCCGAGGGCCTGCACTTCCAGATGCGCTACCAACTCCCGCGCGCGTTCGACGCTATCGAGAATCGTGGGGACGATGACCATGGTGCGCGCCGACTCCGGAATGCGCCGGAGATCGAGCCGAGGAAGGCGCCGCGGCGGTACCCAACGGGCGATCAACCGCTGAACGATCTGAATCGCCAGCTCACTCGCCGGCACCAGCGTCAGGAGAACGACGACGCCGAGCGCTGGCCACTGGGAGCCGTGTGCGCGACCGTACGCGACGGCCGCAACGACGAGCGCCGCGGTCAACAGGCCAATCGTGCCGAGATAACCTGGCGCCGCGTAGCGGAAAAACGCCCGTTTGAGCCAAACGGCCGCTCCCGGCTTCCAGCCAATGCCCCGTTCGAACTGCGAGCGGCCTCCGCCGATCAGGTAGTAGCCGACATGCGCCTCGCGCGCGCCCGGTTCCCGTTCCGCGATCTGCCGCGCACGTTCGACGCTCTTGAGTGCCACGCGCACTTGGCCCTCGCCGGTCGGCTCTGCCAGTTCCTCGACTGCATGGCGATAGCGATCGCGGCTGCCGAAGTCCATGCGTCCATAAACGGCCGCCGGGTCGCGCTGCAGCACCTGTTCGACCAGGCTGACGCTCTCGAAAAACTCGCTCCAATCGAATGTCGAGATCAGCCGGAGGCTGCCGATCAGATTCGCCATGAACGCCTGCTCGGACGCTTGGTGCCGTGCTTCGGAGCGGATGGCGTCCTCAATCGTCTGTCCGCGGGCCGCCACGGCGGCATCGAGCTGCTCCCGCAGGGCGGCGGCGGTCTCGTGTTCGCGAGAGCGCTGGAGCAACCGAATCACAAATGCCGGGTGCGCCTGCGACGGCCAGGGCTGGCGAGTTCGCGTGTCCGCGCCGAGCGCATCCACAAGGCGATCAGCATCGAGACGATGGGCGCGGCTCGTCGCCATCACGTCCGCGCGAGTGCGCACGTGTTCGACGAGAACTAGTTTCAACACCGACGGCCATGCCCAGAGCTCGCCCATCGTCAGGGGAGTGATCGATTGAAAAGCCGTGACGAACCGATGCAGCCGCTGCGGATCGAGCCGACCGGCGCTGTTGCGAATCAGTTCACGCGCCATCGCGTAAACGCGGGGCAGACCCGCGAACTCGTCAGCAGCAATCCAGGGAAGCCTGCGGAAGAACGAGGGGGGCAGATCGTGGTGAATGTCGCGCACCGCGGCGATAACGATGTGAAAGTTATCGAGCAGCCAATCAGCAGCGGGGGATGACGGTTCGCCGCGCGCGACATCGCCAGCCAACGACGTGTAGACGCGTCGCAGCGCCAAGCTATGTCGTCGAAGTGCCTTCAGGTGCGTGGCGCTGCCGCGTCGCCGGAGCGACACGGTGAACAGAGCCGCGAGGTGCCTCGCATGCTCTTCCAACGGTTCGATACCGAGCAGCTCAATCGATGCCGTCGTCGACTGAATGTCACCCACCTTATTCATCTGTTCTCTATTTGACAGCGCAACCGCCAGACCGCAAAAGGAACGAAGTCGGCCCGTGGATGAGTCAGATCCGGCGTCGGCTCGAAAATCGCAACACCAACGGAGGAGGCAAAGCGGCATGAAGAGCCACACGACGCGAAAGAATCGGCGACCGGACCGCGAGCCTCGTTCCGAACGAGACCGCCTCGATGCAAGTCATGACTCCAACACGCGTGGGGAACATCGTTACGCCGATGTGCATCAAACTGAAGCGGAACAGCAAGCCCGTCGCGACCGCGATAATCTCAAACGCGTCCTCGGCAGCCAGCGTCCGCTGTCGCCCCGGCGGCAGCGCTGATTTGGATCGGCTTCATTCCGGCAGAGCGCGCCACAGATTTCGATGCAATAGAGTGTTACACTTTGAATGCCTTCTGACCGCTGTGCATTCCGGCCTCTCGCACTAGATCCGAGTTTCTCGCTCTCCTGCGTGTCGTCGTCGAGCATCCCGCTCGAGCCTGCCATCAGACCGAATTGCATCCTTCGAGATGCAGGAGTAGTTCATGAGTACCAAACTTTACGTCGGCAATCTGCCGTACGAAACGAGCGAGTCCGATCTTCAAGCCCTGTTCGAGGGTGCTGGAGCCGTCGCCTCCGTCAACATTGTCCGTGACCGCGCCACAGGACAAGCGCGAGGATTCGCGTTCGTCGAGATGAACGACGATGACGGCGCACGTCGCGCGATTACCGAGCTCGACAAGCACGAATTCGGCGGACGAAACCTCACCGTTAACGAGGCGAGGCCGATGGCGCCTCGAGGTGATGGCGGTGGCGGGTTCAACCGTGGCCGTCAGCCGCGCCAATCTCGCTGGTAAGCGCGGTTATCTCAACCCGGATCTCCTCGGAGATCCGGGAACATACTTCAGTGGGCCTGATCATCAGTGGCGCGATCGTCAATCTCCGAGTAGCGATAAGTCATCAGCAGCATTGAACGCCCGAGCAGGCGAAGTTGTGCGGTCGACTCGAGCGATATTGGCACGAGTGCTCCATTATTCGTACTCGTGGCGCCGAAGTGCCTCCCCGAGCCGCTTCAGCATCAGCGGAGTCGGGTCGTCTGCGCGGGATACGCCGTGCAATTGCTGCCGCTGAAGGTGAGCAACAGATTTCAGCATCCGACGGCGACAGATGGATCGGCTTCGCCAGGAATCAGCTTCAATCAATTCGCACGCGCCGCGTCGTATCGCATCACCGAACGAACCCGACGGACATTCTTCGGCCAACCGAAGAACGCGCTGAAGGCTCTCGAACAGCGTCGACTGCGACCAGTTTGCCCGCGTGCCGCCCCAGTGGTCCGGCGGCGCGTCGACTGTCGTTGCACGCCACGGATCATGGGCGCGGCACCAGAGCACCTGGCCACACTCGTGACACACGATGTCGCCTGCACAGAGGGATACGTCAGTCGCCGGTCTGTTCCACGTGACCGCGTGACCGCTGGCGCGGTGTACGAGATATGCGAGCCGACCGCCTAGCGCTGCCAACCACATTGCCGTGGTGTCGCAAGCACGTCTCCGTCACTCCGTGCGACGCAGCCCGCGGCGACTTCCATCTGGGCCATCGTCGTGGCGCCGTGTTCACCGCACAGCCGTGGCGTGCAGCCGGCCATCAATTGCTGGGCGCGAAGCGCCGCCACAACCGCGAACTCGTAGGCATTCAGATGCGGTGGACGTGAAATCATGCGGCTCCTTGCTCCCGCAATTGGCGCGGGCCTGGTTCCTCGTGCGGCGTCCAGCCTTGAGGGATCGCCCAGAGATGACCGCATTCGTGGCATTCGTGCCACGCGAAGTGGCTGTCGGGGTTGAAAGAAAGTCCAAGGATCCGCCGTCCGTTACACCGCGGACACGAAGTCGTTGGATGGAGGAGAAGGGTTGGAACGGGGTCGTTGACCGTCATGGGTTCCTCGCACAAGCCATGGTGAGGAACCCGCCGGATGCGGGAGGCTCAGGACAGCCGCCAACACTCTAACACGCTGCTGCGTGATCAGTGCCGAAATTCGTGTTTATGATGATGTGGTGTTTCGCCCCCGTCCTGCGCCCTGACTGAGACATCCGTTCACCACCGCCGCTGGCGCTGCTGCCGGTACCGAATTTCATTCCATACGGTTCCGCACTCGTGACATCGCCAATACGTGTCCCGCGTGATGGTCGCTGCCAGCGTCCCGAACTTCTTCGATCCGCATTCCGGACACTGCGCCGGCTTCACGGTGCCATCATCGTCGCGAGATCCCGACAATTCCGGAGGACGCTCGAACCTCATGATCGCGACTCCAGAGCCCGCATGATCTCTGCGATCGTCGGCTCGGGAATATGCATCCAGACAAACAGGATGAGAGCCACGATCCAGAGGCTGACTAGGAGTAAGAGGAAAAGGATAGCTGGCATCAACCCTCCCAATGGCTTTGGTGAGGGCTGATCCGCTCGATCAGGACTCAGAAAAGCGGTAACCGACGACAGGCAACTGTACGCTATACCGCGTGATCGCACAAGCGAAACGGCTCTTCATAACGATGCATCATGCTGCTGCGCATGATGTCACTTCACGTCGCACGTTCGGATGTACATTTGTCGAGCCTCCGTTTCTGCTTTCTGAGCCTTCCGCGGTAAGCCAGCGGTTAATCTCGTCAAAGGTGAACGTGGTGTATCGGCGCACCTCTTGTGCGCCGCGCGTTGATTCTCCGCGGCGTCCACTCAACCTGCACGGGAGATGACATGTTGAAGTACACGGCTGGAGATCGCGTTGCGCACACGCAGTACGGAAACGGCACCGTCAACAGCGTGAACGAGTACCACACGGTGATCGATTTCGATGCACACGGCGCGCGTACGTCTTCGTCGCCGCGTGTCGTGCTTTCGGCGTCGTCGACACCGGCCCCTGTCAAACCGGTGAAGGCCGCACGACGGGTGAAACGTTCCCCTGCCAAAACGTTGTAGCGGGCGTCACTACACCTTCTTTCAGACCGCGTGGCAGTAGCCGTTTTCCTCAACAACCACGGCGTGGTTTGTACGCGACCGAACGGCTACGAACCAGGAGTCGCAGGTTCGAGTCCTGCAGGGTGCGCGACTCGCTTCGCGAGTTGTTAAAAGATCGGTCTCCACATTCAGGTGGCCGAGACTGATGGCCTCGGAGTAGATTGGCGGTTCGGCGTGGGGGGCCACCACGCCGTCACCGGGCGACGATACCGGAGTTAGGCACTCTCATACGCTGAACTACAGGGGATTACGTAGGGATAATCCTTACTCGGCATCAGGAAAACACTGTCAGACGTTGGTTAGACAGATGCGACATCGGTCGCATATTTTGTCGCCATTGTCATCTAAAGTGCGAAATGGTCTCGACTAACTGATTACAATTATGGTATCGTCTCGGCGCGCCCTCAGATCCTCCCCCGATGCCGCCGCAGCAGCCGCAGCCGCAGGACCCTCCCTGCCCGAAATGCGGCGCTCCTGACGCTGAAGCCATAAGCGTCACGGGCGTGATGATGTATTGGTGTTGCTCCAAATGCGCCCATATCTTTGGACGCCCGCCCGAAGCCGACCCTCGGGATCCGCACGCCTGACACTGCAACACGAAAACGCCTTTTGGCCTTTTTACAAAGACCATCCCCCACCTTTGCCCGATGGCGTCAGCCAGACCTTGCGGCATACTGCGCCCAACGCAACCCCGGAACCGCTCACTGCGTCAGGGGTCAAGACCGGCTGTAAGGCAAGTCAGGGGCAAGACCGACTAGTGACGGTTCCGGGTTTTCCCCTCTGCAGGGCGTTGCACGATGTTTTCCGGATGTCAGTAATTCCCTGTATTGACAACCAGAAGCCAGCTATAGTGCGGCAGATCCCCGTGCCGGATTCGTCTCCGCCAGACCCAGACATGCCCGTCGCTGGCACATGCCCGAACTGCGGAAATGTCGGAACCGTGACCGTGAGTCCGTTCCGGTGGAGCGGAGCCGATCATCTCCACTGGCATTGCTCGTCCTGCCGCCATGTGTGGATCACACACGAACGCCGAAAAGAGCAACGCGTTGATGCTGAAACATCACGCTGAATCAGCCAGTGCCGCGCATTTGAAGGTTGCCCTTAAATAGGGCTATGCAGTTTTCAAAGAACCTATCGGCTGTCGATGGCTTGATTTCAGCTCACTTACTTTCCGCGTCAGTCGGATCGCTCGCACTCGGCACCGTGCCGCTACCGGAGCACGCCTTGCGGGCTATCGACAACCGGTCACAGGATTCGGTGATCGGTTGAAGAACGCGTCGGGTACAACCACACCGATAAGTCCTTACAGCGCGGCGTCTTCTCGACGAGCACCTCTCGATCGAAGGGCAGGATCACTTGTTGCTCCGGCGGCGGGGCCAAAAGATTGAACGGCAACACGTGATGCGCCTGGGAAACATCGGGGGCCTGCGATGCATGTTTCGTTGAGCAGAAAACGTGTCGTCCGCGACCTGGCAGTCGTCGGCACGATGGTCCTCCCGCAATCAGCGTCGTCGTCTTGACCGGCGCAGACGAACCGCTGGGGCCGCCGCTCATCGAGCCGCAGGTGATTCGCGCCGACCACGGCGTCGTCGAGTTGACGCTCGAAGCTGCGCCAGACCCGGTCACGGTCGCGGGGCGTTCGTTCATTTCGAATGTCTACAACGGTCAGTACACGCCTCCTGTTTTTCTGCTGCGTCGTGGTGAGGAGCTACACCTACGCCTCATCAATCGCATCGGACCGGCAGAGGTGCAGATCGACGACACGCAAGCGACGAACCTGCATTACCACGGCATGAGCGTGTCCCCAAACCCTCCCGCCGACGACATCTACATCACCATTCCCTCGCTCGACATGATCGAAAACCCGGAGACCTTGAGCCATTCAAACCACCAGATGGCCATGCGGGATGACTTTGTCTTCGATTACCGGTCGCGCGTTCCCGACGATCACGAGCAGGGCGCCTTCTGGTATCACTCGCACGCACACGGTCAGGCCGAGCCGCAGGTACTCAGCGGCCTCTCCGGTCTCTTCCTCGTTGATGGATTCATCAACGACTGGTATCCGTCGCTGGTGGGATTGCAGCAGCGCTTCCTGGTGCTCAAAGACGTTGAACTGCCCGGCGCCGCCGATGGGGCGCCGAAGACGAAGACAATCAACGGCCAGTCGAACCCCGACGATCACGCTGTCGAGAGGACAGCCGCAGATCTGGCATATCGGGAATGTCGGAGCCGATGCGTTTTTCGACCTGGCGATCACGGAGAACTCGTTTTGGGTGCTCTCTCGAGACGGCAATCCTCTGGATCGATTGGTTGAAGAAACTCACCTCTTCATCCCGCCAGGCGCCCGATATACGGTCTTCGTCCCGGCTGCAAAGGAAGGACGCTTCGCACTGGGATCCCTCCCCGTCTACACCGGTCCGATGGGCGATCCAAATCCCGACGTCCGACTTGGGACGGTCGTGGTCGGTCCCCCGCCCGCAGGCGGAGCGCCGGGACCATCGTTGCCAGGCACGCCGTTACCGACACTGCGCGGCGACCCTTCGGTCGTCGAGACTCTGCTGCGAATGCCGATCGTACGACGGCGCACGGTCACCTTCTCCGAGTCGCCAGATGGCAACTCGTTCTTCATCAACAATCAGCAGTCGTCGCTCGATCGGGACGACGCGGTGACTCAGGTCGGCGACGTCGAGGAATGGACCGTTCGCAACGTCACCGGCGAGCACTACGTCTTCCACATTCATCTGACGGATTTTCTGGTGACGGCGACCAACGGCAGTAGGTCTGACTTCCTTCGCGTGCTCGGCACGATCAATGTGCCGTTTGCCAGCGGCGGGACGCCGGGGCAGGTGACGCTTCTCGTGCCGTTCCTCCGCGACCGCATCGCCGGGAGGTTCGTGTATCACTGCCACATTCTCGAGCACGAAGATGGCGGCATGATGGCCAACATCCTCGTGCAGCCGCGATCGCGGCCATAAAGGCCGGAATCGACCGGCCGGAAGGGCGCCGCGCTGTGCGGCGCAGCTCAACGGGAAGGACTCTAGGACCAGGCCGTACCTAGCGCAACAGCCGTTCATCGGGTATGGTGGTGGACCCAAGTGGAGAGGGTCAGCCCGTGCTACGGACGGTGAGGTGGAGCATCGCGTCGATCGGCGCGCTGTGCCTCGCGTGCGGCGGCACCTCCCCTCTGACGTCTCCCAGTTCGCTTTCGACAACCACCAGGGCGGACGTTCCATTCACCACGGATAACCCGTTCAGCCCGGATGGCGGTGTGCCGGTACTGGCGCCGGAAACGTTTGTCGGCGCAGGTGACATCGCGATGTGCTCAAACGGGGGCACACCAGACTTGACCGCGAGGCTGCTCGATTCGATCGACGGCACCGTCTTCGCGCTTGGCGACAACGCATATCCGTCCGGAACGGCGGAGAACTACCAGACGTGCTACGAGTCATCGTGGGGGCGCCACAAGCGGCGAACGCGTCCGGTTGCGGGCAATCACGAATACGACACGCCCTCAGCGACTCCGTACTACGAGTACTTCGGATTCAACGCCGGACCTCCCGGCATCGGCTATTACAGCTACGACCTGGGCAACTGGCACGTCATCGCGTTGAACAGCAATCTGCCGGTTGGCCGTTCATCGGCTCAGGCCGCATGGTTGCGGAACGACCTCGCCGCGCACGCCGGCCGTTGCACGCTCGCGTACTGGCATTTCCCGCTCTTCTCGTCGTCAGAGCACGGCAACATCGAAATGATGCGCGACTTCTGGCGCATCCTGTACGACGCGGGCGCCGACGTCGTGCTGTCGGCCCACGATCATGTCTACGAGCGCTTCGCGCCGCAGACGCCAGATGGCGCGGCCGATCCAATGCGCGGCATCCGCGAATTCGTGGTGGGCACGGGCGGTGCGCCACCGTATCCGTTTGTCGATGTGAAAGAGAACAGCGAAGCGCGCCTCAGCACCATCGGTGTGCTGAAGCTGTCGCTCAAGGCGGGCGGTTACGATTGGAACTTCATTTCAGCGGCAGGGGCGGGCGATTCAGGGTCGGGTTCCTGTCATTAAATCCCAAATCCCAAATCCCAAATCCAAAACGATTACGAGCCACGGAGACGCGAAGACACGGAGAAAGAATCTTGGAACTCCGTGTTCTCCGTGCCTCCGTGGTTCGTACTAACTGTCGTTTGGGATTTGGGGTTTGGGATTTGTTACTGCGTCAGACTCGCAACGAACTGACGCACCTCGTCGGGGCGCATGCGGATGTATTGCTGGATCGACACGTGCGCCTGCTCGAATTGTGAGGGCGGGTACGGTGCGAACGCGTCGGCGTACACCGCATCCCGAATCTGCTGATAGTCGCGCTGCGCTTCGGCCAACAGCCAGCCATCCGCACTGACGAGATCCGCGATCTGAAGAAGCGCCGCGAGATACCGCGCGCGATACTTCGGTTCGTTCCAGATCTTCAATGCGAGCACGTTCGTCTCCACGTTCCACCACGGTGGAGGGCCGAACAACCCGTTACCGAACGAACCGAACGCGTTGCCCTGATCCCACGGAATCACGACCGAAAGCGTCTTTCCGGCAAACCGGTACAGGTAGAAGTTGTTCGTGCCGACGGCACCGACCAGCCCGTCGGTCTGCGCCACGAAATTTTGAATCGCCAACTGCGTGATGAAGGCGTTGACGTCCAGATATCCGTTCAGATGCGATTCGAGATCGGACTGCGGAGCATCGTTGATGCGCTGGACCAGATCCCGTATCGGCATGTAGAGATTCGCGACCGATTCGAATTCGTGCGTCTTCGGACTGAATCGCGGTACGTACCAGCCAAGCCGCGGACCGGGATCCTGAAAGCCCCAGTTGTCATTCTCCAGATGATTGAACTCGTAGAGATAACCGGTGTCCTCGCCGAAGCGCGAACGCAGAAACGACGGAGTCACCTCTTCGGTGGCCGCGTACACACCCACGTATTCGCGGCTGGCGCCCGCGAACAGCCGCACGTGCGCCACGCGTGGGGCGGCGATGCCCATTTGGCGGAAGAGCAGCATCGATAAGCGATTGGTGATCATCGAAGGGTCCAGCCATGAGCTGTCGAGCGAGAGTGCATCGAGACCAAAGAATGTCTGGCCGGTCACGTAGCGATTGAAGTCGAGACGAAAACTCGGCTTGTGGTCGTTCCGCGAGGCATTGCCGCGAACCCGGATTGCGGCGTTGCGTACCCGTGTCCCCCGCCACTCCACGTCAGCCGGGTAGTAGGTATTGTCCTGGTAATGCGTGTGCAGGTCCTCCCAGTCCCGCGCGTTGAGGTGCACCCAGAGGTCCTCCAGTGAGCTTCCATCCAGCAGTGAGTCGACCTGCGATTGCGCGACCAGCGGGTGGCCGGCGACGAGCCAGAGAGCCACGAGAAGGACGGTTGCGACGAGCGGCGGCGAGGTGCGATTTCTCATGTCAGAATCCGAACTGGACGCGAAACGTCTCGCTCCAGAGATCCCCCTGGCCAGCAATGACGCGGCCGTCCTCCCTCCGCTGTTCGCGAATGACGTTCGCCTGCAGCTTGACGTAGTAATTCCAGTACCAGTTCACGCCGCCCGTCCAGACATCGTCGGCTCGCGGCATCACCCACGGCGCTCGTGGCGAGGAGAACGATCCGTCGTTGACGCCGGGGCTCCACGCGGCGAGGCGCTCCACACGCGCCCCAATTTCGATAGCCCCGACGCCGCCGCGCAGAAAGGGGCGCGCGGGTTCAACGGAATCTCTCTTCAGCTCGCCTGTCAGCACCCATGTGCCGGTGACATACCAGCCGCGTGCGTACGCGTTCGGCAAGTCCTGGTTGTCGATCCCCTGTCCGAATCGTTGATCGCGGACGCGGATGTATTCGGCCTGAAGACCGACAGGCCCTGGACGCCACTGAAACTCGCCCCCGATGCGCTGGCGGTGGCCATTCACAAATAGATGCTGGAAGAACGCATCGCCCGGAATGGTCTTGCCACGCACGCCGTTCGGTCCGGCTGGAAGCACACCGGAAGTAAATGCGGCGCCGGCGGAAAAGGTGCGAAAGAGGTTGTCAAACGCAAACCAGGGGCGGACCACCAGGCGGCCCGCGTACGTACGGTCGGCCTGTGCGTCGGTCCGCTCGGATTCGCGTACGTTATCGCCGCCGTGTTTGAAGACACCCGCTTGAAACCTCACGGTCTCACTCATGACGCGGCCGAACACCACCACGCCGACGTCGCGCCCCGGCGCGAGAAACGCGGCGGCAAGCGACCGGTAGTTGAAGTCGAGGTCCATGCCGGAGGTGAGTTGATCCAGGCTGAAAGGAATCTTGAATTGGCCGGCACGCACCTGCAGATCACGGAACGGGCGCGTCTGGATATAGATATCGCGCCACGGTTGGGCCGAGTCGCCCAGTTCGCCTTCAAGTTGGTATTCGAAGGCCTTCATCAACCTGCCCTCGACGCCAAGGCGCGTGCGGTGCAAGTCAACCAGCGCCTTGGAGGGCGTGTCGGGTTCGTCGGGAAATTCAGTGAAGTCCAGCTGTGACTTGAAGCGGATGCCCGCGGTCAGCAGGTTCCCAACTTGGATGGAGGGCCGTTTGTCGAAGGTCAGCTTCACCTGAGCCAGCGCCGGCGCGGCGCCGGCCCACAGCATGACGGCCATCGCAGACGCCCATGTGAACACGACGCGAGGGGGATTGCTTGTCATCGATCGACGGCCCACAAGCAGACTGTCGATGTAGCCCAGCCGCTCGAGCAGGCCTCGCGAACGCAAGCGCTGTACCGCCAGCGCCTGCTGACGAATATTGAGGGATTGGGCGAGATAGCGGCGCGGACGGTTAGCGCGTCTCGGCGAGTTGTTCGATCCGCCTGGACGGTGCGTCGAGATGGTCGGCAGCGAGATCGAGGAGGAGTGACTGCGCGCAGACACCCGGTTCGCCGGGTCTCGGCGTCAGCCGACGGTATCGGCCGGAGGGAAGCAACTCCCTCGCGGAAAGCGTATCGGAGAGATATGTGTCGAGAACCTCGTAGCGGACCCGATGAGCCAGCGCCCGCTCCTTGAGCGGCACGACGATCTCGATACGGCGATCGAAATTCCGCGGCATCAGGTCGGCGCTGCCGATGAAGGTGTCTTCCGCCCCGCCGTTTCGGAAGTACCAGATCCGACTGTGCTCCAGGAAGCGGCCGACGACGCTGCGAACGCGAATCCGATCGCTGACGCCGGCGACGCCCGGTCGCAGGACCGATACACCTCGAACAATCAGGTCCACCTGAACGCCGGCCTGCGACGCGCGTTGAAGCAGATCGATCGCACCGGCATCGACCAGCGCATTCACCTTCAGGACGATGTGGGCGGCCTCGCCGCGCTGTGCCCATCCGATTTCACGTTCGACCAGCGCACGTAAACCGGCACGCAGGGCGAACGGCGCCGCGATCAGCGTGCGCATGACCGGCATGGGCGCGCCTCCCGCCATGAACTCGAACAGATCCGCCACGTCCGAGGTAATCGATTCGTCGCACGTCATCAGCGCGAGGTCGGTATAGACCATCGTCGTGAACGCGCTGTAGTTACCGGTCGATAGATGCGCGTAGCGGCGAACGCGGTTGCCCTCACGGTGCTCGATCACGAGCATCTTCGCGTGCACCTTCAGCCCCGCCGGCGCGTGAATGACCTGCGCACCTGCAGCCGTGAGCGCGCGCGCCCACTCCGCATTCCAGCGCTCGTCGAATCGCGCTTTCAACTCGACGACGACGCGCACACGCTTGCCGTGTCGCGCCGCGTCGATCAGTGCCTCAATCACCGGTGAGTTGCCGCGGTCGGTGCGATAGAGGGTCGCCGAAATCGCCTCGACGGCAGGATCGACCGCCGCCTGACGCAGCAGATCGATCACCGGCCGGAACGACTCAAAGGGGTGGTGGAGCAGGATGTCACCGTTGCGAATCGAGGTGAACATGCACGGCCCGATTCGCGCAGAGGTGTGGGGGACCAGCGGCGGGTATCGCAGATCGGCGCGCTGCAGTTGCAAGAAATCCCACAGCCGCTTCAGGTCGAGCACGTCGCGCGTCCGGACGATCGCTTCCGCTCGCACTGATAACGTATGCGCGAGACGATTGACCAGGCGCGCCGGCGCCGCGCGTTCGATGACCATCATCAGCACGGGATTGGTCTCGCGCTGGCGCACCGCGGCGATCGTGCGCTGTGGCAGCTCGTCGGCAGCCGCCGCCTCGAGCACGATGTCGGCATCGCGCATGATGCGGAACGGGTGCGCCGACCGGATACGCGCACCCGGAAACACGCGATGCAGGTTCGCGGCGACGACTTGGTGCAGCCAGACGAACACCTCGCGTGCGGACTCGCGCCGCGTCGCCACCGGAACCAGCGTTGAGAGCTGCTCGGGAATGCGCACGATCACCAGCCGACCGCCATCGAGCTCCACCGCAAGGTTCAATCCGAGGCCGGGCGCATCGACCACAGGCGTCGTGTGACAGACGAGCGGGGTGATGAGCGGCAGAATCGCGTCGACAAACCGCCCGTCGACGTCCGCACGTTCAGACGCGTTCAGCTCGCCGTAGTCGACGACCGCAATACCGACCTTCGCCAGCGCCGGGATGAGACGCCGCCGAAGCACGCGATAGCCGTCGCGCAGCAGCGCGTGCGTCTTGCGCGTCAACCGCTTTGCGGCAGGCGACGCCATCCACGTGCGGCCGCGCACCATCACGAACTCGTCGAGATTGCGCCCGAGGATGCCGAGAAATTTGATGCGTTCGAGGAGCGGATTGCGCTCGTCACGTGCCTCTTCGAGGACGCGGCGCTCGAATTCGATGAGGCTCATGTCGCGATTGATGTCATCTGACATCCCTCTCTCTATCAGTAGCAGCTGCGGCCGTGTCATGCCGCATGGACGTCCGGTTTCGTGCAAACACGTGCAGCGCGCTGAATGCCATCTGTCAGGGTTAACGTTGCCCCCGCCGGGGATCGAACAAGGGCGCTACCATGGATCCCCCGACTTTCGAGGGATGCCGTCTTCAACAAGGGTGCGCGCGTGAAGCGAGCCGTATTCTGGATGCTGGCGTCGCTTGCAGTAATCGGCCTGTCGTGTGGAGGTTCGCCGACCGGACTGACCGGTCCGTCCACGCTGCCGATCGGCAGTCACTCGGAGATCCCCTCCGGGGTCGATGTCGCCGCGGCGTTCCCGACGGAAATCTTCGTGGGCGCCGGTGACATCGCGCAGTGCACCAATGGCGGGGTCCCGCAGGCGACGGCGCGACTGCTCGATTCCATCGACGGCACCGTCTTCGCGCTCGGCGACAACGCGTATCCGTCAGGGACGGCGGAGAACTACCAGTCGTGCTATGACACGACGTGGGGACGCCACAAGTCGCGCACGCGGCCGGTTCCAGGCAACCACGAGTACGACAGTGCCTCCACCGCCGCGCCTTACTTCGACTACTTCGGCGGAAGCGCAGGGACCCCGGGACTCGGCTTCTATAGCTACGACCTTGGGAACTGGCATGTCATTGCACTGAACAGCAACATTGCCGTCGGCGCCCGCTCCGCGCAGGCCGCATGGCTGCGGAACGATCTCACCGTCAACGCGGCGCGGTGCACCCTCGCCTATTGGCAATTCCCGCGCTTCTCGTCCTCCAAACACGGCAACACCGAACAGATGCGCGAGTTGTGGCGCATCCTCGACGATTTCGGCGCCGAGGTCGTGCTGTCGGCGCACGATCACGTGTATGAGCGGTTCGCTCCGCAGGATGCTGACGGTGTTGCCGATCCCGATCGCGGAATCCGCGAGTTCGTGGTGGGCACCGGCGGTGCGCCGCCATATCCGTTTGTCGACGTGAAACCGAATAGCGAGGTCCGTCTAAGTTCGAATGGCGTGCTGCGACTGGCGCTGAAGGCGAACGGCTACGACTGGACGTTCATCCCCGTCAGCGGCGTGGGAGATTCAGGGTTGGCGTCGTGTCACTGAGCCGGCGCCGAAAAGGCCCGGCCCCCACTGACAAACGCCTGGCGTTGAGAACCTGCGGCGCGATGCTCGCGACATACTGCCGGACAACATCACCACGCCCGCGCGCGAACTGCTGCACGAACGCGTTGGCCTGATCGAACTCGTCGCGCGAGTATGGCGTTAGCGGATCTTCGTAGACCGCCGCTCGAATCTGGTCGTACTCGCGGGCCGCTTCCTGCTCCAGCCAGCCACCGCTGACCAGATCGGCGACGTCGAGCAGACGCGCAAGGTATGCGTCGCGATATTTCGGCTCGTCCCAGATCTTTGACGCCAGCACGTTGGTGCCCATGTTCTCCGACGGCGGCATGTCCATCCGGCTGAAGGAATTGTCCTGGTCCCAAGGAATGAACATCGAGAGCTTCTTCCCGGCGAAGCGATACAGATAGAAGTTGTTCATGCCGACGCCACCGACAAGACCGTCGGTCTGCGCCAGGAAATTCTGGACGGCAAGCTCCGTGATAACCGTCCTGACGTCAAGGTAGTCGCCAAGACGATCCTCGAGGTTGTCCTGACGCGCGTCGTTGACAGCTTCGACGAGCGTGCGAATCGGGGTGTAAAGATTCGCGACCGATTCCGTTTCGTGCGTCTTTGGTCCAAACCGCGGTATGTACCAACCAAGGTCAGGCTGTTCCTGAAAGCCGTAGTTGTCGCCGTCCTGACGATGGAACTCGTAGAGGTACCCGTTGTCCTCGCCGAAGTTCGCGGTGAGGAACGTCTTGCTGACTTCCTCTGAGACGACGTACACGCCGGCATACTCACGGGCCGCGCCGACATACAGCCGCACGTGCGCCTGGCGCGGCGCGGGAATGCCCATCTTCCGGAACGTCAGCATCGACAGGTCGTCGTGCAGCATCGACGGGTCGTGCCAGGAGTTGTTCAAGACGAGGGCTTTCAGCCCGAACAGATCCTGGCCGTCGACGTAGCGATTGAAATCGATGCGGAAGCTTGGCTTGTGATCGTTGCGGGTCGTGTTGCCGCGAACACGGATCCCGGAATTGCGAACCTTCACGCCCTGCCATTCGAAATCAACCGGGTAGTACGTGCCTTCCTGGTAGTGGGTGTGGAGGTCCTGCCAGTCTTGCGCGTTGATGTGAAGCCAGACGTCGTTCAACGCGCTGCCGTCGAGGAGCGTGTCAGCGCTTGTGGGGGCGCCCGCCGACTGTGCTGACAGGTGCAGCACCGGGACACACAGCGCGATACTGAGCACGAGCACGAGCGGTCGAATCCGCGGCCAGCGCATCATCTCTCCTACAATCCGAACTCGATGCGGAACGTGCGGCTCCAAACCGGACCTGGCAACAGCGTGGCCGTGCGCGGCAACGTGCGACCTTCTCGAATGACGTTCAGCGACAGCTCCAAAAACCTGTTCAAGTACCAGTTCACGCCAGTCGTCCACATGAGATCTGCAGTAGAGAGAACGTAGGGAGACCGCGGTCCGTACAGCGCCGGGTTCAGAGTGGGACCGCTGCCTGTTGACAGTCGTTCGAGGCGTGCGCCGAATTCGAGAGCGCCGAATCCGCCGTTGAGAAATGGGTGCGCCGGCGTGGTGGTGTCCTTCTTGTGTTCGCCGGTTACCAGCCATGTGCCGCTGACGTACCGCGCGCGCTCGACCACATCCGGCAGGTCCTCGTCTTCAATGCCCTGTCCAATGCGCGTGTCGCGCACCCGCATCGCTTCTGCCTGTACGCTGATCGGTCCCGGCCGCCATTGGAGTTGTGCGCCAAGCCGCTGGCGCCTGCCGTTCACGTACAGCTTCTGGACGAACGCATCGCCGGGAATCGTCTGCCCTTTCAGGCTGTAGAGGCCTGCGGGCAGCACGCCGTCGGTGAAAGCGAAGCCCGTTTCGATGGAACGCACGAAATGGAGTGGCTGCCATTTCGAGAACGGCTTGACGACAACGCGCCCCGCGAAGGTCGGCGCCACGGGCACGTCCCGGAGCTGCGCCGAGCGCGTATTGTCGCCGTCCTGACGGAAGAAACCGGCCTCATAAGCGACCAGATTCTTTTTGAAAAAGTCTCCGAACGCCATCACGCCGAGTCCACGACCCGGCGCCAGGTACGAACCAGCCAGCGAGTGATAGTTGAAATCGAGGTTCATCAGGCTCGTCGTCTGGTCGAGCCCGAACGGCATGTTGAACTGACCGCCCTGCACATGCACGCCATGGATCAAGCGCGTCTCGAGGTAGATGTTTTTCCAGGGGCTGGACGTCTCGTGGAATTCACGCTCAACGTGGTAGAGCACACGGCCGAGAATCCTTCCTTCGACCGCAATCCGCTCGCGGTATGGATCGAACAGGTTCTTCTGATCCGACCCCGGTTCCGATGGGAAATCGCGCCAGTCGTTCTGCGACTTCACGCGGACGCTGGCCGTGAATGCGTCGCCGAAATCGATGGCCGGATGCTTGTCGAAGGTGAGCTTCACCTGCGCGGTGGCGGGCCGCGCGCCGGCGAACAACGCCGCCGACAGCACCACCACGACTATGGCCAAGCGCACCACGATCGACGTGTCGGGGCGAGCACGCATCGCGTTCAGCCGGCGACGGCCCGGCGGGCGGGCTGTCGGGTTTCAACAAGGCCGCGGCGATCGCGTTTGCCAACCTGGACGCGCCAGAGCCACGCGTACAGGCCGCGGTTGGCGATCAACTCGTCGTGAGTTCCGCGCTCGACGATCCGGCCGCGGTCGAGAACGACGATGAGATCTGCATCGCGAATCGTGGCCAGACGATGCGCGATGACCAGCGTCGTCCGCCCTTTGCAGAGCGGCTCCAGCGCCTCCTGGACGCGCCGCTCCGATTCCGAGTCGAGCGAGCTGGTTGCTTCGTCGAGGATCAGGATGCGTGGGTTTCTGAGAATGGCGCGCGCAATCGCCAGCCGCTGACGCTCACCTGCCGAGAAGCGATATCCGCGCTCCCCGACCACGGTGTGATCACCCTCCGGCAGCGAGGCGATGACGTCGTGAATCTGGGCGCGCCGTGCGGCCTCTTCAACCTCCTCGAGCGTCGCGGAGGGTTTCCCGTACCGCAGGTTTTCGAGAACGGTCGTGTGGAACAGAAAGGTCTCCTGCGTCACGACGGCAAGGTTGTCGTGCAGCGACCGGCAGGTCATGTCGCGAACGTCGAGTCCGTCAATCGAGATCGCGCCGTCCGAGGCGTCATACAGCCGCATCACGAGGGCGGCAATCGTGCTCTTGCCCGCGCCGGATGGGCCCACGATCGCCACCGTGGCGCCTGCCGGAACGTGAAGGTTGATGTCGGCGAGCGTCTCGTCGGTGCCGTCGTAGGCAAAGGAGATGTCGCGTAATTCGATTTCTCCGCGCGGAGCTTCAAGCGGCACCGCGCCTTGCCGATCGCGAATCGAAGGTATGCGATCGAGAACGGCAAAGACGCGCTCGAAATACGCATAGCTCGTCATCAGGTCCACGTGCACACCGGCAAGTTGCCGCGCAGGTCCATACAGCCGCTTGAGGACCGTCACGAACGCCACGATGGTTCCAAGCGCGATGTGACCGTGGATGACGAGATATCCGCCGAGCGCAAACACGATGGCGGGGCCCACCGCTTCAAACAGGCCGAGCATCAACTGGAACCAGCGCCCGATCAGGGTCTGCTCGAGCGAGAGCTGCTTGATCTCTTCAGCCTTCGCGCGGAATCGACGAAGCTCGGTCTCTTCGCCGCCAAACACCTTGACAAGCAGCGCGCCCGACACGGAAAGCGTTTCCGTGAGGATGCCCGTCAGCTCGCTGACGCGTGCCTGCACAGTCCGCTTCAGGCGCTTCCGCGCCCGGCCGACGCGGCGCGTCGGAAAAACGAACAGCGGCAGGAATGCCATCGCGACCAGTGCCAGACGCCAATCGAGCGCGAACACGAACACGGTTGTCGATACGAGAACGATGGTGTTCTGCGCGACGCCGACGAGCGTGCCGCTCACGGCGCCGCCGACGCCCTGAACGTCGTTGAGGACGTGGCTGACCGCTTCTCCCGGCCGCTGCTTGGCGAAGAAGGCGAACGGCAT